>RCNC010001301.1_pt1 | contig 18132 bp, 22 predicted proteins | sample 2041301 | NCBI WGS metagenome assembly RCNC01 (sample SAMN09708231, study PRJNA481090) | Marine sediment metagenome, whole genome shotgun sequencing project. | biome: marine sediment; feature: ocean; material: sediment; isolation source: Sewage treatment plant 13A marine sediment (STP13A) ... | reverse complement strand
CAGCGCATTGCCACACCCGTCATGACCTGATGACTGCGACCGGACAAGCGCGCCAGCATGGCAAGCGCCTCATCCTGATCCTGTGGTTTACCGAATACTGCATCGTCAACAACCACTACTGTGTCTGCGGCCAACACCGGCAGAGAATGCGCCAGACGCGCAGCGGCAGCTTTGTCGCTGGCCAGGCGCAAGACCATTGCGTCAGGAGATTCTCCGGGCAATTGCGTCTCATCCAGATTGACTCCGCCCGCCGAATAAGAAACACCAAGCGCATCAAGAATTTCGGCACGCCGCGGCGACGCCGATGCTAAATGCAGCACGGGTGTCGCTTCACTCACGGTGGTAGGGGTGTCCTGTTTGTAAAGACCAGGCGCGGTACATTTGCTCGGAGAAAAGAACACGTGCAAGTCCGTGCGGTAAAGTCAGGTCTGACAACGACCAGATCGTGTCAGCACGCTGCCGACATGCATCCGCAACTCCGTCCGGTCCACCGATAACGAAGCACAGATCTCGTCCGTCAGACTGCCAATCAATCAGTCGGGTTGCCAAAGCCTGGCTGGTCAATTGCTTACCTCTCTCATCCATAAGTACGACTTGTTCGTCTGCCTTGATGCGCGAGAGTATTTGCTCACACTCCGCATCCATCGCATTTTGCGGTTTATTGTTTTTTGACCGCCGCGCGGTTGCGATACAATCTATACGAAACTTCCATTCGCGCGGAAATCGCCCTGAGTAGTTTTCAAAAGCGTCGTCAACCCATCCCGGTTGCCGATCGCCTACAGCGATCAGTCGAATGTGCACTACTGCTCAGTCGCCGCCAATCCCCCAGATGCCCCAAACGACCAGAGTTTTTCCAGGTTATAGAACTCGCGTACTTTCGGCAGCATGACGTGGACCAGCGCATCCTGAAGGTCCAACAACACCCACTCTCCGCCCTCCTCGCCTTCCATGCCAATAGCACGGTGGCCGGCTTCACGCGCTTCGTCGGCAACGTTTTCAATCAGCGCTTTTACGTGACGACTCGAGGTACCACTAGCGACAATCATGTAGTCAGTAACGTTGGTCATCTTGCGAACATCCAGCGTCACGATATCCTGCGCCTTAACATCCTCGAGCGCGGCAACAATGAGCGCACTCAGTTTTTTGCTATTCATTCACTACTCTCATATCGGTCAAACCAATCTCCTACTTGGAATAGCAACTGCTATTCATGATGACGTCGCGAACAACGTCTGGCATCAGAAATCGTGGATCTCGTCCTGCCAGCACGAGTTCACGAATCTCGGTTGATGAAATTTCCAGCTGTGTCACTGCGTGAATGTGAATACGGTTATGCGCCGATTCGTGCAGGTCTTCAATTCGGTGCGTGCCGTGCTCACTGATCAGTTCACCTAGCGGCCCTATATCGGGTGCACGCCACCCAGGCCGGTGCGCCACTACAATATGCGCCAACCCAAGAATCTCTTCCCATCGGTGCCAACTGGTCAAGCCAAGGAAAGCGTCCATTCCCAGGATCAGACCCATCGGAACATCAGGTTGTTCCTGGCGCATCGAAGCCAGTGTATCAACGGTATACGACGGACCTTCGCGCCTGAGTTCGCGATCGTCCACGACAAACCGGGATTCATTGAGCGTAGCTGAGGCCACCATCTCCAGTCGCACCTGCGCAGTCGCATAAGTCTCGCCACGATGCGGCGGATCACCACTGGGCACAAACCGTACCTCGCCAAAGCGCAACGCCTGCAGCATCTCGAACGCTGTTCGCAGATGGCCGTAGTGAATTGGATCGAACGTGCCGCCGAAAATCCCGATTGGGCTCACGCAGCCCTCCGCCGGCCCATCGTCAACTCAAGAACGATAGCGGTAATGACCTGCCAGGGATCGGCTTGTCGCTGCCCTTTTGCAGCCTGATCTGCCGCACAAGTTGCTTGCAGAAGATGGTGAAAATCTCGTGACTGGTGGCGTGCTACGCAGGCCCGCGCCAACGCCTGACGATTTCGCCAAATGCCGGCTTTTTGCATTCCGTTTGCCAGATCCATGCCGCCAGCCATCAAGTCCATGAGTTTGGCCAGCGTACGCAGCTCGCGTGTCAGCGCCCAAACTATGATGACCGGCTCAACCCCTTCCGCCTGCAATCCTGCCAGTATTTTCAAAGCACGCTTCGAATCACCTTCAAGCGCTGCATCGACGAGTTTGAAGACGTCAAAACGACTGCTATTGGCAACCGCAGAACTGACATCTTCTGCAGTGACCGGGCCTTCGCCATGCAACAAGCGAAGTTTTTCTATCTCCTGACCGGCAGCCAGTAGATTACCTTCGACGCGATCCGCAATCATGGCAATTGCGTCGCGGTCTGGTTGCAATCCAACCTTGCGCATACGCTCCCCGATCCAAGCGGGCAATTCCCGCGGACCGATCGGCCAAATGGTCACATTTACGCCTGCGGATTCCAAAGCTTTGACCCACTTCGATGACTGGCCACTGCGATCCAACTTTGGCGCCACGACAATAAGCATCAAGTCGCTACCAATCCGTTCGATCAGGTCTACGATTGCCTGGCCACCTGCACGCCCCGGCTTGCCGGTCGGAAGTCGTAGCTCGACAATACGGCGCTCTGCAAACAAAGAAAGATTTGCCGTTGAGTCACGTAACGAAGACCAGTCGAAACCGGTTGTAGCTATGTGCAAATCGCGAGACGCAAAACCTTTTTGTCGAGCGCTCTCTCGAAGTACGTCGAGAGCCTCGGCCGCGAGCAGGTGCTCGTCGCCGGTCACCAGATAGCAGGGAGCCAGGTTTTTTTGCAGATGCGATTGGAGCTGGTTGGCCTGAATTTTCACGCAGTCAGAATCAAAGGATAAGCCGCCAGATTATACAGGGGCGCGGAATCTGCGGAAAGCATCGTCAACCAAGCTGCTCCATATTGATCGACTCACCTTCAAGCAAGACGGGTATGCCCTCAGCGACCGGATAGAGGATTTTGCCGTCATCGGTCAGCAATGCATCAAGCAGCGGCTCACTCAGGGTGTGGCCGTCGCGGTTGTTTAGCTCGCCTGCTGCGATCAAAGCATTGACCGAGTTCAAGATTGCCGGCTTGGCCGTTGCCAGCCCTTTGTGGGTAACCGGGCAATGCAGTATCGCAAGTAGTCGTTTGTCCATGCTTTTTTATCCTACGATCAATTGTAAGTCATTGTTTTTAAAGTGCTTGAAGGAGTAAATGTTATACTATATCCTTAATGCTACGGTACCGCTCTAGATCAAGATACACAATTACTCAAAATACTCAAAAATCGCACGATTGGCTCGATGGCGCCGCAGTCACTCTGTCGGCGTTATGCCTTGTGCATTGCCTGGCGCTACCGCTCATCGTTGTCGGCGTGCCTTTTCTTGCCCAATACTCAGAAACCCACCTGCACTATCAGGTGCTGGTACTCGTTATTCCTTTGAGTGCATTTGCCCTGGCTATCGGCTATCGCCGTCACCGCAACCTGCGCATTGTAGCTGGCGGTGCGCTGGGTATGCTGCTACTCGTTGTCGGTGCCACCGTGGCGCACACACAATTCGGGCTGGCCGCAGATCGAGCATTCACCATCGTCGGATCGTTGGTACTGGCGACCGCTCATTTCTTTAATAGCTATCGCAAAAAGTTGGCCAGTTCCTCATTGTGACATTCCTCGGCGGCTGCCTCGGCAAGCTCCAAATCCTCAATTAGCGGTTTGAATGCAGGATTTATCATTCGACATCGCATCATTACTTTTACTGCTTTGACGTTTTCCCCGTAGCGCAGCAACTCATGCACATATTGCTGCGCTAACGCAAAAGCCGCTTCAGGGTTTTCCCAACGCAACATATTTTCAAAAAACCAGGCCCATCCAGCCACATCGTTTGGATCGTCCGCCAGTACTTTGTAAATATGCTCTAAACCTTGCGCGCGATTGCCGCGACTGACGATCCCATAGGCGTGATTCAACACCATCGTACGTTCCAATAGATGTCGATCTTGCTGTGTTTCTTCATCGATACTGACGGGCATGGGTATGTCGAGCTCGCGTTCCAACTTAAGGGGCCGGGCCATGCCCCCGAAAATTGCGAACGCGGCAAAGAGAAAGTAGAGGCTGACGAATTCTGTAAGCATCGCCATATCGAAAGCGGCCTTGGTATTAATCACGACCCAAGTAGCCGCTATCACGAATGCCGGGGCAATCAAGTACGAAAATCCACAGCGTTTAACGAGCTCGAATATTGTGAAGGGATTCAGACTCGATAGCGCTGAGTGCGAAATCGCAAGAATGATCAAGGATGCCGGCAACAACATTGCGTATGCCACCGCAACCCCGAGTGCAGCAGAGCCGCCAAAATAGCTGTCGGTAACGTAGACCGCATAAATGAACGCTGCGACGTGCACTATTGGAAACAACGTCCAGATATTGCCTACCCACGACAATAAGTTGATATCCAAAGCCTCCGGCTCTCTACCGTATGCACGCGCTTGAAGAACTACCATCAGGTAGCGCAAAAGAGCAGGCAAAACGAAAACAACTATTGGCGTCGCGAGAACCAGCCCCAGAACAAGACCAAACAGTCGGCCCAGCGACGCGATCTCGAACAAAACGTAGAAGAGCATGAGCGCGAAGATTACGGGCGGCACTATCGCCGGGGTCAGAAATTCACGAACGAACTCATTCGGCTTCAACCGGGTCCTCCTGCTTTTCGGGTACCGGGTCGTAACCAGATCCGCCCCATGGGTGGCATCGACCAATCCGACGCATTGCGAGCCAGCTACCGCGAAAAGCCCCATGCAAACGCAAGGCATCCAGCGCGTACTGAGAACAGCTTGGCGCATATCGGCAATTGCTACCTAGCCATGGCGAAATAAGAAGGCGATAAATCCAGACCAGTCCGAGCAAAGGCCAGGCGAGCAATCTGCCCAAGGCCTGCACCATTATGCGGCCTGCTGCGCCTCAGTGGCGAAACGGCGAATTGCCGTCAGCATGGCGGCCAGACCGTTGCTGCGCGTCGGGCTAAGGTGTTGTTCCAGATTCAGCTCACTGACGAAGCTGGTCGGCGTGTTCAAGATGTCATCCGGGCGTCGGTCACTGTAGATACGTAAAAGAATTGCGATCAAACCCGAGACGATGGCAGCATCGCTGGTCGCTCTGAACTTCAACCGTCCATCTTCCTCCGCGGCGACAAACCAGACTTGCGACTGACAACCCTTGATCTGGTTTTCTTCAACGAGCTCAGAGTCGGCCAACGCCGGCAGTCGTCGACCGAGATCAATAAGATACTGATAGCGATCCATCCAGTCATCGAAGAACGCGAACTCTTCAATAACTTCGTCTTGTGCGAGCTGCACTTCGTTAACCACCCCGCCTCCAGGTCGTCCCGTCGGAACTGTCTTCGATCTTGATGCCGGCGGCAGCAAGTTGGTCGCGGTAACCATCAGCCGCCGCGAAATCCTTCTCCGTACGAGCTGCTATACGCTTTTCAATCAGGGCTTCGATATCTTCGGCAGACAATTCACCGTCAATATCACGAGCAAACCATTCTTCAGGGTCCGACACCAGTAAGCCCATCAATTCACCGCTGGCATACATTGCGGCGGCCATCTGTCGTTTCTCGTCGTCGTTTGTTGCCTTATTGAGCGCTTTGGCCAAGGCAAAGAACTCCGCAAGTGCCTTCGGTGTATTCAGGTCATCTTCGAGCGCTGCAAGCAGAGCCGCGGGTGGTTCGGCCGCGTCACGATCTGCAGCGTCGACTTTAATGCCACGCACTGCGCCGTACAGGCGGTCGAGCATGCGGCTTGCCGAATCCAGAGTCTCGTCCGACCAATCCAAAGGCTGCTTGTAGTGCGCACTCAGTAATGCCAGGCGGATCACTTCCCCCGGAATTGTCTTGACCATATCGTGCACCAGCAGCACGTTGCCCAGAGATTTGGACATCTTTTCGCTGTCCATGGACAAGAAACCGTTGTGCACCCAATAGCGGGCGAACTCGGCGCCATCATGCGCACAGCGACTCTGCGCCAGTTCGTTCTCATGATGTGGGAAAATCAGGTCGCGGCCACCGGCGTGGATATCGATGGTCTCGCCAAGGTGCTTTTTGGCCATCGCCGAACATTCGATGTGCCAGCCCGGACGACCTCGACCCCAAGGTGACTCCCAACCCGGCATTTCCGGCGTCGACGGCTTCCAGAGTACGAAATCGTGAGCAGCTTTCTTATACGGTGCGACTTCGACCCGCGCACCGGCAATCATCTCGCGCAGATCACGGTTCGACAGAGACCCATATTCAGCGTGACTGTCCACGTCGAATAGAACATGACCTTCCGCCTCGTAAGCGTGGCCCTTCGCAATCAATGTCGTGATCATTTCGATCATCTCAGCGATGTGGTGGGTTGCGCGCGGCTCAATATCGGGCAAACGGACTCCCAGCGCGCCCATATCGTCGTTGTATGCCTTGATAAAGCGAGCAGTAATTTCCTCGATTGGCTTGCCGGATTCAATCGCTGCTGCGTTAATCTTGTCATCGACATCGGTGAGATTACGGGCAAAAGTCAGCTTGTAGCTACGGCGTAGCAGGCGCGCCAGCAGATCGAAGACAACCGCGGGTCGGGCGTTGCCGATGTGCGCATAGTTGTAGACCGTTGGCCCACACAGGTACATCGTCACCTCGCCCTCTTTCAGAGGCGTGAACGGGACCTTCTTACCCTGCTTGGTATCGTGTAATTGAATGCTCATTGACCGTGCATAATAGCAATATTGCCGGCGACGGCTACGCCTTGTATTCTGCCGCGCTGCTAGCCCACTTTTCTCAGGACGCCTTATGACAACCGATCCCGTCAATTTCAAAGCTCGCCAAAGCATCGAGCAGGTAGAAGAAGGTAACGATCTCGCGCCCAAGTTCGATGACCGCGGACTTATTACCGTGGTGACTACTGATGCCACCTCCGGCGAATTGTTGATGCAGGGCTACATGAATGCCGAGGCGCTTGGGCTGACCATCGAGACAGGCGAGGCCCACTACTTCAGCCGCAGCCGCCAGGTTCTGTGGCACAAGGGTGCGACCAGCGGATTTACGCAAAAAGTGCGTGAGCTACTGGTCGACGATGACCAGGATTGTATTTGGTTGCGCGTGGACGTTGCTGGCGGCGCCAGCTGCCATGTCGGCTACCGCAGTTGTTTCTATCGCCGTGTACCGGTTGGTTGCAGCGGCGAGGTCGAACTCGAGTGGACCGACACCGAGAAAGTATTCGACCCGCTCGAAGTGTACGGCGACGCGCCGAACCCAACTAAACTCTAAAACTCACCTTCGGCGTCATGCCGCCGCTTTTCGCGCAAGCGTTGCGCGGCCGGCTGCGGTTCGCGGTAGGCAATGGCTCGAGCTTGGTACGCGTATTCGATCGATCCGATCAGCCACAAGAAATAGCCGCCCAGTTCGATGAACTCTTCAACCGCCAGCTTTACGATGCGCTGATAGTCGTCACCCATTATCGACATCCACAGCGGTTCGTGGCCAATCAGCATGACGAATGGGAAATTGATGATAGCGCCGGCAAAAAGCAATGCGATGCCCGGTGAAGGCCAAATTCGACCCCACGCGATCTTCAAGCGCTTACGTTGACGATAGGTATAGGTAATGACGAACGCAGCTGCAACCGCAACTAGCGCCTGCCACAGGTTATCAACGATGAAGCGATCAAAAAAATAGTCGAGCTCGCGAATGATAAACGCCAGCGCGAGGCCGCCGAACGGAAACGCGATTGGGCGTTGCGAAGGGCAGTATTTCGCAACCCAGGCCATTAGTAATCCGCAGATCGCGAGCATGCATGGCTGAATAATTTCAATCGGCGAAAATTCACTGGTACCGAACTTATCGCTTTCGTTAACCATTACGTGCAACTTGAGACTGCCTGGGAACGAAATCTCAAGCTGCGTCAACATCCACGTAATGCATGCGACGCCCAGGAAATATAATAAGTATCGGATCCAGGCCATACGAAACTATACACCGCCACGTAGCGTGAAAGCTGGCGTTCCAGCGCTATCAATCAAACCCTTTTGCTGCAACCAATGTGCAGCATCCTCAGCGTCTTTCTCGAACCAGAGTCTGGTTTTGCCCAGCCGAAAACTGTAACCCCACTCGTCCATGTCACGCATCAGGCGATCTCGGCCAACGTCGTCGATTTCATCAGCAAGCAGGATTTGCAGATAACACACGGCGGCTTCTTCCAGATCATCGCCACCGGCATCACGATCGAGACCAGAGCGTCGATTTTCGTCCATGCAGATCGTATGACAAGCTTCGTGCAACAGGGAGTGAATCGGTGTGTCGCTTCGGACGTATACGTCGTTGGCAACGATGCCGGCTTCGCTGTCGCCCCAGAACGAACCGGTGATCGGTTTTTGAAGTGATTCAACCATCAACTTCAGACCGAATCTTTGTAGCAATGCCTGTATCGATGCGCGTGGGATATCACCCACGGTCAACACACTTGCCGCTACCTCAGTCAGGACCTACAGACTTCCGAGCTGTCGCAAAACGGTACGCACCAGGTCATCGACAATGGCTTCGCGCAGTACCCGTTCCTCGTGTGACTTACCCAATACCAGGGTCTCATCGTAGGTGTAATCTCGTGTCAGCGTAATGAGCTGAGTTGGCTGAAGATTCATTTCACCACTGTCGAGGCTATATTGGATTGTGTAGAAAACCTCATACTCCGTCGGCGTGTTGCGCGCGGAAACAGAGAGCACACGTTGATCGGTTTTATCAAATTGAATCGATAGCGTCGCCGTAGCTTCGGTCGGTGATTCGACTATGTGCACGCCGTTAGCCTGAAGTTGCAGTTTAAGCGCTCGATAAAAGCTGCTGTATTCGTCGACCGCGGCAATATAGGTACGTTCCATTTCAGCCGGAACGCTGGACTCACCCTTCATGTGAAAGCCACAGCCAGACGCAACACACAGCGCTGCGACTAGAATGCAGCCAAGCCTAAACAACGATATTCACCAGACGGCCCGGCACAACGATCGTCTTGCGAATTTCCTTATCGCCAACATGCTTCTGTACGTTCGGATCAGCCAAAGCCAGAGCTGCTACTGCATCCTTGTCCGCATCGACAGCGACAGAAATCCGTGAGCGCAATTTGCCGTTAACCTGCAGCACGATTTCAACAAGATCTGTCACCAGCGCCTGCTCATCGACCTCTGGCCATGGCACGTCAATCAATGTCGTCTGGTGACCAAGCACCGACCACAACTCATGGCAGATATGCGGCACCATTGGTGACAGCATCAGTACCACGGCCTCCAACGCCTCGCGCTCAACTGCGCGTCCAGAGTCGGCCGCATCATCAAACTTGTTGATCGCATTCAATAACTCCATCGATGCAGCAATTGCAGTGTTAAATGTATAGCGCCGCCCGATGTCGTCACTGATTTTGGCGATTGTCTGGTGCGTCTTGCGACGCAAATCTTTCTGCGCGCCAGACAATGCCGCAATTTCGATCTCTCCAGCGATGCCGCTGTCGACGTGCTCCTGCACTGCCGTCCAAAAACGTTTTAGAAACCGGTAACTACCCTGCACACCGTCATCGGACCACTCTAGCGCCTGCTCCGGTGGCGCCGCAAACATCATAAACAGGCGCACTGTGTCGGCGCCGTATTTGCCGATGAGCTCCTGTGGGTCGACCGTATTGCCTTTGTTCTTGGACATCTTCGCACCGTCTTTGAGCACCATTCCCTGCGTGAGCAAGTTGGTAAACGGCTCCGAAATATCGGTCAGACCTTCGTCTCGCATGACGCGCTGAAAAAATCGCGAATACAGCAAATGTAGAATGGCGTGTTCAACGCCACCCGTGTACTGATCAACAGGCGCCCAGTACGCGGCACGATCGTCCAACATGACCGTGTCATTGTCCGGGCAAGCGTAGCGCGCAAAGTACCAGGATGATTCAACAAAGGTATCGAAGGTATCGGTTTCGCGGCGAGCGTCTTTGCCACACTTCGGGCAGGGCGCGTTAATGAACTCCGGGATATCCTTGAGCGGTGAGCCATGTCCGGTGAATTCAACGTCTTCAGGTAGCACCACCGGCAACTGGTCTTCGGGAACCGGAACCGCTCCGCAATCCTCGCAATAGATAATCGGGATTGGAGTACCCCAATATCGTTGTCGCGACACACCCCAGTCACGCAGGCGAAAATTGATGGTGCGTTTGCCGCGTTTATTGCTCTCGAAAAAATCCGCGATCGCATTAAACGATGTTTCAAAATCCATGCCATCGTACTCACCGGAATTGACGAGAACGCCATGCTCCAGGTACTCCGACTCATTGATATCGATCTCGCTACCGTCCGCTGGCGCGACCACCTGAACGATGGGCAAGTCATGCTTTTTCGCAAACTCCCAGTCACGCGCATCGTGGCCGGGCACTGCCATCACGGCGCCCGTCCCGTAGCTCATCAGTACGAAGTTAGCGACCCACAGTGGAACTTCCTCGCCGCTCATAGGATGGATAGCGGAAATACCTAGCGGCACGCCCTTCTTTTCCATTGTTTCGAGCGTCGCTTCGGCCGCATCCGTTTTCTTGCAGTCTTCGATAAACGCCGCGATATCGGGATTTCCGGCCGCAGCTTTTACGGCCAAAGGATGTTCCGCGGCCACCGCCATATACGTGACTCCGAACAAAGTGTCAGGCCGCGTCGTAAATACTGTGAGTGGCTCGTCTTCGCCCTGGACCTCAAATGACAACTCCAGACCTTCGGAGCGACCGATCCAATTGCGCTGCATGGTTTTGACCGACTCTGGCCAGCCAGGCATGCGATCGAGTTCATCCAACATCTCGTCGGCGTAGGCCGTAATTTTCATAAACCATTGTGGGATTTCACGACGCTCAACCAGAGCATCAGAGCGCCATCCACGACCGTCGATCACTTGTTCATTGGCCAGCACGGTTTTATCGACAGGGTCCCAGTTCACAACCGAGTTCTTACGATAAACGAGTCCCTTCTCGAACATTCTGACGAATAGCCACTGCTCCCAACGATAATACTCGGGACGGCAGGTGGTGACTTCACGAGTCCAGTCGTAAGCATATCCGAGGCGCTTCATTTGCCCACGCATGTCCTCGATGTTCTCGTAGGTCCATTGCGCTGGCGGCACCCCGCGTTTTATCGCGGCGTTCTCGGCCGGCATACCGAAGGCATCCCATCCCATCGGTTGCAGAACGTGCTTACCTTGCATGCGTTGATAGCGAGCAATCACATCGCTGATCGTAAATACCCGCACGTGGCCCATATGCAGCTTGCCGCTCGGATACGGAAACATCGTGAGGCAGTAAAACTTCTCTTTGCTGTCGTCTTCAACGACCTCAAAGCACTGCGCGTCATCCCATTGTTGTTGGGCGGCTTGCTCGACGAGTTCGGGTCGGTACGGAGTGCTCATAAGTAGTGTGTCAGTTTCGGCTTGCGAAAAACCGCAAGCCTACATCAAGACGAGCGAGATCGCAGCCAGAACCCAGCCATAACAAGGAAGCTCAAGCTGATAACCGGCCAGTTTCCGAACCGTGCATAGGGCGTCATGCCGCTGCGTGGCTGCACATCCAGGCTCATTTCAACCGCTTCGAATTGCGCCCCGGTCGCCACAACTCGGCCACCGGCGTCGATAAAAGCACTGATTCCTGTATTTGTTGCCCGAACCGATTCTCGCCCAACCTCCAGCGACCGCATTCTGGCAATCTGCAAATGCTGATGCGGCGCAATCGAATCTCCGAACCAGGCGTCATTGCTGACATTGATGATCAGCGCAGCCTCGGGCATCGCGTACAACATTTCTGCGCCGTAGGAGTCTTCATAGCAGATCGCCACTGTGAGCTTGATTCCGTCGGTCGTAGTTAACAGCGCTTGCTCAGCAGCGCCGGGAGTAAGGTCACTGAACGGCAAACTCATCATTCGCATCCAGTTACGCACAAATGACGGTACGGGAAAATATTCGCCAAACGGCACCAGATGGCGCTTCCGGTAAACTTGACGATCCTGCCCATTGATCGCGATAACGCTGTTATAAATCCTGCTTTCGTCCGACGATACGAATTCACGTTCAAGAATACCGAATAAAATAGTCTGGCCATTTCGTTGGCTGATTTGTTGCAGCGACTGCATGTACTGCTCTTCGCGATCGGTGACCGACGGGATGGCGACTTCTGGCCAAATCACCAGCTTGCTGTTCACCGCGGCCGCCGTTCGATCCCGATAGAAATCCTTGGTCGGCTGGCGTTCTTCAGCCAACCACTTTCGTTCCTGCGAAATCCCGGCCTGAATGAGTGTGGTATTGATCACCGCACCGACAGGTTGCGTCCATTGCACGGTCGATAGTCCCGCACCGGCAATCCAGGGCAAGAGCACAACTCCAACCGCGAACACGCGTTTTCGTCCACGCTCGAGAAATGCGATCAACACTGCAGATGTGCTCACCACTAACAACAAAGAGACACCGTAGACACCTAATAACGGCGCCCATCCCGCCAGCACCGTATCGATTTGGCCGTAGCCCAAAGACATCCACGGAAAACCACTGAATAGCCAACCGCGAAGCCATTCGATGAACACCCAACATGCAGGTGCCACCGCCAACAGACTCCAGATATTGCCGTTTGCCAGACGGTTGATAAGCCACGCGGTCAATGCAAGGTAGCCGGCCATGATCAGCGTCAGAAAAATCACCAGCAAGACGCCGATCCACCAGGCCGCCTCGCCGGGGCCCGTAACCGACAGATAAATCCAGTAGGTTCCACAAAGGAACATGCCCAGACCGAAGTAGAAGGCACAGATCGCAGCGGCCCGGCCGGACAGAGTCAGGGAGACATAGAAGAAAGGCAGTAGCAGCACCGGCGCCAGTGGCCAAAGGCCCGCCGGTTCAAAAACAGCGGTAAACAGACAGCCGAGCCCGAAGAATATTGCCCGCTGCACAGCCTAAGCGATTCGTTGAACCTGAAGTGCGTCTACGCGACGCTTATCGGCCGTAACCACAGCGAACTCGAAGCCACCGAAAGAGACTTTCTCACCTCTCCTGGGCAGGCGCCCGAGTTCGTGCATGACCAGTCCGCCAATCGTGTCGTAATCCTCTTCGCTCAATTTGCACTCGAAGAATTCATTGAAGTCTTCTATTCGAGTGAGTGCTCGTACGGCGAAGCTTGGTTTGCCATCGCGGTCACCGTCGGGATGAATAAAGACTGCTTCTTCATGGTCATGCTCATCATCAATCTCACCGACGATTTCTTCGAGCACATCTTCAATGGTCAACAGACCCGCGACACCGCCATACTCATCAACGACTATCGCCATATGGTTGTGACTGTCACGAAACTCTTTCAACAAGGCGTTCAGACGCTTGGATTCCGGGATAACCGATGCGGGCCGCAATATTTTGCGTAACGGCACATCGTCTGCCTTATCCGTGCCGAAAAAGCGCAACAGGTCTTTGGCAAGCAATACGCCCAGGACTTCATCGCGGTCTTCACCGATAACCGGGAAACGCGAATGGCCGGACTTAAGAATGACTCCAAGAATCTCATCAAATTCCTGCTCGATATCGATAACGACCATTTGCGAGCGCGGCACCATGACCTCGCGCACCTGCGTTTCGGATACTTCGAGCACGCCAGACAGCATGCTCTTCTCATCCGCATCGATATCTGTTTCGGATTGATGGATTAGATCCTGGATTTCTTCGCGGCTCCAGGGATCACCATTGACTGCGCGTTTTAACCGCGCGAAAAGTCCAGTGCCACCTGTGCCGCTCGTACTTGGAGGTTTGTCGTTCATCGAGCCTAAATATGTATCCCGTTGCAGGACATCTGATTGTAGCAGCTTGTCACTGCGGACTCGCGTACGGATCAGCTATTCCTCGAGACTCGAGGATGGCACGTTCCAAATGCTCCATTTGCTCCGCGTCTTTGTCCTCGCCGTGCTCGTAGCCCAGCAGGTGCAGCGCTCCGTGTATGAGCATATGAGCCCAGTGATCCTCCAGCGGCTTCGATTGTCGGACCGCTTCATCGCGTACTACCGACGCACAAACTACGATATCACCCATTTGTTGAACCGCATCCTCAGGAAGTCCCTCGATCACCCCAGCAGGAAATGACAGCACATTCGTTGCCGAATCCTTGTTCCGATAAAGCTGATTGAGGGTCTGAATTTCCGCTGCGCCGACAATTCGGACCGCAAATTCAACTTCACGCTGTGGCAATCGACCGGAACGATCCGCCGCCAGTTCGACCCAACTCCGGATAAAATTCTCGTCGGGAACACCTGCGTCTTCGCAAGCAAATTGTACATCCACAGACCGCACATCAACCGTCATTGCTGTCTGCCTCGTAGGCCTCAACGATTCGTCGCACCAACGGGTGACGAACGATATCTTTCGGCGAAAATTGCGTAAAACCGATATCTTCGATATCTGCGAGTATGCGCATGACATCATTGAGGCCAGACACCTGGCGATCGGGCAAGTCGATTTGTGTAATGTCGCCGGTAACCACCGCCTGCGAGCCGAAACCGATCCGAGTCAGAAACATTTTCATTTGTTCTACGCTGGTGTTTTGCGCTTCGTCGAGTATTACAAAAGACTCATTCAACGAGCGGCCGCGCATGAAAGCCAGCGGTGCGATCTCAATCACATTACGCTCAATCAGGCGTGTTACGTGTTCGGCACCGACCATCTCGTATAAAGCGTCGTACATTGGTCTTAGATAGGGGTCCACCTTCTGCGACAGGTCCCCAGGCAGGAAGCCGAGTCGCTCCCCCGCTTCTACCGCCGGTCGCACCAGTATTATTCTGCGCACTTCCTCATTACTGAGTGCCTCAATAGCGCAGGCAACGGCCAGGTAGGTTTTTCCGGTACCGGCCGGGCCGATTCCGAATGCCAGATCATTTTTACGAATACTTTGCACATAGCTCGTTTGATTCGCACCGCGCGGCCGAATCATCTTGCGCTGCGTCTTGATGCTTACATCGTCGCTTGCACTCGAATCGGAATTTGCCGGAGCAAGTTCGTCATCGTTCATTTGGGACTCCTGCAACGTCATATGTACGCGCTCCGGGTCGAGTCGTTCATTATTGGTCATCTCAAAAAGCGACAACAGCACATCACCGCCGGCTTGTGCGGCACCGGGCGGCCCGGTAACGCGAAAATGGTTGCCACGACTGGCTATATCAACGTTGAGGCGACGCTCTATTTGTCGCAGGTGTTCATCAAACTGGCCACAAAGATTGGCCAATCGACTATTGTCGGCGGGCTCGAGGACTATATCCCGAGATATCTGGACAGCATTCAAAGTACGTCAAAGATTACCGCTAGGCGGCTTGCTTGTCTATCCGTCGTCCACGTAAAGAATTAGGCATCGCTTCGGTAATAATGACGTCAACAAACTGACCGATATACGACGGATCGCCATCAAAGTTAACCCAACGCATGTTTTCTGTTCGGCCCGCAACCTGATGGCTGCGTTTCTTCGACATTTTCTCGACCAGCACGCGCTGTGTCGTACCAACCATGCCCTGGCTAATCTCTTGTGCCTGCTGGTTGATGCGCGCCTGCAGGATCTCCAATCTTTGCTTTTTGACCTCCATGGGGGTGTCGTCGGCCAAACCGGCTGCCGGAGTGCCGGGGCGTGGACTGTAAACAAAGCTAAAAGACTGATCGAAGCCGATCGCGGCAACCATGTTCATCAGCGCTTCAAAATCGGCGTCTGTTTCACCCGGAAAACCGATAATGAAGTCCGACGACAGCGATAAATCCGGACGCGCTGCTCGCAGCTTGCGAATCTTTTGTTTGTACTCAAGCACGGTATGGCCGCGCTTCATCATCGCCAGGATTCGATCCGATCCATGTTGCACCGGCAAATGCAGGTAGCTGGCGAGTTGCGGAACTTCGGCGTAGGCCTGAATCAGACTGTCCGTGAATTCAACCGGATGGGAGGTCGTAAAACGAATGCGCTCAATACCGTCGATCGCTGCTACGTAATAGATAAGCGTCGCGAGATCAGCGATCTGGCCATCGTGCATCGGGCCACGAAATGCATTCACGTTTTGGCCCAGCAAATTGACTTCGCGCACGCCTTGCTGCGCCAGACTGACACACTCTGTAATAACGTCATCGAACGGGCGGCTAATCTCTTCACCGCGCGTATATGGAACGACGCAAAAGCTGCAGTACTTACTGCAACCTTCCATGATGGATACGAATGCCGTGGGCCCTTCGGCGCGTGGTTCGGGCAGGCAATCAAACTTCTCGATTTCCGGAAACGAAATATCGACTACAGAGCTGTTCTTCTCGCGCGCACTATCAATCAGCTGCGGCAAGCGATGTAGCGTTTGCGGCCCAAATACAACATCCACAAACGGTGCACGCTTGGCGATCGCGTCACCTTCCTGACTGGCAACGCAGCCACCAACGCCGATCATGACGCCGGGTCGTTTTTCTTTTAGCGGACGCCAGCGACCCAGCGCAGAAAATACTTTTTCCTGCGCCTTCTCGCGTATCGAGCAAGTATTCATGAGCAGCAAGTCGGCCTCGGCAACGTCGACTCACGCAGGACATCGGCCATCTTGTCCGAGTCGTACTCGTTCATTTGGCAGCCCATCGTTTGTATAAATAGTTTCAAAGAACAATCTCGATCATTTCGTCACATAGCTTCATTGTAGCTATGTTTTCAGTTGCCGAAGAATTCGGCATCTCATTCGCGGCAACCCGATCAATGAAATGCTTTGCTTCGCCGTAAAATCCCTCTTTGCACAACTCACGTGCTCGCTCTGTCGTGTCGGGCACATTCAAGTGGGCGTCCCATTTTTCTCGTATCGCACCGTCTTTATGGTCAAAACGATAATTCAGCGTGCCTAGATTGTCAGCCTCGGCCCAGCCTTTGGTGCCGGTTACTAAAATGTTCTCGAAAGTACCTTCGCGCGCTTGCGTGGCTGACAATGTTACCGACGCGACCGCCCCTTCGGCGAATCGCAACGTATACGCGAGGCCAATATCAGACTCGGTAGAATTGCTATGCCCCGCTACAACAGTCGCACTACCAAATGTCGCGAGCAAGATATCCAGCATGTGGATCGCGCCCTGTTGCAGGAATGAGTCCACCCGTAATTCAGTTGTCCATGGCGCAAATGAGAATGCTGCGTCAATGGTCAGAATACGACCAAGCCTGCCCTGATCAGCAACCAGTTCAGCGAGTCGCTGGTAGGCTGGTGCAAACCGTTTCATGAATCCGACCATGACAGGAACGTCGTACTTTTCAGACGCCGCACTTACCTGCCGCGCTTCGTCAGCCGACATACCCAACGGCTTCTCGACAAAAACCGCGACCCCTGCCTGTACACATCGGATTGTTAACGGCGCCTGATCTTCAGGCTCGACGCAAATAACCACCGCGTCGAGCCGCTCACTTTCAAGCATGCTATCGATATCGTCGTAGTAGCGGTCTGCGCCAAGGGCGCCCGCGGCTTTTTGTGCCGATTCCAGGCTGCGTGTGAGCACGCAGCTTATCTCGGCACCCGCCAGCAGAAACGCAGGATACAAATTAGCGCTCGAGTGTCTGCCGTACCCAATGACACCTATGTTCACGTCCTGGCTAGAACGGAATGTCGTCGTCGAAATCGTCGGGACCAGGCTGCGGCGGCGCACTTGCAGGTCCAGAGTCTGACGGTGAACTCATCGGTGCAGATCCACCGCCACCGCCACCACCACCACTGCCACCACGACCGCCAAGCATTTGCATCTCGTCGGCAACGATTTCAGTCGTCCAGCGATCCTGGCCACTTTTGTCCTGCCACTTGCGCGTGCGCAGCTTGCCTTCGATGTAGACCTGCGAGCCTTTGCGCAGATATTCGGCGGCTACTTCAGCAAGACGATTGAACATGGCGACTTTGTGCCACTCAGTGCGATCTTTTTGCTCGCCTGTAGCTTTGTCTTTCCAACTCTCATTGGTCGCCACTGTTAGATTGGTTACCGCCGAGCCGCTAGGCATATAGCGTGTTTCAGGGTCTCCCCCGAGATTACCGACGATGATGACTTTGTTAATTCCGCGGGCCATAGCAGGTCCCCTTTCTGGTAATTATGATTATTCCTCACGGCTGC
>RCNC010003608.1_pt1 | contig 18142 bp, 12 predicted proteins | sample 2041301 | NCBI WGS metagenome assembly RCNC01 (sample SAMN09708231, study PRJNA481090) | Marine sediment metagenome, whole genome shotgun sequencing project. | biome: marine sediment; feature: ocean; material: sediment; isolation source: Sewage treatment plant 13A marine sediment (STP13A) ... | reverse complement strand
CAACTTATGAAAAATCATGTAATACCTGGCAGAAGGAAGTTTTTGACAAATACCCTAACCTTGGCGGCGGGTTCGACCTTAATCGGGCCAACACTTTTTGGAGCACCAACGATACTGAAGTACTATAAAAAACCAAATTCGATTATTAATGGCATTCAGATTGGCGTGATCACATATTCTTTTCGAAGTATGGAAGATCAGAGTGCCGAAGCTATTCTGAAGTATGTTTTGGATTGTGGTATCAACGCTATTGAATTGATAGGTGATCCTGCAGAGACTTTTGCTGGGAGACCTGAAAGCAATATGAATCGAGCTGCTTTTTCCGGATTGATGCGAAAAAAGCGTAATGGGGAAATTTCTGAAGATGAACAGAAAGAATTGTTGGATTTTCAGGCAAAAGTAAAGGCTCACAATATAAAAGTCTCTGGGTGGCGTCAAACGGTCGATTTAGCCAAGTTTGCCAAATTCCGAAAAATGTACAATGATGCTGGAGTATCTATTTATGCATTTAAGCCTAGAAACACTTTTGGTAAAAATAATTCTGATACGGATATAGAATGGGGAATGAAGACCGCTAAGGTTCTAGGAGCTAGCCATGTGACCGTAGAACACCCAAGTGATGATGCCCATACTTTACGATTAGGGACTTTTGCTAAAAAGCACGGAATTTATGTGGGGTATCATGGTCACGAACAGCAATCACCTACGTTGTGGGACACCGCATTGGGGCAGTCGGAATTCAATGCCTTGAATCTTGATCTGGGGCATTATGTTGCTGCAGGAAATACAAATCCTATTGATATAATAAAGATCAAACATGACCGAATCAAAAGTATGCATTTGAAAGATCGGCAGACTCCTGAAAAAGGAAAGGGCAATTTAGCATGGGGACAAGGTGAGACCCCTATTATGGAAGCATTACAATTAATGCGAGACGAAAAGTATAAATTTCCAGGAACGATAGAATTGGAATATGAAGTGCCCGAGGGTTCCAATGCCGTAGCGGAAGTCAAGAAATGTTTGGCTTATTGTGATGAGGCTTTGAAATAAATGAGCAAAAATGCTCGAAATTGTCGACTTGGATTTTATCCTAAATAAAGTGCTACCAATCCTTCAGGAGTTGTAACGAAAATGGTTTTACTTTCACGATCTACTTTGGTGATAATCTCATCATTGACTGGAATCAATAATTCTTTGTCTCCCTTTTCAATTTCAAAAAGTGCTTGTGAAGTAGAATCATTAATGCTTTTTATAGTGCCAATATTTCCATGGACACTATCTATGACCGCGAAGCCAATTACTTCGTGAAAGTAGAATTTATCCCCTGTAAGTTTGGGAAGAAAGGAAAGGGGAAGAAAAAGTTCGGAACCCATGATCCGGTCCGCATCATTTTCAGTCTTCACTTCTTCAAAGTCGATACGTAGCAAGTTCGACTTGTGTAAACGACATTTATCAATAAAAAATGGAACCAGATTGTTTCCTATTGAAACAAAAACTGATTCCATGTTTTCGTATATCCCAGGTTCATCGGTATCGAGTTTAACAAGTACCTCCCCTTTGAAACTATATTTTGAAACGATTTTACCTAAGTAGAAACAAGATGACTTGTCCATCGTTTCCGTATTTATTTACTCTTTTTCTTTAGAAGCTGCAGGAGCTTTTTCCTCAGCATCTGCTTCTTTTGTAGCCTCTTCAACAGCAGGAGCTTCTTTCTTAGTAGCTTCTTCAACCGCTTCTACTACTTCTGCAACAGCGGGTGCTTCAGTTGCAGTTTCTTCAACTGCTTCTGCAGCAGCTTCTTCAACAACAATTTCAGACTCTACAATCTCTTCAGGCAAATCCGCTTCTGCAGCAGCCAATGCACGTTTTTCGTTCACTTCTTTTTCAGCAGCTAAAGCTATTGCCCTTGCATCAGCCTTGGCTTTATCAAGACCACTAACTTTAGAAGCAACAGATTTTTCTTTTTCAGCCAACCAAGCATTGAATTTTTCCTCTGCTTGTTCTTCGGTCAGTGCTCCTTTACGAACACCTCCCATTAAGTGATGCTTCAATAAAACACCTTTATATGATAATATTGCTTTTGCAGTATCTGTAGGTTGTGCACCATTGTTCAACCACTCTACAGAGTTATCAACTTTAACTTCGATGATTGCAGGATTGGTATTAGGATTGTAGATTCCTAATTTCTCCAAATATTTACCGTCTCTTTTCGCCCGTGAATCGGCGGCAACGATCCAATAGAAAGGTTTTCCTTTTTTACCGTGTCTTTGTAATCTAATTTTTACTGGCATATCACATTAATTTTGTAGGGTGCCCGACCCTCTGTTATTAATTCTTTTTATTTGTCCCTTAAAACGGGCTGCAAATATACTTCAATTCTTTAAATCTGCAATAGGTTTGTTTATTTTACTTTACTCCCTTTCAGCCAGCTGATCTTTTCCTCTGATTAAATTCGAATTATGTTCTTCAACCAGCGCATTGATTTGCGATATAATTGCTGGATTTTCCTTGGAAATATCAAACTTTTCAGAAGCATCATGACTTAAGTTGTAGAGTAAAGGAGGGTTGTGTTCTTGTCGTTCTCCAAACTCCCCGTAGGCTCCTTGCGTAATAAAATGGGCCTTGTAATCCCCAAGACGCGCAGCATAAAGCTCAGTACTTCGATAAAACAAAATACTTTTCCTGGGACTAGCTTCACGATTCAATAAGGTTTGACTTATATCCTTTCCATCAATCATGCGATCATTCGGAATTTCAACACCTGCAAGAGAACTAAAAGTGGAAAACAAATCCATTGTGGAGCCCAGTTCGCTTACTAAACCTGGTTTTATCAACCCAGGACCCCAAAAAATAGCCGGCTCTCGCATGCCACCTTCCCAAGTAGTTCCTTTCCCAGCTTTAAGTAAACCTGCACTCCCGCCATGAGTCTTAAACGGTAACCAGGGACCATTGTCCGAAGTAAAGACAACGATGGTATTCTCATCGAGGCCTTCCTCTTTCAGAACTTTCAGTATTTCTCCCACACCATGGTCAATTTCTTCAACAACATCACCATAGAGCCCTCGCTTACTATGACCTTCAAATTCCTTGGAAACGAATAGCGGAATATGTGGTAGGCTATGTGCCAAGTACACAAAGAATGGCTCGTCATTATTTTCTTTGATAAACTCGATAGTTTCTGCGGTGTACCTTTTGGTGATGGTATGTTGATTGGCTGGGCGTTCAATAATTTTGGCGTTTTGAAGTAAAGGGACATTGTAATCCTCAGGTTTAATGCCCGATGGATTTTGCAGGGCAAGTTTTTTGTAATCTGCATTCCCCAAATAGTCCATATCATTGGAATAGGGAATGCCAAAATAGTAATCGAAACCATTGTTTGTTGGTAAGTATTGTTCTTTATGTCCCAAATGCCATTTTCCGATTGCTGCTGTGCTGTATCCTGCAGTTTTTAATTGTTCTGCTAAGGTAATTTCACTGGCAGGCAAACCATTTTTGGAGTTGGGAAACAGTACCCGATGTTCATTACTTGCCATACCACTACGAACTGGTAATCTTCCCGTTAATAATGCAGCTCTACTTGGAGTACAAACACTTGCGCCAACATAGAAGTTGGTCCATTTTTGGCCTTCATGGGCCATCCGGTCAAGGTTTGGAGTGAGAATGGTTGGGTTTCCGTAAGAACTTAAATCCCCATAGCCTAAATCATCGGCAAATATGATCACAAAGTTGGGTGGGCGTCCATCGCTGTTTTGCGCCATTGAATTAGGAGAAAGCATCAAGTGGAGTATAATAAATAACAGGATTCCTGAATGTTTGGTTTTAATTGTCATTGTGGTTATTTTAAAGTGATTGAAGATAGTGATTCTTATTAATTTTTTGATATCTAAGCTTTAATGTTCTAAGTTAATAACTCGTGACAACTCCACTTTTTCTAATTTCCTTTTTTTGTATTTTTATCGGTACTTTTTTACACAGTTAAAATACCCAGTATGTACCTGATTTTTGATACCGAAACCACCGGCTTACCTAAGCGCTGGAATGCACCTATAACCGATACTGATAATTGGCCACGCTGTATTCAGATAGCTTGGCAATTGCATGATGATATGGGCAACTTGGTGGAAAGCCAGGATTATTTGGTGCAGCCAGATGGTTTTAATATACCCTATGATGCGGAACAAATACACGGTATTTCTACAGAATTGGCGGCCCAAAAAGGGGTTCCGTTGGCTGAGGTTTTAGAGAAGTTCAATATAGCCATGTCCAAAACAAAGTTTATTGTTGGGCAGAATGTAGGTTTTGATTTAAATATAATGGGAGCCGAGTATTATCGGATGGGTGTTGAAAACCCATTACAGGAGCTTCCGGTTTTGGATACCTGTACTGAAGAATCGGCTCTGTTGTGTAAGCTTCCCGGTGGGCGAGGGGGTAAATTCAAACTGCCTACGCTTACTGAATTACATCAGTTTTTATTTGGAACACCTTTTGGCGATGCGCACAATGCGACGGCAGATGTTGAGGCGACCACAAGATGTTTCCTAGAACTTATCCGAAGAAAACATTATCCTACTGAAAAGTTGGATGTTCAACCCGATTATTTCCAGAATTTCTCTGAAGCTAATCCCCAAGAGATAAAGTTAATTGGTCTAAAGCACATCAATCTTAAAAAAGCTTCCAAAAAGATTGCCGATGCGCTTTGGGAAAAGGATACTGGTGGAGTTTCTGAAGAGGAAATAAAAGAGAATATTGAAAGCCTCTCCGAAGCACAATTTGTGCATTTGCATAATCATTCCCAGTTTTCAGTGTTGCAATCCACCATAAAAATCAAAGATTTAATACACTCAGCTGCTGAAAATAATATGCCTGCGGTTGCACTAACCGATCATGCGAATATGATGGGGGCTTTCCATTTTGTAAAGGAAGTTAAAGCCCATAATCATGCAATAAAAGAAAAAAACAGTATTGCAATTGAACATGGTGAGTTGCCCACTGGAAAAGAAATTACACCCATTATCGGTTGTGAATTTTTTGTTTGTGAGGACCATACCAATAAAAATGTTAAGGATAATGGATATCAAATAGTCTTATTGGCCAAGAACAAGAGAGGTTATCACAATTTGGCCAAAATGTCTTCCATTGCTTATACTGATGGATTTTATTATGTGCCCAGGATTGACAAAAACGTCATCAAGGAATACAAGGATGACATTATTGTTCTGACGGGAAATCTCTATGGGGAGGTGCCAGGAAAAGTTTTGAATGTTGGTGAAAAGCAGGCCGAGGAAGCTTTGCTTTGGTGGAAAGAACAGTTTGGTGATGATCTCTATATGGAAATTATGCGGCATGGGCAGGAAGATGAGGACCGCGTGAACAAGGTATTGATCGAATTTGCGAAAAAGCATCAGGTTAAACTAGTAGCCACGAACAATACCTACTATTGTGCCAAAGAAGATGCCAATGCCCATGATATTCTACTTTGTGTTAAGGATGGTGAAAAGCAGGCCACACCTATAGGTCGCGGACGAGGTTATCGTTACGGATTGCCAAATCAGGAGTACTATTTCAAATCTTCTGATGAAATGAGCCTATTGTTCAAGGATCTTCCCGATTCTATTTTGAACATACAGGAAGTCGTTGATAAAATCGAAGCTTATGAATTGGCCAGGGATGTACTACTTCCCAAATTTGACATTCCTTCAGCATTCAAAGTTGTCGAAGATGAAGCCGATGGAGGCAAACGTGGTGAAAATACATATTTGCGACACATCACTTATGAGGGCGCGAAAAAGCGTTATGATGAAATTACTCCTGAAATAGAGGAACGTATTGACTTTGAGCTGAAAACCATTGAAAACTCAGGGTATCCAGGATATTTTCTAATCGTTGAGGATTTCATTCGTGAAGCGCGGAATATGGATGTTTCTGTGGGACCTGGCCGGGGTTCTGCCGCGGGTTCAGTAGTGGCTTATTGTTTGAAGATCACCAATATTGACCCCTTGAAATACGATTTACTTTTTGAGCGGTTTTTAAATCCGGATAGGGTATCGATGCCTGATATTGATATTGATTTTGATGATGAAGGTCGAGGCCGGGTAATGGATTATGTGATAAACAAATATGGCGCCAACCAAGTGGCTCAGATCATCACCTATGGTACCATGGCGGCGAAATCATCAATCCGGGATACGGCAAGGGTTTTAGATCTTCCCTTGGGCGATGCGGATCGTATCGCAAAGTTGATACCAACAATGTCCAAGTTAGGAAAGATATTCGGTGTTCCCGAAGCGGAGTTGAAGAAGAAATTCCGTGCTGAGGATTTAGAGAAGGTTAATCAACTATTGAATATTTCTGAAGGCGATGATTTAGAAGGCGAAACTGTAAATATGGCAAGGGTGTTGGAAGGTTCCCTCCGAAATACAGGAATCCATGCTTGTGGAGTGATAATAACGCCAAGTGATATTACCGATTTCGTACCGGTTGCCACGGCAAAGGATTCCGATCTATATGTTACCCAATTCGATAACTCTGTTGTTGAGAGTGCCGGATTATTAAAGATGGATTTCCTTGGATTGAAAACATTGACCCTAATCAAGGATACTGTTAAAATCGTTAAGGCCAAACATGGTATTGAATTGGTGCCCGATGACTTTCCTCTGGATGATTCAAGCACTTATGAGCTTTTTCAAAGAGGGGATACGGTAGGGATTTTCCAGTATGAATCCCCTGGAATGCAAAAGCATTTAAAGGATTTGAGACCTACGGTTTTTGATGATCTTATTGCTATGAATGCCTTGTATCGACCAGGGCCTATGGAATATATTCCGGACTTTATTTCCCGTAAAAATGGAATGGCCGAGATTACCTATGACCTTCCTGACATGGAGGAAAACCTTAAGGAAACTTATGGCATTACCGTATATCAAGAGCAGGTGATGTTGCTTTCCCAAAGATTGGCAGGATTTTCTAAGGGTGAGGCCGATGTTTTGCGAAAGGCGATGGGAAAAAAGATGTTTTCCCTACTGCAAAAATTAAAACCACAATTCTTGGATGGTGGTGAAAAGAAAGGCCATCCCCGTGACATTTTGGAAAAAATATGGAAGGATTGGGAAGCCTTTGCATCCTATGCCTTTAATAAAAGTCACTCTACCTGTTACGCCTATATCGCTTATCAGACTGCCTATTTAAAAGCACACTACCCTGCTGAATATATGGCGGCTGTATTGAGCAATAATATGAACGACATTAAGCAGGTTACTTTCTTCATGGAAGAATGTAAACGTATGGGCTTGGATGTTTTAGGTCCTGATGTCAATGAATCATATTACAAATTTGCAGTGAATAAAGACGGAGCCGTCCGTTTTGGAATGGGTGCTATAAAAGGTGTTGGGCGCGCAGCCGTTGAAACAATTGTGGAGAATAGAAAAGAAGAAGGGCCCTATAAGTCGGTTTTTGATTTGTCAAAACGCATAGATTTGCGAGCCTCAAACAAAAAGGCCTTTGAAAGTTTAGCCGTGGCCGGTGGTTTTGATTCCTTTGGCACCACCCATAGAGCACAGTATTTCCATCAAGAGGGAGACGGAGTAACCTTTTTGGAAAAGGTAATCAAGTACGGATCTAAGTTTCAAGAGAACGAAAATTCGTCTCAAGTAAGTCTTTTTGGAGATGCCAGCGAAGTGCAGATTCCAGAGCCAGAAGTACCGCCTTGCGAGGAGTGGGGCACCATGGAAAAACTAAGACGTGAAAAAGAAGTTGTAGGTATTTATATTTCTGGCCATCCATTGGATGATTTCAAGACTGAAATCACTGCCTTTTGTAATGCCAGTGTTTCCAATGCCCATAATTTGGAAGAGCTGCTAAACCGGGAAATCTCTATTGCAGGTGTAGTATCAGATGTACAACATCGCATTTCAAAAAACGGTAAGGGTTGGGCATTATTCACCATTGAAGACTATACGGACACCTTTGAATTCCGGATTTTTGGAGAGGAGTATTTGAAATTTCGTCACTTTCTTATGATCAACTCCTTTGTGTATCTTAAAATATTTGTACGTGAAGGATGGGTGAATAGGGAAACGGGTAAAAAAGGGGATCCAAGAATGCAGTACAATAGTTTTATGCTCCTTCAAGAGGTTATGGAAACCTATGCCAAAAAACTGACGATCAAATTGAATATTGATGAGCTCAAGGAGGAAAATATTGGAGAACTGAAAGACACCTTGGTTTCACATTCCGGCAATCATCCTTTGAATTTTGTGGTATATGAAATGGAAGAGGAAATAAAAGTGAATTTAATTAGCAGAAAACAGAAAGTGCAGATAAGTAGTGAGCTTTTGCAGATACTGGCGGAGAAAGAAGTGCATTATAAATTGAATTAAATTAAATCTGAAATGTCGGGAAAGCTCATTGTTGTCAATAAATTTTCCCAATATCGGCATAGGGAAAACGAATCTTACCTTAGTAAGGATAAGGCAAAATATTTGACTAAATTTGTATAATATTTAAATAAACAAACATGGCATTAGAAATAACAGATGCTACTTTTGATGAGGTAGTTTTAAAGAGTGATAAACCAGTAGTGGTAGATTTTTGGGCAGCTTGGTGTGGTCCTTGTAGAATGGTAGGACCTATCATTGATGAGGTTAGTTCAGAATATGACGGTAAAGCCGTTGTTGGTAAGGTAGATGTTGATTCCAACCAGGAATTTGCTGCGAAATATGGGGTACGAAATATCCCAACTGTCTTGGTCTTTAAAGATGGTGAAATTGTAAGTAGACAAGTAGGGGTTTCTCCTAAAAAAGTCTATACGGATGCTATTGATGCATTATTGTAGAAATAAAATTTTTTAGATTAAAAAAGGCCCTGACGGTACCGTCAGGGCCTTTTTGTTTTATATTAGTTGTACAGTTTAAAAGAATGAAACTCAGGTCAGAATTAGATAAAGCAACGCTATTCCAAAATTTGGAACTTATGGCGCAACAGGTGGTCGAAGGTTTTATCAGTGGGATTCACAAAAGTCCATTTCATGGGTTTTCTGCTGAATTTGCGGAACATAAAATCTATAACACCGGTGAGAGCACCAAGCATATTGATTGGAAGTTGTTTGCGAAAACAGACAAACTATATACAAAGCGATATGAGGAAGAAACCAATCTGAGATGCCATATGATTTTAGATAATTCAGCTTCAATGTATTATCCGGAAATTGGGAGTCCAACCATCGATAATCTTAATAAAATAGGTTTTGGGGTGCTGGCAATTGCCGCACTGATGAATATCTTGAAAAAACAGCGAGATGCAGTTGGCTTGAGTGTTTTTTCAGACACCTATAACTTTTATTCCCCTGAAAAGGGTAGTGAACGGCACCATCAAATGCTATTGACCAAATTGAGTGAGATTAGTTTGGACACCAAGCCTGCCAAGCAAACGGAGCTTTATACGTATTTACATCTGATAGCTGAAAAATTAAAACGTAGGAGCCTTATTTTCTTATTCACAGATATGTTTCAAACAGCTACTGATGATGATAGGATATTTGATGCGCTACGTCATTTAAAGTACAACAAACATGAGGTGGTTTTGTTCCATTTATTGGATATGGATAAGGAATTCCATTTTGATTTTGAGAATACACCCAAGCGATTTTTAGATGTGGAGACAGGTGAACACATAGATTTGTTTTCAGAAACTATTAAAGAAAATTACGAGGAAGCCATCAAGACTTATTTTGATGAGCTTAAAATGAAGTGTGCCCAATACAAGATAAAGTATGTTGCTGTTGATGTTCGTGGCAATTTCTCAAAGGTGTTGAATACCTTTATGGTTGAGCGCCAAAAATTCCTATAATCTTCTAATAATATTTTGAAGGAAAATGTTTGCGGAATTCAATAAGCAATGTATATTTGCACCGCTCTAAGCACGGTCTGGTAGTTCAGTTGGTCGTGACGCAACCCAGTTGGTCAGGATACTGATAAGCTAAGCTTCGTCAGCATTAGAATACAAGATGTTCATTATTTATTGGTCTGGTAGTTCAGTTGGTTAGAATACCTGCCTGTCACGCAGGGGGTCGCGGGTTCGAGTCCCGTCCAGACCGCAACAAGAAAAGTCCTTTATACAAATGTATATGGGACTTTTTTCATTTAAAGCCGGAAAGCTGACTTTCCAAGTCAGAGAAATGGAAAAAGAACCAGCCAACACAGTTGGCTTAGGGCGTACATGGTTGCAGGACCAACCTTGGGCCGTTTTTGAGGTGAAACCGAGAAAACAATCCCGTCCAGACCGCTAAAAACTCTCAAGAAATTGAGAGTTTTTTTGGTTTTTAGAATGATAAGACTCCTTATGTTGTTTTTATTTTAGTTTTAGCTGCTGGATTTTGGTATTTTCGGTTCCACGAATTGCTTCGTACCCTGCAATCATTTCTTGAAGCTTTTCAGAATTGCTTTTTGCGAGATTGTTTTGTTGACTAATATCTTCTTTTAAATTGTACAATTGGTAGTCAGACGCATTGGCCAACTCTATATTTACCTGCTTGTTAATTGCAGGACCTTCATAAGGAGGAATCATAGCCCAATCGCCTTTTCTGAATGCTGTTCTAGAAGTAGCTTCAATAACCATCTCTGTGCGACCTTCTTCAGATATTCCCATCAGGACATCCAATAAATCCTTACTATCATCTGTACTTTCATTACTTCCTACTAATGCAGCGAGAGAAGAAAACAAATCCAATTGAGAGACCATGGCATCAGATACACCAGGACTGATTTTGCCTTTCCAATAAGTGAAAAATGGAACTCTCGTTCCCGCCTCGAACAAGCTATATTTTCCTCCTCTGAGGTCACCAGCAGGTTTATGATTACCTAATTTTTCTACGGAATCATCATAATAACCATCATTTACAACCGGACCGTTGTCACTTGAAAACACGATGAGCGTGTTTTTCAACAATCCTTCGGCTTCCAAGGTTTTTATGAATTCGCCAACCATCCAATCGGCCTCAACAATTACATCACCTCTTGGACCCATTCCCGAAGAACCTACAAAACGTGCATGCGGAGTTCGAGGTACATGAGGCTGTTGTAAAGCATAATACAAGAAAAACGGTTCTTCTTTATGTTTTTTTACATACTCCTGTGCGTCCACCAGAAAGTAGTCCGCCATATCTTCATCAACCCACTTGGCAGCCTCACCACCTTTCATGAATCCGATACGTGGAATTCCGTTTACGATACTATTATTGTGTCCGTGATGCCATTTCATCTTTAGCATTTCGGGATTTTCCAAGCCCGTTGGCTCTCCTTCAAAATTCTCTTGATAATTGACCTCAATCGGGTCGTTCGGGTCAAGGTTTACGACATGCCCATCTTCAATATAGACCGTGGGAACCCTGTCTTGAGTTGCTGCCAAAATATGACTGTAATCAAAACCAACTTCGTTAGGTCCAGGGGTGATGCGCTCGTTCCAATTTATATTTCCGCTTCCTAAGCCTAGGTGCCATTTTCCAACTATTCCGGTATGATACCCCTGTTTTTTTAACATTTTCGGAATCGTGGATTGGGCGGTATCAATAATTAAAGATGCCGTTCCCGGTAGGATTTTCGCACGCTTATTCCGCCAAGGATATGTGCCCGTCAGCAAGGCATACCGACTGGGCGTACAGGTTGCAGAAGATGCGTATCCATTGGTAAAACGTATGCCTCCATTGGCAAGTTTGTCCAGATTAGGAGTTTTTAATTCCGTTGCCCCATAGACGCCCATTTCCCCGTATCCTAGATCATCTGCATAAATAATGACGATGTTCGGTTTGGATTGTTCTTCTGATTTTTCAACAGTTTTTTGTTCTTGTTTACAGGATGCTAAAAGCAGTAAAAAACTAATAGTTAAAAGGCTGTAAATTCTATTTGTATTCATATTTACTTAATAGTCTTATTCAATTTTTTATATTCTTGTGTCAAGTCCTGAAAACCTATTTCCACACCAGCCAACATCTCTTGATACAGTTCAGGTTTTTCGGTTTTCACCCATTCTAACAAATCAACCGCGCTAGGATGCACAGGATTGTACACATCGCTAACCGGATGCATTGTCATATCGTAACTCTCAGTTTTGGCCCTCATTGCTTCAAGAACGGAAACAAATTCGGCATTATCGACTAGGTTGTTCAATTCAAATGGGTCTTTCTGTACATCATATAGTTCTTCCTCAGGTTTTGAATCTGAAAAGAACTGTTTTTGTTCATCATTCAGCTTCCCCTCCTTTTTTAATGTCCGCATAACGTGCACAGCAGGGCGATAGAATTCCAAATAGGCCTGCCCCGTTTCCCATGGAATTTCAGGTTTATCATTTCGAATATACTTCCATTTACCATCAGTTACGGCTCGGGATTTTTCTTCAACCTCATCCCATAAATCACGTGCAGCGTAAACTTCTTTTCGATTAAAATCTTCCGATAAAACAGACATTCCTGTCATGTATTCAGGGATTTGAACTCCCGCCAAATCTATAATTGTTGCTGTAATATCAGTAGCACTTACAACTTCATCACGGACTTGATTTGGCTTGATTCCTTTAGGCCATTTCATAAGGAAAGGAATTCTTAGCCCTGGGTCGTGCAAATAGCCTTTACCTTTTAAATTACATCTTCCGTTGTCTCCAATAAAAATAACTACCGTGTTTTCAGCCAATCCTTTTTCTTCCAGTTCCTGAAATAACATTCCAACTTCATCATCCATATATTCCATGGTGTCCAAATACTTTGCCCAGTCCAACCGAACCGTAGGATGGTCTGCATAATATGGTGGCAATTCTACAGAATCAGGATTTACAGGATGCTTCGATTGCGCACGGATTTCATTCCACCAGTCACCACGATGAGTTACATTTAATTGTATCTGTGCGAAGAATGGAGTATCCGCCGGGTTGATAGAGTCAAACTTATCAAAGAGGCCAAATTTGTCTTTGCCATTCCATTCCCCAACTGGTTTGTGCTTAAAATTGACATCGGTCTTGCGACCTTTTCCGCGAACATTATGATGACCTAAAATTGTAGTGTATCCAGCATCTCTCAGGAGTTTTGTAAAAGGCATGTAAGGCTCAGACAATGGAACACTACGATTACTTCGATGGTTATGTGTATTTGTTTTGACTTGATGTACTCCGACCATCATTGCGGAACGACTAGGTGAACAAATGGGGTTGGTCACATAGGTGTTGTTGAAACGCATTCCCTCAAGCGCCATTTGGTCTAAGTTCGGTGTTTTAACTGCTTTCATACCATAGCAGGCTAAATCTAAACTGATGTCTTCGGCCATTAGCCAAATAATATTAGGTGGCTTATGCTGTTCTTTCTTTTCAGGTGAACATCCAAAGAGGCCTAGAACCAGAAAAATACAGATTGCTGTTCTTTTGCTTGTATTCATTTCAATTTTTATCTAACTACTCTTCCCGATGCATTACCGCCCATTAATCGCTCAACTTCTTCACGAGTGGAATAGTTAAAGTCTCCTTTTATAGAATGCTTTAAGCATGAGGCGGCAACCGCATAGTTTACCGCTGTTTGCATCTGGCTTAATTCGGGCGTTGTTAGGGCGAAGATCAATCCGCCTGCAAAAGCATCACCACCACCAACACGATCAACAATATTCCTTATTTGATAAGGATTGTAATTGCCATTTTCATCCAAAGGCGCAAAAGAAGGTGTGTCGGTCGCAACATCGAAAAGCATGGCTCCCCAATTATTGTGGCTTGCCGAAATGCTTTCGCGAAGCGTAATCGCTACTTTGCCAACATTCGGAAATTGCTTTGCAACTTGACGCGCAACGTCTGGATAACGGGAGGTATCCAGTGTACCGGAGTGCACATCGGTATCACCTGCCTGAATTCCCAATACATCATGACAGTCCTCCTCATTCCCTACAACCACATCAATAAATGGCAAAATGCCTCGCATTGTTTTTTGAGCCAATTCTTTGGAGGAATAGTTTAGATCCCAATTCCATAGCTTGCCTCGGAAATTCAAATCAATAGAAACAGATACACCTGCTTCTTTTGCCTTCTGTGCAGCTACTAGGGTTGCTTCGGCAGCATTTTTAGATAGAGCCGGGGTTATACCACTTAAGTGTAACCATTGTGCATCATCGAATATGTTTTCCCAATCATACTTGTCAGAGGGAGTAATTGCAATAGCGGAATCTGCTCGATCATATATTACATTACTAGGTCTTTGATTGGCACCTGTTTCCAAAAAGTAAAGCCCAAGACGGCCTTCATCGGTGCGTAAAATATAATCTGTATCGATTCCTACCGCGCGTAACGAATCCATTGTCGCTTCTCCCAAGGCATGTTTTGGTAACGCCGTAACGTATCTCGCTTTTCCGCCGAAATTACATATAGAAGTGGCTACACTAGCTTCTGCGCCAGCATAAGTAACTTCAAATTCCCGAGTTTGTCGTAATCGCAAATTCGCTGGTGAGGCCAAACGGCCCATTATCTCTCCAAAGGTTACTACTTTCTTCATAGTTTCTAGATACATGGTCTTAAGACCTGATTTTTGTGATTAGGTTTCTAATTTCTTTTGCATTATTGGTAATAGCGCTCCAATCCTCAGATTGAATCAATAGCCGTTTTGCAACCCAAGTTCCACCGATAGCAGTAATCAAATCAGACTGCAAATAACTAGGTGCATTGTTAATATTACATCCTCCTAAAGGAATAAATTTTAATCCCAGATAATTATAGGGCGCAGAAATACTCTCTAAATGTTTCATTCCTCCTGAAGTTTCAGCTGGAAAATATTTAAGAATGCGACAACCTTCCTCTAGAGCCATTTCAATATCGGTAGGTGTCATGATTCCAGGTGCAAAAGAAAGTCCTTGTTTCTGCGCTTCCCTGATTATTTTGGGATTACAACCTGGAGATACCGCAAAATCGGCTCCAACATCAATAACGGCCTTCACCTGGTCTACCGTCAAAACGGTGCCAAATCCTAGAGACATTTCAGGAACTTCTTTTTTAATTGCTTTGGCAGATTCCATAGCAGCGGGAGTACGAAGCGTTAATTCAATGACATCAACACCACCAGCCAGAAGAGCCCTAGCAACAGGAACGGCATGTTTTACATCATCAATGATCAAAACGGCAATAATACCTGCATCATCTATTTTTTTAATCAATTCAGACGTCATGGCCCGCTGTTCAATAGGTTGCATATTTTAGATTTTAAATATTAATTTTTAGCTAAACTAAGAAGAACTTCATTATATAATGGATGAATTTCTATCAAATAATAATGGGAAAAATTGGCCTTGCATTTCTTGTCCTTTTGGTATTGCTGGCACACCATTCAATAAAGGTTCGCTAGTATTGGAAACCGTACCATCTGCAAAAACGTTCAATACAAATGCCCTTCGTGAGTTTTCTGAGCTGTTGGCATAAGACCCATGAACCATTAAAGGATGATGGAATGTTCCAAATCCTTTATTCATCTCAATGGCTTTTGCTTTTTTGAATTCCTCTTTTTGCACATCGCTTAAATACGCTTTAAACTCATCCATTGGTCCTGTTAGCATAGGTTTGTCCAATAATCCCCATTTGTGACTTTTCGGAATATAATGTAAACAACCATTTTCTATAGTAGCATCATCCAATCCGGTCCAGCAGGTTAAATGTTGCATTTTAATGGTTCTGGTCCAATAGGAATAATCTTGATGCCAAGCTACTACGCCCCCATGTTTTGCGGGTTTACAAAATAATTGATCGTGCCAAAAACGCACAGATCTATCGCCCAACAACTGACTTGCAGCCATTAAAAAAGCAGGGTTCCAGTTCACATCGTGAAAACCCGGGGTAATTCGCCAATGGCCTAAGGAATGAAATATAACCTTATTGGGGTCTAACGATTCATTGGAATGAAATTCATAAAAAAATTCATGAGCCGGGTGCTTGGGGTCCTGAATTTCGTCAAGCTCGGCCTTTAATTGATCTACTTGCCATTCTTCCAGTAGTTTTATATTGGATAAATAGCCATTCTCATGAAAAAAGGAAATTTGTTCATCACTTAATTTATATTGTTCCCATTCTTTAGGTGACTGAGGCCATTCAAAAAAATCGGAAACTAATCCGTGAACTTTGGATAAATCTCTCACTGTAGACATTTTTTTCTCTTTTTAAATATAAGATATAATGAATTAAAAGCACTTATTAAAATTCAATTCCTTTCTCAAAAATGGAAACTTTGCCCATGCATTTGAAATAACTAATACTTATATATAATAGTTATTTGAATTAGTTTTTTTTAGTTTAGGAGCACATCTTGATGGTGCATTCTTTTCAATTTCAAATTTTAATTGCAAAATGAAATACATTGTTTGTGAAAAACCAGGAGAATTGATTCTTAAAGAAAAAGATGAACAGGTAAAAGTAATAGGGGAGGCAATTTTACGAATCAATAAAGTAGGTATTTGTGGCACCGATCTGAATGCCTATTCAGGTAATCAAGCCTGGTGATAAGGTCGTTATCATGCCCTATATAAGCTGTAATGAATGTTTTGCTTGTGCAAATTGAAAAATTATAGAAAAATGAAAAGAATCTTGACATTAGCCATTATTACGTTGGTTATAGGTTGCAAGACCGGAGAGAAGCAAGAACCATCCAAACCTAATATTGTTTTCATATTTGCGGATGATATGACACATACGGCTATTAACGCTTTGGGTAATGAGGAGGTGATTACACCAAACCTGGATAAATTGGTGAAAGCGGGTACAACTTTTACACATGCTTATAATATGGGCGCTTGGAATGGCGCCGTTTGCGTGGCATCAAGGGCTATGATAATATCTGGTCGAAGTGTTTGGGATGCGAATACATTTAGACAAGGCTGGATAAACGGTCGGGAAATGGATAAGACATGGGGAAAATTAATGGAAAGAGCAGGTTATGAAACTTATATGACCGGTAAATGGCATGTTGATGCTCCTGCAACCTCGGTTTTTCAGAATGTGACCAATGTCCGTCGTGGAATGCCATGGGATTCATGGGGTCATGGAGGCAAAATTCCTGCCATCAATGAAATGATAAAAAATGGAAAGTCCAATGAAGAAATAAGAACAATAGGATATAATCGCCCATTAAGCGAAAAAGATACTACATGGTCGCCAACCGATAAAAAATTTGGGGGCTTTTGGGTAGGGGGTAAACACTGGAGTGAGGTTTTAAAAGATGATGCCATTGGTTTTATAGAACAGGCAAAAGTCAAGGACGAGCCTTTCTTTATGTATTTGGCCTTCAATGCGCCGCACGATCCAAGACAGGCCCCACAAGAATATTTGGATATGTATCCGTTAGAGAAGATTAGCTTACCAAAAAGTTGGCTGCCCATGTATCCTTATAAAGACAGCATAGGTAATGGTCCCGGACTAAGGGATGAGGCATTGGCTCCTTTTCCTAGAACGGAATATGCGACCAAAACCCATATTAAAGAATATTACGCACTGATTACACATTTAGATGATCAGATTGGGGCAATTTTGGATGAATTGGACGCTAGTGGTAAAATGGATAATACGTATATCATTTTCACATCAGATCATGGTTTGGCCATGGGGCGTCATGGATTATTGGGTAAACAATCACAATTTGATCATAGTATTCGACCACCGTTTATGATTGTTGGACCAAATGTCCCAAAAGGTAACAAGGTAAATGCCGATATATATTTACAAGATGCTATGGCTACCAGTTTGGATTTGGCCGGAGTTGATAAACCAGGTTATGTTTATTTCAACAGTATCATGGATTTTGTTAACGGTAATAGGACCAAAAGTTACTATGATGCTATTTATGGCGGATATGTGAGTACACAACGCATGATTAGAAAAGATGGATTTAAATTAATGGTATATCCTAAATTGAAAAAATTATTATTGTTTGATATGGTCAATGATCCTGAAGAAATGTATGATTTAGCGGATAAGTCTGAATATCAGGAAAAAATTGATATGCTCTATTTGGATTTATTGCAACTACAAAAGGAACTGAATGACCCATTGGATATAAGTCATATACGACCTCAATATCTCTTCAACAACACCATCGCTAAAATAGGCGGTTTCCTGCTCCGACTCCGAGGCAATATTGGTAAACGGCAGT
>RCNC010001085.1_pt1 | contig 18167 bp, 15 predicted proteins | sample 2041301 | NCBI WGS metagenome assembly RCNC01 (sample SAMN09708231, study PRJNA481090) | Marine sediment metagenome, whole genome shotgun sequencing project. | biome: marine sediment; feature: ocean; material: sediment; isolation source: Sewage treatment plant 13A marine sediment (STP13A) ... | reverse complement strand
ACAGGAAACACCTTTCGTTGCAGCATAATGCAACATTGATTAGCTTCGTTGTGGCAATGTTAAGCTCGATGATCAGTCGCTGGGATTACCTGATCAGGAAGCACCTTCTGTTTAAGTAAAAGGCAACATTGATTACCTTCTTCTTGGCAATGTTAAATTTAATGATCAGTAGTTGGAATTAACCAAGCCAGGAATTTTCTGTCTGTAACGCGTTTCAACTCCATTGCAGTATCCCATACCCTTTGGTGCTATTAAACAACATCTAGCCAATCCCTGCCTACACTACATGAAGTCTCTCATTGAATTGGTGCTGTCAGCTGTGCTGCACGAACAAGAAATCGAAATCCAATGCCTTTGCTTTTAAACTCTTCATCCAAGATCTCCGGGCTCCCCTTAAAATCTTCTTCAAGCATCCGTGAAACACTCTCAGCAAATTCTGCATCGACGACCAAAAGGGTAATTTCAAAATTAAGCCGAAACGATCGATTATCAAAATTGGCGGTACCTATGGTGGCCATATCACCATCTACCAGAACCACTTTTTGGTGCAGAAATCCCTTCTCAAACCAAAACAGCGTGACACCTATACGTTTAAGATCTTTGATATATGCCCAGTGGGTAAGGTTTACTAAGGGGTTATCTGTTTTTCGGGGAATCAGAATTCTTACATCTACTCCGCGCAACACGGCAAGGTGCAGTGCAGTTATAAATTGCTCATCGGGAACGAAATATGGACTAGCTATCCACAAACGAGTTTTGGCGCTCTGGATTGCTTTCATAAACAGAAGAGTGCAGGTTTCAAACTCATCGGCAGGTCCAGAGGGCAGGGCTAATGCGGCAACAGGATTATGGGTTGTAGATTTTTCCGGTACCCAATTTAAATTTAGTATATCATCTGCGGCCCAATGGTAGTCCTCTACAAAAGAAATCTGAACTGATTGCGCAGCAGGCCCGGCGATCCGGGCGTGTGTGTCACGCCATGGTCCTATTTCACCTTTTCCCAGATACTCATCTCCAACATTGTGGCCTCCCACCCATGCTTCTTTGCCATCGACGACAACAATTTTACGATGATTTCGAAAATTTACCTGAAAACGATTAGTACGCCCCTTCGTCGTGTTAAATTTATGAGCATTTACCCCGGCTGACAGCAAGTCCGACACATACTGGTCAGGGAGTCCCATACTGCCGATTTCATCATAAAGAAAATAGACCTGTACTCCATCCTTTGCTCTCTTGATCATTCTATCTTTGAGTTCATTCCCCAGGCCATCGGCTTTAACAATATAAAATTGTACAAGTATATAATGTTGAGCACGATCAATGCCTTTAAAGATGGAATCGAATGTCGCTTCACCATCTATCAGCAATTCTGCTTCATTTCCCACCGTAAACGGCAAGTTCGCGAGTTTCTCAACCGGCATAGCTTCCTGTCGATCTGGAGAAAGAATCAATTTTTGCTCTTTCAGCTGATCAATATATTTACTGGCCATCTGTCCTGTCTCCGCTCTGTCTTCTCGAAGGAGCTTGACAAAACCTTGAAACTTACTGCGCCCAAATACCCAGTAGGCAGGTACTGCTATATAGGGAAAAGTTACAAGCCCTAAAGCCCAGGCGATAGCCCCTTGTGGTGTACGGGATTCCATAATTGCTTTAACTGCACTAACAAGACCCAGTAAGTGTAGGATGGAAGCGATAATGGCAAACAATTCTAAATCCATTGACATACCCCTTTCGGGAAAATGAAAGTTGAAAATCTAATCAGCGATATTTAAGTGTAACAACTCAGCCCTTAATTCCTCTGAATAATTATCTCTTGTATTTTCCTTTATTCGTTCATCGATGCGGCTCAATGCTCGAAGCTCAATAAAAGGCAGTTTTTGAGATATGGATTTCCGCTCATAGAGGAGTTCGTCCAGATGACCGCTAAGAATTAATCGCCAGTCAAGAGGAAGAGGTCGGTCAGGCTGAATAGCGTTGGAATGAAGCCTTATAGTGGTTGTACAGTTTCGACTGAATGCATCATAAAACTTAGGCTTGTTGAAAAGCTGGTTCATTTCAGCAAGGTAATTATCCAGTAGGGTCCGAATTCCCACGTTGTCCGCTTGTAGTCGGTATACATACACCCGTTCATTTCTAAAATGAGTACGTAGCTTAACAATGTCTTTTTCATCGGCCGCAACATACGACAGTTCAAACTGTTTGAAAAAGCCCTTAACCGCTGAATACTCTTCTGTCTTTTCTTTGCGGGTTTCAATAGAGATAGCAAGGTGGTCGCTGTCACCAAAGCCCCAACTCATTATGGTATGGGCAATATGGTCAGAGGCCCAGTAAGAAAGGAAGATGTCCAATCCCTGGAGCTTGGCAAGGTCATATTCTCTTGATTCCCAGCTCTCCTCAAAATCCGTTTCGCTTGTATATGAGAAGTTCCGGACATTATACATAATGAGCTTGTCCCCTTGTATCTCACCATGGGATATTTGGGCTACATCCGCTGCCCAATCTCTGTTATTTGAGGGTTCCAGGGTCTGCCACCAGATAATGAGTATTGCAAAAGTTATCAGGCAGATTATAAAACTTTTGCCAAATGATCTGCCGAAGAAAAATGCTATCGGCAAAGTAATGCCAAAAAGAAGACTCAAGCTTGTTCTCAGCCATTGTGGATCGGGTCCTGAGAAGTAAAGAGCAAAACAGCCCCATATCCAGACAGGAATTAGAACAAGGATAATTACTGCTTTAAATATCCCCACTGTACGACTTGATTTCGTTTTCATAAAAATACTAAACATTAAGGTGCTTACGCTAAATTTCAGCCCAGAAAAAAGAGTTTGATCAGCCTCTATTTGATAACACCCTTCTGTCGCAACTCAGCTTCATACTCATTCAGATTTTTCTCGAATCGATTAATATAGTCATCAGGGAAATAGTACCCTCTGCCACCACTCTCTGGTCTATATTCAAGGAGTCCTCGCCCCTCAGGACTCGCATTGGTCATGAGGAGGAGCAAAAGGTCGTTGCTTACCCAGGGATGGCTGTACCAGGAATCATGGGCACCGCCCAGATCCAGAGAAACCGAGTCTCCGACATTTAAAACATCCAGCTTTGAGGCAAACGTACCATCAATATATACTTGCAGCTCTTCCTCGGACAACTCTTCGGGGTTTGGTCTGCCCAGTCTTGATTTTCCGTTTTGCCACTCGGACAATCCGAGAACCGAATCATTGTAGTTCATATTTATAGAAGTACGATCAACAATATCTTTAAACTTCAAGTACTGCCCGGCAAATGGTTTAAATTCAGCATCGGGGCCTGCGAAATATACCTCACCAATTCTGAGGCGCTTTTTTAAATCCTCTGCTGATTCATCAGGGTGAAGATCACGCAGAGAGGCAAGCCCCGGAGCCACAATCTGGGCTCCGGCACTATAAGCGATAATATTAATTTTTCTTGCCTTGCTTCGATCAGCAAGTATTTCAATGAGGTTGGCAAAAGAGGGTATCGACTTTTTTGCATGGGCGACATCAAGGCTATATTTCAGAATATTCTCAGCCGAAGGCCATGAAAAACTCAGTACCACTGAGTTGTGGCCCAGGAAATGATAGAACTGCGCGCCCTGTGCTGTCCCCCGGTAGAAGTTACAGTTCGCTCCATGGACATAAACGAGAAGATCTTTAGAGAAACTTTTATCAAGCGTTTGGTTAAGCTGATCAAAGAAACCGTCCCCCTTGTCGGTCTTTTCTTTCATGTTATCTTTCTGATCAAAGACCGCCATTTCTCTTAGCCATGCCCGTTTTATAAGGAGATCTTCTTCTCGGTCCACTTGTAGCGATTGTTGGTAAATATCTTCCCATGTTGAACCTTCTTCACCCACAGTGTGAGCCACATAACCAAACCTCAGATTCTGTGAAGGGAAAATAGAGTATCTCATACCTGGGTTGGGGTCTGCAAACGGCGAGCGATTCGTGACATAGAACGTATAAAGAAGATTATCATCAAGACTATCCTGAGAGAGATCAAAAAACTGACTCCCTGGTTTTAAGCTTGCAGGCGGCGGCATAAGATAAACCTTTGGTTGACAGCCTGTGAGAAACAGCAGGAATACAAAAATAATCAATAATCGAGATTTGGATGTGCGAGTCATTTCATTTTCTCCTTTATTATATCAAAGGCATGCCGTTCGTCCTTTCACTACTGCCGCTACCGTTATGGCTACTATTCACACCTTACTTCTGCCAGTCCGTCAAAAACCAATAAAACCAGAAAGGATTTTAAAAGCTAAAACCATTTGACCAATGGTGTCAGGCATGAGTATCTCTTCATTTACTATTCAAATTTTAATAAAAACAATGAGGGCTAGAGTAGTTGAGACGATTTTTCCTGAACAATCTCTATAAAGGCAAATCACCCATTCCCTCTATCACGCTCATAAATTCATCTATCTCACTGATCTTCAGGACCTGCTACGGATCTATGTTTAAATAGCCCCCACAGCAAGCCTAAAATTCCGTACGCAAAAGCCCAGAAGACGGCATTTACTACTTCTACCAAAACTCTTTGATCACCGGAGAGAGGAGCATGAGCAGAAACTAAGTGAAGAATAATTGCCACTCTAATCCCGGCTAAGTCATGGATGAAACCGGAGTAAAAACAAAACTGACCGAATGCCTCAGATACTGGCCAGACGAAATGCAAGGCATACAAACCTACTAAAGCATATGGGACAATCAAGCCGAATGACACACCTACAAGTGTACATCTTAATTTATGCGAAATTTTACGAGTTGCAATCCATACAACAAACGGGACAAGCCACAGGAAGTTGAAATATATTTCTAATTCCATTTCTAAAAACAGCTCTCAAAAACTGCTGCCACTTTTCGCTTGCCCGTTTCTGGTGTCATGCATCCACCTGTCGTTTACATCCGGACGAGGCGCCTAACCATGCTAAATATGCCCGGTGAAAGGCCGCCGAATACAACCCGAGTAGATCCAATTCGTCAGCGTGGTGTAATCCCATACCGGTAATCGTACCGCGTCCTGAACAGCAACAGCGTGCGGCGAAAGCTCAGTGCATTCAAGGAGAATCGCAGCAATGTCTTTATTTTCTGCAACCATCTGCCTGGCAACCGAGACTATCTCATTTTCAACCTTGACTGGGTTGTATCTACCGGTGTTTGCCATTATCGCTCCCGAAAATTCTGGTCCGTCTTCACAACCCATGATCACGATGCGATTTGCTTTGTCTTCGGCGCTCAAACCACTATTTTCGACAGCCGGAACTTTCTTGAGGATTGGCCCATTGGCCGTGATCACACCGACTTTTTTGCGAGGCGGTACTGACTGTACAATCATCGGCAGCAGCATCAGGCTGGAACCGAAGAAAGGTACGTTAAGTTCGGCCTGTATTACTTTCTGGTAGGTCCCAAAGAAACCGCAGTTCCCCATGATCGCCCTTACACCCTGCAACTCGAGCCACTTCGCGGCTTCGACTGCAGCACTGGAGAAATTTTCGGTTGGCTCTTCCGCCATTATGTCAAATATACTGTCCGCGTTCATCTCTCGATAAAGAAGAGGGAAATCAAAGGTGGTTGCATTGCCCATGTTTCCGGGTAACATGGGCAGATTGGCACGAAACTGAACCAGGCCGATGGTAACGCCACCGACGTTTCGACCATCCCACCAGGTCAGATCGTCTTCGTTGAAACCGCTCTGTTCTGTGTAGAGGTCCGAGTCTTTTTTACCAGGTCTAAGGGTTCTCCAATCAGGAGTGTTTAGTTTGACCGCCCCTTCGATGTCTTTTGTATTACTCATGTTTTGTCCTCATCATTTTTTTTGTTCAGGAAGGAGGTCATTGCTGACCACCGAACTTTTGTGCCAGCACCTCCCGCATAGAGACAGCAATCCCGGCAAGCACTACGCCGATCAACTCAGCCACGATGCGCTCATTGGCAATCGCATGACCCGCTTCTCCGTCGAGCATTCCCCAAACCAAAGAGTAAGGGAGTACGAAAAAGAAAATCACCGCTCCCGCATTCACGTTCATCATTGTCACGACCATAAACGACGCGCTGATCCATATTATTATCTCCATGATCTGACCGCCAGCGAATTGACCGAGGTAGAATCCGGCGACGATTCCAGCAATTAAACCGAGCATGCGGTCCACTGCCACGGTCCAGGTACCAAGGACACTCGGCAAGATGATCATCAGGGAAGCTTGCAGGATGAGGGTAGGATCCGATTTCAACCACAAATCACCAAGCACTAGGCCTATGGTCATGACGATTGCCACGGTCGCCGCGTAACTCGCAACGAAGGAGACATTTGGCTTTTCGGCGGATGCCGCTTCTTTGCTTTCACCTTCCGCGTCAGCTGTCTCGCCAAATGGCAGCGCAACGAGAATCAGAATCACGATGCTCCCCAGAAGATGTGCGCTCAGTACCTCCAAAGGAATTTCCGCGGTTCCGAAAAGCGGAAGCACATAAAATAAACAAATCAGACACCAACCGATCATAAATCCTCGTGGGCCCCTGATCATTGCGAAGGTTCCGAGGAAAGCCACGGCGACCATGCTGACCAACCAGGGCCAATATGTTCCGGCTAGCGCCCAAGCAAGTCCGATGAGTGCAGCACCGACAACGATAAAGATGACGATGCCATTGAGTCGATCTCGACGTGGCCCCGGCACGTTTACCAGCCAGGCAAGCAGTGCGCTCATCCCGACGGCCACCCACGAGAACTTTATTACCAAAGAAAACACGATGACAATAGCTACGCCTATCGCGTATTTCAGGCCGCCTCTCAAATCGAGGGCTGCCCAGTTAAAGTGAAGTATTTTCACGCCAATAAATCTCCTATATAAACTAGCTTCTGCCGGGATCCATCTGCGGACCTAACCGACGAGCCAACGGATTGGCAGTTAATCCGTGGACAATGACGCTCAAACCGACGGTGCACACGACCGTCAACGCGAGTAAGTCGCCACCTTCTACGCCTCGGTTCAATACGATGATTGCGAACACGATGCTGGCAAGTCCGCGTGGGCCGAACCATCCGAGGAATAACTTGCTGGTAGTCGACTCCCCTGAGCCAGTCAGAGAGATGAACATTGGCAGCATGCGCACGACCGTAAGACTCAATATCGCATACGCCACTACCTGCCAGCTGAAGTAACCAAGCGTTTGCCCCAACACCGCTGAGCCAAACACGACCCAGGTCAATAGTGCCAACGTCTCGCTGGTGCCTTCCGCAGCCAAGATTAGTCCATGCTTTTCGGACGTCTTGTAGGAGCCAAATAACAATCCACCGACGAAGGCCGCTACGTATCCGCTGCCGTGTAATATCTGGGCGATGGAGAAACTCCCCAGCGCCAAAGCCACCACGGGGAGTTGACGCCAGATCTCGGTAATCCAACCGTGCTTGTAGCAAACCTCAAGTATCCTGGCGCCAATAGCCGCAATCCCTAGACCGACCACCAGTCCAATCCCGACTTCCTGGGCTACCAGTTTAATGGCAAAGGCGACGCTGCCCCCTCCAGTGTCAGTGCCCAAAGCCAGGGCGATGAATAGAAACAGGATGGGGACACAGATACCGTCGTTGAGGCCGCTCTCGATATTAAGGCCTTCCCTGATACGCGCGGGTACGGCCTTGTTCGTAATGACGGCCTTGCCGAGCGCCGCATCTGTAGCGGCAAGCATTGTCGCGAGAATCGCAACTTCAAACATCGAGAGTTGGTCGAACAGTAGCAGGCCTACTCCGAATCCAAGTAAAATAGTGAGAGGCAGGCCGAAGGCCAGCATTCTTTGGGGAATTCTGATACTGCTCTTAACAATGATGAGATCGGAGTTGGCCGCGTCAATAAACAGTACGAGGGCGAGCGTTATATCCGCCAACATGCGCAATCCGTCATTGTCAAGATCAGGTTGCAGCCAGCCGAGACCAATTGGGCCAATTATCAGCCCAACACCGGTAAATACCATGGGCCCACTGATCGAGGTGCGTTCGAGGCCTCCAGCGACGGCGCTGTAGAGAAAAACGAAAACAGCAAGGATGGCTAATTCTATGTACATTGCTGCTTTTTTAACCAGTCGCTTCGATCGCGACAGTAAAATTCGACTCAACAATACCCGCACGCAGTTTGATGGCTTCCTGATATTCAGGAGAATTCCAGAAATCTAATAGGGCCTTCATCGAACTGCATTTGTAGAGCATCAATGACCCTTTGTGCGGCCATTCTCCCTCGAGGAGTTGGACGCTGCTGCCGGAGACACCCAGAGCAATTGCTTCGACACCCGCTGCTGCGAATAAGGGGGCCGCCGCTTCCATGTAGGGGACCATCTTGTCTGGTTCGACCACGTTCACACTGGCAATCATAAACGCAGGTTTTCCTGCATCTTTCTTTTCTGTCATTTTGCGTATCTCCTCATGGCGCTAAAGTGAAAATCGTGCTCGCAGAGCGAAAACCCAGATGCTGTCTTCATCTGGATTCTGTGCCGGATTTCGCAGGTACTGGAGGTCTGGAGTGATAGCGATCTCTTTAGTTACCTGCAGACGAGAAAACAGCTCAAAGCCGTACTGATCGTCCAGCCCGGATCCGAATACCGCCTCGTTAGGCCTTCCCCAGTTTGCCCCAAATCCCAGTAAGTTACCAGCACTAACGCCGATTGGATCAGGTTGATAGGCAAGTCCGGCGCTGACTGACCGCTCCAGAAAACTGCCACCGTCTTGTGCATATCCCGCCCTGATAAATGGCATCCATTTTTCACCGATATAGTGGGTAAACGACAGAATTGCCCCATGGCCCTCAGCTACTTCGGCTTGCTCTCGTTCATCTGCATGCCATATCGTAAGGTGGAAGTTGTCGATGTAGGCTCGGTCCCTGGAGGTAGTCCAGCCAATTTCGATGTGCTTGAAGAATTCCTCTTCACTGAAGAATGTGTCAAAACTTTTTAAGAAGTCGCTCGATGCGGAATTGGCATCCTCAAATCCACCCAAAATATAAAGATTTTCATTCACCCAACCTCCGACAATTGCACCTAGAGCAGCATCACCGGGAAGGCTAATGGTTCCTGCGCCTGTTGTGAAAGCAAGACTCTGAAAGTGTAGCCATGGGCTGCCGAGAGTATACACATCCATAAAATCAGGTACCGAAATAAGACCCGTTAGCAGAACCACTGCCCCGTTGCTCCAACTTTGACGCCAGTGCAAATTGGTGAGGCGCCACCCCTCATCACTGAATGTTGAGGCCATTGAGTCGATGTAGCCGAGGCTTTCAAGCGAGTAAAGGTTCGGCACAACATCCGAGTAACTATGACGGTGATCAAGTTTAAAGCCCAGCGTGCCGGTGTCATCTGTGCCTCGTCCATACAACTCCCAGTTACCGAACATTCGAAGCATTCCACCTGAAGAATAGTCATCCGTGCCCGGCAAACTGCTACTGCTGGTAAAAAAATTGCTTGTGTAGCCAGTTCCGAAAGAGAATCCATATTTTTCTGTAATGGTGTCCTTCCAAACGAAATAAGATTCGAATACGTTGGACTCGACCAGAACCTTTCGATCAGCTCGATCTGTTTCAATCAGATTCTCAACAGCATCCGGACCTCCAAAACTCGGTCGGCGCGTCGACTCAGACGTTCCTGGAGCCTGATCTGTTTCTTTGGCCCCCTGGGCAGCCAAAGGCTGCCCTACTAAAAAGATCGACACCACTAATGCCAGGAAACAGGCTACTTTTCGGTTTCTTTGCACCTCAGTCCCTTCTACTTCCACGAGTCGGCAAAATCTTTGGTATATTGCTCAAACGATATTGCTTCGCGTCCAAGAACGTCCTGCACATCATGAGATACAGCCGTTGTCCCGCCGTTTCTCATGAGCCGATACAAATTGAGCGCCATCTCAGCCGCGCCTTCTGTCATTCCGGTCGCTAACAGAGTTTCACGATATTCGTCTTCAGACACGGGGTTGTATTTGATGTCTTTTCCTGAAGCCGCCGAAATGAGTCTCACTACTTCATAGTGATCGATAGCCTTTCCACTTGTTAACGTATAGGCCTTATTAAAATGCTTGGCGCCTTCAACTAACGCTGCGACACCCATGGCTGCTATATCGCGAACGTCGATATAACTGGACTTGATGTCTTCCGCGGGGACAGCAATTTCACCTTTTCCCATGATACCTGCCATGTGTAAGGTATTGAAATTTTGATTAAACCAGTTGGGACGCAAGTGCGTATAGGGTATTCCGCAGCCTTCGATGTATATTTCGCCCTTACGCAGTGGCAGATCCTTGATTTCATCGGAGCCCATCTGCGACAGATTCACGATATGTTTTACGTCGGTTGTTTCTGCAAATTTTATGAAGGCAATAATTTGCTCATGCTGCGTCGGACTGAGCAGAGGCGGCACGATGAACATACGTTCAACACCGTCAAGAACTGGCCCGAATGTTTCGGGTTGATCGTAATTAAATAGTACACACTCTACATCCTTCCATCCTTCAGCTTTTGCTGCAGATTCAACCCAATCCACATTGATATCGGCAGCCCTTACAGGCAGCCCTTTTGCCACCAACTGATTTACGACTTCTTTGCCAACCTTCCCGGTTGAACCTGTGACTAAAATTCTATCTGACATTGTATTTCTCCTATTACGTTTCTAACCCAGGTGAATGGGAAGAAAGCTGGGACTCTTTTCAATAACCCCTCGGACTCTAATGCTTACCCGAGGGCTGTGAGTGCCTTTTGCAGATAAATATCATTCAGATAATCTGTAAGGCACTCATATCGAGTTCTTAGATTTCGATCCGATTCTCTACTTAAGATTTAAAATCGTTCATAAGATTTAACAAAATTCCGGTTCTCTCACTGTCAGTCAGAGCATTGTAGGGTTCGGTCAAGCGAGGATCGACACCTGCCTCCGCCATGGTACTTTTTGCGGCTTCGCTGTAGTGAATGGTGCCGTCGTCATCAAACCGCTCAACACCAATGATCGGGATGCTGGCTCCGTTGAATTTGATAGCCTCCTCCTCGGTGACACTTGCAGGAAGGTCCATTTCAATTTTTTGATTAATTATCTTCACTGGATAACCGCCGAACAGTCCAAAAGCCCCGGGCGAATTCGTTTGACAATCTTCTCCGTCTGGTAAGAGCGCCTCGATAACCGGTAGCGCTGCAAGGGCAGTAACATAATTGACAGGGAGAATATTCAAAAGGTCCTCTCCCGCATAGATAATGTCACTGCTTGCCCGAGTGCCGTCGTTGCCCAGGAAGACCATCGGCTCTTTACTGGTATCACCGGGATTCTGTCCAAACATCACAGGAACTGTGTAGGAAAACCCACCGATTATTCGTACTTCAGGCAATTTGGCAGCAGGGGTACCTGAGCGCACCATGTTTGCCTGGATTCTCAATTGCATAATACCGGGGTTACCAAGGCCTGCTGCTGGCGCCAACCCACCGGCATGAAGGATTTTGTGACAAACATCCGGAACAGTGGCATTAGCAACCGGTGTATCAGGTGCCGCCGCTTTTACCGCTCTCATTACCGACAAGAGAATTGGGATTTGAAAGGGTATCTGTACCCCCATGCCCGCCTTCCACATCGCCTTCCCCCGGGGATCTTCCGCTCTCATCACCGTTTCAGAAGTTCGTAGTGAAGCGCCAAACACTATGAGATCTGGTTTGCGGTGACGTATCGCATCCTCGACCGCGCTGGTATCGAGGCAGTTGATTCCTTCGAAGTTAATTGTGATCGTATTACAGGCAGCCATATATTCTGCAGCCTTGGCTCCACCACCACCAGGAAGGTCAACCAGTGTCATTTCTCGAACTTTCCCGCGACGAATGAGCATGTCCGCAATCCGTACACCCAAGTCTCCTGCGCCAATCATCATTACGTTATTCATGTTTCACTCCTTGATTTTGATTTTAGGGTTTAACTCTTCTTTACAGACAAAGCAGTAGACGCCCCTTTTATTCTATTAAAAGACCGAGAGAAACACGGTCCTCGGCCCACCCACATGATCAACTCAAATGTTGATACTCATAATTCATCCTCTTCAACACCAGCCTTGGAGTTGATTATCGCCCCACCGGCAACGTTAAGACGGGGTGTGCTCCTGGAACTGTCCCGCCAACAACAGCGTAAATGGCTGTAAGCATTGCAAAGGTCTCTCTTGACTGAAGGTCGGTATCATCGATGTAGAACCAATACCCCTTGTACTCAATGCGCAAACTACTGTTTGATGGCATTGAATTTGTACTCTTGATAGTAAGCCAATCTGTAGCATTTCCTGGGCCCTCGAGATTTTGTGGTTGATCGGCAGTGGCTTTCCCCTTTTCGATATCCTTGGCTGGCACTTGGACCTCTTTGGATGCAACCTGCAAAATCTCAAACATTGAGCGACCTCTCAAACCGATTTCCACCCACACAACATTTGGATCAAGTGCTCCTGGTGATTGGCCAAGAACGCCTCGTGCTTTTTCCGCATTAACCATCTCAGCCTCAACAATGGAAAAATTGTTGTGATCAGGTTTTAATCCAAGAAGTTCTTTGAGTCGCTGCGCCTCCTTCGAAGTATCGGAGGACGGAGCGAATCGCAAGGCCATGTGTTTTTCATACTTGTGTGTTTGCCATGTACCGTCAGGATAGCTGACTATCTCTGCATCATTTGACATCGCGTAACTGGCCGCTCCGAGAAGGAGAACTTGCGAAATATCACTTGATTTATCAATCGTGACTGGACTTGACCAAAATGTTTCCTTGCCACCCAACTCAAGGTCAATGATTCCCTCTGCTCGTAGCTTCTTTATGAGTGAAAGTGTCTCCCTGAACTGAGCATGTGCCAAAGGCTCTTTCAGTGAAGTATCGAATTCAGCATTAAGGTTCTTAAGCCCATTTATCCCCCTGACCGCCGTTCGGAAAACTAGTTCACTGTCGAAACCAGCCAAAACGAGTGATGTGACCTGATCTGCGCTGAGTGGTGCCAACAATCGTCCATAGTATTCCTGGGATTCCGGCATCGAGAATGATATTGTTGGATTTTCGGAATACGATCCACCTATGTCCGCACCATAGGAATCCGGTCCTCCTGAGGGGAACGTACCAGAGACCCCAATATTACCACCTACAGAAAAAGAGGTATTGAGACTTGACACCTGCAAAAATATTGGCGACTCCAGATATCGCATTCTAACTAGATTGGCCAACATCTGTTCATCCAATGTCGTGCGAACGGCATCATTATATTGGGTGAAACTGGTTTTATACAAATTTGGACCTACTGTACATCCTTGGGATATTGCCATAGTAACAAAAACACAGGCAAGAACTGCCAACCTCTTCTTGTGACTTGCCGCAATTCCCCTCCATTTCAATTTCATTTTTCCCTCCACATCTTTAATTGCTCACAATTCAACAAAGGATGGCCCTTTCAAACCATCCTTACAGATATACGGAATTGTGTTCCGATAGATAACCCCTATAGCATCCATCCGGTATAAGGCTTCCGCATGGCACCTGCATGCATGAAGTTCGTCATGGTCACGAAATCCCACACGTTGAGACGAACCGCATTCTGAATGGCGTGAGCATAGGGAGGGAACTCTGTACATTCGAGTACGATCGCGCCAACATCCGGATTCTCTTTGACCATCTTTTTCGCCAGGTCGACCAACTCCTTCTCAAGCTTCTTGGGGCTGAAGCTACCAGTTTCACCCGTAACTTTGCCCATCTCCTTACCGTCTTCGTTCCCGTAGACCACGATACGCTTCATGTCCTCATCCGACACTCCGGAGTTTTTGAGGGCGGGTGATGGCATCAGCAGTTTCTTACTTGCGGTCAGGACACCGACCTTTTTGTTAGATCCAACGCTGATCAGAAGCATGGGGAGTTGCATTAGAGATCCGTTGAAAAACTGTACGCCGGGGTCGAGGGACTTGGACACCTCAGGCTGGTAGTTCGCGAAGAAACCACAGTTGCCGATAATTGTTGTAACGCCCTGCATCGTCAGTCGCTTGCAAGCAGCTATAAGCTTTTCCATGACAACGGGGTGCGGCTTATCCGCTAATACCCAGAAAGGATCGATTTCCTCAATCAATTCATACAGAACGGGAAAATCAAATGTAGTTGGATTGCCCATATCACCGGGAAGCATGGGAATATTAGCAGGTAACTGGAGAATGCCCACGGTTGGACCATAAACATACCTCCCTTTCCAGCCAGTCACTTCTTCGTCGCCATTGCCAAGCTTCTCATTGTAGAGGTCTCCGGGCTTGGTAGCCCAGCGGACAGAGGTGTCGGGAGAGTCTGGTTCAGGTGGTGATACAGCTGCACTCACCGTAGAGGCAGCGCCCATCAATCCAAGTGCTGAACCTGCCGCAATCGTACCTACAGTACCCTTGAGAAAAGTGCGACGTGATTCATCGGGACTGGTATCTTTTTGTGTTAGACTTTCATTGTTGTTTTGATTGATTTTCTCTTCCATCTTATCCTCCAGTTTTCTTAATTAATAACAGCCCACTTGGGCGAGCATCCATTCAACTTCAATCTTTCATCTCATCAATAAGGTCGACTGAAAAAACTGAATGATGGAGCCCGTACAGAGCATTCATCACTCCAGAAAAAGCGGCCTGATCTCTCACTGAACCGATGAGTATCGACATCGGCTGATTATCCTTCGTAAACGCTCGGGTGATGAGCATGCCGCCCAACCGATCTGACCAACCGGCATCAAGATGACCTTGAACTTGGATTCGATATGTGGCAGAATTCTCGAATTTCAGGTCTTTCCAAGATTGTATGTCTGACATTTTGTCCCTCTCCCCCTTCTCAGGATTGGTTGTTCACTTGATTTGATCGTAATTGGACACTAATACATTAAGGTTGGCTGTGACATCCCCCGGGGGGTTGTAAAATAGGGTTGTAGATGGGGTTGTAGATGGGGTTGTAGGTGGGGTTGTAGATGGGGTTGTAGTTCTGAAATCAGGAGGTGATAATCAGGGATATGACTAAAGGAAACGAAAAGTTCTTCGGCAGCGTGGCTATATGATACCCAGCGATTTGGTTTTGGTGATGGCCTGTTGGCGATTTTCAACGTCAAGTTTTCTGTAAATGTTGGTAAGGTGACGCTTAACGGTTTGAGGAGAAATAAATAACTTTTCAGCAATCTCAGGATTACTGGAATTTTTGGTAAGACTCAGAAGGATCTCGAGCTCTCGCTTGGTTAGTGGATCAATAAGGCTCTGATTAGCTACAGAATATATGTCCACATTTTGACAATTAGTGGCATCCAACAACATTTCAGTCTCTTCATCCTTCAAGGCTGTGAGGATTTGCTGAGCAAATTTCACATCGGGTTTTTGTTTTAAAAAACGTTTCAAAAGATCTACCATTTGCTGGCCGAGGTCCAAGAAGGGACGAATGAAACCGCCTGGCTCAGCCAGGATCATCGCTTCGCTTAGCTTTTTAAAAGCAATCGATTCCTGGTTTTGAGAATCAGCCAGAAGCGCCTCCATTCCCAGAACGTCAATCATTAATCGTGGGTGATGAATTTCAATCACAAGCTTGTGCATTGACTCGAGCTGGACAGCTGCAGACTTCTGGCTCTCTGCTGTGTTCAAGCGTATAAGAACCTTGATGGAGGTCAACTCAGCATTGAAAAATCGCTGCAGGCCGTGGGGGGGAGGCGCCACGAAATCACTGGCCCATTTCTCTGCCTGTACGATACGGCCCTGAAGTAAATCGAGCTCGGCCTGGTATGCCTCCGAGAGGTCAATGAACATTTGGTTGCCACGCTCAAAGGCGAGTTTTGCAATCGACTGTGCAACCTCCAGAGCCTGATCTGATAACCCCAAAGCCTGGTAGGAAAGGCTCAGCAGAAATGAACAGTGGACTACGTTCTGGATTGGGAAACGATACGGTTTGCCTACTATAATTTCTAACTGCGCTACTGCTTCATTTAACTCGTTTCTCTCGTAATGGGCAAGACCGAGGAAATAGCGAGCAAACGAGTGGTTCCATAAAAGCTCGTGTTCAAGACTGATCTCAAGCAGCCTTGAAGCAGCCTGCTTCAGCTTTCGAGTTTCTCTCTCTGGCCAATAGACTATACACAAAGACAACATGACTCGGGCCTGGGAGCTTGGATTGCTATAACGGCCATCTTCCACGTGGTCCCGCAATATACGCTCACCCTTTTTTGCCTCTCCGAGCATCTGATACAACGGTCCCCAGCCAAATATCGCGGTGGTCTGAGTGCATTCATGTCTGTCCGGCGAGTCGCGAATCGCCTGTTCGACCAGCTCTATTCCTTTTGAAGGTGTGAGGAACCAGTACGCAAGGTTACTGCGCATGGCCGCTATTTCCGCCTGCAGCGCTCCCGTTTCATGGGGGTTGAGTTCCGAGGCTTCCAACTGTAGGTCTGCCTGAGCCAGATCATTCACCAGATAATCCAGTCGGTACCAGTGGTAAAGATCAAGCCAGCAACGCAGCAAAATAAGATGTGGATACCGCTTTACGGATTCAGGCGAAAATAGCTTGAACCATCGCGCCAGCCGGTGCCATTGATCCGTATTCATGAGGTTATGGCGGGCATTTCCCACGATCTCAGCAGCCCTTTCGATCTCACCGCTCATCAGCGCGTGCTGAATCGCCTCTTCAAAGTGACCGTTTTCTGCAAACCAGATACTAACCTTTGTATGGATTACTCCAATATCATCTGGTGTAAAGCGAAGTTCAGCCTTTTGTTTTAATAGGCTTTTAAACAAATTGTGATAACGAAACCATTTGTCCTCGTCATCCAAGCTGATGACAAACAGGTTGGCTTCTTTCAGCAATTGTAAAAATTCCAGACCGTTAATCCCACCAATTCCTGGGGTCGTACCTGAATTAAAAACCGCTTCACACAGAGAAGCACAAAAACGGTCGAGAACAGAGGTTGCTAAGAGACAATTTTGTATGGTTTCCGGTTGCTGGGAAAGAATTTCTTCGACGAAATAATCCAAGACAAAGCGATTAGCATCTGGCAGGCTTGCTACGACACGCTCTATATCATCCTTGTGACGCAATGACAAAGCTACCAACCGCAAGCCGGTAACCCACCCCTCTGACTTTTCCTCAATATGTGAAACAATGCTTTCTTCTATCGTTGATTTCAGCATCGTCTGCAGAAATTCAGCTGTCTCTTTGCGGGTGAAACGAAGATCTCCTACCCGTACCTCGGTCATCTGTCCTTTTGCACGCAAGGTGGCTAATGGCAGTGGTGGATCGACCCGACTCACCAGAACCATGTGCATTGTATGCGGAGGATGCATAATCAATCCTGCAAGAAGCTCATGGATTGCGTCATTTTGGATGACATGGTAGTCGTCAAGGGTCAGGACAAAAGGCGTGTCAATTTTATCCAATTCATTTACTAATCGGCCGGTAAGAAACGATACGGACGGCAACTCCTGTCCTTTCAATATGGCCTGGATTTCCTGGCCAACTCCAGGGTGAATTGTGCGGATAGCTGTCAGGAAGTATGAAAGAAAAAGATGAAGATCGTTGTCAGCCTCGTCCAGGGATAACCAGGCAGCGGGAAGATCACAATTATCCAGCCAATAGCTCACCAGGGTACTTTTCCCGTAACCAGCAGGGGCACAGACCAGACTCAGATGTCGGTTGAGTCGTTTTTTAAACCGATCAACAAAGTGCTCGCGTGCCACGAAATCGGATGGTACCGGTGGCCGATGTAGTTTCGTGTGGAATATCTCAAAGTTCGAGTGCTTTAAGGTCATATCACTTTTTATTGTCAAGATGAAATCATGTTGAGGTTCAGATCGTTAATGTAGACAATATTGCGGGGCACTTCAAACTATTAAATAGTTGTAAGATATTTCTATAAACGATTCGAAGAGTGTGAGAAAGGTTATTCCTGAAAATTCGAAAAGTATAATCTAGTAAATGATGTCCTTTGGCAACATCAATCTTGAAGCAATAAAATGTATCTTTACCTTCTTCCTGATAGTCTGCGGGGACACACGTTATTGCAATGGCAGAGACTATTATTGGCAATGTTAACCATTTAATCAAACCTGCAAGTTAAGACTATTCCTGTGCATATTCGGCTCGGAGATAATTCCTGTCTCTTTCTGAGGCTATCACCATGACACCCCTGTCCGCTTATACACAGCCCCT
>RCNC010001083.1_pt1 | contig 18180 bp, 12 predicted proteins | sample 2041301 | NCBI WGS metagenome assembly RCNC01 (sample SAMN09708231, study PRJNA481090) | Marine sediment metagenome, whole genome shotgun sequencing project. | biome: marine sediment; feature: ocean; material: sediment; isolation source: Sewage treatment plant 13A marine sediment (STP13A) ... | reverse complement strand
AGGCCTAGTTTATTTCCTAATTTCTCTTCTAACTTCAGCGATTCCGAAAATTTCTCAATGGCCAGCGCATACTGTCCAAGTTTGCGATTAATATTTCCTAAACCGTTTAAGGAAACATTGATGCTCCGTTTGATGCTTCGAGAAGAATTTTCAACCTTTCGCGCAAGTGCCAGAGCTTCTTGGAAATAAGTGAGTGATGATTTTATGGCGTCTATTTTACTATAGCTTACACCAAGCATATTCAAACTGGACACCTCTAATTCCACATTATCACATGCCCTTGCCAGTTCTAAAGCTCTTTGGTGAAGATTAATGGCTTTAGTAAACAGGGATAAGTTTCGAAATCGTCTCCCAAGGAGGTTTAAGACGAAGGACTCGCCATCTTGGTAATTCTTTTTCTCTGCTTCTTCAGAAAAATACTGCATTAAGAGAGTGTCTTTTCTATAAGGCCTTAAAACGGCATCCATTTCTGCATACGTTTTTGGCCCTGCTTCAATTAAGCTATCAGTGGTGGTCTTAAAAGTATCCGGAATATTTTGGGCAAGTCCTATTTGTAAATAGAACAAGAAAAAAAAGAAAAACCAATATTTTCCTATGCCCATGAAATTTGATTTAAAAACTATATTGTGGAAGTTTGGGGAGAACATTATTTAATTATATCATATCCAAGAAATCTGTCTTCTTTTGTCTAGAAACGGGAATCTTATGATTTGAATTAAGAACTACATAACCATCGGTTTTTAAATATTCCTTGATTTTATGTAGATTGATTATATATGAATTATGAATTCGGTAAAAAGAATCATCAGGTAACAGATCATTCACCTCTTTTAGTTTTTTGGTAAGTACAATCTTTTGGCCATCAGAAAGAAATATAGTGCTATAGTTTCCGTCAGATTCAGCGTAAAGAATTTCATCGCTCTCTAAAAAAATCAACTTACCATCAGTATTGAAAGTTATTTTTTTGTGTGAGGCATTGGCATTGAAATTCAAAAGAATCTTCTCCAGACGATCAGATGTATAGTTTCTGTTATTGAACTTTTTTATTTTAACTATTGTATCTTTTAAATCGTCTGTGTCAATTGGTTTTAAAAGATAATCTATGGCTTCATTTTTGAGTGCCTTTATGGCGTATTGGTTGTAGGCCGTTGTTATCACTACCGGAAAATTCTTGTTGGTAAGTTTTTGAATGAATTGAAAACCATCCATCGTAGGCATTTCTATATCCAAGAACAGACAATCCGGGGTGTTTGTTTCCAGATAATCCAAAGCTTCAAAAGGGTTGGTAAACGAAGCGTTGACCTTGATTTCATTACTGAAATTGGTCAGCTCCCAAGATAGACTCTGGAGTGCTTTTATTTCATCATCAACAATTACAGCTTCTAACATATTGAATAGTCCTTTGGTAAGTTAATCAAATATAAAATTATGTTTGTTGTATTCTAAAGAATTTGTGTCAATGGAAGTAATTTAAGTATGATTGGCATGTATTCCAATAAATACTGTTTGGCTCCCTAAAACAAACGTTTTTTAAGTTAATTCCTACAAAATATCTCAGAGCAGGATCTCTTGGCATTTCAGTTTGTCAATTATACACATTTTACCACCATTTATACATTAAGTTAATAAATGTTGAGATGCATGAAATAAATTAGATTAATGAAATTATGTTTTTGTTTCCCCACATATCAATTCAATATTATAACTGATAGGAATAAAAAACTGGCCCATGAAAAAATGTATTCTAATGTTTGCTTTATTAGTTCTTGCTTTAGTGGTTGCCATTTTAATGGAAAAGGATACTGAAATTGTACCTGATCAAGGGCAGCTCCTAAGTGATAATAATATTGAAAACACATTATTGAACAGCGATAAATTTTGGTAATTCAAATATTGAATTTGTAATAAACGCTAACCATGTATCATTATAGGATTAATTCTTTAAAAATTGGATTTTGGATTCTGTTACCGCTATTGTTCATTTCGGGTACAAAAGGCAGTAATGATTTTTATGCGTCCAACTATTTGGATGGAAGTTATGAATTGCAAGTAACTGGGGCATTAGAGCAACAATTATGTGGGGTTGTATATTTTGAAAATACATTGGAAACTAATAATCAAGGTATTCCATTTTCTACGCTGTCTTTAAAATTCGCCAGTAATGAGTCATCAGATCAACATAGCATGGAATTATTAATTACGAAGCAAAATCAATCTATCCCAATTAAGAAAGGCAAATATGGAGTTGCGGAAGACATTGAAGGATTTCTCAACGATTTTGATGGGGTTTTTGGTTTCGCTAATGTAAGATCAATTGGAGAAGAACCTTTTTTCGCGAAGAAAGGTAAAGTGGTTATAACACAAATAACTGAATTAGGATTAAGAGGACATATGAATGTTACCTTTAAATGCAATAAAGGAACTAAAATTTTCATTAATGGGAGTTTTAGTGCCGCCGAGAAAAGAGGATAAATATCATATAAGTTGTTAACCCATCAGGGTTTTAATAATATTTTTATTGATTACGAATAGGTTATAAATAGCTATCAAGAATTTAAAAAACTGCCATTCAAAAAAGTACGGCCTTTAAAGTGTGTTATAGATTGGAATATAATAATGTTCCTTTAACCGCCTAACTAATGAAATGTTGTATTTATTCATCTAATCAACTTGTTGATTAGGAGATTTGCATGATTATAGGTTTCGGGGGAACTACCTGAATCGGCATAATATACAACTCAAACTGATTTTGATCCATTGGGAGGTCGTACGAGTTTGGCAGTATTTTTAAAAACTATTGAATTAAGAATGTAGTAATGCTCCTGCTTTTCTTTTCTAAGAATCCCCAATTCCTATAAAGGTTATCAAAATTCCTTATCTTAAGTATGTTAAAAAGACCACTATCAAAATGAAAAGAGATAGATACATACTAAGGATTATTAAGTTTGTATCATTTTCATTTTGTTTTGTTTGGATTCAACTATCAATATCCCAAAACCAGATTTCTTTTAGACAACTTTCAGTCAAGGAAGGACTCTCCCAAAACAGTGCGATTTCCATGGTTCAGGATAGTACTGGTTATCTTTGGATTGCAACACAGGATGGTCTTAATAAATATGATGGTAGAAAATTTACTGTTTACCCTTTTAAATTTCTTGATGTTACTAAAACCAACTATAGCAATTTGGGAAAGGTATATCAGGATAAACAGGGTGGTCTTTGGGCGATACCTATAGACAAGAAATTATATAAGTTTAATCCACAAAAAAATAATTTTGAGATATTCCAAAGTTTTGAGGATGTGAGCGCCATTTTTCAAGATGTTAACCTAAATTATTGGGTTGGCACCTATTCTAATGGACTATATAAGTATGATCCCAAAATTGGCAGGCCAATAAAGGTATTAAGTAGGAAAGAAACCAATGGACCCATTTATAACATCTCCGAGATGTCAAGGGGAAATATTGCCATAGCCACCAGCGGATTACTTATTGAATTCAGTAATAATACACAAAATTTCTCATTTGTCAATTTCAGTGATTATTTTGATGAGGCTATCAATGAAAATTTTAGTGATGTGGCCATAGATAAGCAAGGTAGGCAATGGATCTCCACTTTCGGAGACGGACTCTATTATAGGGATGCACCAGAAAAGGTTCTTCACCGCATATCAAATCTGACCTTTACGGATCCCCTTCCGTCGAATCTAAATATTATTGATATTCATTTGGATAAAAAGGGAAGATTATGGTTGGCTACCTATGGCCGGGGATTGTATTTGTTGGATTTTGATCAAAATAAAATTTCACACTTTAGGGCTGACAAGAATAACCCAAGGGCCGTACATTACAATGATATCCTGTGTATTTATGAAGATAATTCCGGAACGCTTTGGTTTGGCACTGATGGTGGCGGTATTAGTTTTTTCGATGAATATCTAGAAAAATTCAACTCTTTAACCAATTACCAGACACCTGAGGGAATCAATATCGATGTTGTACGTTCGATTACTACAGACAATAAGGGTGCTGTCTGGATTGGGACTTCGGGCAAAGGTCTTACACAGTATGAACCTGAGAACAATAGTTGGCAAACTTTCACTGTAGGTTTAGCCGGTAAAAATGGGATTTCTTCAAATAGAATAATGAGCCTATTCATAGATGATGATGATCTTTGGATAGGAACCCAAGAAGATGGTCTTATCCTTAGAAACGAAAATGGAGATTTTTCCCAATTTAATACAACATCCAAAATTCCGCTCTCTGCCAATACCGTATGGGACATTTTTAAAGATAGCAAAAACAATATTTGGCTAGGAACAAGGGAACAGGGACTTATACAATTTGACAAAAAAAGAGGGGAGATTAAGAAGTTTATTTTAAGTCAGGAAGATGAAAATTCACTTCCAAGCAATAATGTGAGGGTAATTACAGAGGATCAAAAGGGTAATTTATGGATTGGAACAGAAGAAAATGGGATTGCCCAATTTAATCTATTACAGGATTCATTTAAGCGATACTATCAAAACCCCAATAGTAACGTGCTGAATAGTAACAGTATCAAGTCATTATATGCGGCCCCAAACGGGGTTCTTTGGATAGGGACCAATGGTGGTGGATTAAATGCCTTCAACACTTTTGAAGAAAATTTTTACCAATTTACAACGAATGATGGCCTATCCAATAATGTTATATACGCCATTTTACCGGATAAAAATGGAAATTTTTGGTTAAGTAGTAATAAAGGAATCACCAAGTTTACACCCAATTCAGATCTATCATTACAACCGATTGTTATGAATTACAGCAATTATGATGGTTTGGCTACAGAGTTCAATACTGGGGCATATCACATAGATCAAGAAGGTACACTATATTTTGGGGGATTGGATGGCTTTTACTGGTTTCGACCTGAGGATATTAGGGAAAACCAGATAATACCGAAAACTTCGATCACGGATTTTGGGGTTTTGGGAGAATCAATGCCTTTGGTTTCTGGAATAAAATTGGATTATGACCAAAATACGCTTTCATTCAGTTTTTCAAGCTTACAATATTCATTGCCGGAAAAAAATGAATATCAGTATAAATTGGTGAACCATGATAAAGATTGGGTATATTCAAACAATAACAACGCTGCGCGTTATGCACAACTATCGCCCAACGATTATATTTTTCAAGTAAAATCAAGTAATTACGATGGGGTGTGGAATGAGGAACCCACCTCTTTTTCTTTTACAATTGCCCAACCTTGGTATTGGACCGTTTTAGCTAAAATTATTTACGGATTGCTGTTTTTAGGGCTGGTCTATGCTATTGTTCGCTATTTCAAATGGCGATGGCGTATGCAATTGAACTTGCGCCTTAAGGAAGATGAAACTAATAAATTACAGGAACTCAATACGCTTAAATCAAAATTATACACTGATATTTCGCACGAATTCCGAACACCCTTAACTTTAATTTCAGGGCCTATAGAGTCCAAATTGGGCGAAGCGGAATTGTCAAATGCCGACCTTACCAATTTTTCAATGATACGGCGAAATACAAATCGGATGCTTACGCTTGTAGATCAATTGTTGGATTTGGCCAAAGTAGATGACGGCAAACTAAAATTAAAGTTGATTCAAGGCAATTTAGGTTTGTTTTTGAGAAATATTTCCGCTTCGTTTGAATATCAGGCAGAATCAAAAAAAATTAGCTATGCTACAGACATTGGAACAATGGATGAAATTTGGTATGACGAGGATGTTATTGAAAAAATCGCCATGAACCTGCTTTCGAATGCCATGAAGTATTGCCCTGAAAATGGCAGCTGCTACTTTAACGCACATGTAATTGATAAAAAAGTATCTATTGTTGTTGGGAACACAGTTAAAGATCTTGTTGATGTACCCTTGGAGAATTTATTTTCTAGATTTTATCAGCAGGATGAATTTTCTTCAGGCGCGGGAGTAGGCCTTTCGCTTGTGAAGGAGCTGGTGAAATTGTACGGCGGTGATATTGATGTCGAATATAGTGGTGATAACGAAATTGTATTCAGGGTAAGCCTTCCAGTTGACATTGAATATTCTGCTGCTAAGAAAATATCCATTACCCAAGAGGAGGATACGGATTTGGGTGTTGCCGATACGGAAAAAGGACAGCCGATTGTCAACAAAAGCGATGTTCCTTTAAAAAATACTGAGCTTCCCATAATTCTAGTGGTGGAGGACAACGAAGATGTAAGACAATTTATAGCGAATGAACTCGGCAAAAAAAATCAGGTTTATACCGCAGCGAATGGGTTGCAAGGTATAGAAAAAGCCGTGGAACTAGTCCCTGACGTTATTATTTCTGATGTGCGCATGCCAATATGTGATGGAATAGAGCTTTGTAATACCCTGAAAAATGACGAGCGAACCAGTCATATTCCAATTATTTTATTGACTGCACATATTGGGGAGGAAAATGAACTTGAGGGTCTTAAGTCTGGGGCCGACGATTTTATCACCAAGCCTTTTAAGATGCGCATTTTAGGGAAAAGGGTCGAAAACCTTATCAAAACAAGGAAGTCACTTCGTAATCTTTACAGCCAGGAAATAGTACTACAAGCTAAGGATATTGCCATCACCCCCATCGATGAGATTTTCTTGAACAGATTACAAAAAACATTAGACGATAATTTATCAGATCCCCAATGCAATGCGGTGTTCTTTTGCAAAGAACTGGGCATGAGCCGCATGCAATTACATAGAAAGTTATTGGCTTTTACCGGTCTGAGTACCATGGCATTCTTGCGCTCCCAACGCCTAAAACAAGCAGTTCATATCTTACAGACCTCAGATGCTTCGATCAATGAGATTGCCTATGAGGTAGGCTTTAATACACCCTCATATTTTATTAAATGCTTTAAGGAAGTTTACAAAAAAACACCCTCTGAGTATCTTCAAACTATCGACAAATAGGCAGTTTCAACTACTGTTACATCTCTTGCATATTTTGTTACATACGTAGCATCCAGTTCTCAAAGAGCCAGATATCTTTGGTTGAACAATCAATTAACAGTTAAATCTATATGGTATGAAAAGAATCATCACCCTAATGATTGTTGTGACCATTGTCGCAGGATATGGCATATTTTCAGCAACCGCCCAAACCATGTCTACCAGGGAAGCCAAAGTGGTCGCTGTGGTAAATGTGGAGAATAATACCATTAGAGCCTTGGAATTATTCGCGGATAAGGATAACGTTAACGAATCACTTATCAAGAGATTTCCGGATTGTAAATTTTATATAGGCCTTATGGAAGGAAGTTACGAAGTAGTCCGGGCCATGGTCCGTCCCCAAAGAGGAACTACCATCATTATTTTCAACAACCAAACCATATTTGGGGACACTGATATAGTTTTCATGGGCCATTATAGCCCGGGAGACCCTATAAAAATTGGAAAAATAGAGGCCAGGGTTATATCAAATAACAAAGGAGAATTAATTTTAAGAACAGAGTAAGATGAGAATGCCAATCTATTTAGCGACGATATTTTTAGTATGTAGTATGGCTTGTAAAGGCCAAACCCCGGAACAACAAAAAATGATGGAAGACATGGAGAAAAAGGGTATGGAGGCCCAACGGCAATACGACAGTGTAATGAATTCCCCTCAGGTGAAAAAGATTATGGAACAGACAGAAGCTATGGAAGCCCAAGCTAAAATAGACAGGGATAAACGCAATGCCGAAAAACAAGAAAAGATTTCTAAACCCACTATTCCAAAAAAAGATTACGAGGGATACATCATTAGTAAAAGCAATGCCAAAAAATTTGATAATTGGTCCTATGGTGAGGCAGATATTATTATGGCTGGTTTTACTAGTCGCTCAACGGATCCTGGATATAAGAAAAAAATCGGTTCTGTAAATACCGATGGTAGTTTTGAAATAAAACTCCCTGAGAAAGTATCAACGCGTGGAACAATTAGCGAATATAGATCTATTGGACTCGGTTATTTTTGGGACAAGGGTGATACAGACTATGTTAATCCAGGTACTGGTTTATTTAGTGCTTTAATATCGATCAAGCAGAATGATGTAAATTTAGGAAGTCTCTTTATAGCGTCCGCCATTGAATTATTGGACGAGTGGACTAGAGCGAGTGATTATCACGGTATTCCGGGTTATCGATTGGAATGGTATTATTCTCAAGGTGAAGCTTCGGCAACAGCCAATCATACCATTGAAAGAAGACAGGGAAAAGATTATGATATAGCCAGAGTATTGAACGTGCATTTTAAACCTGGTTGGAATTTGGTAAAAATATCATTTGATGGCCCCCGAATTACTATTGATTGGGGAGAAGGGGAACACAATAAACATTCCTATTATAAGGAAGAAAAAGTCACAGTGGTACCATCATTGCCGGACAATGCAAAGTGGCTCTTTCATGTCAATCCCTATTGATAATGTTAAAAACTAAAAACATGACAGGTCAAAACATAGAGGGCACTACATGGGTATTTATTGCCATGGGTGGTATTGCATTATATTTTATTGTGATGGCATTTACCATTTAACAACGATTGGTAGGGAATTTACGTTTTGGTTAGACCATTGTAATAAATGGATTAAATGATGCTGAAGCTACAACTCAAATTAAGAAAAATGGATGTATAACCTGTGAAAGCCATAGAATGCCAACAATACGGGCTTAAAAATATGTACGTGATTGTTAAGGGCATTAGTAATAAACCAAATAGTATGTATTTATATACTTTTTGGTTTATTTTTTGGAAGTATTTTTTATTCAAAATCCCAACTTTTCAAAAAGGCAATAAACATAACGAGTGAACCTACATTTCAACATGCGGTGTTAAAAACTTTGTGATTGAATTCTAAAAACACCCTAAAAATATCGGCTGCATTTCTCCATCTTTGTTAGCCCCTACAGTAAGGTAATTTTCGTCTTACTCAACTAACTTTTAAACAAACAGAATTATGTCCACAGCCGTAGAGCCCATTTTACAGGAAAATAAAGACCGCTTTGTAATCTTCCCAATACAACATCATGATCTATGGGAATGGTATAAAAAACAAGAGGCTTGTATTTGGACCGCTGAGGAGATAGATTTACACGAAGATTTAACTGACTGGAACAATAAACTGAATGATGATGAAAAATATTTCATCAAACATATATTAGCCTTTTTTGCCGCATCTGATGGAATAGTAAACGAAAATTTGGCCGAGAATTTTGTGAATGAAGTTCAATACTCTGAGGCCAAATTTTTCTATGGTTTCCAGATTATGATGGAAAATATTCATTCAGAGACCTATTCTTTACTGATTGACACCTATGTGAAGGATGAGAAGGAAAAGGGGATTCTATTTAACGCCATAGAGAACTTCCCTGCGATAAAAAAGAAAGCGGATTGGGCATTAAAGTGGATCGAGTCTCCCAGTTTTGCAGAACGACTGATTGCCTTTGCAGCAGTAGAGGGGATATTTTTCTCAGGTTCATTCTGTTCCATATTCTGGCTGAAGAAAAGAGGTTTAATGCCAGGTTTAACTTTCTCTAATGAACTTATCTCAAGAGATGAAGGTATGCATTGCGATTATGCCGTGCATTTGCACAAACACCACATTATAAATAAGGTGTCGAAAGCCCGTATAACAGACATCATAGTCGATGCATTGAACATTGAACGTGAATTCATTACGGAGTCCTTACCGGTGAGTTTAATTGGTATGAACTCAAAATTAATGACCCAATACCTTGAGTTTGTGACCGATAGATTATTGGTTGAACTTGAGTGTGATAAAGTGTACAATGCTACCAATCCTTTTGACTTTATGGATATGATTTCGCTTCAAGGGAAGACCAATTTCTTTGAAAAAAGAGTATCTGAATATCAAAAAGCAGGGGTTTTGAATAAGGATAAGGACGAAGATGCCCAAAAAATCAGTTTCGACGCTGATTTTTAGCAATTATTAGACCGAAGAGCCCGAATTATCGCATTGGTTTAATCCCAATTAAGAGTTAATAACCTACAACTAAAGACCTAAAAAGTGGTATCCCCTTTTTAGGGGTATAACGAATTGACTAAACACTATTAACTAACAATAAACAAAAGTAGCCACATGTATGTAGTAAAAAGAGATGGAAGGAAGGAGCTGATAATGTTCGATAAGATCACAGCTAGAGTACGTAAATTATGTTATGGTCTTAACGGGCTTGTAGACCCTTTAAAGGTAACCATGCGGGTTATAGAAGGGTTGTATGACGGTGTGACCACATCTGAGCTGGATAATTTGGCAGCTGAAATTGCCGCAACAATGACCACTACCCATCCGGACTACGCTAAACTTGCAGCTCGTATATCGGTTTCTAACCTTCATAAGAACACCAAAAAGTCTTTCTCAGAGACAATGAAGGATTTATACCTATATGTGAATCCGAGAACTGGTAAGAAGGCACCTTTGCTTTCTGATGAGGTATATAAGGTCATTTCTGAAAATGCGGAAGCCTTGGATTCTACCATTATTTATAACCGTGATTTTGGCTACGATTATTTCGGTTTTAAAACTTTAGAGCGCTCTTACCTATTAAAATTGAATGGTAAAATTGCAGAACGTCCCCAACACATGCTGATGCGTGTTTCTATAGGGATACATTTAGACGATTTGGATTCAGCTAAGGAAACCTATGAGTTAATGTCCAAAAAGTTTTTTACCCATGCAACGCCTACACTCTTTAATTCGGGTACGCCAAAACCCCAAATGTCATCCTGTTTCCTTTTGGCAATGAAAGATGATAGTATAGATGGGATTTACGATACGCTTAAGCAAACTGCCAAGATTTCACAATCTGCAGGGGGTATTGGTTTATCTATCCATAATGTAAGGGCTACAGGATCCTATATTGCCGGGACCAATGGTACTTCTAATGGTATAGTCCCGATGTTACAGGTATTTAACGATACAGCCCGGTATGTGGATCAAGGTGGGGGCAAACGCAAAGGTAGTTTTGCTATTTATATGGAGCCCTGGCATGCAGATATCTATGAGTTTTTAGAACTTAAAAAGAATCATGGGAAGGAAGAAATGCGTGCACGCGATTTATTTTACGCCATGTGGATTTCAGATTTGTTCATGAAAAGGGTAGAGGCCAATGAAAATTGGACGTTGATGTGCCCTAATGAGTGTCCAGGTTTATTTACAAACCATAGTGAGGAATTCGAAAAATTATATTTAGGGTATGAAGCTGCTGGGAAAGGTCGTAAAACCGTTAGAGCTCGTGAACTTTGGGAAAAAATATTAGAATCCCAAATTGAAACAGGTACACCCTACATGTTGTATAAAGATGCTGCGAACCGTAAGAGTAACCAAAAGAATTTAGGTACTATTCGTTCTTCAAACTTATGTACTGAGATAATGGAGTACACCTCTCCCGATGAGATAGCGGTATGTAATTTGGCTTCTATTGCTTTGCCAATGTTCATCAAGAATGGCGCTTTTGATCATAAAGAACTGTTCAGGATTACCAAAAGAGTGACCAAGAACTTAAACAAGGTAATTGATAGAAATTACTATCCGGTTAAAGAGGCTGAAAATTCAAATATGAGGCATAGACCTATTGGTTTGGGTGTTCAAGGTTTAGCAGATGCATTCATCTTGTTACGTTTGCCCTTTACCAGCGATGAGGCCAAAAAATTGAATCAGGAAATTTTCGAAACCTTGTATTTTGCTGCGGTTACAGCTTCTATGGAAGCTGCTAAAGAAGAAGGCACTTATTCTTCATATGAAGGTTCGCCAATTTCTCAAGGTGAGTTTCAACATAACCTTTGGGGCATAAAAGACGAAGAGCTTTCGGGTCGTTGGGACTGGGGTAAATTACGTAAGGAAGTGAAGAAAAACGGAGTTCGTAACTCTTTATTGGTGGCGCCTATGCCTACGGCTTCTACCTCACAGATATTGGGTAATAATGAGTGTTTTGAACCTTATACTTCTAATATCTATACCCGTAGAGTACTTTCAGGTGAATTTATTGTAGTGAATAAACATTTATTAGAAGATTTGGTAAACCTAGGTATGTGGAATGAGAATATGAAGCAAGAACTCATGCGTGCCAATGGTTCAATTCAGCATATTGAAACCATTCCGCAAGAGATCAGGGATTTGTACAAAACGGTTTGGGAACTTAGTATGAAAGATATTATTGACATGAGCCGTCACAGAGGATATTTTATTGACCAAAGTCAGTCCTTGAATCTTTTCATGGAAAATGCCAATTATTCAAAATTGACATCAATGCATTTTTATGCATGGAAGAGTGGTTTAAAAACAGGAATGTACTATTTGAGGACCAAATCTGCTGTTGATGCCATTAAATTTACCTTGGATAATAGTAAGAAGCAAGAAGTGCCTGTTGAGGATGAGGTTGCTATGGCTGTAGCAACTGCTCCTAGTGCTGCAACTGCCATTGAGGTTCAACCAACGCCTGTAGCGCCACAACAGCAAGAATTGGATGTACAACCCATGGGCCCTGAAGAAATGAAAGAAATGATCGCAAGGGCCAAAGAAGGCCAAGCAGATGATGACTGCTTAATGTGCGGTTCGTAATGTGATATTGTTTATTGAAAAGAAAATCCCTGACGGTACCGTCAGGGTTTTTTGTTTTATATATGGTCCAAACCAATTCAAGTTAGATATACTTTAAATAAATGAAAAATTCATAATAAAAAGGCCATCAGACTAAAATGAATGAGGGAAGTTTAGTAATAAAAAGGCCTTTATTGTTTTTTAAAATAATAAGGCTTTAGTGCAACTGAAAATAAATAAGCCGCAATATAAATGAGTAGTATTATAATATATTTATCCATGCCCCAATTAATGTTATATAAAGATATACGTAAGAAGTTCCTAAAAAGTTGCCCGTAATATTATAAAATCATCAGATAATAGGTAAAAAACATATTGTATTGATACATTATAGTTATTAGGAAGAATCAACTCTTGAAATACCTATGATAAATTAGCCTTACTGAAAAATAGAGTAGGCAATACAAGCCAAGTATGTACAAATATGAGTTCATATAACAATTTAGACGTCAAATGGTACTGAAAGCTTTCTAAACGGAAAGTTAAAAAAAGGAAGATTATAAATTGTGTTGAATCAACGCTTTAGGATACGTCTGTGATATAGGCGAAAAGCTATTTTAGAAAACAAAAGTAGAAATGTATAAACAGAAAGTACAACTAGATGTGGGGACATAGTTGTAAATAAACGAAAAAGTAGGTAAAAGATTACATTTATTCGATGAACTGCAAATGAAATTAATAGTACTACTTTTTAATACATCATGGAAAAGAGTTTAGATGAACGAAAGCTTTTTAATATATTTATTATAAATTAACCCATAAGGTGCTATTAATGCACTTTGGATAAAATATGGCACCTATGAAAAGAATTGGAATTCACTTGTTTATAATAGTATGTTTTACATTATCCAATATCCTGGTTGCTCAAGAAAATTATATCCCAACCCAGGAAAATTTGAAAAATCGTCAATGGTTCCAAGATGCTAAATTCGGCATGTTCGTGCATTGGGGAGTTTATAGCGTTTTAGGAGGTGGCGGTGATGCAGGAATTGCCGAATGGATTATGCAGAACAAAAAAATTCCGATAAAGCAGTATGAAAAAGTACCGTCGTTCTTTAATCCATTAAATTTTGATGCGGCTCAATGGGTAAGTATGGTCAAAGGAGCCGGAATGAAATATATTACGATCACCAGCAAACACCATGACGGATTCGCCATGTATGATTCGAAGATCTCGGATTATAATATTGTGGATAATACACCATATGGCAAAGATGTAATCAAAATGTTGGCCGATGAATGCCGTAAACAAGATGTGAAACTATTTTTTTATTACTCCCAACTAGATTGGCATCATCCTGATTACTATCCAAGAGGAAGAACCGGGCAGGGTTTTACCGGGAGGGAAGAATCAGGTGATTGGAATGCCTATTTAGATTACATGAATGCCCAATTGACCGAATTGCTCACCGCTTACGGTCCAATTGGCGGAATATGGTTTGATGGCATGTGGGATAAAAAAGATGGGGATTGGCAACAAGGTAAGACCTATCAATTGATACATAAATTACAGCCTGGGGCTTTAATAGGAAGTAATCATCATGTAAAACCATATCCAGGCGAGGATTTTCAGATGTTTGAACAAGATTTACCAGGTGAGAATACAACGGGTTGGCAAGGTTCCCATATTAGTGAATTACCTTTAGAAATGTGTTTGACTATTAATGGTTCGTGGGGGTTTAACTTAATGGACCAAAATCACAAGTCTCCCAAAGAATTGGTACATATGCTGGTAAAGGCTGCAGGCCGAAATGCAAACCTCTTGCTGAATGTAGGTCCTATGCCCAATGGTGAGATTCAACCTGAACATAAAACATCCCTCAAGGCGATGGGCGAGTGGATGGACAAAAACGGAGAAACCATCTATGGCACTCGAAGAGGGATCTTGGCGGCCGAAGATTGGGGCGTTTCTACCCAAAAAGGCAAAAAATTGTACATCCATGTACTGGATTGGGACAAGGAAGTATTATTGGTTCAACCATTCAAAGAAAAAGTACAATCCGTGGTTTTCTTCAAGGATAAAAGTAAAGTCAAATACCGTTTGGATCAATATGGGCTTCTCCTAGAAATCCCAAATGACAAAAAGAATGAGATGGATACGATAATTGAAGTCACCCTAAAATAAGCTACAAGAAAGCATCAACCTTCTTATACGCATCGATAACTGCCTGCTCCCCGGCTTTATCTGGTTTTGAATTGCCGTGTTCCATGCCCAGAACGCCATCAAATCCTTTTTCGTGAATCCATTTGAATACATTTCTATAGTTGATTTCACCGGTTGTAGGCTCTTTTCGCCCTGGGTTATCACCGACCTGTATATAGGCGATTTCCTCCCACGTCAAATCCATATTGTGGATTAGGTGCCCTTCATTCTTCTGCATATGATAGATGTCGTACAATATTTTACAGGAAGGGCTATTTACCCCTTTGCAAATTAAATACGTTTGCTCCGAGGTTCGTAAATGCAGGTTTGGCGAATCGGAAAGTGGTTCAAGTACCATCACCAAGCCATGGGGTTCAAATATTTCAGCACCACGGCGTAGGGCTTCAATAACGTTTGCGTTTTGAACGCCAATGGGCAGGTTTCTTTCAAACCCCCCAGGCACTACGGTCATCCATTTCGCATTGACACGTTTGGCCACTTCCACCGCCTTTTTACATCCATCTAAAAAAATATCAACATATTCCTGCTTACCGGCTGCCAAGGTATTAGCCATATTTCCACCTTTGTCGACTACAAATACCCCCATGGCCATATTATGCTTTGCTAGTGTCTCACCCATTTTGGTTTGGAGTGCTACATCGCGTTTCATCATACCATTATCCTCAAAAGCCGTGAACCCTTGTTCTGCCATAAAGTTGATCTGGTCAATGGGGTTTTCCCCGGCATGATGCTTAAACATACCTAAATGCGGGGCATATTTTAAATTGAAGTCGTGCCCAATATTTGTACTTGATTGTTTGCTGAATGCTAAGTTTCCACCAATTGTAATGGCGCCGCTGGTCAGAGCGGTTTTTTGAATGAAGCTTCTTCTTTTCATTATGTTTGTTTTATAGAGACCAAGCCTTGCCTCCTGTTAATTCTTCTGTACTACCACATGGAACGTATTCACCTGGGACAGGTAAATATTCCAAAACTTGCTTGCCAACAAATTCAGAGGTTTTATACCCCAATATAGTCATTCCCCTTAAATTTTTTGCAAATGCATTTTGCGCAATTTCATCATCAAGCTTAACATCTGTACCTTCTTCCAATGCTCCCATGTAATTTTCTATAGCCTCATCGTTAGCCTTTTGTTCTTCTTTTGATATTTTAAGCGAGTAGCTTAAAACAGCTTCAAGTTCTTCTGGTAACAAATCACCGGCATTTTCCTTGCCCGAATCGGCTAAAGCTTTCTCAATGAATTTACGCATCCCCAATTTTAATAATTCTTGATCTTTCTTATCCATAACCTGATCAGCAAAACGATCAATGAAGATGTCTACCTGAACTTCGGTGGCAGATGGGGTATCTGTTTTCGGAAGAATGATGTCTACCAAATGTGTAATAACAGAACCTTCTTCTTTAGTAAAGAATTTAGGGGTCCACTCTAGGGTATTTTCGGTCTTACAACTTTGAACAATACTTATCAGTGTTGGAGTTGTCACCACGTAACCCAGCGACAATCCTATATTTTTCAGTGCTTTTCTTCTATCCATTATAAATTCCCTTTTTTAAGCTCTTGAGCAGCGTGGTTTGCTGCTCTGGCCGTAAATGCCATATAGGTTAATGATGGGTTAACACAGCTAGCTGAAGTCATGAATGCACCATCGGTAACGTAGACATTTGGCACATCGTGTACCTGATTGTTGCCGTTAAGTACTGAGGTTTTGCTGTTTCTACCCATTCTTGCCGTTCCCATTTCATGAATTCCAAGGCCGAGCGCACCTGGTTCATCATAAGGTTCTACGTCGCGCAGTCCAGCTTTTTCTAGCATTTCAACTGCGGAATTCTTCATGTCTTTTCGCATTTCCCATTCATTTTCCTTGAATTCAGCATCAAAGGTCACAGTAGGTAATCCCCATCCATCAAGTTTGTCATAATCCAAGGTCATTTTATTGTCCTCATAAGGTAATACTTCACCAAAGCCTCCCATACCAAAGGTCCAACTTCCAGGTTTTAGAAGAGCTTCTTTCAAATTTTTGCCAAAGGCCATTTCTGCGATAGTATCTTCCCAATTCTTTCTACTTGCACCACCTTGGTATCCAAAACCGCGTTTATATTCTTTTCGGTTTGTGGCACCACCTAGGTTTCTAAAGCGAGGCAAGTAAATACCTCCAGGTCTTCGCCCTTTATAATATTTATCATCAAAACCATCGTACTTGCCAGAAGCGCCAACACCTAAATGATGATCCATGATATTTCGTCCCAGTTGGTCAGAATCGTTGCCCATACCATTTGGAAATCGGTCCGATTTAGATTGCATTAGAATTGATGTAGAAGCTATTGTCGAAGCACATAGAAAAATTACCTTGGCCTTGAATTCAAAGGTTTCTTTGGTTATCCTATCAATAACTTTAACTCCAGTTGCTTTTTTAGTATTTGGATCATAGATGACTTCATGAACAATTGAGTCAGGTCTTAGGGTCATATTTCCCGTACGTTCTGCGGCCGGTAAGGTTGAGGATAAACTACTAAAGTAGGCCCCAAAAGGGCAACCTCTAACACAACGATCTCTGAATTGGCATCTTAGTCTGCCTTCAAAATACTTATCGCTATTAATATGGGCTATTCGACCTCCAGTAATAACCCTATCATCAAAATTTTCTGCTACTTTTTCCCGAACGTGTTGTTCCAGACAATTCAATTCCATCATGGGTTCAAATTGCCCATCAGGTAGTTGTGCTAGACCTAATTTTTCGCCAGTAACACCAATGTAGGATTCTACTTTGTCATACCATGGCGCGATATCTTTATAGCGTACCGGCCAATCAACAGCAATTCCTTCTCTGGCATTTGCGGTAAAGTCGATTTCACTTAATCTGTAACTGTGTCTACCCCATTGCAAGGAACGACCACCAACGTGATAACCTCGCATCCAATCAAATCGTTTGGTTTCGTTGTAAGGGTGTTCAAGGTCATTTACAAACCATTGGGCACTTGCTGCTTTGGTTGTATAATTAGTTCTGCTTTGTTTTTCCTGTTTGGCAATCATTTCTTTTGTAGGTTGCCCACCATTCGGAAAATCCCAAGGATCCATGTGTGCTGTTGTATAATCTTTAATGTGTTCTACCATTCTACCTCGCTCAAGGACCAAGGTTTTCAAGCCATTTTCACATAATTCCTTTGCCGCCCATCCGCCACTGATACCTGTACCAACAACAATCGCATCATACGAACCTTCTTCGTCATTGTAATAAAACTTACCCATATATTAATTTGTTTACGCTTTAAATGTATTAAATATTAAATAAATTTTCTACATTTAATAATTCTGGGATGCCCATAAAAGGCTATTCAATCGTTGTAGTGCAATCAAATCCAAAAATAAACTTTGATCTTAATTA
>RCNC010001867.1_pt1 | contig 18184 bp, 19 predicted proteins | sample 2041301 | NCBI WGS metagenome assembly RCNC01 (sample SAMN09708231, study PRJNA481090) | Marine sediment metagenome, whole genome shotgun sequencing project. | biome: marine sediment; feature: ocean; material: sediment; isolation source: Sewage treatment plant 13A marine sediment (STP13A) ... | reverse complement strand
TTTAGCTTCTTGATCATGCAAACATCCAGAAGCCCGTCGTTGGCAATGGCTTCTGGGGTAAGTAAGAAAGAGCCGGCAAAACGTCGTCCGACAGTGATAGTATTCATAAAGCAATCAGTCTCATTCTTCTGATCACGGGAGCTGATGGTAGCTCTTCCCTCTTTATAGAAAAGCAGGGTTGTAATAATGTGCCAAAAATATTTACTTTTTCCACTGCCCTTTACCACCTCTCCCGGCTCCACATAGTTTTTGGCAGCCACCTCCGCCCATTAAGAAAATAGAGTCCATTCACTTCTCCCACATCCATATCAATGGATGACTGCCGAAAGAAAATGTCCCAGTGCTCCTGGCTGAATCGGTCCGGGAATCCCAGGATCTGGTTAAAATCATTGCCGGTTCCGGCGGGAATCAAACCGGTGGTAACCTGCTTTTGGCCGATCAGGGGCCGGGCTACCTCATTCATGGTACCATCTCCTCCCACAGCAATGATGTGGGAACATCCTTTCTCAAAACTCTGCTTCGAAAGTTCAATGGCATGGTCATGCCGCTCCGTGACCAGAATGGTGGAATCCAGGGATCGGTTCGCAAGCTGCTTTTCCAGCTCGGGGAGTAACTCTTTTCCAAATCCGCCCCCTGCGGTGGGATTCAGGATAAAACACCATTTTTCCTTATTTTCCATTTTTGTCAAGATCAGTATTTTCAGATTCAATTACCCCAATCACCTGGTCCATGATTTCCTGATCGCTTTGTCTGGCAAGTTTTTCTCCTTCCAGCGGGGGGTGAATAATTAAGCCCAGACGTGAACCGAAGTGGATGCTGAACCTGTTTTTTGGTTTAAGTTTATAAAATCCATTTAGTGTCACGGGAAGAATGTCATTTTCTGTAACCCTGAGCAGGTGGATAAATCCCCTGTAGAAGGAATTGAGTTTGCCATCGAGGGTACGGGTTCCTTCAGGAAAAATTGCTACTGTCCGATATTTGGCCTTTTCTTCCAGGCTTTCAAGCATAATACGTGTATTTTTTATATTACTGATTTGCATCGGAATATAATCGGTCATCAGAAGCATCTGTTTAAGTAGAGGAATTCGCAGCAAGCGCTCATGTCCAAACCAGCTTACGTCCGGATAAACAGCCATGATGGCTATGATATCGAACATGCTGGCATGGTTTGCAAGCAGGATATAACGCTCTCCCTTTTTGATGTTGTCTTTTCCCTCGATGCGGACCTTTTTCCCCATAAGTGGAAAAACGGATTTTGCCCACAACCCACTCAAGCGTATAATTCCGCTTTTGAATCGCAGGTAGGCCATAATAAGAATCAGAAGAACCACCACAGCCGTATAGGAGTATAGCAGCAGAAAGACGGGAGCTGAAAGAATGATATGGATTTTTCGGTTGGGCATGAAGAGATGTTGATTAATATACAACATTAATTCCAGTTGCCTGGTTCAATCCTTTGCTCTAACCACTCGATCATTTCCTGGTCAGGAGCCACTGAAAAGAAATCATATGCAGTGAGTTGTTCCAATGAGTCCACAGTGATGGCGAATTGAATAAGATCCTCCGATGAGCCGGAGTTTGGCAGGAGGAAGGCGATCATATCATGATCAGGTGGCGAGAGGTCCACCAGTACCTTGAAGTAGTATCCTGGTACCCCAACCCCGTTTTTTCCGATCAGGGAATCTGCAGGTGAAAAGAGAGGCCCCGTGATTACATAGAGACTGTCTTTTTCAAGGGCCCAGTTCCTGACTTCAGTTTCCAATTTGCGCCAGATTCCCCGATTAAATGCAGGTAGTTGGGGGCTCATATTGGACATCAGGAAGGACTGGCTCATGGCAAGTTGATCCCATTTCATATCTCCTGCCGGGGCCAGGTGGCCCCGATCAAATCCTGATCCACGATAGTCTGCCAGACTAGCGGAGCCTGTCACAATGGAAGTGTCAGATCTGAAGTTATCGGTACGTTCGATGGTTCCCGACTCAATCTCATCCCGAGTCAGCACATAGGCCACCCAGGCTGCCTGTTCGAATTGTTCGTTATAGGCCAGGTGAAATCCGGTATAAGTAAGTATGGTATCGCCTGTGTGGGCCAGTGGGTATCCTAAGGCAAGATCTATCCATTTGATGGCAATGGTAGGAGGAGCCTCCGGCTCCAGAGCGCCCCGAATCTCAGCAGTGGATCTCTTCCATGGTTCTGTAGTTACAAGAATGGAGGCGATGATCAGGATAATAAAGGCAATTAGGCCCCAACGTTCTTTTTTGGTCATAGACATATGCGTAAAAATAGAATTTTTAGTACTTTAATTGACTGCTTAGATGAAGAATTACTGGTTCATAGGAGATATTCATGGAGAGATTGCTCTCCTGAATAAACTGCTTGAGGCTATCTTAAAGCAAGATCCTCAGCAGATTACTTTTGTGGGAGATTATATCGATCGTGGACCATACAGCAGAGAGGTAGTAGATCGTATTATGAACCTGGGACTTCCTGTGATCTGTTTGATGGGAAATCACGAACTGATGATGTTGAATGCCATTGAAAATTCCGCTTTTGGATACAACCCCATGGAACTCTGGTATCGCAATGGAGGAGAGGCCACGCTGCAATCTTTTGGATTTACAGGTTTTTTCAGTTTCCAGTCGCAGATGGAAGACCGCTATCTGCAGTTTTTCCGGAGTCTAAGGATGAGTCATGTAACAGAGCCAGGGCCAGGTATGAGAATCCTGGCCATACACGCAGGTGTATCACCCCTCATCCCGGTTACTGACCAGCTCCTGCTGAAGGATTACAAGGATTTGCAACAGTATATGTTGAACAAACAACTGGACATGGAAGAATCCTTCCTTTGGGCCAGAGAGACTTTCTTTAAAAGTTCTGCAAAACTGTGGAAAGGAAATATGGTGGTACATGGCCATACACCAACCATTAAGCTGAAACGCCTTATCCAGGAAGGCCACTATCCCCATTTCGATTTCATAGACAATGACCTGGCTATTCGCAGGAATGGAGCGCAGGGCGAAGTGGTTTCGGTGGGTATTGATTCCGGCTCAACCATCAGTGGAAGGCTTACGGGATTAGGTATTTTTGTTGATCCGAAGGATGGCCCCACTTCTTCAATGAGTATGAGAAGCCTGACTGTTACCCGAGAGGATATCATTCCCAGAGACCTGGGATCGATCTGATCCAAATCACTACCTTTGGCATTCGAAATTTCACTGGATGATTACAGGAATTAAAGTGATCGGGTTTGATGCCGACGATACATTATGGGTCAATGAGCCCTATTACAGGGAGGTTGAGGAGCAGTTTGTTCAACTGCTTACTACATATGGGGTAAGTGGCAATATTGCTGGTGCTCTGTTTGATACAGAAATTGCCAATCTCAGGCTCTATGGTTATGGAATAAAGGCTTTTATACTTTCGCTTGTGGAGTGTGCTATTCAATTGACCGATGGGGGCGTTACTTCCAGAGATATCAGCCAGATTATTGGCCTTGGAAAGTCGATGCTTGAGCGCCCCATTGAACTGCTTGACGATGTGAAACGCGTACTGAAAGTGCTGGCTCCCCAATACAGGTTGATTGTGGCTACCAAAGGAGATCTGCTTGATCAGGAGAGAAAGATGCATAAATCAAGCATTTCTGATTATTTCCATCATATTGAGGTGATGAGTAATAAAAAGGAGCTGCAATATGTTCAATTGCTTAAACATCTTGAAATTGCTCCCGAGGCATTTTTGATGATTGGAAATTCACTCAAATCTGATATTATCCCCCCCCTTGAACTTGGCGCCTGGGGCATTCATGTCCCTTTTCATACTACCTGGGCGCACGAAGAGGTAGATGAGGAACCTGAATCCAAACGCTTCTTCAAGGTGGAAAAACTACACCAAGTACTGGATCTGATTAGCCATTGAAATTACGTACTCTTTCGATTCGCATGGCAAAGGGGACATTGTCATGGGAGAACTCATACTCCACCACATGGCTTCTCTCTGATTTGCCCGAGGCTTGAAGATCTGCTTTATTCATGCTTGCCTCCAATTCTGTACTGAACTGTTTCTCGATAAGCATTCGGAGAGTGCCGTAATAGAGTTCAGTGATTAGATAAACTCGTCGGATGCTGCCATCGTAATCACTCCAGCGAGAAGCCTTCATTTGTTCAAGGAAACTGTCAATCTTAATGCGCATCAGATCGTCCATTCCCCGCATCTGCAGGTTTCTGAAGGTGAATTTGCTGAGCTTTTCAGTTTTGAATTCATTGCTGATTTTACCAATCTTCGGATGCTGAAGATCACTGATAAATTCCACATTCACATCCACATGTCGTGTGGCAAAATGGGCATCTACAAGGGGTGTATCCTGGTTCTCTTTCCTGAATTCTTTCCAGTCTGCATCACTCATTAAGTCTGCATCCAGGAAGGCGGTATAGATGGTATTCGGCATTCCTTTCCTTGAGAAGTCGGGCGGACCAAGAATTGGATCCCATACCAGGTCGCCCAGAAAGATTCCTGCATGTGAAGCCGGGATCAGCTCCAGTTTATATTCCGATCTAAATTTTCTGATCTCCATGGCTTGCCTTTTTCATAACTCAAGATCAGCTTTTTTTTGATCCAACGCAAACAAATATATTATCAAATCTCATGAGAAATCCGTTTATTTGTGCCGTTTAACCTTTCTATATGAATTACCTCGATATAATATTTCTCGTCCCCCTGCTCTTCGCACTCTACCGGGGTTTTAAGAAAGGTATGATCCATATGGTGGCCTCCCTGGCTGCTCTGGTGCTGGGAATCTTCGGAGCCATCAGGCTACGACCCATGTTTGCCTCACTCCTGGACTCTATTTTTGATATTTCGCCCGACTATATGAATGTGATCGCATTTTCTGTAGCTTTTGTCTCCATAGTACTGGTGGTTCACCTGGTGGCTTTTGTGGTGGAGAAACTTATTAAAGCGGTGGCACTCAATCTGGTCAACCGCTTGCTGGGAATGGGATTTGGACTGCTGGTAACAGCTTTTGTGATTAGTATGATACTCTGGCCGGTGAACCAGGTCAACGAGAAAAAGCAGATAATTAAACCGGAACGAATAGAAAACTCCCTTCTTTACAAGCCACTTTCGGATTTTGCTCCTGCAGTTTTTCCCTATCTGAAAAAGCAGGATTGGAAAGAATTTATTCCGAAGAACAAAGAGGATGATGAAAAAGTGGCTACTGTAGCAATATAATGTAAGTTAGCAGGTTAGTAAGTTAATGAGTGAATAAATGGGAAAGATTACAATAGATAAGCAACTTGTAGAAGAGTTGAAGTGGAGAGGAATGATACACGATATTATGCCCGGTACAGATGAACTACTGGGGAAGGAGCAGGTTACCGCCTATGTGGGAATCGATCCAACAGCCGATTCGCTGCATATTGGTCACCTGGTGGGTGTGATGATGTTGAAACGCCTGCAACATGCCGGACACAGACCCATTGCCCTGGTAGGCGGCGCCACAGGTATGATTGGCGATCCAAGCGGGAAGTCACAGGAACGTAATCTGCTTGATGAACCAACCCTCAGAAAAAATCAGGAAGCATTAAAAAAGCAGATTGCAAGGTTCCTTGATTTCGAAACCGAGGCTTCGAACAAGGCTCTGATGGTGAACAACTACGACTGGATGAAGGAGTTCTCTTTTCTGGATTTCATCAGGGATATTGGCAAGCACATTACGGTAAACTATATGATGGCAAAGGAATCTGTAAAAAAGAGATTGGGTTCCGATAGCAAGTCGGGCATGTCCTTTACAGAATTCACTTATCAGCTGGTTCAGGGCTACGATTTCCAGGTGCTCTACCGCGATCTCCAGTGTAAACTGCAAATGGGTGGATCCGACCAGTGGGGAAATATAGTGACCGGAACAGAACTGATCAGGCGCATTGAAAGGGGTGAAGCATTTGCTCTTACATGGCCATTGATTACCAAAGCGGATGGAGGTAAATTTGGAAAGACAGAAGAGGGCAATGTATGGCTCGATCCCGCACGAACCACTCCTTATAAATTCTATCAATTCTGGCTCAATGTTTCGGATGAGGATGCTGAAAAGTATCTGAAGATTTTTACAATGCTCAAGCGGGAGGAAATTGAGGCTCTGATTTCAGAGCATGCAGAGGCTCCCCATATTCGATTGATGCAGAAAAAGTTAGCTGAAGAACTTACAGTAATGGTTCATTCCCATGAAGAGTATGAAATGGCACTTGAGGCTTCCGGCATTCTTTTTGGAAAAGGGACCACTGAATCGCTGAAGAAAATCAGGGAGGATGTTTTTCTTTCCGTTTTTGAGGGGGTGCCACAGTTCGAGCTTCCTTCATCAGATATAGATCGGGACGTACTTGAACTCCTTGCTGTGGATACGGCTGTTTTCAGCTCCAAGGGAGAGGCACGGCGCATGGTTTCCGGGGGAGGAGTAAGCATTAACAAACAGAAGCTAAGTGGACCCGAACAGCACATCACCAGCAATGATTTTATCAATAATAAGTATCTGTTGGTTCAGAAAGGAAAAAAGAATTACTACCTCATAAGGGTCAAAAAACAATAATGAGCATTGATATGGAAAACGCGAAACAAACAGGCTATAACTTCTCTTCTGTAGATCTTTTGATCTATATCTGGAAGAAGCGTGCTATCCTGATCGGGGTAGGCTTGATTGCAGGTATAGCCTCTATAATTATTTCAATGCTGATTACCCCCATGTTCCAGTCCTCAGTTATTATGTTTCCTGCATCCAATGCATCCATCTCTAAGGACCTGCTTTCCCAGAACTATTCGGGGCGACAGAATGTGCATGGCTTCGGGGAGGAGCAGGAAGCTGAGCAGCTGCTGCAGATTCTGAGTTCTGAACCCATAAGAGCGCGGATTATTGAGAAGTACAAGCTGATGGAGCACTACGAAATTGAGGCCGGTGAAAAATATCCCTTAACTCGGCTTTACGAAGTGTATAATTCCAACATCAATTTTCGTCTCACGGAATTTATGTCAATAGAAGTTTCAGTGATGGACCAGGATCCGGAGTACGCAGCTAATATCGCCAATGATATTTCCACACTTGTGGATACCGTATTCAACAGCATGAAAAAAGAGCGTGCCCGGGAAGCTTTCCGTCTGGTGGAGCGGGAGTACCTGGAGGCTGAGCAAAACCTGGCGGTAATACGGGACTCCATGGAGCTCTTAAACGGACAGCTTTCTGAAAATACGAATAGGAGTGGAAATCCTACTGATAACCTGCTTAGAGCTATATCTGAAAACGGAGTTCTTTATATAGCGATGATGAACAGGGTTCGCTACGAGACTGCTATGGTAACAGACTTGAGCATGAAATATAAAGAAGCCAGGCTTGAAGTTGAACAGAATTTGCCACATAAGTTTGTGGTGGAACAGGCCTATCCATCTGAAAAAAAGGCCTATCCAAAGAAATCGTTGATTGTTATTGTATCTACCTTTGCTTCACTCTTGTTTGCATTGATTGTGCTGATTATCATTGATAACATCAGGGCCAGAGTGGCCATTCAGGAAGAGAAATGATAGACGGAATCCAGTCCAGGTATCCCAACACTCTTCTTTGGGGGATCCTGATCTCTTTTATTGCATTGAGCAGCATTATGCTTGCCTTTGAGATCTTCTATGTCCCCGTCGTTCCTGTCGTCTTGTTTTTCCTGGCACTTGCCATTGTTGCCGCGGATAAATACCTGCTGGTCATTGTCTTTTTTGTGCCTGTATCAGTACCCCTTAGTAGGCTTGTGGAGGGCCTGTCCATCGATATGCACCTTCCTACAGAACCTTTATTGGCTGGATTGCTGCTTCTTTACATGATCAAGTACCTGATGAACGACAGGATCGATCTGAAAGTACTCCGGCATCCTGTTACCCTTGCCATCTATTTTCACCTGAGCTGGTTGTTTATCACCTGTCTTACCAGCACCGATCCACTGGTTTCATTTAAGATGCTTGTTTCAAGGCTTTGGTTTATCGTGGGATTTTACCTGCTGGCAACCCAGCTATTCCGGCAGGAGAAGCGCATGCATACCTATGTATGGTTGTTTGTAGTAGCCTTTACCGGAGTGGTAATTTACGCTATTATCAGACATATACCCTACGGACTCGATAACCAGGTTATGGCCCATCGTGTGGCCAGTCCCTTCTACAAGGACCATACTTCTTATGGAGCAACTCTTGGCTTTCTTTTACCCGTTCTGGTAGGCCTCTTCCTGTTTATAAAACGGGAGGATATTAACAGCCGGTTCCTGATGGTGTTGTTGATCCTGCTTTTTGTGTTTGCTACTGCGATATCCTATACCAGGGCAACCTGGGTGAGTATCCTGGCCTCGGTGGGTTTCTGGGCCATTCTTAAACTAAAAATCCGCTTTGAGATTGTATTGGTGGGAGCGGTCATCCTGGCGGGTTTTTTCTTTTCAGTTAGGACTGAGATGATGGTGAAGCTGGAGCAAAACAGGGTAGAATCTTCTGGGGAATTATCTGAACATGTCCAATCCATCTCAAATATTTCAACCGACCAGTCCAACCTTGAAAGACTTAACCGGTGGAGCTGTGCCTTGCGGATGTGGCAGGATAAACCTTTTTTTGGCTTTGGTCCGGGAACCTACCAGTTTGAATATGGCCGCTACCAGCGTTCCTACGAGAAAACACGGATCAGTACCGATTTTGGTACCATGGGTACTGCACACAGTGAGTATTTTGGACCGCTGGCAGAAACGGGTGTTATAGGACTGCTTAGCATTTTAATGGTGATTGGAACCACGCTTTATACGGGTATCCGGGTCTACTTCACATCGAAGAAACGCAGCATCAGGATATTTTCCCTGGCCGTACTGGTGGGACTGGTATCCTACTATTTGCACGGATTGCTGAATAATTTCCTGGATACAGATAAAATTTCGGTTCTGTTCTGGGGATTTACCGCCATGTTGGTGGCCATGGACATCTATCACCGCGAGCGGCCCGAGGAGGCTGCAGAAGAGGTCTAGGAGAATCCCCTGGTTCCCGGAAATTGAGCTCCAATGATGGAGATATCATCAAAGATCGCCGCGGAGCCCTCCATGATTTTTTGATTTTTAATAATGGTCTGGATATTCTCTTCCAGGGGATTGTTGTTGGTAAGCTCCTTTTCCAGGTTCTCTGTTCCAAATTCAATGCCTGAATCCTGAATGACCTCTACCAGGCCATCTGTATAGCAGAATAGTTTGGCGGGCTCTTCCAGGGTGATTACGGCCTCGTTTAAAAAGGGAAGATCATCCAGCATTCCCATCCCCACACAACCACTGGTAAGTGGGGTCAGTTTTTTTGACCCGGGCTCATAGAGCAGGGGGGGGTTGTGCCCCGCATTAACGTACTTTAATTCTCTTGTTTTGTAGTGATACCTGGCTATAAAAAGCGTGATGAATTTTTCTCCTTTGGCACTGTTCATCACAGTTGCATTCAGGCGATGCAGGGTATCAGTTAGTCCTTTGTCGGCTGTAAAGAGTGCACGCAAATTAGCCTGGAAGTTGGACATCAGGATGGCTGCTGAGATTCCCTTTCCAGATACATCAGCAATACAAAAGCCCACCTCATCCTTGCTAAGCTGAACTACATCGTAATAGTCTCCACCCACCTCAAAATGAGGATGGTAAAAAGCTAAGATGCGGATATGTTCATTGGAGGGAAGCTTCTCATTGGTCGGGATCAACATGTTCTGCATCTTGCTGGCCAGTTCCATCTCCCGCTTTAAGGCCTCCTGACGAAGGGACTCCTGGAACAGCCTTTTGTTCTCAATGGCAACGGTGATGATGTTTGAAAGGGTCTGTATAAAACGAAGATGCTTGATAATGGGGCTGACTCCTTCTCCCTCTTCCTCAATGTCGCCAATTAATACAAAAGCAATGGATTCATCCTTATGAGATACAGGAATTACAATATCCACCAGCTCGGGGAAATGCTGTGGTTCTGAGGTAATGAATGAGATCTCCTCGAAAGGCAGGAGATCCCGCTCCACATTGACCTTTTTAAAAAAGCTGTTTCCGAATCCGGAGTTAAGTAGGCATTCCCACTTATCAGAAAATTTCAATACAATGACCTTCCCGATATCCAGATCGTCAGTCAGCATTTTCTCATAGCGACGAATCAGTTCGCTGGTCGATACATTGTCGTTAATTGCCAGTGTAATATCCAGCAAGGCATTCAACTTGAATGTGGATACTTTAAGCCGGTTATCGGAAAATTTACCCATGCGTTTTATTTACTTATTTTCTTACCCGTTCCGAATATGAACGGTCCCTTGTATCGACTTTGATCGTTTCCCCGGTATCAACAAACAGGGGTACGTTGATCTTGGCTCCGGTCTCCAGTTCGGCAGGTTTCTGAGCAGAGGTGGAGGCTGTGTTTCCTTTCTCCCCGGGTTCTGTATAGCTTACCTGGAGTTCTACAAAGGGAGGCAGGTCTACTGTAAGTGGAGTTTCGGTGTCAGCATGTACTACTATTTCCACCGATTGACCCTCTTTCATAAGGTCCGCGTTTTGGATCATCTCAACCTGTATAGAGATCTGTTCGAAGGTCTCCAGATGCATAAAGTTCAATCCAAGATCATCGTTATAGAGGTACTGGTAGGGCCTTCTCTCCACACGCGCAGTTTTAACTTTAGCACCTCCGGAAAAAGTATTTTCAATGACTTTTCCAGTGGTCAGGCTCTTTAGCTTGGTTCGTACAAAAGCCGGGCCTTTTCCGGGCTTCACATGCTGAAATTGAACGATGGTAAAGAGGTCGTTATTATATTCGAGGCATAGCCCGTTTCTAAAATCTGATGTTGAAGCCATATGGTCTGTTTATTATGTAAATATATCAATATATTCTTTGATCGCTATTGAGGCTACAGCACCTTCTTTTTTGGTATTGTGGCTATGAAATCTTTCAGGTAAAATGGTTCGAAATAGGCCACGTCCTCAAAAAGCTTAATCTCATATTTTTGGAGTATTGGGGTAATCATCGAGGATGCCGAAGGATTGATTCCATCTATAAAATGGGCAGAGGGATGATTCAGGACTGCCTTGCACTTATCAGCTCCGTTTCCAAAGAAGCATACCTGGTGTGACTCCAGAATCTCCTGGTAACTTCCTTCATCGATAATATCGGCCGATACCTCCCTGAAGATGCTGCTCTTCAAGGTGTAAAATCCGGCGTATACTTCCATTCTCCTGGCATCCAGCATGGGACAGAGCAATAGCTGATCGCCATGAATGGTGATCAACTCCCTGACTGCTGCATGGGAAATCGATGCGGATGCCATATTCTCAAGGGTTCCCGAAGCAAGCAGTGGAATTTCAAGGGCATAGGCAAGTCCTTTGGCTGTGGAAACTCCGATTCTTAAACCCGTATAGGAACCAGGTCCTTTGCTTACTGCAATGCCATCGAGATCCTTAAGTTCTTTTCCAGCCTGGGCTACAGCTTGTCGGACAAAACTGTTTAAAAGGCTTGCGTGCGAACGTGCCTCATCACTCTCGACGAGTGAAAGTTGCCGGTCCCCTTCCGAAAGTGCAACCGAACAGATATCGGTGGCCGTTTCTATATGCAAGATCAGGGGACCTGTCATCAGCTCTTAATCCTTATTCTTTTTATCCCCCGCAAATAACTCTTCTTCTGTAACGACCTCCACAGGCAGATCATTCTTAAGCTGTCGGGAGATGGCTGAATAGGGGCCTACAATAATTTCAGCATCTGTATCAAGACCCTCGGTAATTTCGATATAGTTATTGTCCTGAATTCCTGTCTTGACCTCCTTCATCCAGGCTTTCCCTTCCGATACTACAAATACCACTACCATGGGCTCATCATTGGAGGAAATCTCATCAGAGGGCATGGAAACGTTGCTGACAGTGCCGTCCGAGCTTACCTGACCAATCTGCTGATCTTCTTTGATGGTAGCCGTTCCTGTGGTATCCATTCTTGTACTAACCGCCTGGATGGGAATCGAATAGATACCAGTTCTGCGGTCTGTCTGGATATCTGCTGTGGCCGACATGCCTGGACGTAGTGGATAGAGGTTGGATGGGGAAATTTTATCTTCATAAGATTCAGCAAGTACGAGGATCTTGACCATAAAATTGGTCACCTGGTCGGTGCTGACCCCGGTGGTATTGGCAGAGACCGGAATCTCGGAGACAACACCCGTAAATTTGGTGTCGGGATAGGCATCTACTTCGATAAGGGCCGTGTCGAATTTGGTAACCCGGACAATATCGTTTTCATTCACCTCTACTTCTACCTCCATCCGGCTCAGAAGTGCGATACGCAGCATTTCCGTACCCGACATCATGGACGTTCCTACCACACGTTCTCCCAGTTCAACAGAAAGGCTTGATATGGTACCTGTCATTGGGGCATATATGGAAGTCTTGGTGAGACTTTCATCCGCCTCGTCCACGGTTGCCTGTGCACTCATCACTGAAAACTCAGAAGCTTCCTTCTCTGCAAGTGCAGTGTTGTAAGTAGTGAGTGATTGTTCGTACTCAGATGTTGAAATGGCTTCTTCCTCGTAAAGCTGTTTGCTCCTTTTGTAGTCAAGCTTGGCCATCTCCAGTTGGGCTTCAGACTGCTTCTGCCGGGCCCTGGTATTCATCAGGGAAGCTTGTGCACGGTTACGGGCCATCTGATAGGCTTCCGGCTTGATTTTAAGCAGGTATTGACCCTTTATTACCTCATCCCCCTCATTGACCACTAGATCTACAATTTCGCCTGATACATCCGGGGAGATAGCCACCTCTGTTTCGGGCTGGATTTTCCCGTTTGCGGTGATCACTGCCACAATTTCCCTTTCAATTCCTGATTCAACAGCAACTTTGAGGTAACCTTCGTTTCCAAACCAGCCCTGTTTTTTTCCTATGCCCAGTAGGATAAGGAGGAGTACTGCTGAGCCAATTATGATGAATAATAATTTTTTTGATTTCATTGATTTGCAATATTTATAGTGTGATGGGTTCTCCTTGATAGAAATTGAGAATTTTTGTTCTGAAAATAAAGTCATATTTGGCCTGTAGAAGGTCCGATTGCGTGGAGATCAACTGGTTTTTAGACATGTTATAGTCAACTGTATTAACCAATCCCACCTCGAATTTCTTTTCCGTGTATTTGAACGATTCCTCCATGGAAGTCAAAGCCTGTTGTGTGGCGTTGAACTTTTTAAGAGCTGCTACTGCATCTGCATAGGCCTGCTGGATATTGGCATAGAGGGCAAGCTGTCTGTTTTGAAGATCCAGCTTTGCATTTTCATGCATAATTCGGGCATTTGCAATACTGGTATTTATCGACCAGCCGTTGAAGATAGGGATGGAGAGACCAAGGCCGACTCCAGCGTTTCGGTTGTCCCGTACCTGGCCAAAGAAGGGATAAGCTCCAAAAACGGGAATTTCCTGTGGATTGGATACGACCGTTTCTCCGCTCACGGTTTCCCCGATGGGTATCTGCTGCGGCGCTCCTACCTCAATGATTTGCTGCCGTACATCGGAGTACCCCGAGTTATAGTTGGCAGACAGATAGAGCTGTGGAGAGCGGCCGCCTTTTGCAATAGCTAAGCCTTTTTCGGCGCTTTCCAGACTCAACATAGCACTTTTTACCTCAGGCATGATCTCTTCAGCGATGCTGTATACTTCCTGTGCATCTACCAGGAGTGGATTCTCATCCGGGTCGGCCAGTTCCGGAATAAGGATTTCAAATGCAGTATCGATGGGCAGGTGAAGGATCTGCTGCAAGTTCAAAAGGGAGATGGAGAGCTGGTTTTCAGCATTTACAAGGTTCACCTCTTCACCAGCGAACTGTGCCTGAAGCTCCAAAGCATTACCCCTGGCCAGTCTACCGGCGTCCACCATCTTTTTGGTACGGTCCACCTGTTGTCCGGTAATCTCTAGCTGGCTCATGGTGACCATTACAAGTTCTCTGTTGAACATAATGTTCAAATAGGCTGCTGCAATGTTGAGCGAAATTTCGTTTTTCACGCTCTCGACATCCTGATAACTGGCCATAAGGTTCAGTTGATTCTGCTGAATGGTATTCCTTACCTGGAGTCCGTTAAACAAATTTGTATAGGAGCTTAACCCCAAGTTAACAGAGTTAATCTGCTGATTTGTATACCTGTAAGTTGTCTGGTCCAGAGTACGTCCCGTGGAGAAACCGTAGTTTGCACTTCCGCTCAGGTTGGGGATCTGCCCAAGCTTTGATTGCTTCAGCAGGTTTTCGTTATATTCGGTGTTGAGAACCTGTTGTTTGATCTGAATGTTATTCGCCATAGCATACTGGAGGCAGTCTTCAATCGACCAGGCTTGCTGGGCGGACAGGGAAAATCCTATGGCCAATAGTACGGAGAAGATGATTGATTTACGAATCATTATATAAGTTTTTAAAAAGTCATTAAAGTTATAGTAAACAGTTCAATCTAAGTGCAAAAATCTCAAAATATATTACATTATAAAGGGCTTGGGGATGTTTCTTATGTCAGAAGTAAGCGTGCAAGGAACCTTTCCATCAGGATAAATCAGCGGGGAGAGCTTAGGGTAACCATCCCTCGCTTAGTGAGTCAGAGGAAAGCTGAACGTTTTTTCCTTTCAAAGCAAGAGTGGGTAATAAAGCGCTTAAATGGCTTGAATCATCAGGATTGCAGAGGAACTTTACCGCCTGAAGGAGGGCTCATTCAGATCAGGGGAAAGGAACATCCTGTGCACTTACTTAAGGGCGATGTGGATGTTGAAACAGCTATCTGGAGAATGCTGCAAAAGGAAGCACTGGAGTATTTACCAGCCAGGGTTAGGGAACTGTCCGAAAAATATGGATATAAGATAACCGGACTGAAAATCAGGAAGATGAAAAGTCGGTGGGGAAGCTGCACGGCCAGGAAGAGCATAAACCTGAATAGTTGGCTGGTGATGCTTCCGGAATATCTTTCTGACTATGTGATATTACATGAACTGGCACATACCAGAGTCCCTGATCATAGTCAGCAATTCTGGGAGGAGCTAGATGGTGTTACAGGGGGACAGTCCTTACAGTTGCGTAGGGAATTAAGGAGCCAGCAGATCATGTGTTTTCCTCGAGAGCTTCCTGATCAATAAATTCCAAAAATAAATTCGGCAGTAAGTGTTATGGAGTTGAAGGCCGGATCCCCTTTCAGATCTATGTTATAGGAAGGGATAATATTCAGAAATTTATGCTTATCCAGTTGCCGCTGATATCCAAAACCAATCCCCACATTGCTTTTTAATCTGGTTTTTACATCAGTCCCTTTCTTGACAAGTTCACCATATTCCTCCGAATTCAACTTCAAACTGGCTACGATCATCGCATTAAGGGTCCCGGAAATCAATAATGAATTGGGGCCCTTTTCCCAGGGACGAAAGTAGACCGTTAATGGTATCCCAATGCTTTGTTGCGTATAGGTAATGTTGATCTTATCATCCGGGTTTTCCGGTTCAACTCCAAAATCGTCCGGGTACTCCAGTACCGTGGAAGTTTTACGAGTGTAGTCGATACCAGCTTTCAGGAACCAGTATTCATATTCCCAATAGATAAAACTAACTCCTACGCCGAAACCGGGTTCCTTAATAGGTTCATCTCCCCTGATCCAGGAATAGTTCCCCTGTATGTTTCCCCCTAGGTAAACATTGATCTGTGCCTGGGCAGCTACAGATATAGTAAGGAAGACAGCCAGATAAAGAGCTCTTTTTAACATCATCTATACTCAGATTTATACAAAGCTAATATATAAATCATTTGATTGTTCAGGAATTTATCAAATGAATACAGCCGCTACATCCAGACTGTAGCGGCTGCAAATTAAATATCGGGAAGCGAGATTGGATAGGTACTACTCTTTGTCAAATACATGGGTCTCAACCATCTCACCCATGTCCGAAGCAGCTTCCGCCTCCACCACCAGGTTACCTTCCTTCATGGACATTACCTGTGTGAGGGTATAATCCATCCCTTCAACAGAGCCATTAGTGACGATTTTTAGGGTCCCGGCCTTTTTATCAAAGCTGGCGGTTGATTTGGTAACAGACTCCGCAAAGCCAACGTTTTCAGAAATTTCTCCGTCCAGCGTGTAGTGCGACTTAGTTTCAACCTCCTGACCATCCCATTCACTAATACTTGTGAGGTCAAGAGTCTTCTTGGTATGTTCTACTTTCATGGCTTTTGGAGCAAGGCTGAACTCATACCCCAGTTCACTTTTACTCTCGTTGAGCTTCCAGTCGCCGGAAAGATTCACCTTCTGTCCAAAGGCTGTAGCAGACAAAAATGCAAGAGCAAGAATAAATACAAAATTTTTCATTTTCTATTGGTTTTAACCGGCCTTCGTTGACCAGATTCAAATGTAATAAATTCCTTTAAATTTTGCTTTATAAAGACTTTTTTTGGAGCTGAGCTTGATAGTTTGACTCATAAGCAATAAGGCTTTAACTTGCGTTTTAACCAACAACTAATCTAAGATGCCTGATCATTCCGAAAAACCATCCCAAAGCTGGCAGGTATTTTTCTAAAAAGACAGAAGTTATGAAAAGACGAAATTTTGTTAAATCTGCTGCCGCAACCGGTGCTGGTCTATTGATCCTTCCTGGAGGTATCCATGCAGCCAAAGGTGTTCAGGATAAACTGAATATTGCCCTGATCGGCGCTCATGGCCGTGGTAGTCAACATTATCATTCCCTGGAGAGCGAGAATGTGGTTGCAATTTGTGATGTACATGCCGGCAATATGGCATTGGCGGCAAAGCAATATCCAAATGCTAAACAATACATTGACTGGCGCAAATGTCTTGAGCAAAAAGATATAGATGCAGTCCTAATTGCAACACCGGATCATCACCACGCATTTATCAGCATTTGGGCCATGAACCGCGGATTGCATGTTTATTGCGAAAAACCGCTTGGAGAATGTGTTGGAGAGGCACGTGAGGTACGGAAAGTTTACCTGGCGAACAAAGACAAACTGGCCACCCAGCATGGGACCCAGCGCCATGCCCATGAGAATTTTGACCGTGTCTCAGAGTTGGTACGCAATGGGGCCATTGGCGATCTGCAGGAAGTTCAGGCATGGGGCAACCGTACCCACGATAAAACTGCTTATCTCCCTGCAGTAGGTCCAGCCCCGAAAGACATTGATTGGGAGCAATGGATTGGTCCGGTTCAAATGCATCCCTTTAATCCCGGATATTTCGGTGCAAAGCCCGGAGCGGGCTGCCTGCTATGGAATATGTATCATGATTTTGGAAGCTGGCAAGTAGGAGATATGGGCAGCCATACAATGGACCTTGCCTGGAATGCCATAGATGCAGGACTCCCGACAAGCGCTGTGGCTAGTGGCGATCCGTTCAACCCCGAAGTCTGTCCGTCAGATCTTCATAACACCTTTAGTTTTCCAGCCAACGACTGGCGTGGGGAAATAAGCGTTGAATGGTTTCAGGGTACATTAAAGCCCAAAGCTCCACACAATGCCATCGATATTTCAAAAATCGGTCATGGAGCAATGTTCAAAGGCACAAAAGGAACCCTCATAGCAGACTTTCGTACGCGCATGTTAGTTCCGGCAGGGGAGGGAGCAGATATGACCTACTATGATTCTCCCAGCAGCAATGAAGTTGCACCTCCTCCTGGAAGTTTTGTTGGTCAATGGATTAACGCCTGTAAAGGTGACTTGAAGACCTCCTGTGATTTTGATTATGCCGGTCGCATGATTGAAACATTAATGCTTGGGCTTGTTGCGCATCAGGCAGGCAAGGAATTGACATATGATTCAGCCGCAGGACGTGTGACAAATGATTCCAAAGCCAACGATTATCTTCACAAGAAATATCGGAATGGTTGGGTGCTGAATGGATAAAAAAAGCCCTGCCTCCTAAGGAGACAGGTTTCTCTGTTGACCCGCCAAGGCTCGAACTTGGACTCTTCTGAACCAAAATCAGATGTGTTGCCAATTACACCACGGGTCAGAGGTGGTTGCGAAAACCGGGAGGCAAATATACAAATTATTAAAATTAATTTGCAATTTTTTCCAACCCTTCCTCGGTCATAAGCCAGGATTTTCCAGCCATATTCCAATCGGAAAGGTGATCAACATTGCGAACACCTTCCAGAATGTCCCTGGTTTGACGATCGAGCACAACCACTTTTCCTTC
>RCNC010001082.1_pt1 | contig 18188 bp, 21 predicted proteins | sample 2041301 | NCBI WGS metagenome assembly RCNC01 (sample SAMN09708231, study PRJNA481090) | Marine sediment metagenome, whole genome shotgun sequencing project. | biome: marine sediment; feature: ocean; material: sediment; isolation source: Sewage treatment plant 13A marine sediment (STP13A) ... | reverse complement strand
CACGCTGCAGACGCAACCGCGATTGATCCTTCAAAACTGCAGACTATGGCACCTGACGCGTTGCTGAAAGCCGGGCTCTCGTTTGCGCCCGCTATCCGATTGATCCGCTCTGATTGGCCAATCTTCGACATCTGGCGGTACAACACCGAAGTCGACGCGCCCAAACCTTCGGCTGTCGCGCAGGATATCTTGATCACCCGGCCCGAATTCGATCCTGCCCCGCATCTACTGCCTCACGGTGGGGCCATATGGATCGAGGCGCTGCAGCAAAGAAACAGTTTTGGCGCATCACTTGATGCAGCCACAGAGTCATTTCCCGACTTCGATCTAAGCGTGGTATTGAATATTCTCATTGCTGGAGAAGCCATCAGAGACGTCAATTTGAAGGACACTTTATGAACGCTTTGTTTTCGCTTCACAACGCGGTCTTTGATCGCCTCGAACGGGGGGGCTGGCTGCTTCCCACGCTGGCGCGGTTTGTTTTCGCCGCTACTTTGCTGATGTATTTTTGGGTCTCAGCGCTGACCAAACTAGGCGAGGGTTTTAAAGGCATATTCGTCCCCGCTGATGGTGCCTATGCACAAGTGTTCCCAAGAACGTTCGAAGCGGTTGGCTATGACATTGACGCATTAGGCGCATATCACTGGGCGGTGGTGGTTGCCGGCACCTGGACGGAATTCCTCCTGCCTGCACTGATTGTGTTAGGGCTTTTGACACGCGTTTCCGCATTGGGGATGATCGTGTTCATCATCGTCCAGACTTTGACCGATCTTTACTCTCACGGTGGCATGGGTGATCCTAAAACACTCGGCGCATGGTTCGACCGCTTTCCCGATTCAGTCATCATGGACCAACGTGCATTCTGGATCATGCTGCTACTCATCCTTGTGTTCAAAGGAGCGGGCCCTCTGTCACTGGACGCTGCTTTGCGCCGTCGTGAACCCGTCTGAAAGTCAGAATTGCGCCCCGGGTCTGTTCAATTGGGCGGCCCAGGGATGATTCAAGCGCCAGACCTGCGTGCCGCGTAATGATTCTCGTGCAGTGTTGTCAGCCATATGCGGTCTCGCTCAGCCAGTGCCTAGTTCTGCACGCACGTCATCACCCCACCCCAGATACAACGTATCGCCATCCTCGATCAGCGGGCGTTTCATCAGCGTAGGATGATCGGCCAGCAACTCCAACGGTGGTCGCGCACGCTCGACTTCGGACAAACCACGCCACGTGGTTGAGCGCGTGTTGAGTAGTGCAACGCCGAATTGCTGATGGGCGCGACCTATGACCGCGGCAGGCACGCCATCAGCACGCACATCCACAAGCATTGCGTCCGGCATTGATTTCAATGCCTTACGGCAGGTGTCACAATTTTTCAGGCCGTATAATTTCATATCGCTTCTCCTGAATGGATGCATAATTTAGCAACTTCCGCCCAAATTGCATCCCGTTTTCCTTGATTTTTGGGCCACAATTTGCATTCATTTGAACTATGGCATGGGTTGATCCGTCCTGAACGCATCAGGATAGGCCAAAAGCCTTGCCGTGCGAATTGTCCGGCCACGCATTAAGGTTGGACGCAAAGGCAAGAAGGAGACACGTGATGCCATCAGGCACCGTGAAGTGGTTCAATACGACAAAGGGGTTCGGATTTATCGAGCCCGAAGATGGCGGCAAAGATGTGTTTGTGCACATTTCAGCGGTCGAGCGGTCCGGCTTATCCGGACTCGCCGACAATCAAAAGGTCAGCTACGAGCTGGAGGACGGGCGGGACGGCCGACAAATGGCCGGCGACATCAAACCGCTCTAACCTTTTACGCGATCAACAAAAAGCAACAGCCGGCACCTAAGGATCAAGGCACCGGTCGCGGTTAAATTTTGCCGATGATGTTTCCGACAGTGCAAGGTCAGGGCACTTCGCTGCGACGGTGATACCTCGGAGAACTTAGTCGAAAAGGCCATCGCATTGGCAGCAAACAATTGTTTTCCAATCCGGGCGTCAGAGGCGCGTTCATAATACCTCTCACAACCGAGTCATTCAGGGCAGTTTTTATATTGTTGACTGGCAGATAGTCTGCTTTGAGAAGTTGAACCTGCTCGATTTCTTCATAAGAAACATATGCGCCTCAAGGGCTTATGGATCACAAGACTTCAACCTCCTCAAACTCTTCTCAAATACTCCTCCACAGTGCAATTCGGATCTCTCCCGCGAATTTCTGTGCGGCCTGCGCGCGCCCATTCCGATTGATCAAAATCAGGGAAAAAAGTATCAGCATCCTCAACGACCAGATCAACTTCGGTCAGCAAGAGCCGGTCTGCCAGCGGCAACATCGTCTTGTAGATTTGATTGCCACCAATACCATAAATCCTCCGATACCCAGCCGCAAATGCTGCGTCTGTTGCGGCCTGTGGTGACGTGAACTGCAATTCGGCGCTGCATTCTTTTGAAGTCACAACCAGATTCAACCGGTTCTTAAGCGGTTTGTATGGCAGGCTTTCCCATGTATGCCGCCCCATTATGATGGCACCACCCAGAGTTTCCCGCTGAAAAAAAGCCAGGTCTTCAGGCAGGTGCCACGGCATTGTTCCGTCTCGTCCAATCGCGCTGTTCTGCGCCCGCGCCGCAATAAGAGTTATCATGTGTTAGACCGCCACAGGTGCTGAAATAGCCGGATGCGGGTCGTAGCCCACGATCTCGAAATCTTCATATTTGAAGTCAAAGATCGATGTCACATCGCGTTTGATCTGCATCTTTGGCAAAGGTCTCAGGTCACGTGCCAGTAGTCTCTCGACCTGCTCCATGTGATTGCTGTAGATATGCGCGTCACCAATGGAATGCACAAAATCGCCGGGGATATAGCCGGTTACATGTGCCAACATCTGCAACAGCAGCGCATAAGATGCGATATTGAAGGGGACGCCTAGGAACATGTCAGCTGAGCGTTGATACAGTTGAAGATGCATCCGCCCATTCAATACCCGCACCTGCCACATTGTATGGCACGGTGGCAGAGCCATATTCGACAGCTCCGCCGGATTCCATGCCGATACAATCAATCGCCGACTGTCAGGGCTGTTTTGAATATTCGCTACCAGATCAACAATCTGATCGCAGGCACCAGCACGAAACAGAGGTTCACCTTTCAGTGTTTCGGATGTTGGCTCCAGTGCCGGAAAATGCCGCCATTGCTTGCCATAAACAGGCCCAAGATCACCATTTTCGTCTGCCCATTCATCCCAGATCGAGACGCCATTGTCTTTCAGATAGCGGATATTGGTGTCGCCCGACAGAAACCATAGAAGCTCATGAATAATCGAACGCAAATGAACCTTTTTTGTCGTAACCAACGGAAACCCATTCGACAGGGGATAGCGCATCTGCATACCAAAGTGGGCAATGGTGCCGGTACCGGTTCGATCCGTCGACGGCTCGCCGTGTTCCAGAATTTCGCGCAGTGCGTCATGGTATTGTTTCAAGTGAGCCTCCGTTGTCCTTTAAACTAGGTTGTGTCTCAGCAGTCAGTCAAACCGGGAACAAGAACCGGGGTAAGTAGTCGGCGATGCGCGCAGTCTTACGGCGCCGGTGCGCATAGTGAGTGTGGACGCCCAGCGCGGGGTGTCAATCTTGACTGGCTGGCTCAGACTCAGGGGCATGGATTCTCTCATCACTTGCAGATTCTCTTCTTCCCACTCTATCTAGATGTGAGGTCTTCTAAAACCACAATATGATGGATTTCTCGACTCAAGCGCTGCAGACATGTTTTCAATTGTGGCGGGGGCGTTGAAGCGCTGTAACCCGGCGCGTGCTGGTGCTAAGTTATCGCAACACAGGAGTAAAGACACATGGGACTAAACTATCTTCACGTTATGGTACGGGTCAAAGATCTGGACGCTTCGATGGCCTTTTACAAGCTGCTTGGCTTGGCGGAGACGCGACGCCATGACAGCGAAAAAGGGCGCTTTTCGCTTATTTTCATGGCGCCCCCCGGGCAAGAGGATCGACCAATCGAGCTGACCTATAACTGGGATGGCGACGTTAAATTGCCCGGCGACAGCCGGCATTTTGGCCATTTGGCCTATGGAGTAGACAATATCTACGACGTTTGTCAGCATTTGTCGGATAACGGCGTGACGATCAACCGCCCGCCGCGCGACGGGCATATGGCCTTTGTCCGTTCTCCTGACAATGTCTCGATCGAGATTCTCCAGAACGGCGAGTCTCTTGCTCCTGCTGAACCGTGGGCCAGTATGGAAAACACCGGTCATTGGTAGACTCTCCGTACAAGACCGAGGGATTTAGGGAGCCTTTCGGGACCCGATCTTTTTTGGTCTTGCGGGGACTCGTGCTTGCCTTAAGCGGCATTCTCTATGCGACATCCGTGACGGCAGATTGCCGCCAGGCTTTGGCGCTCGCTTTAGATGTGTCAGGCTCTGTCGATGCTTCGGAGTACCGGCTACAACTAGACGGTCTGGCAGGTGCGCTGGCTGATCCAGAAGTTCAAAACGCATTGCTGGCGATGCCCTCCGCCCCCGTCGCCCTCGCCATTTATGAATGGAGCGGGCCAGAAGATCAGCGGCTGTTGCAGGATTGGACACCGGTCACCGACAAAACGATCGTTGATCAGATCAGTGTCCGGCTGCGCAATACCCAACGTATTCAGGCCGCCCCGGGCACTGCGCTTGGCACCACAATTTCAGTTGGGACCAACCTTTTGCAAAAGCGGACCGATTGCTGGAAACGCACCCTAGACATATCGGGGGATGGCAAATCAAATATGGGACCTCACCCACGCGATACCTCGCGCCTGGCCGAGCAATTCGGTATCACGGTGAATGCCTTGGTCGTTGGGGCGGACGCGCCCAAGATCGGCGATGCCCGTCAGGTCGATATTGCGGATCTTTCATCTTACTTCACAGCCTACGTGATTGTCGGTCCCGATTCATTTGTTGAAACGGCGCTGGGCTTCGAGGCTTTTGAGGCGGCCATGACCCGAAAGTTATTGCGGGAATTGGAGGGGCTCGTTCTTTCACGCCTGTAACAGATGGCTCAGTGCCAATGGTTTCCGAACCTTTCTCCAAACCATCATGCCACCCTGCGCGTTTCTTTCGAGGTGGCGCGGCTGTCGGTCCCGCTACTCAATAAATGTAGCGAATCTGATCCGTCCAATACCGCTCCATGCGTTTGAGTGAAGACGTGATCTCCTGGATGCCTTCTGGGCCCAGGACACCTTTGCTTTCCAAACCTTCCGCATGACGCGCGAACAATTCCGCGACAATATCGCGTATTTTTCGCCCTTTATCGGTCAGCCGAACCCGCACAGACCTGCGATCAATCTCGCACCGTTGGTGGTGCATATATTCCATTTCAACAAGTTTCTTCAGGTTGTAGCTTACATTGCTTCCCTGATAGTAGCCGCGGCTTTTCAACTCACCCGCCGTGACTTCATTGTCACTGATATTGAACAGCAGCAACGCCTGTACCGCGTTGATCTCCAATACACCAACACGTTCGAATTCGTCCTTGATGACGTCCAGAAGCAAGCGGTGAAGTCGTTCGACCAACGCCAGCGATTCCAGATATCCGGACATGAACCCCTTATCGTGGATTGCCCCTAGTGGTTGTTGCATACTCATTCTTTTCTCCGACTCAAGCTGCTCGAGCCGAGAGTGACGAATAAAAGCCAACAATCCGTTAAATCAGGTTTTTTGGATAATTATATCTTATTTTGAAGGGCTTGGGAGATATCAGCTATCAAATTCAAAAACGGGGCGGGTGGATCAACTTGCCCTGTCACCCACTGATAAAGATCCTGATCATTCTCATCGAGCAACCTGTCATAAAGCTGCAAACCTGCCTCGTCCATGTCGCGCAAATTCACATCAGCATAAGCTGAAAGGATCAGATCCATCTCTTTGAGCCCGCGTCGCATCGACCGCATTTTGAGCCGTTTCAAGCGATGCTCGGGCTTCTCAGTCATTCAACGGGATCCAACTGGGTGGCACGCAGCCGCTTCTCTAGGCGCGCCAGTCGTTCTGCGCTATGCATCATCTCGGACCGTATGGCCCGAATTTCAAGCAGCATGTCCTTTGTGCCATCAGATTGGCCTGTCGATGCCAGTGGGCCATCAAGCCCGAGGCCCGTCCCATTGATCAGCCAGGTCATCGATACGTTCAGCAGTCCAGCCATCATCGACAGACGATTTGCACGAGGCTCCGCCATATCGTCTTCCCACGCCACAAGCGTCGCATGCTCGACACCCAGTCGCTCGGCCATCTGGGTTTGTGTCATCCCAGCATGTTCCCGCGCACCGGCCAAGCGGTCGCCAAAAGTTGCTGTTTCTGGCCCGAACCAGTCTTTGGCGGTCTCGTCCATTTTAATCTCCGAAGCCCAGTTCTGAAATGCGCAATCCGCTTGAACGGCGTTTGCGCGCACCCTAAGACATGCATGTCCAACATACAAACCGAGGCCCCTCATGGATTTCCTGTCTGCGACATTGTCGCGCGTCAAACCGTCTCCTACCATCGCCGTCAGCACAAAGGCGCAGGAATTGAAGGCTGCGGGCCACGATGTCATTGGTCTGGGCGCAGGTGAGCCGGATTTTGACACTCCTAAGAACATTCAGGATGCAGGTATCGCAGCCATCCGCGCTGGAAAGACCCGGTACACGGCCCCGGACGGAATAATCGAGCTGAAACAAGCCATCTGCGCCAAATTCAAACGCGACAACGGTTTGGATTATGTGCCGTCTCAGGTCAGTGTCGGGACCGGTGGCAAGCAAATTCTTTATAACGCCTTGATGGCGACAATGAATCCGGGCGACGAAGTTGTGATTCCCGCGCCTTATTGGGTCAGTTACCCCGACATGGTGTTGCTGGCCGGCGGTGAACCGGTAATTGCGCCTGCGCGCCTTGAAGATGATTTCAAACTGACGCCCGAAGCACTTCAAAAAGCGATTACCCCGAAAACCAAATGGTTTATCTTCAACTCACCGTCAAATCCGACCGGCGCCGGCTATTCACGCGCCGAACTTAAGGCCCTGACAGACGTCCTGATGCGACATCCACATGTCTGGGTGATGACTGACGATATGTACGAACTGCTGGGCTATGACGGGTTTGAATTCTGCACCCCGGCAGAAGTGGAACCGGCGCTCTATGAGCGCACGCTGACGTGCAATGGCGTCTCCAAAGCCTACGCCATGACCGGATGGCGGATTGGCTACGCGGCGGGACCGGAACACCTCATCGCTGCGATGCGCAAGATCCAGTCACAAAGCACATCCAATCCCTGCTCAATCAGTCAGTGGGCCGCGGTCGAGGCGCTGAACGGAACCCAAGATTTTATCCCCGCCCACAACCTCGTCTTCAAACGTCGGCGCGATCTGGTCGTTTCAATGTTGAACGAAATCGAAGGCGTCACCTGCCCTACCCCTGAAGGAGCCTTTTATGTTTATCCATCGATTGCCGGGCTGATCGGTAAAACAAGCAACGGCGGAACACTCATCACCGATGATGAGGCTTTTGCGACAGCTTTGCTCGAGGAATCAGGTGTTGCCGTCGTGTTTGGCGCCGCATTCGGATTGTCGCCCAATTTTCGGATAAGCTATGCGACATCCGACGAAGCGTTGAAAGAGGCGTGCACACGTCTTCAGAGATTCTGTTCGGGACTTAGCTGAACCCTATTTCCAAAGATTAGAGGCCACGTTGCCGGCGCAATTCGCACCATCACAGCTTGTGTATAGAACTACGGTGACCCACCTGATAGGACTAATAAAACTTCAAACTTGTCAGAGGCCGCATTCATGGCGAACGAGTTGCCAGAGTATTATTTCCGGGTCCGCGAAAACGGAGCTGTCGTGTTTCGGGTTGATACCGAGAACCGTCAGCGGCGGATCGAGATGGACCAGATCGCCATGGTCAACATCCGCAATGGCGAAGTGAAGCCTCACGGCGACCGGGAGTTGTCAAAAGACGATCTGAGTAAGATAGAGGATTGGATGGCCAATCGAGCGGCTGTGCTGGCTCACCGCGATATCGACGACATTTACAGGGCCGTCGATTACCTAAACCTGACAACGCAGTGGGCCCAGTCCAAAGCTAGACCTGACCAATTAGACGACGTGACCGATGACCTTCTGCTGGCAATGCACGACCTTCGTTCAGTATTGGTGCGCAAGAAAGCGGATCGGATGGCGAGCGAAAAGAACGATTAGCACCTGAAGTAGGGCCGCTCATCAGCTCGCTGACCTAGTTTATAATGTCGCAATTTCTGCCGGCAATTATCTGGCGTCAAATCCTGACGAAATGACAGGGTCGAGACGTCCAATTCTGCAGCGGCAATGGAAACGCGTCGCTCTAAATCTCGTAAAGGGAGAGCGCGTCCCAATTGAAGGTGACCCCAATTCCCGGCGCATCGGGCGCGACTGCACGCTGATTTTCAATCACTAAGGGCCGCGTGGTGTAGCGATCAATCGGAAAACTGTGAACTTCGAGCCAGCCGCCATGAGGCTGTGACGAGACGAGGCTTACGTGCAGTTCCTGCATGCCGTGGCTGCAGATGGGAATACCGCTTTCTTTTGTCAGCGCAGCGACTTCGAGCCAGCCAGTGATACCACCGCAGTTTGATGCATCTGGCTGAACAAAGCCTAAATCGCTGTGCTCCATTGCCATCTCGAACTCATGGATCGTATGCAGGTTTTCCCCCATCGCAACCGCCATGCCCGTTGTCGCAGTAATCTCTGCAAAACCTTTGTAGTTGTCCGGTATGATGGGTTCTTCAAACCACAGAATGTCCTGATCTTTGACAGCCTGCGCCAGTGCAATGGCTTGTGGAACCGTCATGGAATAGTTGGCATCGATCATAAAAGTTGCATCTGGCCCGATCAGATCACGCACGGCGCGAATCCGCTCTACATCCTGATCCTGCGTTGGCTGTCCAATTTTGATTTTGACCGCGTTTAAGCCTGCGTCCAGATAGGCTTGGATGTTGCTCAGCAGTTTGGGCAGTGGAAAAGCCAGATCGATACCGCCGCCATAAGCCTTACAGGTTTTGCCGGCGCCCCCTGCAACCTGCCACAAAGGTTGGCCGATTGCTTTACACCGCAAATCCCACAACGCGATATCAACCGCAGATATGGCAAAACTGAGAACGCCACCGCGTCCGACATAATGCATGTGCCATTGCATGGCGTCATAAAGGGCTTCGATATCTCCAACCTCACGGCCCACAAGAAACGGGGCCAGATCATGTTGGATCATCGCAGAAATCGCCTGACCACCACGTCCACCAGTGTAGCTATACCCGGTCGCGGTGCGCCCGTCCTCTAACGTTATTGTGGCTGTGATCAGATGAAAGTGACTGTGATCGCCGTGTTTGGCATCCACCAGAATCTCGTCAAGAGGGATGTTGAAGAGACGGGCCGTGACGGATGCAATCCTTGTCATGCCCAACTACATATTCGCACATTCCGGCACTGGGCTGATGACCGTGCCATCTGCCAGATGTTGCAACAGGTTGTCTACTGTCAGTGCGCCCATGGCGGCGCGGGTCTCCACTGTTGCGCTTCCGACATGTGGCAGCAAGACAACATTGGGCAGCAACCGCAGAGTTTCGGGAACTTTCGGCTCCTGTGCAAAAACATCAAGACCGGCCCAGCCAAGACGCCCGTCTTGCAAGGCGGAAATCATTGCGTCCTCGTCAATAACCGAACCGCGGCTTACGTTGATCAGAGTGCCCTGAGGTCCAAGAGCCTCTATCACTTCGGAATTGACGATCTTGTTAGTTGATGGGCCACCTGGCGTGATGCAGATCAGCGCATCCACGTCTCCGGCCATTTCGATCAGACTGTCATAATAGCGATACTCGACATCTTTTTTGTTGCGCGAATGATAGACGACAGTGGTCCCGAAAGGCGCCAATTTGTCTGCAATCGCCTGCCCGATCCGACCCAATCCAAGAATGCCAACCGTCTGATTGTCCATCGAGCGGGTGAGTGGAGCATTGCCGACGGATTCCCATTTCCCGGAACGCACATGGGCGTCATCGCGCAGCAGTTCGCGGTAACATGACATCATCAACATCAATGCGGTTGTCGCTACTTCGGCGTTGAGCACATTGGGCGTGTGGGTCACAACAACGCCTCGCTTGCAAGCCTCTGCCGTATCGATGGCGTCATAACCGACCCCATAACAGCTGATCGCTTTGAGGTTTGGCATCGCCGCCATAAATTCAGAGTTGATCCCGTCATGACCGTTGGTCGCGACATATTCAATCTGTCCGCCGTTCTCTGCCAGCCACGCCAAAGGATCCGCCATGTCGACGGCTTTGTGGATCGAAAATTTTTCGTTTAGCCGCGCGAGCATCACATCCGTTGCGCCACCGATCATGAAAAGGTCAGTCATTCTTTAAGCGTCCTCGACAACGGTTTGGCGCTGCTGTCCCAACCCCTGAATGGTCAGTTCCATCACGTCGCCTTTTTTCAGGTAAACCGGCGTCGGTTTCATGCCCATTCCAACACCCGGAGGTGTCCCGGTCGAAATAACGTCACCCGGATGTAAGGTCATCAGCCCGGACAGATGTTCAATAATTTCAGCGACGCTAAAGATCATCGTTGCGGTGGTGCCGGTTTGTCTGCGCGTGCCATTCACATCAAGCGACATCGACAGGCTCTGGGGGTCTCCTACTTCGTCCCGCGTAACCAGCCAGGGCCCCGTCGGGCCGAATGTGTCGCAGGACTTTCCCTTGGTCCAGTTCCCAGACAGATTGTTCTGGAAATGCCGTTCGCTGACATCATTGATCACGCAATAGCCCGCGACATGGTCAAGGGCATTTTCCTTGCTGACGTATTTTGCAGTCGTGCCAATGACAACGCCAAGCTCGACTTCCCAATCGGTAGAGGTTGATCCGCGCGGCATAGACACATTGTCGTAGGGACCTACCACAGCTGAATTTGCCTTAAAGAATAGCACAGGATGATCAGGAAATGGATTGCCGGTCTCAATCGCGTGGTCGGTGTAATTCAGACCAATGCACAGAAACTTGCCAATGTTGCCGACGCAAGCACCGATGCGCGGGCTGCCTTCAACCACAGGCAAGCTGGCCGGATCAAGCGCGCGCAGGGGGTCAAGGCTGGCATCTGACAGCACCGATCCGTTGATATCTGCAACATGGGCAGAAAGATCCCGCAGCAGACCATTTGAATCGATCATTCCGGGTTTTTCTGCGCCAAGCTGGCCGTAACGTACAAGTTTCATCTGATCTTCCTTAATGGTTGTCGCGTGGCATGTGTTTACGTGCGATGTCTTGGTATTTGTCCGCCCCTTGCAGGGTCATGCCCTGATCAAACCGTCCTACTTTTTCGCGGAACAGTTCCTGCCAGGGCGACTGGTTTTCGGGGGAAGCATAGCCCCCATCTGCAGCAAGCACGCGGGCTCTTTCAGCAAGATCGTCTAGTGGTACCAGCATGTCAGCCGTGCACTTGGTAAGATCAATGCGGACCTTGTCGCCAGTTTTCAACAACGCCAGGCCGCCGCCGTCGGCAGCTTCCGGTGAGGCATTGAGGATCGACGGGCTGCCTGACGTGCCAGATTGACGGCCGTCACCGATGCAAGGCAATGCTTCAACCCCCTGTTTCAACAGATAGGCTGGCGGGCGCATGTTCACCACCTCGGCACCACCGGGATATCCCTTTGGTCCGGCGCCACGCATGAACAACACGCAACCGGAATCGATGCTCTCGGCCGGGTCGTCAATGCGATGGTGGAAATCCTCTGGCCCGTCAAAAACAATCGCGCGCCCTTCAAAGGCATTGAGGTCGTCGGGGTTCGACAAATATGTCGCCCGGAAATTGTCACTGATCACACTGGTTTTCATGATCGCACTCTCGAACAGGTTGCCTGAGAGGTTGATGAAACCAGCCTGCGCTTTTAACGGGTCAGACACCGGTTTAATAACCTTGGTGTCCTCAGATCGGCGTGCGCCGCAGTTGGCCCCCATGCTTTGACCGTTGACCGTGATTGCATCCGGATGTGGCAGCAACCCTGCATTCATCAACTCGCCAACGACGGCGGGAACTCCTCCGGCGTGTTGATAATCTTCGCCAAGATATTCTCCTGCAGGCTGCAGATTGACCAGCAGCGGGACATCATAGCCTATTTTTTGCCAGTCGTCATTGTTGAGAGGCACGCCAAGATGACGGGCAATGCCATTCAGGTGGATCGGGGCGTTGGTTGACCCGCCAATCGCCGAGTTTATGACGATGGCATTCTCGAACGCCTCGCGTGTCATCACATCTGATGGGCGCAGATCTTCCCAAACCATCTCGACAATCCGACGTCCGGTTTCATAGCTGATCTGGCCACGTTCACGATAAGGTGCAGGGATCGCAGCTGAACCAGGTAATTGCATGCCCAGCGCTTCTGCCAGACTGTTCATTGTCGTCGCAGTACCCATGGTGTTGCAATAGCCGACGGAAGGGGCGGAAGAGGCCACAAGGTCCATGAACCCGTCGTTGTCAATTTCACCCGCCGCGAGCATCTCGCGCGCTTTCCAGAGAATAGTGCCCGATCCGGTGCGTTCGCCCTTGAACCAGCCATTCAGCATCGGACCAACCGACAAGGCGATTGCTGGGATGTTGACCGTGGCAGCGGCCATTAACAGTGCAGGTGTGGTCTTGTCACACCCGATGTTCAGCACGACGCCATCTATTGGATAGCCAAACAGCGTCTCGACCAGTGACAAATACGCCAGATTGCGGTCCAACATCGCCGTAGGGCGTTTGCCGGTTTCCTGAATTGGATGCACAGGGATTTCGATACAGGTGCCGCCCGCTGCAATGATCCCGTCACGAACGCGTTTGGTCAACTCAAGATGATGACGGTTGCAAGGGCTAAGATCGCTGCCGGTCTGCGCGATGCCGATAATGGGCTTGCCAGATTGCAACTCTGCACGTGTCAGCCCGTAGTTCAGATAGCGTTCCAGATAAAGCGCCGTCATTTCGGGATTGTCCGGGTTCATGAACCATTTGCGAGAGCGCAGATCTTCGATTCCAATTTTTTTCATCTTATTATCCTGACCATCCGCCATCAATGACATGAGCTTGACCTGTGGTGAATGCGCTTTCATCCCCTGCAAGGTAGACAACAAGTGCTGCGATCTCCTCGGCCGATGCAATTCGACCCATTGGCTGGCGGGCAACAAACGCCTTCATCGCCGCCTCATAATCACCGGTGGCATGCAGCCTGTCCTGCAGGCTTGGGCTTTCGACTGTGCCGGGGCAGATTGCATTACAGCGAATGCCTTTGGTGATGTAATCGATCGCTACCGATTTTGTCAGACCCAAAACCGCCGCCTTGGTGGTTCCATATACAAACCGGTTGGGCGCCCCGATGATCGATGAACAGGCCGATGACATATTGATGATTGATCCGACCCCACGCTCCAGCATCCCCGGCAATGTCGCGCGGATGGTGCGCAACATCGAGCGCACGTTCAGATCAAAGGCAAAGTCCAATTCCTCGTCCTGTGCGTCCAGAATTGTACCATTATGAACAAAACCCGCGCAGTTGAACAAAATGTCAGGCTGGGCGCGATTTACCCCTGACTTCACGCTTGCGTCGTCTCGTACGTTAAGTTCGAAAATTTCAATATTTTCGTGATTCGCGTCCCGAATCGTGGATAGTGCTTCCATGTTTATGTCGGTCGCAAAGACCTGTGCGCCTTCTGACGCCATTGCCAGCGCACTGGCCCGACCGATCCCCTGACCGGCAGCAGTCACTAACGCGCGCTTCCCTTTAAGTCTTTGGCCTGGCATCATTTTTCCCCAGTTAGTTGCAATTCGGCGCAGCACTTTTTTGACCCGTTGCTACGACGGGCATTTTAACCATTGTTGTCATCTAGGGCAAAAATCCACCTTACGGGCTGGTTCACCTGATGATTTCGGTTAGCGTATGACACAGCTTGGAGTTTGGCTACAGCTTGAAAACTGACAGCAGGAGGCATGAACCGCAATGACAAATAACCAAAAGAAAACCCTCATCGGCGCGGGCCATATGGGCGCTGCAATGTCTCGCAATTTACTAGCAACGGGCCATGATCTGACAGTTTGGACCCGAAACATTTCGTGCGTCGAGCCTTTAGTTGTGCATGGTGCAAAACTGGCCATCAACCCCGCTAACGCTGCTTCAGGTGCTGAATTCAGTATGACACCTCGGTCAGACGATATCGCGACTGTTCCGCTGATTGATGGTGCCACAATGCAAAACACACACTCCCCCGGCGCGATCCGGAGTGAACACTACATTATCCAGATGGATCGTGGCGGACGGACCCCTTCGGGTCTCGATCTGGAGCAAAAAGCACATAATGGAATGATACAATGACAAAAATCCTGATCCTGGGCGGAGGTGGCATGGTTGGCCAGAAATTGGCCAACCGATTGATCACAGAGGGCCTGAGGGACAACACAGATCTGAAGATCACTTTGTTTGACATGGCTTTTCCACCACAGGGCGTCGCTGGACCAACCTGTGTCACCGGAGACCTGTCGGACCCAGTCGTTGCATCGCAACTGGCCGCTACACGGCCCGATATTATCTTTCATCTGGCTGCAATTGTATCCGGAGAAGCCGAAACCAATTTCGACAAGGGCTGGGACATTAACATGATGTCGATGTGGCATTTGTTGCAGGCCCTGCGGGCGGAACATGAAGCGTCGATGGGCGAATATGTGCCCCGCATCATATTCACCTCGTCAATTGCTGTGTTCGGGGGCCCTTACCCCGACAAGATTGGTGACGAGTTCCTGTCGGCGCCCCAAACCAGCTATGGTGCGCAAAAGTCGATTTGTGAGGTCTTAGTCTCTGACTTTTCCCGTAAAGGGTTTCTCGATGGCATGTCCCTTAGATTGCCCACTGTTTGTGTCCGACCAGGCAAGGCAAACCTTGCCGCATCATCGTTTTTCTCAGGCATTATTCGCGAGCCACTGAATGGCCAAACGGCCTATCTGCCAGTGGCCGACACTGTACGTCACTGGCATGCGTCACCCCGCGCTGTTGCCGCGTTCCTGACCCATGCCGCCACGCTGGACACAGCCTTGTTAGAGAATCGCCGCGCGCTGAACTTGCCTGGAGTCAGTTGTACAGTCGCAGAGCAGATTGACGCGCTGCGCCGTATCGCAGGTCAGGGTGCGGTGGATCTGATCGTTCCAAAACCAGATCCGACCATTGATAGAATAGTGGCTGGCTGGCCGCGCGACTTTGCGCCAGCACGCGCTTTGTCCTTGGGGTTCAGAGCTGAAACCAGCTTTGACGAGATCGTCCAGACCTATATCGCAGATGATTTACCGCCAGCCGCTGCGTAATGGGCTGGTTGTATCGGATGAATCAAATTACGCGACAAGTGATCGTGGATACATTGTCGCACCAGAGTCTCGTTTCCCTCCAGTGCCGCATCAACGATAGCGTGATGCTGACTGATGTTCTCGGGCAGAAAGCTGAAGTTGCGGTCCGTGACAACCAGTTGTTGTCGAAATTGGGCATAGGTCAGCAGGTGCATGCGTTTGAGAACTTCGGACTTGCAAGCCGCAATCAAGGTCTCGTGAAATTCCTGTTCGGCTTTGATCCAAAGCTCAAGATGGCTGCCGACTTCGCCGACAGATCGGATGCGCAATTCGATGTGCGACAGCTGATGATGCGCGGCGGACAGCCGCGCCTCCCATGCGACGCCGCCATTTCGCATTGACAGACATGTGCCTTCTCCTTCCAGAAGGATACGCATTTGTGCCAACTCATGCTGCCGCTGCTTTGACAACGCTGGCACCCTGAATCCGCGTTGCTCCTGAAAATCGACCAGCGATTCGGTAGACAGCCGAAACAACGCTTCGCGCACTGTGCTGGCCGAACACCCGTAGTCCTGTCGCAACTGTTCTGCCCTTAGCTTTTGGCCATGTGGATAGAACCCCGAAACGAGGCGGGCATGCAGATCGTGGTAAATGTCAGTATCTTGGTTCATTTGATCACAGCAATCCGTTGGCCCCGAGGCTAACATTATAATTTCGAAATTACACCAAAATCACGAAATTATGCAAAAATAAATTATTTTGTTGCTGAACGCGTGTTCCGCGCATAACGTTTCGGGCAGCGTCAACAAGAATGGACCCTTCGGGAACCTTTCGCACTTTTACGCACCAACGTCTGGGAGGACAACATGACAATTATCACCAAGGCGGTGAAGGTCGCCGCACTGGCAGCATTCGCTGCGTCAACGGCATTAACAGCATCGGCCGAAACAACGAAGCTCCGTATCCAGAGCCACTATGCGCCTGAAACGGTGTCGGGGAAGCTTGCAGCTGAATACATCCAAGACATCACCGATATGTCGAACGGAGAAATCCAGGTTGAGATGTTCTGGAGCTCCTCGGTTGTGAAGTCGGTCGAAACATTCGACGCCGCAGCATCCGGCATTCTGGACTGCGACTTCACCGGCGGTGGTTACCAGACTGGTAAGAACCCTGCGTTCCAGTTCGTTGGCGACATCATGGGCGGCTATGACACCCCTTACCAACAGCTGTCGTGGTTGTATTACGGTGGCGGGCGCGAAGCTGCAAAACCGCTCTACAACAAGTACGGCATGGAGCTGATCGGTTGGTGGATTTACGGGCAGGAAAGCTTTGCCTCGTCCAAGCCAATCGAAAAAGTTGCCGACTTCAAAGGTTGGAAATTCCGCTCGCCTCCGGGCATGGAAACCAAGATCTTCGAAAAACTCGGCGCATCGCCAATCGTGATGGACTTCACCGAGATCTTTACCGCACTTGAAACCGGTATCATCGACGGCGCCGATGCGTCGGGTCTGGCCAACAACGTTGGTCTGGGTCTTTACGACATCGTCAATTATGCCAACTTCCCCGGCTTTCACTCCATGCCGTCTGACCATCTTGCTTGTAACCTAGAGGTCTTCAACGCGATGCCTGCGCATCACCAGAAGATCATGAAAGTCGGCATGGAAGCGCTGGCTTTGCGCACTGCATTGACCTTTGAAAAGGCCAATGCAGAAGCCGCTGCCAAGCTGCGTTCCGAAGGTGTGACACTGTCGCAGTGGGCACCTGAAGAGCTGGCCAAGTTCCGCGCTGCTGCTCAGGCCACATGGCCAGAGTTTGCGACCACGCCAGAAGCAAAAGAGCTGGTTGAGTCTCACATGGCCTATCTCAAGCAGTTGGGCCTAGTTTCAGAGTAAGATCTGACAGGAGGGGCGGTGCCATTTGCGCCGCCCCTCTTACTGAGATCTTGCAGGGCAGCGCGCCCGTCTGATCCGACCGCGACAGGCTTTGGCGGTTACTTGGGGTTAAAGGGACAAAGGGCACCCATTTGTGGCGTTCTGACGGGGAGATTTCCATGCAGCACGAAAAGCACGGCACCGCATTAGAATGGCTGGTGCCGCTTGGGTTCATCTTTTGTGCGGGGTGGCTGACATGGCACATGCCAGCGTTTATCCTTGATTGGGGCGGGCATGCAGATCAGTTGGCTGCGCTGTATGCCCGCATTGACGTGACGCCTAATGCGCCGATCGTTATCGGAACACATATCGATATCTTTGACCTTTTCGCGTTGATTTTCATCCCGATTTTCCTTGTCCTAGGCGTCCGGACGGTGCGGCGCGCGCCCATGGAATTCGAAGCATGGGGGCCTTTGGATCGCCTGTCTGTGTTTGTCGGCCGCATTACAATGCTGCTGATCATTCTTCTGACCTTGGTGATGTTGTACGAGGTGGTTTTGCGCTATGTGTTTGAGGCGCCGACCTTGTGGGCGAACGAGATGTCGCTTTGGCTTGCGGGCTTTGTATTCTTGACTGCTGGGCTGTACGCGATGCAGCAGCGCAGCCATATCCGGATTTTCCTGTTTTATGATATCGTGCCACGCTGGGTGCAGCATTTGTTTGATTGCATTTCGACCTTTCTGATATTCACCTTCGCTGCTGCGCTGATCTATGGCGGTTATGGTGAGGCGCTCCAGAAATTCGGACGTTGGGAGACGTTCGGGACTGCGTTTGATCCGCCAATCCCTGCGACGCTTAAGGTCACAGTGCTGTTCATTGTGGCCATGGTGGCGATCCAGGCGGTGATCAATCTGATCTCGGATTGGAATGCAGAACCAGTGATCCACACGGCTGCAGACGACATTGACGAAGACGAGCTGGCGCGGTT
>RCNC010001081.1_pt1 | contig 18192 bp, 18 predicted proteins | sample 2041301 | NCBI WGS metagenome assembly RCNC01 (sample SAMN09708231, study PRJNA481090) | Marine sediment metagenome, whole genome shotgun sequencing project. | biome: marine sediment; feature: ocean; material: sediment; isolation source: Sewage treatment plant 13A marine sediment (STP13A) ... | reverse complement strand
CCGCCGATTTTATTATATAGCCCTCATCTGGCATTCCGCCGGGTGAGGGTTTTTTGTTGTGAATTCTTGGAAGCAATGGCTCCACCCGTTTCATTGCGAACGCTCTCCAGCCCGATAGTACTGCATGGGCAACTATGTGGGAGAGTAGGTCGCCGCCAGACGCTTCGTCTGACGGGGGTTTTTGCGTCTGGAACAGATAACGATCCTGACCCTCGTACTATCACCCTTTTCTCGTTTCTTTTCTTGATAATCCCCGGGATTGTTGTAGATTTCACTGCTGTTTCATTTCAAACGAATGAAACACCGGGAATTATTCTCGACAGATACAATCCATTATTACTATCAACATAGAAAGCAGTCCTGAAATATGATAATTTCACCATATTATCGCTTTGTTTTTATCGCTGTACCGAAAACAGGTACGACAAGTATAGAACAGGCACTCAATAAGATACTCATAGAACAAAATCAACACCGTTTTTATTCAAAACTTACCATCAGCCACAGTTATCAGTTCTGCTATCGGAATCTGTCACGAATACACCTGCCACTGCCTCCACCATTCTTTATGCCGGTATCATACAAACATGAGGCAGTCTCATCCTTAAAAAACATTCGCCCCTTCCATATAAAAAATTACCAGACATTTGCCTTTGTCAGGAACCCATGGGCACGTCTGGTATCTCAATATAAACAGTTTCAAAGACCTCATTTCCTCCATAACGACAAACGACGAAAACTTCACGAAGCTAGCCTGGTTTCCTTTGAAGCATTCGTGAACCAGTACAAAGAAGACCCAAGATCCATGTGGAAATTTCTATGTGATGAGAAGGAGAATCTGGTCATTAATCATATTGGCCGATTCGAACATTTGAAATCTGATTTTACCGAAATCTGCAGAAATCTGGGGTTACCCCACATCACGCTTGATCACCTTAATCCTGCTCAGGGGAACACTAAAAAGTACCAGGAATATTATTCATCTCAATTACTCCATGAAATTAATCCCATACTGGAAAAAGATGCCCAACTGTTTGGCTATACATTTGACGAGTGATTATTTCATATCCTCAGTAACAAAGACCACAATCCTGGAAATGAAACCCGTCAGCTCTGTTCGAAAGTGCCTGAATCCTAAACGGCAAACTTTATAGAAAACGGCTTGACTCCGGTACTTCCAGTCGATGTACTCCAGCAAATCGGTTATGCTGTATCGACCTATCCACTCACCCTTCTCCAGGCAATTATAACTAAAATGGAAGATGCTCTTACCGACATGACAGTGGCAATATTCGCCAGGACTCAAGGGTTTTGAAAGGGTAAAAGAGATTATCGGCTTCAATGATTGCTACCGTGAATAAGAACGCTATAAATCCCCAAGCATAGATCTTCAAGCGAACCCGAACGGGGCTATTCAATCCCTGTATCCATGGTGGTCGATGAGGTGATTCGGATGTTCTATTTTAGGCGGGGCAACATGCGGTTGATCAACTTCAGGAGAACAGATAGAATCCAAGTTCTTTTTCTTCCAAAGCCAGGTCTTTGAATTCACAGCCAACATACTGATCTTTAATGATTTTTACGACAACCTTTTTATCAATCAGAGTTTTCTTGCCGTTATCAAGATTAAACTTAAGACGAACCGTATCACCTGTTTTAACTATGACGCTATCCATGTTCTTAAAACCTACCCCCGTGCGTGATATATCACGGACCGACATTTCACACCAGTGTGAAGTTTTTGGCAAAATCACCATGAATAACCCTGGCAGATTGACATTTTTTCGATAACTCGACCTGAAATTTAGTTGAAGATCAAAACGTTTACCGCATTGACATCGCGTAGATATTTTATGTTTTGAATTCTTAAACTTGGATACTGATGTCTTTTTAATAAGACCGCATTCCGGGCAGGTTATAATTGCCATATCATTACTATCGACATGGGCGGCTATTATTTCTTTACTTTTTTCCATTGAGCAAAATCTATTTCCAGGCAATCTGAAGGAATCTCCTCCTTCAATATGTTAACAAATCCCTATCTCCTGATTATCAGAATAAAAATCGTGTTTCTATCCTCATGTTATACAGTTAGCCTATGTTATAGATCTGACGATGTCAAATGAATAAAGCTTAATTTGTTAATTGATAGGGGCAGAATACAGATGGCAGATAGGATTAAGTTGAGATATCATGAGGACAGTCCTGACCTGATTATCTCAGCAGTGACTCTCCATAAGCAAAGAGAGCCGGGGTACCACCGGTATGCCAGAACAATACATTGTGGGAGGACTCAAGTCGACCATTTCTGATCAGATCAATCAAGCCACCCATCGCCCGCCCGGTGTATACCGGATCAAGCAAAATCCCCTCCAGGGATGCCGTCAACTGCAACGCCTCCTTCTCCAGATGGCCCACTACGCCGTAACCACCACCGACATAATCCATGACGAGAGAAACGTTATCACTGGTAATTGTTTTCTCAACACCCTTTCGGCTGGCAGCCTCATTTGCCAGATTAAGGATATACTGATCCAGTGCGACCCCTTCCATCTCCTCCTTATCTATGCCGATACCGATTATATCAACATCCATCTCATTGACAGAGGCACCCACCAGTAATCCTGCGTGAGTTCCGCCTGAACTTGAGGCAAAGACAATATGTGACAAAGAAGAATGACAGGTGGCTCGCTGCAGCTTAAGTTCGGTCATCGCATCAACAAACCCAAGAGCTCCGGTCGCATTTGACCCGCCGTAAGGAATCACATACGGTTTTTTCCCTTCTTTAACAAGGGCTCTGCAGATATCAGGGATCGTCTCTCCTTTTCTCTGGTCCCCGCACCAGTGAATCTTCGCATTAAAGAAAGCGTCCAGCAGAAGATTACCTTCGAGATGGTCGGGGGCTTCACCACCCAAAGCCAGATGGCAGGCCAGGCCAGTCATTGCCGCCGCAGCTGCTGTCTGCCTGCAGTGATTCGATTGAGCGGCACCACCACTTACCAGCGTGTCTGCCTGCTGGTCTAGCGCATCACCCACAAGATATTCCAGTTTTCTGACTTTGTTTCCACCGAGTGCAAGACCACTCTGGTCATCCCGTTTCATAAATATACGGGGCCCTTTCAGGTACTGCGATAACCGCGGTAACTCCACGATCGGTGTTGGGAAAAAACCAAGATTCGTTTTTGGTGGATTCATCAGGTTTTTATAACCTCTGTCCTTATAAAAGGTGATGTATGAAATTTCCCAGTTTTTCGTGAATCACATAATCGGCATAATGGTCAAGCGGCGTATCAGATAAGGTAATTATTACCAATTTCGCTCCAGACTCTCGCGCAACCATGGGGAATGATGCCGCCGGCTGCACCTTTAGAGTGGATCCAGCAACGATCATCAAGTCGCATTGTCTGGCCAACTTCTCTGCCCGATTCAAATCATCTGCAACAAGCTGCTGACCAAACGATATGGTGTTGGGTTTAAGCAGACCACCGCACAATTCACATAAAGGTGGATATTCCGGGTCCAGTTCCGCCATAAGTGGTGCAGCCGGTGTAACATCTCCACATTCAAGACAGACTATCTGGAGTGTCGTGCCATGAAGATTTACAATCACTTCCGAGGGTAAACCACTTTTTTCATGAAGGCCGTCTATATTCTGGGTTATCAGCCCCAACAGCCGGTTCTGTTTATAAAGTCGGGTAAAAAAGCTATGAGTTTTACCAGGATCGGCGTTGCTGATACTCTGCCAGAGTGCTTTTTTCCGCTGCCAGTAAAGGCGCCTCTGGTCAGGATCATTAATAAACTCCGCAAGGTAAACCGGAGTAAATTTTTCCCATATTCCTCCCTGGCTGCGATAATCGGAGATTCCCGATTCCGTACTGATTCCGGCACCGGTAAAACCGACAATCTTTTCGGAACACTCGATCAGCTTCTCCAGTTTCTCAAGGTCTTTCATATCAGCCCAGCGAGCGATAGGCATCTTCAAGGGCGCCGAGGACGCCCGCTGATGCACATGCGAAAATAATACACTCAATCGTATCATCTTCGTTTAAAAACGCTCGTGTCTGCTGCATCGCCACCGCGGCCGCCTCATCAATCGGAAACCTGTAGGCACCGCAGCTGATCGCTGGGAATGCGATAGATTTGCAGTCGTTTGCCACCGCAAGTTTCAGGCAGTTTCTGTAACAGCAGCCAAGAAAACGGTGCTCGCCTTCTGTGCCATCATGATAAACCGGGCCGACCGTATGAATAATAAACCGTGCAGGAAGATTGTACCCCTTGGTGACACGTGCCTCTCCGGTTGTACACCCGCCAAGAGTCAGACATTCATCGAGCAGGGAAGGACCTGCAGCCCTGTGAATCGCCCCGTCAACACCTCCACCTCCTAATAAGGTACTGTTTGCGGCATTAACAATGACATCGACATCAAGGGTGGTAATGTCAGCAATAATAATCTTTATTTCGGCCATGACTCCCCCTGGAAGCTCGGTATAACGGAAAATGGTCTCAACAACCTATGCTGAAAACCTAACCGAACACCCATATCTTTGCAAACAGGTATTGATGGTCAGAAAAATAAGAAGCTATTGAGTAAAATGAAGGGCGGTGGGAAAAGGTAACTGCACAAGAAGAGGCCCCCTTGTGCAGTTACAATACTGGAGTTCTACAGCAGATGGGAGATCGCGTCTCTTTCTCCAACCAGCTCAGCTTCAGTAGCTGACATCATTTTTCTGCTGAAGTCACTGATCTCGAGGCCATCAACAACCTTCCAGCCGCCGCCTTCGCAAACGATGGGAAATGAATACATGATATCCTGATCAATGCCGTAACTGTTTCCGGCTGCATAGACGCCCATGCTCACCCATTTACCACCACTGCCAAGGGCCCAGCTTCTCATATGGTCAACAGCAGCCGATGCTGCAGAGGCCGCACTGGAGGCACCTCTTGCCTTGATAATCGCTGCTCCGCGCTGCTGGACGGTGGGAATGAATGTGTCGACATACCATTCATTATCAACCTTTGAGGCAACCGGCTCACCATCAACCGTTGCATAGCTGATATCAGGATACTGGGTTGCAGAGTGGTTACCCCAGACAACCATCTTTTCAACCTTGATCGAGTGAGTTCCCGTTTTTTCTGCAACCTGGGACATGGATCTGTTGTGATCCAGCCGCATCATAGCGGTAATGTTTCTCGGGTTCAGATCCGGAGCATTTTTCATGGTAATGAGTGCATTGGTATTCGCAGGATTTCCAACAACCAGTACCCTGACGTCACGGCTCGCATGATCGTTGAGGGCTTTTCCCTGTACAGAGAAAATCTGGGCATTTGCAGCCAACAGATCTGCGCGCTCCATTCCGGGACCGCGGGGCCGTGCACCAACGAGGTAAGCAAAATCGATATCTTTGAAAGCGACATTTGGATCATCACTGATAATGATATCTTCGACAAGCGGGAATGCGCAGTCATTCAGTTCCATTACAACGCCTTTGAGTGCATCCATTGCTGGCGGAATTTCAAGCAGCTGCAGGATTACAGGTTGATCCGGCCCAAGCATGTCTCCATGTGCTACACGAAAGATCAACGAATAGGCAATTTGACCAGCGGCTCCTGTAACAGCCACGCGTACAGGTGATTTCATTGTTCATCCTCCTAAAACTTTGTTCGTTATATTCTGCTTTCCTGTTATCCAAATTCTCCCTCCTGAGCAATGCTCAGTCAAGGAAGTTATAGAAAGCCCCCTCAGTATCTTCTCTGATATTACCAATTAACCAGAGCACCAAAACTCTGAATGTTACCACAATGATTAATTATAATCCATATCAACAACCGCTAGAACGAAAAAAAAGAGTCGAAACGATCGCGGTTTCCAATAATATTTTTTACCTATTACTCTCGATATGGATGTGCAAATTCGTTTTCAAACCGGATCCCATTTTCTTCCAAAACCTGACCCAACTGACGCTTCAGCTCAGAAAAGATGTCATCATCGTGCTCAAAACCCTGTTCATCCATAAAAATTTTCTTTATTTCCAAAGGAATACAAAGACTATTCGGGTGGTTTTCCTTGATAAATGCAGCCTGGTACCCCCTGCCTCTGAAAACCTCATCACATACAGATCTGTTCTCAATACCCGATAGTCTGATAGTCTTAAGTCCGTTTTGTAAATGCCCCAGGAGTGAAGCGAAACGGGGTTTATCTATAAAATGACTACCAATATTGAACAGTGGCTGATTTCCTTCAATACGTGAATAATTATAGGAATGAAGGTCGTAGATCAAAGCAGCTGAAAATCTTTGCTCAAGCTGACCGACCAGGCTATGAACCATTCGATAATAGCAGCTGTGCAGATTCTTGATTTTTTCGATTGCTGTTGTGTCAAGCGTTCGCTTCCATATCTTCTTTCCCCAGGCAACGTCATAAATACAGTCCTCCGGGTTCCTGTTCAGGTCATAATAGTATCTGGAGTCATGAACTTTTATGGTTATCGGCAGAGCATGGATAAAATCTCCAGTATAAGGATCTTCTTCAAATTGCCGCTCAGCACCGGTAATGAGCATGTTGTCTGTCATTGAAGAACAGACTCGATGTCCATGATGAACTGCAGTCCCTATAAATGGAACATATCGATCGATTTTTATCTCAAATGCGTGGCTGTCAATCTGCGCTGAGAATACTTCTCCATGTTCTATCCTGGCTATTATCTCCCCTTCTGACAATAGTTGCATAGCAAAGTACCTTAGCCACAAAAAAATAGTCATGTTGAGTTAAAACGTTACGTTTCATACATTCCTGGCCAACGTTTATACCCCATATCATTACAAACTGCACCGCGTCTTTCTCCCATTATTGCACGAACCTGGGAATCGTTGGCGGCTGCTGATAACCGTATACCACTATCTGGTGTGCAAACTATTGTTGCATATGGCGCAACATGATACAGTCAGCCGCAAAACAATCATCAATTACCACAGATTACAGGGGCTTCCAGATAAAATAGAATGAACAGTGTTTACGAAAAGATAACCTACCTCTTTGACCCGCTGCATCACTTATGGGAACATGAACGAATGCATCGAAAAATTTCCCTTTTTCTGGTGCTCTTTTTCCTGGGTGGACTTTTTTGTATTGAAATCAAGCGACTTGGGCTGATGCCTGAATCAATCATGCCACTGTTCCCCCAAAGCCACTTTTCTGCCATTGAAGCCGCTTTCACCGTTGTTCTGATTCTGGAAGTAATCAGTTTGATCTTTACTATTCCCGGCTCATTTTCCCGATCTGTCGGTAAACAATTTGAGCTGCTCGGTCTCGCTGCAGCGCTGTTTGCCATATTGTTGACAATTATCAGCAGAAAACTCTTTGCAGGGCGAAAATTCCACACTCATTAACCCAAAAACCGATCTCACGGATTGTGCATGCAGCTGACAGCTTTATATTTACCAGACGCCAGCTATATGATTACCGCATGAGGGACATGAACCTGCCGTCATACTGTTTTCGGTGACAATGAAACCACGACGGCCTATAACCGTTTGATGACACGCTGGACAATAAGTGCTCTCCCCCTTGCCGTCGCGAACATTACCCACATAAACATGATTCACACCTGCGCTGATTCCTATATCTCTGGCATGCTGCAATTGGGCAGGAAGAGTAGGAGGTCGATCCAACATCCGGTACATGGGCCTGAACCCCGAGACATGCCAGGGAATTTCAGGATCAACATCCACAATAAATTCGGCAATGTCACGGATCTCCTCTTCTGAATCATTCATACCCGGTATTAATAATGTCGTGACCTCAACCCAAACGCCCTGTTCACGAAAAAACCGTACATTTTCAAGAACCTGGTTCAGTCGCGCACCACATACCTTCTGATAGAAATCATCATTAAACGACTTTATATCTATGTTTATTGCATCAAGAACGGGAACAAGCATCCTGGCCGCTTCACGACTCATATAGCCATTTGAGACAAATATGTTTTTCAAGCCAAGATCTTTTGCAGCTAAACAACAATCGTAGGCAAACTCATAAAACACAGTCGGTTCCACGTAGGTGTAGCTGATCGATTTACATCCACCATTCAGTGCAGCCTCTACTGTATCCCTAGGGGACTTTATCACGTAACCTGTCTGATTATGGCGAAAATCGACCTGCGACAGGGTATGATTCTGACAATGGAGGCATTTGAAATTGCAGCCGATGGTCGAGATGGAATACGTGAGTGTGCCGGGTAAAAAATGAAAAAGCGGCTTTTTCTCAACAGGATCTATCTGTTCTGCCCAGATTTTGCCATAAACCAGGCTGACCAGTGTACCATCGCGGTTCTCGCGTACACCGCAGATCCCCCGTCTGCCTGGCTTTATTCGACATTGGTGCATACAGAGTCCGCATGTCACCTCTGAACCGCTTTTCTGATAAAATAATGCCTCTTTCATATTCGCTCAGTATCCAGCACGTTTCATGCTCTGATTATTTTCCCAAATTCATCTCCCGTCAGAGCGTATCCAAGCCTCACCCTGCTTCAGGTAATACGGTCTGAATCGACTTTTGTAACTCATGGCCGAAACACCCTCTATGTAATAACCGAGATAGAGATACTCAATGGACTTCTGCAGGCAGAAATCAATCAAGGTGAGAATGTTGAATGTTCCAAGGCTTCGCTTTGACTCAGCAGTATCAAAATAAAAGTAAACTGCGTTCATCCAGTTCTCGCCAATATCGACAATACCGTTTGCCAGTAGACGGCCTCCTGCTCGATAATGAAACTCCAGAGAATTGACAATATGATTAAGGAAAAAGCCGGAATAATAACCAAGGGCGGTATTATTCTTCTGTGGATAACGGTTTGTGAGAAAATGCTCACACAGATCAAGATTTTCTTCTGTCATGCGGACAGAATTCAAAGTTATCGAGAGATCACTGTTTTTCTTCAGAACCCTCCTCTGCTCCCTGCTTGGTTTGAACTCAGCAGGGTTAATTCGGATAGGCACACATGCGCTGCATGATTCACAGCGCATGGTATAGAGGCTGTTGCCGTTACGACGATATCCCGCCGCCAGAAATAGCTCCATGATTTGGTCGGTCAGTGGACCAAAAAGCGCCTGGTAAAATTTTGCCTTATAGGGGAGCTGATAGGGACACTCCATCGACATATTAATAAAATACCGATCGAGGTTCTTTTCAATCAGGGTAAAGGCCTGCCTGCACTGACGATCATAGAGAGAAGTCACCATCGCCCCCCGGGTTTTATTACCCTAAACCAGTCCCTGGTCCAGCATTGCATTAACCACTTTAACAAACCCGGCAATATTGGCTCCGGCAACATAATTGCCTGATACGCCATATGTGTCAGCAGCATCAATGCAGGTTCGGTGGATGGACTCCATGATATGTTTCAAACGTCCATCAACCTCTTCACGGGGCCAGGCCAGACGCATGGAATTCTGGGCCATCTCAAGTCCCGAGACTGCAACACCTCCGGCATTTGCCGCTTTTCCCGGGCCATAAAGAATTTTACTGTCGAGAAACTGGTCTACCGCTCCGGGGACAGAAGGCATATTGGCCCCCTCCCCCACGACGTAGACGCCGTTTTTCAGTAGATTGGCCGCATCAACTTCATTAATTTCATTCTGTGTGGCACACGGCATTGCACACTGGGCCTTATGGTCCCACAGGGGATTATAATCGAGGTGCGGATCTACCGGTGTGTAGACTGCATTGGTGTACGTATCAACATACTCACTGATTCTGCCCCGCCTGATATTTTTCAGGTTCATGATATGGGCCAGTCGCTCGCTGTCGATTCCCTGCTCATCAAAAATATAACCAGATGAATCAGACATGCTTACCACCTTGCCGCCAAGCTCAAGAATTTTTTCGGTGGTAAACTGAGCGACATTTCCTGACCCCGACACCAGGCAGGTTTTTCCTTCAAAGGTCTCTCCTCTGGTCTGCAGCATTTCAGCAGCAAAATAGACGTTGCCATAGCCGGTTGCTTCAGGCCGTATCAAACTGCCGCCCCAGTTCAGGCTCTTGCCGGTAAGAACGCCGGTAAACTCGTTGCTGAGTTTCTTGTACATGCCAAACAGATAACCGATCTCTCGAGCACCAACACCGATGTCGCCTGCCGGGACATCGGTATTGGGTCCGATATGGCGGAAGAGCTCAGACATGAAAGACTGGCAGAAACGCATAACCTCATTGTCTGATTTTCCTTTTGGGTCAAAATCAGAACCACCCTTGCCGCCTCCCATGGCAAGCGTTGTCAGTGAATTTTTAAAGACCTGTTCGAAAGCCAGAAACTTGATAATGCCTAAATTCACTGAAGGGTGAAACCGCAGTCCCCCTTTGTAAGGCCCAATGGCACTGTTCATTTCCACACGAAATCCGCGGTTGACCATCACCTGCCCATTATCGGCCATCCACGGGACCCGAAACATCAAAACCCGTTCAGGCTCGGTAATCCTTTCCAAAACAGCCTGCTGACGGTATTCAGGATTTCGTTCCAGCACTGGTTTTACCGTTTCAACAACCTCTTCCACAGCCTGAAGGAATTCATTCTGCTCAGGATCTCTGGATTGTATCAGTCCAATTATCTGCTCCATTCTCAATCTCCTTTTTTTTTTATATATCCAGAATTATTCGTCCTCACTGCACATTCTGTTAATCAGATCTTCCCGGTACATGATTATGCCGCGAGAGCCGCTCCCCTCGCATTTAATCGTCAAACTATAATCCAACCTGAGATGTCGCACCCAGGTGCCGTCATGATTCGGTTCGAGACTGTTAAACCACGACCAGTCTATCTTATCCTCCTTGTTTCCGGCACCCGCGCCGTTATTGTCATCAATCGTCAAATACGGGATACCAAGGGAGGTGATATTCTGAAAAAAATGTGACCCCTGGGATGGATCTGCTCTCAGCAGGCTACTTCGTACCTCGACAATAGCCTGAACCCTGGAAATGTCACTCCATTGAACAGGTATACCCAGCCAGTGGTCTCCTGTACCCCAGCGGCCAGGACCGACAAGGAGAAAACTCCTCCCTTCAGCGCTTAGTTTTCGATTCAGCAACCCTATTTCCCGGGCAATTTCTTTGGTTGCAGACGGTTCAAAATTATCAGGTTTGACATAAATAATATCGAATATATTTGAAAGACGCCCATGCCCCAGGCACTGGGTGGAATAGCAAATTGACTGGGCTATCTCATGATCACAAATGCCCACATCAGCACGCTCACTGCCGGTAACCATCGGCCTGATCTGCAGAAGATAGAATGTACTTTCAGGCAGCGTCGCTCCAAGCTCTACGGCAAATTCAATCTCTACCTCGTTCCCCATGCCCGAACGGCCGATGGATAGCAATTCTGAAAGAATCTGGGCAAGAGGATAGGACGAATACTTTAAAAGCTGAGCAAAGGTAAGGATTTTCAAACCTGGCATGTCAACATCCCGAATCCTGTTCTCCTCCGGAATGTATGTTGAGGACAACAGCTGAACGGGTTTATCAGCAGCCGCATCCTGAACCTCATAGCGGATCAGATTGGCGTTATAACGATTCAGACAATAATCATTCTGCATATCAAGCCCATAGAACTGCCGCTGGCAATTCTCAAGAATGTCCTCAACCGTTGAAAACTGTATTAACTTCTGCGGATGGGCCGGTGAAAATCTTAAATTCTTCTCCCCCTCGACAACGGTTTTGCCAATACCAAGCGCTATGTGGGCAATACCGTCTTCGGGTTTCATATTCTGAACCGGGTAGTAGTTGTGTGACTGGGCAACGCCTGACAGCGCCGGATACCATTTGCCGTTGTGATCGGCGCCAATCATCTGCTGGACAATCACGGCCATGGAATCCTCCATACTGCTGGAGCCCGTACGGGAAAAGGCCTGCGGACTCTCAAACCAGGTCGAGGCATAGACCAGCTTTACCGCACACTCCAGTTGCGTGAGCCGTTCTGCAAAATCCGGATGGTTATTGGTAAGAAAATAGGTTGAGTAGAGCCCGGCATAGGGTCGAAAATGGCCGTCTTCCAGCAGACTCGAAGATCTCACTGATAGTGGAAATTCACATTTTTCAAGAAATGCCTCCAGTTCACGACTCAGCCAGGATGGTAAATTGGCGTCAAGAAAGAGGTCTGCAATCTGTTCATCATCAACATTTTCAAACCGAAATAATAAATTCTGGCGAACAAAAGCATCGAATCCATCAGATGAAATAACCATCGTTCTGGGAATAGCCACAGGAAAATTTGACAGGATTGAATCACCTCCACCAGGCCGCTGCAGGGCGGCCCACATAAAAGCTAGCCCGCGAGCCTTGCCCCCGATGGGCCCGTCTCCAATCTTGACAAACTCGTTAACCTCGGGATCGTAGGCGTCTTTACTGAATCGTGTAATTACGCCCTGTTGTCTCAATTTCCTCAAGGAGCGCACTTTGAAAATGATATCTTCCCGCATTTCGTCAATTTTATTGATATCACCAATAAAATCACGATGAAGGCGACGAGCCAGCCCCACCTCCGAGCGGGCCATCATCCAGTTGGAGAAATGATTTCGTAGAGCATGATACTGCAGTGACTCGTTGGGTATGGTATCAAGTGCCTGTTCAAACTCGATAACATTTGAAACACTGCAGATAGGTGATGCATCAGGTTCTCGAAAAACAAAATCACCAAAGCCCAGATATGTCAGGAAAAAATTATGCAAGGCATTGTAACTATCAGGAGCCTGTTTGGAAATAAAGACTGCAGGAATTGATTCTGCACGAATTTTATTATCTTCTTCCGATGACAGCATCAGCAGAGGCAGGTCCGGGATCTCATCCCTGACGGCGGAAAGGAAATTTTCTCCGGCCCGCTGATCGAGTTTCCCATCACGGGGAAAACGCGCATCTGAAATAATGGCAAAGACATAGGGCTTGTATAACTCATACAGTTTCAGTGCATCCTCATAGGTACGAGCCATCAAAATTTTAGGTCGTGCCCTCATCCTGAGAAGCAGGTGACGCTCATTAATACTTTCATCAAGGACAGCCTGGGTCTGCTTCACAACCTCCCTATAAATTGCAGGAAGGAACAGTGAGCTGTATTCAGGAGAATCCTCCACATAGATAATGACACGCACCATCGCCCGGGCAGTATCGTTATCAACATTGGAATGATCTTCAACATTCTTGACAATAGACATCAACAGATCATCCTCACAGCACCAGAGAAAAATATTATCGATGTAGTCGCTATTGAACCGTTCAGGCAGGGAATAGATTGTTCTCAGGTTATGGACCAGCAGAATCACTTTGATATCGGGTCGAATCGCTTTTACTTCCCTGCCGAGATCAAAAGCATCCATGCCGTTCAGGTAGGGCATGGTGATAACGAGATCAAAATGTTTATTCCTCAGGGTTTCCAGAGCCTTCTCCCCTGTCGATACCCTTGTGAACTTTGGTGCTTTACTGAGATTTAAACCATGGTACTCATGAATAATCTTCGTTGTAATACTGCCGTCTTCCTCCATTATGAATGCATCATAGAGGCTCGAGACCAGGAGAATTTCCTGTACCTTGAACGGCATCAGTTCATGAAAAACTTTGAAATGGGGGTCAAAAGCTGTTGGAAGGATCGTTGGATGTACAGCCATGTTTCACCGCTGAAATTATAATTATTGTGACCCAGTACAAAAATCACCTGTTCCATTACTATTTCTATAAAGCAAGCCGTTAGAAACAGCAGATCATAGCAGTACTTTATAACCGATCGGTAAAAAAACAAAACCGAATCATTTCACCTCCGCGCTTTTTATCCTTCGCCTCCCCGAAGCTGATAGATCAACGGGTGATAGATCACCATTAAAAGAAAAACTGCCATGAATACCAAGCTCAGCCGGCCGGCCCAGAAACGAAGTCTGGCTGCGGGGGTTGCAAGCCCTCTTCTGCCTTCAGATAAACGTCCGATTGAGGTACTGATTCCAGCAACAACCGCGCCATGAAGAAAGAAATAGAGGGGGTACCCGACTGCCATGTAGGGAGTTTTCAGCAGGTCAAAGGGACATCGGTGATGGGGCATTGCATAGATATACGGGCTGGTGTAGACGGTAACAACCAGCAGGGAAAAGAAGTAGAAAACCAGCCATAAGCCCATCACCGCCCAGGCGGTAGATGATGAAACAGCGCCAGTGGTATCCCCATGACGACTCATCTTAAAGGCGATGCCTGACAGCACCAGCGCGACAATCCCATAAAGAAAGAGCAGGCCTGATGAGGGCATGAGGGTAAAAAGATTATATCCATCGTTTATCTGGCTGCTAAACAATACCCCGCAACAGGATGTAATGATGTCTGGATTCAGGTCGTATAAGTAGAGAACAAGCAGCGTGCTGTCCAGAATCAAGAGTGGTAAGATGAAAAACAGTAGGTAATACTTTGTTTTTACCAGTGGATAATATTCTGAGCTGATATCGAGTTTATGACATACAATCCAGGCTGCAGACAAAAACAGCGACAGTAATTTTACAAGCAGTACCGGGACACCGTAGCTGTTTGCGGTTAAAGCCCCGGTGGCACACATTGCTCCCACAAGAATGTTTGAAAAATAATCGGCCGCCAGAACAACCATTAACACACTGAGCAGTTGAATGGCAAAACCAAACTCCACCAGCACAGCACTCAGATAGACCTCCTCCTCAAGTCGGATCTGTAATTCTGATCCGGAACCGATATCCCAGGACCTGATAATACGCCACCCGGTTTTCACACCGATTAAACTGAGGAAAAGTGTCACGACCGAACAACTCAGCAACCCTATGGACCAGGCATCGGTGAGCATATTAGTTTTTCGATCCCTCCAGGCGTCCATCCCCCATCAGGAGACAGCGGTCAACGATCGTATGATCCCCTACCAGCGGATCATGTGAAGCAATTACGATGGTTCTGCCGTCAGCTTTCAAGTCCGCAATGATCGACATAAAGTCATGACTGAGCTGTTTATCCAGGTGTGCTGTCGGTTCATCGGCAACGATGATGGGAGGATCATTGATCAGGGCTCTGGCAATTGCAGTTCGCTGCAGTTCACCACCTGAAATATTTGAGATGTCAAAATGTTTCCGATGGCTCAACGAGAGTTTTTCCATCAGCAGTTCTGCCCGTTGTTGCCGTTCAGTAACTGTTATCCCCAGAGGTAGAAGCGGCAGCGATATATTTGCCATGACACTGAGCCCCGGAACCAGATGAAAACGTTGAAAAATAAAACCTATGGTCTCTCTTCTATAAAGGGTAAGAAAACGATCAGGCAACCGTGAGAGGGGTTTGCCGTTTATAATTGCCTTACCACTGGTGGGAACGAAAAGGCAGCCGAGTATGGAGAGAAGGGTGGATTTACCGGAGCCGCTTGGCCCCTGTATGCAGATAACTTCATTGTCTGAAACCTGCAGGGAAATGTCTTTGAGGGCATGAACTGCATTGACTGCGGCTCGATTATACCACTTATCCACTGAATCAAGAGTAATCATTGCCTTAGACAATCGAGTCGGGTCTTACCAGCGCACTTCGCCAGGCGGGTATAACGGTGGCAGCGAGATACGGCAATATTGAGATGGAAAATATCAACATCAGATCCCCAGGGCGGAAAACCGGAAGCAGGGATAACGGAGGGCTGAGAACCGACCATCCAAGTAACACCGGCCTGAACAGCAGGCCGTCAAACCAGAGAACATGTGCCCAGGCGAGCGTATAACCAATACTGAAGGCGAGCAGCGAAATCACAACTGATTCCCAGAACCGCACACTCATCACATCAGCCGTCTGCCATCCGACGGCTTTAAGAATCCCAACCTCCCGTCTCTGTTCTTCCGAGAGCCCGGACGCTTTATCCCAGGCAAAGATTATAAACGCAGCAACAGAGCCTAATAGACAGACGAGACCAAACCCGCTGCGCCAGCCAAATGCCGCACGATAGGTTTTTTTAATCTGGTTTTTTGTTACGACCCTCGATCCTTGCAGTCGTTCAGAAATTTTTTTAGCGATTGTATCAATCTCTACCGGGTTACCCACCGAGACAACCAGATCGGTCAACTCGTCATCACCCATCCCGAACAAATCAGATGCGTCCTCAATCCCCATTACAATCAAATCTCCGGTTACCAGCGATGTGTTTTCTGCAAACGCTCCGGTAATGGAAAAGGATTTAAGGCTTAAATCCGGACGAAACAGGGAAAAGCTATACCGCCCTGCCAGATTTTTACTGTCTATTAAAGATTGACCGATGACCACAGGGGCCACCCCCTGTTTCAGGCCATCGTCAGCCCCATAGACAATTGACAGACCAGGCAGCTGCTGGTTATCCGCAAAGCTTGCATCACCGATAACGGTATAATTTGCCCCGTTCAATTCGTCAAAATAATACCCCCAGATCCGCGGCCTGATTTCCTTAATGCCAAAGAGTTCTTCTACCTCAGCCAGGTCCTCATACCGAAGAACATCCTGCCGACCAGCTGTCATTTTCTGAACAGTTATATCCGGCACTGCTGTCAGCAACTGCTCAGCCGCATTGTCGAGACTGCTGGTAATGAGCCTGAAAGATGCCACAAAAAAAATAACCAGACTGAAAACCAGAAAAACGGCCGTATTTTTAAATCGATTGCGCCAGAGGCTCCCCAGGGCATAGTCAAGAATATTGCGCTGCCTGTTGATGCTATAGAGTGTCATTCACCTCACCGGCGCAATAACAGCGCTTGAAGGGAAATGTTCAATTCCCCCGGGATGATCCATGAATGGTGCCACGGGATCCGATACACTGAGGTGCCTGATATATCGGGCATCAGTGGCAATGCAGAGGTCAGTCAATCCTAAACGTTGAATAACCAGTTTCATCTGTTGATCAGCTTGCAACTGGTCAGAAAATGCCCTGTTCTGGGCCTCGAACATGAAGATCTGGAAAACAGCGAGACAAGATATTAAAAGGAGCAGCCGCGTCGATGGTCTCATGACACCTTACTGGCTCGCCTCCTTCATTTTCTTCATTTTCATCATATGCCTTTTCTTCATCGACATGATCATCTCGGGTTTAATCTCATCAAACAATAACAATTGTTTTCCCTGGTGATCCTCGCTGAAATTTTCAGCAGCTTTACGTGACTCGAATGGCACCAGTTCCTCACCCATCGGTCCCATAACGTCACTGCCGACAACGTAAATAGCCTTCCTTCCATCAAGATAATCGAGGGTATAATAATCTTTTACCCATAGCTCTGCAGTTGCCACATCACCCTTACCATTATAGGCCGCCTGGTTAAAAAAATATGCCATCAGGTCTTTGACCCCATCAAACATGACCACCGCTTCACCTGTTGCATGAAGCTGGGTAATCCAGGGATTATATTTCGCCACCATCATCCCGCAAACGGCGCACCGTTGATCAGGGCTAACCGGATCAACCGGCTCGGCCAGTGCTGAAGAACCGGTTACACTCAGATACAGGCACATTAACAACATACTCATAACGTGTTTCATGATGAATCAATCTCCTGGTTAGCAATTATTCTTTCAGATATTTTCCAAGGAGTTCGTCCAGTTCTGCCTCTCCGACCCCTCCGAGAATCGCCGTGATAATTCTCTGGTCCGGGCTGATAAAAACCGTTTGAGGTACCATCCGAACCTGATAATCTGCAGCCATTTTCCCGTCACGGTCCAAGGCCACCGGAAAGACAATTTCAAGGTCCTCGGTAAAGGACTTTACACCCTCGATGGTCTCATTGGCCATGGCAACGTATAGAACTTTTAACCCCCGCTTCTGATAGTGATCAAAAAAACGATTTACAATCGGTGTATCAGCCCGGCAATACTTGCACTCGGTATCCCAGAACCGTAAAATTACCGGAGAACCCTTCCAGCCAGTTGAAGAAATAATCTCACCGCCTAAATCTGTAATGGTATAACCTGGAGCCTGGTCCCCGATCTTCAAACGGTTTGAGTCTCCGGAACTGCAACCGACAAGGAAAAAGAACAAAGAAAGGATAATAAACCATGCCTTGAAAAAGGAACCCAGCGGGTTGTTTTCTTTACATGTTCGCCAATAGTCAGGAAAAAATAAAACCACGGTGATGTTTGCCTCATACAGTTCGGGCCAGAATAGCGTAAAAAACCTCGAGCCCAATCATAATCATCTCTTCATAAAAAACCAAATAACAATAAAA
>RCNC010001079.1_pt1 | contig 18213 bp, 15 predicted proteins | sample 2041301 | NCBI WGS metagenome assembly RCNC01 (sample SAMN09708231, study PRJNA481090) | Marine sediment metagenome, whole genome shotgun sequencing project. | biome: marine sediment; feature: ocean; material: sediment; isolation source: Sewage treatment plant 13A marine sediment (STP13A) ... | reverse complement strand
GCGATGGCCAGGTGGATGACGTACATGACATAGGTACCCATGGGCCACCCGGCCAGGCGGACCAGGTGCATGATGATACCGGTCAAGGTCGTTAAGAAAAGGAGAATCAGAAACATCCAGTCGGAAAGTTCTGAGAAGCGGTGGATGGCCTCTTGTTTTTTGCGTCGGCTCTGGAACATTTCCACGGTAATGAACATGATGACAGCGGTGGCATAGTATCCAAAGAGACTCGAGAAATGCCAACTGCTGTCATCCACCTGAAACCAGCGGATAAATATGATAATCAGGGTCATCATGGTCATGTAGCCGGATACCAGCAGAAAATGTTTGAGCCAGCGACTCTTGTCCTCACCACATTCCCGCCAGCGTTTTTGGGTTGCAAAGTGGAGCACAAAGGCTTTTGCTTCAGTCAGATACAACCAGAAAGGTACGCTGGTATCATTCATGATGAGTCGGAACATTCTGAAGGCATTTGATAAGAGAAAGAGCGTCAGCACAACCGCCATGCTTAGATCCCCGATTTCGATCCACAGGACTGGCACAAAGGTGTTGACGGCAACACGGTCGGTTATGATGGGGCCGTGAAAAAACCAGAAGAGCGCAATGATACCGAGTGCTACCAGCCCCAATGCACCCAGTTCCCATACCTCGGAAAGATAGAATTTCTTGGCCAGACCGGTCCAGTCGTACTGGGTGGTCAACCACCGGCGGGTTGCCATCATGGTTTCCGCGGGTTCGGCTCCCCTGGGACAATCTAAATTGCAATCGCCGCAATAGTAACAGAGCCACGGTACCGGTGATTTGAGCAGCTTGTCTCTCAATCCCAGCTGAAGATAGCGGTATATCTTTCGAGGGAAGGTATCTGTGCCGGTGGAAAGTGGGCACGATGCGCTGCAGATGCCGCACTGCATGCAGATCTCCATGTCCTTTGCTCCGAATTTAGCTACTTCCTGGTAGAGCTCCGGATCGATGCTGTTGTGCATAGTTTGGCCTTCCTAACCTGAATACTTCATGAAATTTGACTTGGAGCCTGGTTTATAGCATTTCACTCGAACCCTTGCCCCCTGGAACCCCCCTTTTATGCATGCCCTATAGCGGACAGGTCCTGGACCACTGTCAGAAGATTCTCGGCTTCGACCGGTTTTTCCATGAATTCATCGATCAATTCATATGCTTCACATTGTCTGTAACCGTATAAATTATGGCATTTCAGAAACGTGTCTTTATCCAATGTAGATAGCATGATGACCGGTATCTGCCTGAGAGAATCGTCCTGTTTCAGGTGTTGATATAAGCGGATACCGTTTTCTTTAGGCATCATCATGTTGAGGATGATAACGGATGGACATTCCGCAACAGCCTTTTTAATTCCATCTGCTTTATTGTTAGCCATGATCGGATGAAAACCGCTGGCTTTCAGAAGATTTAAAAGGAAAATCCTTGTATCCAGTTCGTCGTCCACCACTAGTATTTTTTGAGCTGTTTCTGCAGACACCCGAACGGTCCCCCGGTAAAAATGCTTTAAACGGTTTCGGTTTGTCAAAGAGAAGTGCTGATTGTTAATAAAATCGTAAGACGATTTTATCGAACGCGACGTTGTCGCTCCAGAACTAAAAACAAGAAGTCTTATCCCTGCAGCAAGACTTTTCGGCGAGCTCAAGTCGAGCCGCAGCGGGGAATTAAACCCTAATCGAGATTAAATGGGATCCGGTAAATGTCGACCGAAGAAAAACATCTCCATTTGAAACAGGTGTTCAACATCAAAGCGCAGCTGCTGATAGGGTTTTTCTATATGATAGCACAGAGCGTGCCAAAGTCTTTATGGGCTATAACATGCAGGAATTATTATGATATCTTGTATATTTTCATATGGACTTCCCAAAGGTATGCAAGAAAACGTTGCAGAAAATGCAACACATATGATGTAACAGACTGATAGGATAGATCAAAGTGTACTTGCAACGAGTCGCAACTAACATGCAACATATGTGCAACTTTTCACTATCGGGGTTGTCATAAATATGGAAATCCCTTTGCGGAGTAAGCGGAACGATATTATGACAAATGCTACAAAAGGACTACACCGGGTGTAGCAATAAGCAACAGCCAGATAACTAGCTGTTTATTTTACTCATAAATACTTTTTTTAGAGCACTTTCCCGCGAAGGTGTAACAAAAAGCATCACGAATTGAATCTGTGGGATCAGGTCGCCAATGGTTTAATCCAACGATGCCGAAAGATTAAGTATTGTTAAATCAATTAGATAAATAGTCTTGTCGGTTTTTCAATGCTGGTTGGTATTATTATTGCTATTTAAAAGAAACAAGGGAGGGCCGTCCAATGAAAAATCAGATATATAGAAAAAAAGATCGTGAAAAAAAAGTGGTGCATGGATTCAATGTGCTGGAGGATGAATGCATCTGGATGAAAGCCGGTGTGGTCAATTTCCGTCAATGTGACAACAATTTTGATTGTACCAGCTGTCCATTTGACAAAGGAATGCGTAAGGCAATGGGTATTGAAGAAAATCTGAAAACAGAGCAGGCAGCACCCAAATGGGTCGAATTTCTACAGAAAAAATACTATGGTGCTTCAAGACCTTGCCGCCATGCACTTACCGGTCGTATTGATGCTCCAAAGATATGTACCATGAACTATGAGTGCTATCATTGCTCCTTTGATCAGATGCTGGATGAAATGGATGTCATCAGAGAACTCGAATCCCCGCAATATATATCTGCATCAGGGTATCAAATGGCCGATGGATATTACTACCACATGGGACATAGCTGGTCACGCTTCGAACATGGCGGTCGAATACGGGTCGGCATGGATGATTTTCTGGTGAAAGTCTTCGGCTCGGCAAGGTCCTTGAACCTGCCGCCTCTGGGTGAGAAGATGCAGCAAAATAAGGTGGGATGGGCTTTTGCAAGAAATGGTCATGAAGCGGCTGTTTTGTCTCCCATAACAGGTACGGTACTGGCTGTGAATCACAGTGTCAGAGAACATCCGGAGATGATACACGAGGATCCATATAATGCGGGATGGCTTTTCATCATGGAGCCTGTGATGCCGAAACGAAACTTAAAGGGGCTTTATTTCGGCCAGGAGAGCGTCCAGTGGATGGAGAAGGAAGGCCAGAGGCTAATGTCATTGATGGGGCCGGAGTACAAAGATCTGGCCGCCACCGGTGCCGAGCCGATCAGCGATGTGTATGGATCTTTTCCGGAGATTGGATGGAATGTTCTGGTGGAAACGTTTCTTAGGACCGGGAAAAAGTAAGTAGATGACAGATTTCATCTAAAAGCGAGTCAGGGTTCAATTGACATTATGATACTGCATCTTCGAAAAATCGCCTGCAATAGCGGCATAGGTTAAAGGAGCTCTGGTCCAGATCGGACAGGCTTCCAGAAAAATGCATGAGGCACTGGCGGCTCTCACAATGGGTCAGGTCGTACAAATGACATAATTCATGAAGGGCGACTTTGGCAGCCCGTTCCAATGCAATGCTTGAATCGTTGAGGGTGTCCAGGGAATTTTCTCCGAGTCGAAATGTCGATATGAGCGCAACACGCCCCCCTTGTCTTGCTTCGCCATACACATGCGTAAATACCGGTACGAAGAGATCGACATCCAGAACGGCGACCACTTTGTCGACTGATCTAAACAACCTATATTCCAGATGTTGAAGGATGGGGCCGACATTATACTGGAGTCTTTGTCTATCCAGAGCATAGGAAAGATTTTTCATCGGTTCCAGGAGGATTGTTTGAAGATCGAGATAACCGGATATATGTGCGGCAATAACTTTCGGTGCAATTTCGGGAATGTTTCCAATAGGGACTATGCCGATGCGTAGACGGTCCTTTCTCATTTCTTTATTGTTCGCAATCCGGCACGGTCAATTTTTTTATGCAATGTTACCCGATTGATGCCCAGGATTTTTGCAGCGTGCGTGATGTTCCACTCACAGCTGTCCAATATCTCTAAAATATATGCCTGCTCCACTTCCTTCAAGGAGGGTGTTTTATTTCTGGGAATGCCTGTCGAAAGGAAAGAGAAGTCTCCAGACCTGAGTGTTCGGGATTTGGAAAGGACAACGGCGCGTTCTATGGCATTTTCAAGTTCTCGGACATTTCCGGGCCATGGGTATTGCTTTAACAGCTTTAACGTGTTCTTCGATATATGGTCCACATGTTTGGCTGTTTCCTGGCTGTATTTTTTGAGAAAATGCTGAACAAGTAGGGGGACATCCTTTTTTCTGTCCCGTAGAGGCGGAATATGGAGGTGAATGACGTTGACACGGTAATAGAAGTCTTCTCTGAACGTGCCGCTGGAGATGGCTTCTTGCAGATTTTTCCGGGTGGCTGAGATGAGTCTGAAATCAATGTTGATAGTGTCGCTGCTACCGATTCTGATAATTGTTTTTTCCTCCAGCACGCGTAAAAGATCGATCTGCATTTTCGAGCTGATTTCTCCGATTTCATCCAGAAACAGTGTTCCCCCGGACACGACTTCCAAAAAGCCTTTCCGGGTATGTGTGGCGCCGGTAAAGGAACCTTTCCTGTGGCCGAAAAGTTCGCTTTCAAGCAATGTGTCGGGGATGGATCCACAGTTGATGGCAATGAAAGGGTATTGTGAACGGGTACTTTTGGCGTGTATCGCTTTGGCAACCAGTTCTTTGCCGGTTCCTGTTTCTCCGGTTAGCAGGACGGAGGCATCACTTGCCGCAATTTCCGGGATGAGTTTAAAAATTTCCATCATGGGGGAGGATTGGCCGATAATGTTGTCAAAGCGTGAGATTTTTTCCAGCCGTCCTTTTAGATAATTGTATTCAGATGTCAGTTTCCTTTGCTGTACTATCTTTTCCATCACCAGGGATAGGAACCTTGGCTTGAACGGTTTCAGAAGATAATCGCTTGCACCTGCCTTCATGGCATTGATAGCGGATTCGATCGATCCATAGGCAGTAATAATAATGACAACGGTATCCGGGTATTCTGTCTTGATTTTTTCAAGCAATGTGATGCCGTCCATGCCTGGCATTTTAATGTCCACAAACATGATATCGACGGCATATGTCTCTATTTTTTTCAAGGCCTCAAATCCGGAAGAGGCCGTGTCCACGGCGTAGCCGGCCTTTTCAAACCAGAAAAATAAAGACTCTCTGACGATTTTTTCATCGTCGACAACCATAACACTCATTTTTTCATCCATGGTGATCCTCCACCGACAAAACCGGGAAGTTCAAGGTGAATACCGTACCTTCATTTTCTTGGCTCTTAACGCGAATCTTCCCACCGTGATTGTTCACGACACCATATACGATAGACAAACCCAGTCCGGTTCCTTCGCCTTCTTTTTTGGTTGTATAAAAGGGATCGAAAATGTGATTGATCTGTTTTTCAGGGATGCCGTGCCCGGTATCATGAATCTCGATTTGAATCTCTTGATTTTTTTTGCCGAGACAGGATGTGATGTTCAGCTCCCCGCCTTCGGGCATGGCTTCAATGGCATTGAATATCAAATTCAAAAGAACTTGCTGAAGCCGGTTGGCATCACCCTTTACCATGGCAACACCGGCGCTAAAATCAGTGACCAGACGGATATTCTGCAGCTCCATTTTGTGGCGTGTCAGACGGGTGACGGCATCCAGGATATCGTTAAAAACAATATTCTTGTACTCGAGTGGATATTCACGGGAAAATGAGAGCAGACCGGTAATAATATTACCGCAGCGTTCCAACTCACTCGACATGATCGCGAGGAATTCCTTAAACTTTTCCAGTTGTTCCGGTGCCGGGTCTCCTTCTGCCAGAATATCCTGCATCAGATCAGTGAATGTAAGTAAGCCATGAATAGGGTTGTTGATTTCGTGAACACAGCTGGCTGCAAGCTTTCCCAGAGAAATCATTCGGTCTTCCTGCACCATTTTATTCAAATCAGCTTTCAATTCTTTTACACGTTTTTCCCAACCAGTGGAGATGGCTTCCGTAATATCTCTAATAATTTCGATAGTTTGAAATATGTCTCCATCCTGGTTTTTCAAAGGATAGGTAACAATATTACCGTAAACAGTGCCATTTTTTTTCCCGGTGTATTCATGGACGACATGGGCAGGTTTCCCGGTTCTCAAGGTTTCAAGCATGGGGCACCGCATCATGGGGTATGAACTGGGACAGGGGGCTCTTAAACCGTAATAAGCCTCATAACAGTAGGCACCCAGCACGTCCTCTCTTTTCTTGTTGACGATGTTCAAATAGGATTCATTCGCTTCAGCGATAGTGAAGTCGGTGTTTAGTACAACAATGGCTTCGTTACTTTGTTGAATCAGGAAATCGGCAAACATTTTTTGAAGGTTTGCCTGATATTCGGCTGATTTTAGCTGCTGGTCCACATTATAGAACAAACGGAAAAACTGGCCGATATTATGTTCGAGGACACCCACACCTTTTGGACGCAGTTTAACAAGGTCCAAAAGAACATCCCGGCTGTTGGTCAGCTCTATTATGCTGTCCAGGTCTTTGAACTTAAAAAAATCCTTAAAATTATCCGTTGTGTATATACCCAGCTGCTCGGCCATGAGCAGACCCTCGGCTTGTGGATCAATGTCGCAGACACCGATAAGGTTTATATCCAGATATTTTAAATAATCTGTCTGCAAAAGCTCAAGGAAGAACTTGCATGCTTTACCCCCGCCAACAATAGCGATATTCAAGGGTAGACGGGTCGGGATCTCATTTGCGATTTTGTTTGCGGTAGACATCCTTATCCTCCAAAGGATTGGAATTTATTCCGTCATTTAAAATCTGGTCCTTTAGGCCAGGTCAGAGATACTTGGCTATGTCGATGGGGGTCGTTCCTTAAATCCGAAGCACGAATTTCGAAATCCTAAACAATACCGAATGATCCAAATTCGAAGATTCAAAACAAGATCTTTGATATACAAGTTCAAGCACTATGTTTGAGTCATTTGAGCATTTGATATTTAGATTTATTTCGTATTTCGATATTCGAATTTATTACACGCTGAATGTGTATAATATTAATCCCTTATAGGGTTAAATCAGTGCCGAGCCCTTTGGACCCGGGTATTTACTCTTAATGTATATTATATCGCTTCATCTTCCGCCATAAGGTGGTGCGATCAATGCCTAAAGCCTGGGCTGTGTCGGTTCTATTTCCCCCATGGTGGTTTAATGCCTGGATAATTTTTTGACGTTCTCTTGAAACCGATGTGCCTGCATGGGAATGGGTAAATGCTATTTGCGTATCAGATGCCGGAGTCGGGCGTCGAACGTGATCGGGCAGGTGTTCGGGCAGAATTTCCTGTTCCTGGCTGATAATCAGGGCGTGCTCGAGAATGTTTTCGAGCTCTCTTACATTCCCTGGATAATCAAAATTGAGTAGTATTTCCATGGTGGCTTTTGAAATATTTACCGGGTGGCTGCCTCTGGCAGCACAAAGCCGTCTCAATATGTGCCGTAAGAGTAAAGGAAGGTCTATCTTGCGGGCTTTTAGCGTCGGAAGTCTCAGTCTGAAAACATTCAGCCGATAAAAAAGATCTTCCCGGAACAATCCTTCTTCAACCAGTTGGTCGAGTTTCTTGTTGCTGGCTGATAAGATCCGTACATCGACTTTACAGGTGTGGCGGCTTCCCAGCGGATAAAACTCTCTGTCTTCCAGCACCCGCAACAGCTTTGCCTGGAGTGACAATGGGAGTTCACCGATTTCATCCAAAAAAATTGAGCCACCATCGGCTTCGTTGAACCGTCCGGGTTTGTCCCGGTCGGCACCGGTAAATGCACCTTTGACGTATCCGAACATCTCCGATTCAAGCAGGTTGTCTGGGATGGCGGCACAGTTGACCTTGACAAAAGGGCAGGATGTCCGCTGGCTGGAGGAGTGGATAACTTTTGCCAAAAGATCCTTGCCAGTCCCCGTGTGTCCTTCAATGAGGATGGTAGCGTCGGTTCCGGCAATGACGGAAACGGTTTCAAACACCTTCTGCATCTGGGGACTTTTACCGATCATGTCATGGAAGGTGTATCGGTCACTGATGGCCTGATCCAGCTGATGCTCCAGGGTCAGATCATGAAAAGTAGCCAACCCGCCGACAATGGCGTCTTTTTCATTTTTCAGGGCAATGACGTTGGCTCTGACGGGAACCTTTTCACCGGCACTGGAAATGAGTTCTCCGTTTTGAACGCTCTGATCAATTCCTTTTATGATAGATTTTTTTAAAAAAAACAGGTCCGTGGCTTCGTCTTCCCCGAAAATGGCTGAACAGGATTTTCCGAGAACCTGTCGGCGGTTATAACCGGATATTTTTTCGGCTTTGTGATTGAAAAAGGTTATGTAGCCGCCCCGGTTGACTGTAAAAATACCCACATCGAGATTGTCCAGTATTATTTTCAGGCTGCGTTCCTCGTAGTGGATACGATCGATCAGGTCTGCGATGGGGGAATGATCCTGGAGTATGGTGAGACAGCCTGCCAGTCGATAGTTTGAATCATAAATCGGGATAGCCATTCGTGTTAACAATCTTGCGTTCTCGTTTTCATTGATGACTTCTACGTCAGGCTCATCCGTCACAGCATTGCTGTTTCCCTTTAAGAGGCACGTGGTCATGCAGGGAACACCGGTGAAGATGTCACGGCAATCTTTTTCCTGGACATCGTTTTCCTTTAAACCCATGAGTGCCTGGGCACTCAGGTTCATGGCCTTTACCTTTCGGTTGAGATCCACTGTAAATGCGCCAACACCAAGTTCATCGAGGATTGCCAGGGATTGATCGCTTCTTATGACATCTATCTTTTTCTGCTCCAAAGGCATTTGAAAGCTCCAATAAAATCGTTGCACGATTTTATACCGCTTGTCATAGTTGATAGCGGATAACTGCCTATGAGCTACCAGCTATGACCTATCACCTATATCTTATCAGCTATGAGCTATCAGCTGGCGTTACCGGTAGCCGGATGAAAAAAGTCGTGCCTTTCCCCGGCTGACTCTTAACATCGATTTTACCGTTGTGATGTTCGATGATGCCATACACTGTGGAGAGCCCCAGGCCCACGCCGTAACCTTCCTGTTTGGTCGTAAAAAAAGGCTCGAAGATATGCGGCAAGTTATTTTCGGGAATCCCAGCACCCGTATCCGTTATTGCGATGGTTACATGGGTTTTGTCAGCATGATGACTTTTGATGTGAAGATTCCCACCCTCCGGCATGGTATCAATGGCATTGAAGATCAGGTTGATGATGCATTGCTGCAGTTGATTAGCATCTCCTTGAATCGCTGGTAAGTTCGGTTGAAAGGATGTGGTCAAGGCAATGTTCTGCAACTCGAGTTTGTGCTGGCTCAAGGATGTACATTTTTGAAGAAGTTCCTGACTCTGGACAGGGCCCATGGCAGGGGGCGCCTTTCTGGAAAAAGCCAGGAGGTTAGAAACAATCTGTGCACACCGTTCAGTTTCAGTTTCCACGAGTTCCAGGTATTGTTTGAACTTTTCTGATTTATCCTTTTCCAGGGGGCCTTTTTTCAGGATTTTGGACATGAGCCGGCTGTAGTTGAGAATGCCTGAGAGGGGGTTGTTAATTTCATGAACCACGCTGGCGGCAAGCCTTCCGAGTGACATCATTTTATCCTGGTGAAGTATCTGGGCCTGGTCGGCGGCCTGTCTTTCAAGAAATATTGCATAGTCCTGAAGTTTTTTTCGGGATGTGTAACGTTGTTTTGCACGCTCCAGAGACAATTGCAGGGCCTGGTCGCTGATGGGCTTGGTGATAAAATCGGAGGCATTGAGTTGAAGGGCCTGGATAGCGAGATCCATTTCCGCAAAAGCGGTACAAACGATAACTTCGATGTCAGGATCGAGCTTCTTGACTTCCTCCAAAACTGCGATGCCGTTCATTCCCGGCATTCGGATATCGGTGATAACGATTCTGGGAGGCGTCTTCCGACACAGCTCAAGACCGGTTGCCCCATCCGGAGCGGTTGTTACCTGGTAGCCGCTATCGCTCAAGGTGAGAGACATGACATCCAGAATGTCTTCTTCATCATCTATGACAAGAATATGCCAGTCAGAATGATCAGACATGGTTCCTTCTCTTGGAATTTCATGAAACTCGGCAAGACCATTTTTTACCAAAACATAGTGCCGAACATTTCATGAAATGCTCATTATCGTTCAGTTTGGTTGCATTGAACAGATGGTAATAGCCTATTGGAAAACAACGGCACTGTCAAGAAAAGCGGGAGATGCTCTTATCCCGGTTTATCAGGGATGAAGAGATAGATTTTTCGGTCTACCCGTCTGAAGACTCTTTTCTTTAGTCGTGAAATGTGACTAATTAAAATCCGGCACTACCCCTGAATAATTTATGTTATTATCAATTCGGATTACCTTGAATTCTTTTATGCCTTTGTATACAAACCCTTGCTGACAGACTTAATTTTCCCCAACTTCCGCAACTTAAAAACGATATTGGCAATTTTCTTCTTATCAAACCCGGTCTTCTTGGCAAGGGTAGCGCTATCGACACCCTTCTTTGACCTGTTGATGACAGCCAGCACTGTATCTACCGCAGTTGCTGTCTTTTTGGGTTTGGTTGTAGCTTTAGCCTTGGTTTTACGAACTGATTTTGCGGCAATTTTACGTTTAGCCTTCGGCTGCTTATTTGGAGCACTCTCCTCCAGCTTCTCTGCTATCTTCTCCACGCCCTGTGCAATTGATCTAAGACCTTCCACTACCGTTTTGATTACGACCTCTATTTCTTTCATTTTATTCCTCCTATCTTTGGTGTCGCCATAAAATTAGGACAGGAACACGATTATTCCCATCAGGTTGGTGATTCAGGGTTAGTTCAACATCAGGTGCTTTACCCTGTAGCAATATTATCCATTATCCATTCCCTTGCAGTTTTTATTTCACTAAAGGGATAACTTATAATTTGTGCGTGGATTGAATTACATAAATATGATCTGGTTTCTTGCTTTTTCATAATTTTACCCAAATACACGTCAATACTTACTATATTGCATTCCCAACCAGATCCCTACCTTGGATGCTCGTGAGACACCCTTGGTAGTAGAAGCGGATGAAGTTGTGAAATTTATCCCAATCAATACCTCCCCAGTCTCTATGTCTACCATGTGGGAAGAACAGTCTGAAATGTATTCCACATTTCCACCAGGAATAAGGCCTGCGAAACCATATGATGTAGTAGCACTACCAATAATCACAGCATCAATATCCTTTATGCGACCAATTAACAGTGAACTGTCATTGAGCACGCCTGACATTGTTAGACCTTGCTCTTCAAGTATTCTGTTCAGTTGTCCTCTTTCGATTATTCTAAATCTTGATTGTATCAGATAACCAGACAATGAATCTGCAATAGCATAATCCTCTCCTTGGTTAAAGTTTAGAGCAGTCACTGAAGCATCAGCATAATGACACATGTTAAAAAATATATCAAGGATTATAGGCACTTACTAAATGATAATTATTTCAGATAGTTGATTATATGTGGTTGACATTATTACAAATCTTTGGCATTCTTATTACATCCTACCACTGGCACTACCACTAAATAGGAGCACGACATGGCACTAACCAAATCTGATCTCATTCAAAAGAAAAAGGAGCTAAACGATGGCAAATTTTTTATTTGTATTAAGTCGTGATGACAATGAAGCAGCAACGAGATGTTTTCAATTTTCAAAGATCGCCCATTCAAAGGGGTATAAAACGAATCTATTTTTAATTGATAACGGTGTTAAATGGGCTAACTCTGAGCGAGATTTAAATTCCCAAACCGCAACCGGGGATTGTCCGAATGATTACCTGCCCTATCTTGTTGAAAACCAAGTGCCAATCGGTGTTTGAATCCCATGTGCCAAAGCTCGTCAGGTTGACGAGGCAAATTTCTTCTCCAATATGGTTTTAGATGGTGGACCTCATTTGATAGACTTGGCTGCAGAAGCAAAAGTGTTTAACTTTTAGAATCTGAAGAAGTTCAAGCGGGTGGTGAAATTAACGATGAAACAGAAACCAAAGAAACCAACCGACCCATACGAATATACAACATATTGATTATTTAGCTTGACACATAACAACATATTGTGCAAGTATGTCTGCCAGGGGATATTGTGACCAAGTTCGCCCCTTCTCCATACTACCTCCTTTCATCCGGTCCCGGTTCATGGGGAACCGGGACCAACCTCATCTTTTGGTCTAATCCACACCTGCTGCGAACAGTGCCACACACTGTGTATCCTTTCCAACGATCCTGCAGATATTAAGGTCCTGAAAATTTGCTGATGTTCGATTATAATCAGAACACACCAAAATCTTGCATTGGTAAGTCTTTCCATGATACCGTGGTGATGTTCAAACGGTATTGGTTATATTGTCAATATTATCAATCGTTAAAATACTCTCAATTTATCTGTATTATGAGGCAAATCCGTTTATTTTGACGGGTAACATTACAGATGCAATGATGTCCAGATCCGTTTATTCAGCGTTTTAGGCACAGAGGGAAAACGATATGTGCTAAAAGCAAACTGCTACGGAAAATGCCTGACAACCAGAAAGGTACCAACAATAGCTTTGCTCGCAGTTCTAACTTCTTGATTAATAAAAATCAAAAGAGACAAAAAAGAGAGATTAAAATGCCAAAACAAATCGAATCACCCTACGTCTCACATGTTTTTGTTTGTACTAATGATCGTGGCGGAGAAAGAAAATCATGTGCCGACAATAACAGCCAGCTTATTAAAACTAAATTGAAGGACGCAGTTAACGAGAAAGGCTGGAAAGGAAAGGTCAGGATTTCCACTTCGGGGTGTATGGGGCTATGCGCCAATGGTCCCAATGTGATGATTTATCCTCAGCAGATATGGTTTTCCGAAGTTTTTCCTGACGATGTGGATGAAATCGTTTCTGCCATTGAACGTATCATGCCAGACGATTAATTATTTATAACATAGCATAACACTTACTGTAGGAGTTGGTCGTGTCTCACCCCGTCTACGAATATTTTGCTAAGCGCTACGGACTAAATATCAAAAGAGTACACTGGGAACCCGATGACACATTGACAAACGTACAGGTTATGGAGCTTAAGAGCATTCTGAAAGAACATTCGGCTAAATCGATGTTGAAGTATCGTGCAGGTAAATAACCCTACGGGGCTTTCCGCCAGTCTCCTGTCACATCCCCAATTACAACACACTGTAATAAATGGACCCCCTGCCACATCCCGGACCTGGGATATAGCATGACGACCGTCCTGCTATTTTAAATTTGAACCGCAACAGCGAGCGCATTCCCCGCTGCTTGCAGCGTGAGATGAATTCAAATTATAGCCTTTCGCATCGGAGCGACACCGTCGCGTTCTATAAAATCGTGCTACGATTTTATCACAAATTTAACTTGACAAACAGATTGATCTTCCGTAAACGTGCGGCTGTATATACATTTATAACTCTATACGTTTACATGTCGTCCGATAGGAATCAATATCGGCGAATAAAAAGGAGGATGTCCATGCAGTTTCCGTTCAATTTAGAGGCTTACACACCTGTGAAATTCGATCTTGCTCAGAAAGAGCTGACAGCGGAGCAGATGGATCGACTGCGTGCGAATATTCAATTGGTTCGGGACTGTATTGTTTTTTTTACAGCCTATGCCAATACCAAAGGTCTTGGGGGTCATACGGGCGGTGCTTATGATATCGTTCCGGAGGTATTGATTCTTGACGGTTTTATGAAAACCGATGAATCCGTTTACCCTGTCTTTTTCGACGAGGCCGGTCACCGCGTCGCTATCCAGTATCTGATGGCGGTGCTGAACGGACACATGCCCATAGAATCACTGTTTCATTACCGTGAATATGAAAGTGGACTCTATGGCCATCCGGAAAGAAATGATGCCAAGGGGATATTTTTCAGCTCGGGTCGCCTGGGACACCTCTGGAGCTATGTCAATGGCATTGCCACAGCCAACCCGGAAAAAACAGTTGTGATGTTTGGTAGTGATGGTTCACAGATGGAAGGCGGCGATGCAGAAGCCGCAAGGTATGCAGTGGCGCAAAACCTGAATGTCAAACTCATCATCGATGACAACGATGTCACCATCGCCGGTCATCCCAGTGAATATATGAAGGGGTTCAGCGTTAAAACCACTCTAACGGGGCACGGTGTGGCCGTGGACACCTGTGATGGGGAGGACGTGGCAGCACTTTACCAGAACATCCGAAATCTGTTATCCAACGACGGCCCCAGGGCCCTGGTCAATTATCGCAAAATGGGCGTCGGTATCAAGGGCATTGAAGGAACACCCAAAGGGCATGACGTCATTGCGGTTGATCTGGCCATCGATTATCTTAAAGAAAAAGGACAGGATGCTGCCGTTTCGATTTTAGAAAATGCAACCAAGACGTCCTCAACCAGAACATATCTTGGGAGCTCTAAGGAAAAAGCGAAAAACAGGGATAACTTTGGAAAAATTGTCTGTGACATTCTCCAGGAAATGCCTGACAGAAAATCGAAAGTGCTGGTAGTGGACTCCGATCTGGAGGGTTCATGTGGGCTTCACCATATCCGCAAGTCCTTTCCCGAGGTATATGTACACGGCGGTATCATGGAACGGAACAACTTTTCTGTGGCGGCCGGTTTTGGTGCCACATCGGGAAAACAAGGCATTTTCGGCACGTTTTCAGCGTTTCTTGAAATGGTCGTTTCAGAAATTACCATGGCCCGCCTGAACAATGCCAATCTCCTGGCCCACTTCTCCCATGCCGGTGTGGACGATATGGCCGACAACACCTGCCATTTTGGCATCAACAATTTCTTTGCAGACAACGGCTTGCAGGATAATGACACAACGCGTCTCTATTATCCGGCGGACTCCCATCAATTGAAGGCACTTCTCAATAAGATCTTTGCTGATGAAGGTTTGCGCTTCGTGTTTTCAACACGATCAGCGGTGCCTTATATACAGGACGAAAAGGGGCAGGCCCTTTTTGACGGCGGGTACCGCTTCACCCCTGGAAAAGATGAAATTATTCGTGATGGTGACCAGGGATATGTGGTTTCCTACGGCGAAATGCTCTACCGATGCCTGGATGCCGTGGACCGATTACGGGAAGAAGGCATACGTGTCGGACTGATCAACAAACCCACCTTGAATGTAGTGGACGAGGAAATGATGACCCGACTGGGTTCCGCGGGTTTCGTTCTGCTGGTGGAAACCCAGAATGCCAAATCGGGTTTGGGCGCCAGATTCGGCACCTGGCTGCTTGAAAGGGGCACGTCAACAACATATGCGCATCTGGGTGTTACCCGGGGAGGCCAAGGCGGCATTGCCGAACAGATACCCTACCAGGGTCTTGATCCCGATGACATATTGAAAAAGATACGGTCTATGATTCAGAGCAACGCCTAACACTTGAATGGAAAAACGAATAAATGCCGCGGGGCTGTCAGCACGCCCCGGGCATTGAGATGGATACAATATGCAGATAGTCGACCCTAACAACCCGATACCCAAATACTTGCAGATCAGCTCTTGGCTCAAAGAAGCGATCCAGATCGGAAGATACCCTTTGGGAGATAAGATCCCCTCTGAAGTCGAACTTTCACGCATGTGCCAGGTCAATCGAAATACCTTGAGGCAGGCTATTGCCGAATTATCGAAGAATGGACTTTTAACCAAGAAAAAAGGTAAAGGAACTTTTGTAACGGCATCGGAACCTACCGCGCTTAAGCATCAGCTCAACCGTATATCCAGCTTCAGTAAAGAGCTGTCTGCGGCAGGAATTCAAGAAAATACATGTCTGCTCGGAAAGGGTATCGAGAAACCGTCCGAAACTACGACAAAGGCGCTTGCCCTTGCGCCGGATACTGAAGTAATCGCCATCCGGCGTCTGCGAACCGGTGATGACCTGCCTCTTATCTATGAGGAAACCTATCTGCCGGTTGACCTGTATGACGGCATTCTTGACATGGATCTGACCGGATCTCTATACGAAATTTTCACGAAATCGTTCAACACCGCCCTGGCCCGCTGTGAACAGACGATTACGGCTGTCAGCTTGAACAGCGAGATTGCCGGTCCCCTGAAATTAAAAAAAGGTGCTGCTGCCCTGTATATGGAAAGCGTGACCTATGACGATCACAATATGCCGATTGAATTTTTGTGTGGTTATTTCAGGGGCGACAAGTATGCTTTTGCAGTTGAGCTTGGGAGGTATCATTTAACGGAACAATAAATTCGTTTTACGAATTTATAAAACGCGACCTTGTCGCTCATATATGCCCATTGATATTACTTAGAAGTTTAAAATCATTTTTCTCAAAAAGCCAAGGAGGCAACGATGGAAGAAAGAAATTTGTTAGAAAAATTGGTGGACGTCAGCCCGGGAATGGAAATCTGGTGGGACTCATCACCTGTTATTTATGACAACTGGTGTAAAAAATTGCTGGCCAAAGCCGATGCAGCAGATCGGGAAATCCTGCAGGCACAATTTGACCGCATGTACAACCCTTCCAACCCGGAGACACAGCTTTTCAGGGGTGTTACCACAAACCCGCCCCTCTCTCTCCAGGCAATCCAGGATGATATTCCCTTGTGGGAAAAAAAGGCCCAGGAAATAATCGCCGACAACCCTGGAATCGATACGGAATCACTTTTCTGGGAACTCTACCTTTCTGTTGTCAAACTGGGTTCTGATCTGTATCTGCCACTGTTTGAAAAATCAGGCTATAGCGAGGGTTTTCTTTCTGGCCAGACCGACCCCCGCAGCTCATTTGACAAAGATGCCATGATCAAGCAAGCTCTTGACATCGCTAAAATCAATCCCAACGTCATGATCAAGGTACCGGGTACAAAGGAAGGCTATGAAGTCATCGAATTCCTGACATCCAAGGGAATCGCCACCAACAACACCCTGACCTTTATATTGCCCCAGCTGGTTGATTGTGCCGAATCGGTCAAACGCGGTCTTGAAACAGCCAAAAAGAATAATGTGGATCTTTCAAAATGGCGATCCGTTATCACCCACATGGAGTCAAGATACGGAGATCTTGGTGGACTGAGAGACTTCGCGTCTGAAAAAGGCATCGAGCTTTCCGACATGGATGTCAGGTGGGCGGAACTGGCCATTTTCAAAAAAGCATATAAGTACCTTTTAGATAACAAGCTGGAAAGCAAGATGCTCTCCTGTTCGCTTCGCATCGGACCGGTAGTGGATGGAGTCACCCGGATTCCCCATTTGGAGGAAAAAGCAGGCTGTGCAACGGTAGTGACTTGCCCACCCAGCTTTATCGACCAGTTAATCAATTTTGAGGAGCAGAATAAGATCGTTTTTGAAAAAGACCGTATCCTCAAAGACATCCCCAAAGATGTCATGGATAAACTGATGCAGGTGCCCTATTTTGAAAAAGCCTACGCCGTAGACGGTTATTCCCGGGGTGAGTACAATACCCACCCCGCACTTCAACGGACGGCGACGCAATTCTCGAAAGCCACCGAGGAAATGGTTTCCTTTGCAGACAAGTGTCTGAATAAAGCTTAGATTAATTTTCTTTACCAATAAGGAGGGCATTATGAAAGTTGGTGTTCTAAAAGAAATCAAAATCAAGGAAAATCGCGTAGCAATGACACCGGCAGGTGTCGAACAGATGGTTGCCAACGGGCATACTGTCATGGTGGAAACCACCGCAGGGGAAGGCTCCGGCTTTTCTGACGAGAATTATGTAAATGCGGGTGCTCAGATCGAACCTTCTGCCCAGGCGGTTTATGAGAAAAGCGAAATGGTTATGAAGGTCAAGGAGCCGTTACCGGTGGAGTACCCCCTGATCCGAAAGGGCCAGGTGTTGTTTACCTATTTTCACTTTGCTGCTTCAGAGGAGTTGACACGCGCCATTATTGACACCGGGTCCATAGCAGTTGCCTATGAGACCGTGGAGAAAGCCAACCGTTCCCTGCCCCTGCTGACACCCATGAGCGAGGTGGCGGGCCGGATGGCAATTCACGAGGGTGCCAAATATCTTGAAAAAACCTATAACGGCAAGGGTATTCTGCTGGGGGGTGTTCCCGGCACGGAACCAGGGACCGTCATCGTTATCGGTGGTGGTATCGTCGGTACAAACGCAGCTAAAATGGCATGTGGCATGGGAGCCAAGGTCTATCTTCTGGATAC
>RCNC010001077.1_pt1 | contig 18235 bp, 15 predicted proteins | sample 2041301 | NCBI WGS metagenome assembly RCNC01 (sample SAMN09708231, study PRJNA481090) | Marine sediment metagenome, whole genome shotgun sequencing project. | biome: marine sediment; feature: ocean; material: sediment; isolation source: Sewage treatment plant 13A marine sediment (STP13A) ... | reverse complement strand
TTCTGCGAGCATTTTCGAGGATGGTCCCCTTCACGGCAGCCTCCAGGGAAAACTCCAGCGCCTCCATGACCACACCGGAGAGCTGACCTATCTCAATCTCAATCTCTTTTACCACAGTTGCGGCTTCCTTACTGGCAGTGGAAGTGGCAATATCGACTATGTCCACGGCAATGGAAAATTCATGCATATCGGGCAGTTTTGAATTCCCAAAAATAATACATAAAAATGGAAATCTGATTTTTCACCGGGTATGTCATTATTCCTGATTTTGCCGTTATAGATTTCCCAATAAAAACAAGGTGGCCAGAACATCAATTTTTAGATAAAACGGCTTAAAAAATTTGCTTATAATTGTATCTTTACCTGCAAATTAATCAAAACATATTATGGCGACCGTAAAGCAAATTTTAGAGACCAAGGGAAATGAGACTTACAATGTCAGTCCGGGTGCAACCGTATTCGAAGCCCTGCAGATCATGGCTGACAAAAACTGTGGAGCCCTGATGGTTATAGACAGTGATGGTAAACTGGTTGGGATGTTCTCAGAGCGGGATTATGCACGCAAGATTATCCTCCATGGTAAATCCTCCAAGGAGACCATGGTGGAAGATTACATGACCACCGAATTGACCACTGCCAAACCTGATTCTACCACACTGGAGCTTATGGCCGTAATGACCAACAAGCATGTCAGGCATATCCCGGTACTTGACCACAACAAACTGGCAGGCGTTGTTTCCATTGGTGATGTCGTGAATGCCATCATCAGGGAACAGGATATTACGATCAAGGACCTTGAAAAGTACATTACCTCCAGCGGTTACGGGCATCAGTAATCTCCCATTTCACGTTTCTTTGCTGCAACCACAAGCTGTCCCAGTGCAATCCCGCCATCATTGGTTGGAAATTGCATGGGAAACAGTACCCTGAACTGGGCATCCAGCAGGCCTGATTCTACCCGGGATGAGAGGTAGCTGTTCTGAAAGGTCCCTCCGGAGAGGGCCACTGTACGAATGCCTGATTCCAGGCTGATCTTTTTTACCCCCTTGATTATGATCTCCACGACCGTATTATGGAACTTCGTGGCTATCAGTCCCACATCAACCCCGCCCATCACCTCCTCCACCATGGCCTGGAAGGCTGGTGCCATCGATATTTCCGTTCCCCAGTCATAAGGATATGCCTGAAGGGTAAGCGGACGGACAATATTTTCAAGCCTCATCGGGGCTTCGGCATGGAAACTTGAGAAAGTGCAAAGATCCAGCAGTGCTGCTGCTGCATCAAATAGCCTTCCGGCACCAGATGTCAGGGGTGAATTGATATTTTTTTCTATGGCCTGGATTACCTGTTCAACAGTAAGCAGGTTCAGCCCGGTCAGAAAGGGCAGGTCCATATCCAACAGGTCCCGTCCATAAATCCTGTAGAGGTATGAAACCGCCATTCTCCAGGGTTCATGCGTGGCCATATCGCCTCCGGGCATGGGAATATATTCCAGGTGAGCCAGACGCTTGAAACCGGCCAGGTCACAGATCAGGAATTCTGATCCCCAGATATGCTGGTCATCGCCCAGTCCGGTTCCGTCAAAACTGACTCCTATCACCGTTTCAGTGACTCCATGCTCGGCCATTACCGATGCGATATGTGCATGGTGATGTTGTACTGTCACTGTTGGCAATTCCAGCTCCCGGGCATACCTTGTCGACAGGTAATCCGGATGCAGGTCGCAGGCTACCAATGCTGGTTCTAGGCGGAACAAGGCACTGAACCGGTCAACTGTCTCGCGGTAGAATGCCAGCGTTTCAAAATTTTTCAGGTCACCAATATGCTGGCTCATAATGGCTTGCTTTCCCTTCCCCAGACAAAAACAATTCACCAGTTCGGCGCCTGCCGCAAAGATACCCTCCACTGTGAATCCGGTTTGAACCGGGTTGGGGACATAGCCCCTGGATCTTCTCAGCAGGCGGGGTTGATCCCTAATCACCATGGCTACAGAATCATCGCTGCGGTTATGAATGCCACGGTTATAGTGCAGTACGGCATCCGAGACAGGTCCCAGAATATCCTCTGCCTGCCGGTTGTCAATGATGATAGGCTCTTCTGAAAGGTTGCCAGAGGTCAGCACGATCACCCTGGTTTTTATCTTATCAAACAGGAGGTAGTGAAAAGGCATATAGGGCAACATGGTCCCGATGGAGGCAAACCCGTTGGATACTCCGGGGGCCAGTCCGTTTTTCTCTTTCAGGATAACTATGGGACGCCTCCATGAGCTCAGCAATGATGCTTCGGCACCAGAGATCTCACAATACCGGCCGGCTGCTTCCAGGCTGGAGAACATGACGGCAAAGGGCTTCCCCTCACGGTGTTTTGAGTCCCTCATGCGCTTTACTGCTTCCTCGTTCAATGCATCACAGGCCATAAAAAACCCTCCGAGTCCCTTGATGGCAACGATCCCACCCTCATCAATAAGCTTTGCTGTACGGCCAAGGATCTCCTGTATGCCGCTGGTCTTTTCGCTTCCCTGTACCAGGGTATATTCCGGACCACAAACAGAACAGGCTGTCGGCTGGGCATGGAAGCGCCGGTCCCCTATATTACTGTACTCATTCCTGCAAGCAGGACACATGGTAAATTCCTGCATGGTTGTCCGGGCCCTGTCATAGGGAAGATCCTTTATGATGGTGAACCGGGGACCGCAATTTGTGCAGTTCAGGAAAGGGTAATCCTGGCGGTTCGGCTGTTTTTTCATATCCTGTAAACAGTCTTTGCACACTGCGATATCCGGACTTACCCGGGTGACCGCTTCGGATAGGTTTTTGCTTTCGATGATCCGGAACCCTGAAAAAACTTCCGGGGGAGCCATTTCAATACTGATGTCACTTATCTCAGATGCGGGAGGAGCCTGCTGCCGGACCCGCTCAATGAATCTCTCCAGGGAGGCCTGGTCGGCCTCTAAGCCTATCCTGACATTTTCATTTGTATTCAGGACCCATCCTTCCAGTCCGGCCTCATTGGCCAGCCGGTAAATAAACGGTCTGAATCCAACCCCCTGGACCAGTCCCGATACAGTAATGATATAATTTATCCTCTCCCCCATGGGAATTTCAAAACTACAAAGATGTGATAAAATCTGCTAATCCCCTTTCACATGTAAGGTCTGGTAAATGAGGGATTCCAGCTCATGGCTGATGCTGATGTTATTGATAGTAATATGGGGTGGGACTTTAATATTGGTGGGTGCAAAACTCAGTATGCCCAGGATGCCCGCAGCAATGAGCTGGTCACATACCTCCTGGACGGCACTGTCTGGAACAGAGACAATAGCCGTTTTTACATCCAGGTCTGTGACCACTGCTTCCAGTTCTTCCATGGGATAGCATGGGACCGGGCATTTTTTCCTGTATTTGGATGGATCAATGTCAAAAGTGGCCACGATCTTTATCATGCGGTTCTTGAATCCACGGTATTTCGTCAGTGAATGTCCTATATTCCCCATGCCAACCAATATGACATTCTGCAGCTCATCTTTGCGAAATATATTATTTATTGTGAATAAAAGCTCAATAACATTATAACCGCCCTTCTTTTTACCCTTGATTCCGAATTGTGAAAAATCTTTCCTGACCTGCTCAGGTGACACCCCTGCTTCCTTGCCAAGATTATATGAGTAAATAGTCTCAAAACCAAGATCTTGCATCTTTACCAGCAAGCTCCGGTAACCCAATAACCTGTTTATGTTTTTGCTAATGGCCATAAGCAATATTAAAGCCTCTCAGAAACCCTGATAAATGCCTGGCAACCGGTCTTCTTTACAATATCCCTGCTGAATTATTACCGCCGGTACAGGCACTTCCGGGATTATATTTATTTAATTTAATTCTATATAGTAGATTGTTAATGATAAAACAATATTTTATTCTTGCACATAAATGTAAAAAAATTATCTTTAATGTGAAAACTGTAACAATATTTTTTTGTTAAAATTTTTACATTTCACAACATCTTTACTTCTTCACGAAAACCTGTATCAATATGAGCAATTCAGTTAAAACGGGTGTCTATTTCTGTAAACACTTAAATGGACATCCGGATTCATTACAATTAAATGAACTGTATGCTTTTGCTCAGGGCATGGATGAAGTGGCCCATATCTGGAATGCTGATGATCTGGATCTCATGGATTCAAATCAGATGGCCAAGAACATCAGTGACCAGGGGATCACCCGGATCATCCTGGCAGGCGAGACACCCGGTTTTATCAGTCCGGCGTTCTCCAAAGCCATGGCGGTCGCCGGTAATGATCCTTCCCAGATAGCCACCGTGAGTTTCAGGGAACAGAATGCTACCCGGCAGAAGGATACGGAATTAGCAAAGGCGATACTCGCCTGCGCCGTTCTTGACGTACCATTTGAAATGGCAGCCATACCGGAGGACTTTGATGTCCAACCCGACACCCTAGTAATAGGAGGCGGGATCGCCGGGATACAGGCTGCCCTTGAAATTGCCAATGCCGGCAAGAAAGTCTATCTGCTGGAGCGGACCGGGACCATCGGCGGGCATATGGCCATGTTTGACAAGACCTTCCCGACGCTGGACTGTGCAGCCTGTATCCTCACCCCTAAAATGGTGGAGATAGGGCAGCATCCGAACATTGAACTGATGACCTATTGCGAAGTCGAAGGCGTCAGCGGCAATGCCGGCAATTTCCAGGTAAAAGTCCTGAAAAAAGCCCGGCGTGTAGACCTGGCAACCTGCATAGGTTGCGGGATCTGTACGGAAAAATGCCCGGCCAAGGCACCTAGCGAGTTTGATTCCGATACTAACTTGCGAAAGTCCATTTACATTCCTTTCCCCCAGGCCGTACCGAACAAATGGCTGATCGATGCCGACAGTTGCACTTATGTGCTGAAAGGAAAATGCGGCATATGTGTAAAATTCTGTCCTGTTGAGAACTGTATCAACCTGGATGAGAAGGATGAGACCGTCGAACTCAATGTTGGCAATATTATCGTTGCAACCGGTTTCCAGACTTTCGATCCAAAACGGGTAGAACAGTATGGTTATGGAAAATTCCCGAACGTCGTCACCTCTCTTGAATTTGAAAGGCTGGTCAATGCAGCCGGTCCCACACAAGGAAATATCAGGTTCAGGACACAGGATAAAAAAGGGAACTGGGTCTTTGAAGAGGAAGGTGAAGATCCGAAGAGCATAGCCATTGTACACTGCATTGGCAGCCGGGACCACAATCATAACAAATATTGTTCAAGGGTATGCTGCATGTATTCCTTGAAACTGGCTCACCTGATCAAAGAAAAGATCCCCAATGCTGCTGTCTATGAATACTACATTGACATGCGGGCCTTTGGCAAGGGATACGAAGAATTCTCCGAAAGGATCAAGGAAGAGGGTGTACATATGATCAGGGGCCGTACTGCCAAGGTAGAACAAAGCGGTGACCAACTAATGGTCAGGAGCGAAGAGATCTACGAGGAAAGGATCCTGGAACAAAACGTAGACATGGTAGTACTAAGCGTGGGACTCGAAGCGAGGGCCGATGCTGGTAAAGTAGCCAAAATGCTGGGAATAGAACAGGGAGAAGACGGCTGGTTCGTCGAAAACAATTACCTGAGCGAACCCACATCAACCTTTACAGGTGGCATTACCATCGCTGGTGTTTGCCAGGGACCCAAGGATATTCCAGATACAGTTGCCCAGGCATCGGCAGCCGCATCGAGGGTGCTGCAAACGCTTATGAAAGGAAAGATCAGGGGTGGCATTAAAGACATGTCTCCTGAGAAGATCATAGAAAATGCAAGGCAAATTTCACCATTAAAAATGGAGGTAGAATCATGAGTACAAGAATAGATCCTAACTTCAGTAAAAAACTCGAAGGGTATGGCAAGGCAGACTGGAGCGAATGTTTCCATTGCGGCAACTGTACTGCCATCTGTCCCCTGACAGAAGACGGCTTCCTCTTCCCCCGGAAGGGGATCCGGGCCATGCAAATGGGATTAAAAGACCAGCTGGCCAGCTACGTTGATCCATGGCTCTGCTATTATTGCGGAGAATGTACAGATACCTGTCCCAGGGATGCCAATCCCGGGGAAATGATGATGACCCTACGCAGGTACCTTACAGCTGTCTATGACTGGACTGGGCTATCAGGATTACTTTACCGTTCTTTTGCAGCACACCTGACCGTGATGATACTCTGTGCTTTGGGAGTGATTGCAGCCTTCATGGCCCTTGCTGATTTTAGCATCCCCGTAAACGCAGCAGGACTTGTAGAGATCAATGCCTTTGCCCCCCATGAGCTGATCGCAACGATAGACCATATTCTGCTGGGGACCTTATCCTTCTTCCTGCTGACCAACCTGATAAACATGTTTGTCAAGGTGATCGTTAAGGATAAAAGCGTGAGGGTCCCTGTCTACCTCTACTTCACAAAGGTCTGGAATGCCGTCTTCCACTTTGGCACCCAAGCCCGCTTTGCTAAATGTGAGGAAAAAAGATGGTACTGGTTCCTGCACTGGTTCCTGATGAGCTCTTATCTATTGATGTTTATTTTTATCATCTTCTTCCTGGGGTGGTTCCAGACCGATGTGATCCACCCATGGTATCATCCTCAGCGTTTGCTGGGTTATTATGTGACCGCTGGGCTCATTTTTGGATCTGTATATTTTCTATGGGGCCGATTTAAGAAGGACAAGACGATTTTTAAGTTCTCCCATCATTCGGACTACATCTTCCCCATCCTTCTATTCCTGATTGCCTTTACCGGTATCCTGATACATATTTTCAGGTTAGCAGGCATGCCACAGGCAACCTATGTAACCTATATGTTGCACCTGGCATGCGAGGTTCCCATGGTGGTTACCTTCGTGGCATTCTCCAAATGGTCACACCTGGCTTACAGGCCAATGGGACTGTTCTTTGCCAACCTGAAAAAGGCGGCTCTACAGAAGCAATACAAAACGCAGTTAGCTCCGGCTACTTAAAAATTTTTCACTATGGAAGAAAAAAGAATAGGCGTATATGTATGTTGGTGCGGTACCAACATCTCCAAAATGGTGGATGTTGAAGGCGTGGCCGAAGAAGTCGGCAAACTGCCCAATGTGGTGGTTTCCAAGAACTATAAATATATGTGTTCCGATCCCGGACAGGAGTTAATCATAAAGGATATCAAAGAGCATAACCTGAACAGGGTGGTCGTTTCTGCCTGCTCTCCGAGGATCCATGAGTTGACCTTCAGAAAAGCCCTCACGCATGCGGGACTCAACCCATATATGTTCGAGATGGCCAATATCAGGGAACAGGTTTCCTGGGTGCATACCGACCGGGAAGAGGCTACAAAAAAGGCCAAATCACTGGTTTTAGGAGCCGTTGCCAGGGTTGCCTGGCATGAGGCTTTAGATAAGCGGAGAGTCGATATCAACCCGGCCTCCATGATCATTGGCGGAGGCATCAGCGGGCTGACAGCGGCCCTTGAGATTGCCGATGCCGGCAAACAGGTTTACCTGATCGAGAAAGAAGCAACTCTGGGTGGGCATACAGCTCATGTAGACCTGACCTTTCCCTACATGGTACCTGCAGCACAGATCCTCGGTCCCAAGATCAAAAGGGTGGAAAACCATCCCAATATCGAGGTGATCAAGGAAGCAGTCATAGAAGAGATCTACGGTTATGTTGGAAACTTCAACGCTGAGATTAAAGCAAATGGCAGCGAAAGCAAATCCCTGGAATTTGGTAATATCATTGTAGCCACGGGATTAAAACCATTTGATCCCAGCTCGGTTGACCTGCATGGCTATGGCAAGCTGCCCAATGTGGTAACTTCCATTGAATTTGAGAAGATGCTCAAAGCAGGCAAGATAGAAACCAAGGATGGCAAAGAGCCCAGGCACGTAGCCATCATCCATTGTGTTGGCAGCCGGAACAATGATTACCATGAGTATTGCTCGAGGACCTGCTGTATGCTGGGACTGAAATATGCCAACCAGGTTAAGACAGCCCTCCCCGAGACCAATGTATATGAGATCTATGCTGATATGCGTAGTTTTGGAAAAGGCTGTGAAGAATTGTATGATACAACGGCAAAGAGAAAAGTAATGTTCCTCAATTTCGACCAGCGTGAGGGCATCCCACAAATCACCAAGGCTGATGCCGGGGATTGCTGTGAAATGTTGATCGAGTTGAAGGAAAGGCTGTCCAATCCCCAGATCGAGGTTCCCGCCGATATGGTGATCCTCCTGGTTGGCTTGGAAGCCCGGGAAGATGCCAAGGAGGTTGCTCACCATGTGGGAGTAAGCAAATGCGGAAATGATTTCTTCATTGAGCGCCATCCCAAGCTTGATCCAGTTGCAACGACTACAGACGGTGTCTATATCGTCGGTAGTTGCCAGGGACCCAAGGACATCACAGATTCGGTAGCCCAGGCAAGGGCAGCCAGTGCCAGGGTGCTGGCCACCATCCTGCAGAAATCTGTTGAGGTGGAAGTTACTACGGCAGTGGTGAATGAGGATATCTGTTGTGGTTGCCAAACCTGTGTGAATGTTTGTCCTTACACGGCCATCAGCTTCGATGATGAGAAAAACGTATCGGTGGTTAATGAGGTCCTGTGTAAGGGATGCGGTACCTGCGGTTCTGCCTGTCCAACCGGTGCCATCCGGAGCAGGCATTTTACGGATCATCAGATCCTCTCCCAGATCAAGGGATTGTTGACAACAGAAATGCAAGAAGTTTAAACCTGAATAACCAGATTAAATATCAATATCATGGAGGAATTCAAACCGACAATCGTTTCTTTCCTGTGTAACTGGTGCTCCTATACAGGCGCTGACCTGGCCGGCACTTCCAGGATGAAATACGCTCCCAATATCCGGGTGATCCGGGTCATGTGTTCGGGACGGGTGGACCCAACCTTTGTGCTGACAGCCTTTAATGAAGGCGCAGACGGGGTGTTGATCTGTGGATGCCATCCCGGGGACTGCCACTATCACGAAGGAAACTATAAATGCCTCAGGCGCTATCATCTGCTGCAAAAGTATATCCAACAGATGGGCATCCACAAAGACAGGCTCAGGCTTGCCTGGGTAAGTGCCAGCGAGGGAAAACAATTTGCCGCATTGGCAAATGAGATGACCGAAACGGTGACAGCACTCGGTCCCAGTGAGATTAAAGAAGTTATGGAAACATTAGCATAATTAAATTCCCATATTTATGGAAGCAACAGATAAAAATGCAAAGCCAAAAATTAAATTGGCTGTCTACTGGGGGGCTGCTTGTGGAGGATGCTGCGTATCCGTGTTGGATGTGCATGAATCTTTATTTGACGTTGTAGCTGCAGCTGACCTGGTATTCTGGCCCATTGCCCTGGATACCAAATACAAGGATGTGGAGGCCATGGCGGACCAGGAAATCGATGTGACCCTGTTTAACGGGGCCGTAAGGAACAGTGAAAACGAGCATCTTGCACACCTGCTCAGGCAGAAGACCAAGGTTCTGGTTGCCTATGGATCCTGCGCCCACATGGGAGGAATACCCGGACTTGGTAATTTCTCTAACAGGGAAGGTATCTTTGAGCGTGTTTACGACACCACTGAGACAACCGTCAATCCTGACAAGATAAGGCCTCAACAAGAGACCAAGATGAAGGAAGGGGTACTGGAACTACCAGAATTTTACAATGATGTCAGGGCCCTCGACCAGGTGGTTGATGTGGACTATTACCTGCCCGGATGCCCGCCCCAGACCGAAAGGCTGGTTGAGGTTTTCATGGCCATTGTAACCGGGGCCGAATTGCCCCCAAAAGGTTCCGTCGTAGGCGCCCTGGAAAAGTCACAATGTGATGAATGCAACCGCAAAAAGACGGACAATAAGACCATCAAGGAATTCCACCGTCCCATTGACATACAGGATGACGGGGAAACCTGTTTCCTCGAGCAGGGAGTGATCTGCATGGGACCTGCCACACGTGGAGGATGTGGGGTCCGCTGCATTGAAGGAAATGCCCCCTGCCGCGGCTGTTACGGTCCGCCGGCAGATGCCATGGACCCCGGTGCCAAGATGATGTCAGCCATCGGGACCATGATTGACTCGAATGAGGAAGAAGAAATAGAGAAAATCGTTGACCAAATTGATGACCCAGCCGGAACATTTTACAGGTTCAGCCTGCCCGGCTCAATAATTAGGAGGAAACTATTATGAGCAAACGGATAACCATTGACCCCATAACCAGACTGGAAGGTCACGGAAAGATCGAGATCTTCCTGACCGATGAAGGTGACGTGGATAATGTATATTTCCAGGTCCCGGAACTCAGAGGATTTGAAAAATTCTGTGAAGGCCGTCCCGTAGAGGAACTGGCACAGATAGTCACCAAGATCTGCGGTGTATGCCCGGGTTGCCATCATATGGCCTCCGGAAAAGCAGCTGATGCCGTTTATGGTGTGGAGCCACCGCCCACGGCCAAGAAACTGCGCGAATTGTTTTATATGGCGCATTTTGTACACAGCCATATTGCGCATTTTTATGCACTGGCAGCCCCCGACTTTGTTGTTGGTCCCACTGCTCCGGCAGCAGAGCGGAACGTCCTGGGAGTGATCAATAAGGTCGGTGTAGAGATAGGTACGGAAGTCCTGAAACAACGACGTATTGCCCAGGAGATCCAGGCATTGATGGGCGGCCATCAGACCCATGTGGTCATGAACATACCGGGCGGGGTTCGTAAAGGGCTCACAGCAGAGCAAAGGGATGACATTGTGGAAAAGTCAAAAGGATTCATTGAATTCTCCAAGTTTTCCCTTCAGGTCTTTAATGATATAGTGCTTGGAAATGAAACATATGTGGATCTCATACTGAACGGACCCTATTCCCTTAAGCTTCATTCGATGGGAATGGTTGATGAAAACAACAAGGTCAATTTCTACGACGGAAAAGTAAGGGTGGTGGATGTGGAAGGCAATGAGCATTGCAAGTACGCCCCCGAGGAGTACATGGATTACGTGGAAGAAAGGGTGGAACCATGGAGTTACCTTAAATTCCCCTTTCTGAAAAAGATTGGATGGAAAGGATTTGTCGACGGACAGGATTCCGGTGTGTATCATGCAACGCCGCTATCGAGACTGAATGCTGCAGATGGCATGGCCACGCCCCTGGCCCAGGTTGAGTATGAAAGGATGTATGAAACCCTGGGAGGATCGCCGGTTCACGCCACACTGGCCATGCACTGGGCAAGGCTTATAGAATTGCTGTATTCTGCAGAGCGTGCGCTCGAGCTTGCAGAGGATCCGGAAATCATTGGAACCGAGCTCAGGGCACCCCTTGACAATATACCTAACGAAGGTGTAGGCATTGTTGAGGCCCAGCGGGGTACATTGACCCATCATTACTGGACAGATAAGAAAGGTATTGTAACCAAGGCCAATATCGTTGTAGGTACGACCAATAATAATGCGGCCATTTGTATGTCCTTAAAGAAGGCTGCCCAGGGACTCATTAAGAAGGGAGTGGAAGTAAATGACGGTATCCTGAACATGGTAGAAATGGCCTTCCGGGCCTATGACCCATGTTTTTCCTGTGCCACGCATAACCAGCCTGGAAAAATGCCCCTGGTAGTGAATTTCAGGAACAAGGAAGGAGAGATCATCCGGACAGCCCGCAGGGATTAATTCCCGGATAAATATTAACTTCGCATCAGCATGGATGAGAGAAAAAATAAGGTGCTGATCCTGGGTATCGGGAACGATATCCAGCAGGATGTCGGCATCCCGGTCAGGTTGACCCGGGATATGAAAGACCTGGTGCCGGCGGGAGACTTTAACTTTGAATGCCTGTTTATTGGTGGACTCGAACTGTTGGAGTATATCAACGGTTACCAGGGGGTAATTTTCATCGACACCATAAAAACGGTTCAGCAAGCTGCCGGAAAGGTACATGTTTTCACTACCGGGAATTACCAGGAAACCCTGCACCTCTCCTGCCAGCACGATGTTTCTTTCAAAATGTCCCTCGAAATGGGAAGGAAACTCGGCTTCATTATACCGGAAAACATCCTGGTCCTGGGGATAGAGATCCTGGAAGACCTGGAATTTAGTGCCAGTCTCAGTGATGACCTGAAACACAGGTACAATGGCATTCGCAGAGAGGTTAAGAACCTGGTGATGGAATTCAGCAGGAGCATCACAGTTAGGTCAACAGATCAAAATAATGAATAAAATATCACATGGGAAGGTTTAATTCAAAAGGGATGTGGAATATCCCTCACGTGAAAAGGAAGAAGAAGAAGGCAACTAAGGTCACGGATGATGACGATGAATTACTCGTTGTTGAGGAGTGCTTTTGCCCCAACGGACATAATCTGATAAGTCCGAATGTTGAATTCACCGGCCGTCATGGGATCCTGATCAAACTAAAGAAGGGAAAACAGGAGGGGCAAATTGCGCTCAGCCCCTACTGCGGGGATAAGTCCAAATACACAATTGGTATTGATCTTTCAGAGGGAGAGATAATGAATCTTCTCTGTCCAGTCTGTGATGTTCCCCTGCCTGTTTATGCACCCTGTGATTGCGGCGGGGACATGATCACCCTCTTTGCAGATAAAATGGGAAACTACTGCAATTGTATAGGCATATGTAACCGTGTGGGCTGCAGTCATGCAGAGATCAAACAAGGTTCTGAATTATTCAACATTTACCGGAGAAAAGGCGAGATACGTGGTACGCAGGGATACCTTTAAATCATGAATGACGCGCTTCCGGGCATAATCATTACAGGAGCATCAGGTTTTATCGGGAAGCATTTTATTGAACTAAATGCCAACCGGTACAGACTTTTTTGCCTGGCCAGAAGATCTCAACAGGAATCTGGTATAACCAAACATGAGAACATTCGCTGGACACAGGTGGACATAGGAGATTTCTCCAACCTGCAGGACGTCGTGGAAAGCATTAACAGGTATGGTGGTGCAGATTTTATCCTGCACCTGGCCGGTTACTATGATTTCACGATGGATAACAATCCCCAGTACGAACATACGAATGTTAATGGTACCCGGAACGTTCTCAAACTGGCGCAATACCTGAACATCAAGCGTTTCATATTCTCCAGTTCCCTGGCCGCCTGCAAATTCAACAAGGATCCTGACAACTTGCTGGATGAACTGAGTCCACCGGACGCCAGCTATCCCTATGCCGTGAGCAAACGCAAAGCGGAGGAAATGATACGGAATTATTCCAGTATGTTCCCCTGCACCATCCTGAGGTTTGCGGCTGTATACAGTGATTGGTGCGAATATCCCCCGCTTTTTGTTTTTCTCAGCACCTGGCTCTCTGACAAATGGAATGCCCGGATCCTGGGAGGAAAGGGAACATCCAGTATTACCTACATACATATTACCGACCTTGTAAGGATGATCCAAACCATTCTGGAGCAGTCGGATGAACTTCCACAACTGGCGACCTATGTGGCCAGTCCCAATGGCACAGTAACCCACGAAGAACTTTTTGATGCGGCAACAAAATACTTTTACGGTCGGCCCAAAAGGTCCATCAAAATGCCTAAGTTCATTGCCCTCCCAGGAATCATCGCACGGACTGCCATAGGTGACCTGCTCGGAGAAAAGCCATTCGAACGGCCATGGATGATGAAATATATAGACCGGAAGCTGGTGGTCAGGGCAAACCAGACATTTGAAGCACTTTCCTGGAATACATCACCACGTAATGATATCCTTCGCCGTTTGTTATTCATGATTGAAAACATGAAAAATCATTATGTTGACTGGACCGTGAAAAATGAAACTGCCATGCACAGGATCTCTACACGCTTCAATGTGAAAGCCTATGAAGTGATGATGCGGCACCGTGATTTTATCCGCAACAAGATGGTCGATCATGTTTACAACCTGGATAACGGGCAGTCTTTCGAGCATTACCGTTCCATGGATAAACTTGTCCTGAAGTGGTACATTACCATGCTTTACCAGCTGATTGCCACCAGTATTAAAGTGGGTGACCGGATCCTGATCAGAAAATATATCCAGGCCATTGCCTACAGGCGTTATAATTCAGGTTTTTCCTCAGGGGAAGTCGTCGGGTTCCTGTCAGCCTTTGAAAAGATCATGCTTTCCGAATTGCTCATTGACCAGGAAGCCCAGGAAACCAGGGAACAGTTGTTCACTGCGGTTTCCATCGCTATCCAGATGAGCATTGATGAGATCGAAGAATCTTTTGAAATATTTGAAACTGACACCACTGGTAAGGTACCTTTGCCTGAAGTGATGCCATCCTTGCAGAATGTAGGAAACCTGAAATCCATTATTACAGACCTGGAAGATACCTTTTTTGATTCACTGGAACATGACCTGAGTAAGGACCTTGCCTTCATTCATGAGCAGGTCCAGCAATCAGAATAATTTCTCCATTTACCCCTGTTAACCTAAACCTTCTCTGACCCCGGATTTACCCTCACTTCCCGGGCTGTTTCCAGTAATTTTCAATCTCTTCGAGTGAACGCCCCTTTGTTTCAGGCACATATTTCCAGACAAACAAGGCTGCCAGTATGCCCATGATCCCGTATATCCAGTAGGCAAAACCATGATTAAAGACCTGGTTCAGGGTACTGCTGTTATTGAGGATTGGGAAGCTCAGGGAAATGATCAGGTTTGAGACCCACATGGCAGCCACAGCAAGGGCCATGGCACGGCCCCGTATCCGGTTCGGGAAGATCTCGGAGAGAAGAACCCAGGTTACAGGTCCCCATGACAGCGCAAAACAAGCCACATATCCCAGCATACATATCAGGGATAGCATGTTCACCTGCTCCAGGAAAAAGGTAAAACCCAATACTATCATGAAAAAGGCCATACCAAGGGCACCGGTTATTTGCAAGGGTTTTCGCCCCCAGCGATCTACCGTGAATATGGCCACTACGGTGAAGCTGAGATTGATGATCCCTACAATGATGGTCTGCAGGAGAGCAGTGTCAGTGCCTGACCCCATATTCCCGAATATTTCCGGGGCATAATACAATACCACGTTTATCCCGACAAACTGCTGGAATACCGCCAGCAGCACCCCGATTATGATAACCAGTGTACCAAATGAGAATAGGCGCTTTGACCCGGCAGGCAGGTGGATTGACTCTACGATCCGCTGCAGGATGCCTGTAGCTTCGGACTCACCATTGATCTTCTTCAGTATCTGCAGGGCCCCGTCCCTGTTGTCTTTCATGACAAGATACCTGGGGGTCTCAGGAACGAACATCAACAACATCAGGAAAAGAGCGGCCGGTATCGTTTCAGAGGCAAACATCCATCTCCAGCCAAGCTGATGTAACCAAACATCATCACCCCGGCGGGAAATGCTGTAATTCACAAAGTAGACTACAAGCATGCCAAAGATAATCGCAAACTGGTTCCAAGATACGAGTTTGCCCCGGACCGCGGCAGGAGAGATTTCCGCAATATACATGGGTGAGAGCATGGAAGCGATCCCCACACCAATGCCTCCTATCAGGCGATAAATGATAAATACCAGGATGAATTTTTCATCTGCCGTTCCCAAGGGCTGGAAAAACAGTTCTGGCATGGAAGATCCCAGGGCAGATATTAAAAACAAAGCGGCAGCTATGATCAGCCCCTTTCTTCTCCCCAGTTTCAAGCTGATGATGCCCCCGGATAACCCCCCGATAATACATCCGATGAGGGCGGATGAGACAACCAGCCCGTGCATGAAATTGGCGGTGGTCTCCGGCCAGGCATAAGGATCTATGAAGAAATGTTTCAGTGAGGATACAGTTCCGGAGATGACGGCTGTATCATAACCGAATAGTAAGCCGCCGAAGGTAGCAATCACGGTCAGCTTTACCAGGTAAGGATTTGAGGAGATTTTTTCCATGGTGTCTGTGAATGGTTTGAAATTTTTCAATATAAATATGGCAAAAGTTGTTAAATTGGATACTGTTTTTATCATAAATTTATCTCATGACAGAAATTATCTCTTCCAGGCAAAGGGTTCAGGCTGTACTTGCACACAAGCAAGCCGATAAAGTAGCCGTTGATTTCGGTGCCTCCCCCGTAACCGGTATACATGTCCGGGTAATAGAAGAACTCCGCAGGTATTTTGGCCTTGCGGATATCCCCGTCAAGGTTGCAGAACCCTACCAGATGCTCGGGGAAGTAGATGCCGAACTATCCGGGATGCTGGAGGTTGATGTCCTGGGGATATCACCCAGGGAGAATATGTTCGGATTTGAGAATACAGACTGGAAGGAATTCAGGACCCCCTGGGGACAGGTTTTACTGGTACCTGGAAAGTTTGTTACCCTCGAGGATAAAAACGGTGATATTCTGATCTACCCTAAAGGGGATATCAGCGCACAGCCTTCGGGAAGAATGCCGGTTTCAGGATTTTTCTTCGACACCATTATCCGGCAGGAGCCATTTGATGAAAACAATCTCAATGTTGCCGATAACCTGGAAGAGTTCGGGGTATTCAAGGAGGAGGATGTTGAATACTGGACCCACCAGGCAGCACTGGCAGCTCAATCCGATAACGCAGTACTGGCTAATTTCGGGGGCACAGGCCTGGGTGACATTGCCCTTGTCCCCGGCCCTTTTCTAACCCATCCCAAGGGTATTCGCGATGTTACAGAATGGTATATGAGCACTGTGTTGAGACAGGATTACCTCCACCAGATCTTTTCCGGACAAACCGATATTGCCCTGCAGAACCTGGAGACTGCCCTGGGCATATTCGGAGACAACATTGATATTGCATTTATTTGCGGAACAGATTTTGGGACCCAGGATTCCCAGTTTTGTTCCGTTGAAGATTTCAATGAACTTTATGCGCCCTACTATAAAAAGATAAATGACTGGATCCACAGCCATACTACATGGAAGACATTCAAACATTCCTGTGGTTCAATAAATCCACTGTTACCCAGTCTGATAGAAGCCGGATTTGACATCATAAACCCTGTCCAGATCAATGCCCTGGACATGGATGCTGCCATGCTGAAGAGGGAGTATGGAGACCAGGTAACCTTCTGGGGTGGCGGGGTTGATACACAGAAGGTCCTGCCCTTCGGCAAACCTGATGAGGTCAAAAAGCAGGTACTTGATCAATGTGAAACACTATCCCGTGATGGAGGATTCGTTTTCAATACGGTTCATAATATCCAGGCCAATGTACCGCTCGAAAATGTCATTGCGATGCTGGATGCCATCAAACAATTCAATGGTAGCTGACCTCCCGGGGGTTTTTTAAGCCTTTGAGGAACCAGACCAGGACCAGGACCATCACAAAATCAAATATCCCTGATGCCAGTACCATCCAGACCATGTCGATAATAAGGGCATAGGAAATGAGAAATACCGTGGCGATCATCTTGGCAAAGATTGAAAAGCGGATCATGACCTGGTTCCCAACCGGATCCCTGGCTGCCGAAACATAGGCCCCACACATAACGATGTGGAAAACACCTGCCTGGATCTTGAAAAAATTTCCGCTATAATCATAAAACCCAAACAGGTCAAAATAGTCCAGTGGGATAATTATCAGTCCCAATCCAACACAAAAAGAATGGATGGCGACAAGTATCAGAAATATCTTCAATAATTTCAAGGATCTAAAATTCATGTGAAGGTTTTTATTCACCGTTTAATGGCTAATTATAATGAACAATGTAATGTTAATAAAAAAATTATGGGGTTTTTCTCAATGGATTGAAATTTTAAAAATACCTCACATTTATAACAAACAATAAGTCACTATCATAGTATAAATTCTGTCTAATAAATTACTCAACTACAGAGTAATTTTGATTCCTTCTAAATAGATCAAAGAGCTTGGTTATTAGGCTAAAAAGCAGTTTTTTTGTTATTTGAAAAAGACCTCACGTTACACATACTCACTTATGTGTTATTATTTTTTAATTTATTGTTACGCTAATCACATCTTACTTGGGAATTCGTTTGTTGATAACGGAATGTAAAGCTAGATTATGACAATTCAAAATCGAATTAACCGCTTGCTTAGTTATAAGCATCTACTGAACAGGTTTAAGTCCCTAGGCATGGTAAGAGTCTTTTCAGACAATATCGCGGATCCACTAGGTATATCTGCATCACTGGTCAGAAAGGATTTTGGCATTTTTGGTATATCCGGGAGCCAGAAGGGAGGCTACACTGTTACTGATGTTCTGGTCAAGATCAACGAGATCCTGGGGAGCAATG
>RCNC010001076.1_pt1 | contig 18246 bp, 17 predicted proteins | sample 2041301 | NCBI WGS metagenome assembly RCNC01 (sample SAMN09708231, study PRJNA481090) | Marine sediment metagenome, whole genome shotgun sequencing project. | biome: marine sediment; feature: ocean; material: sediment; isolation source: Sewage treatment plant 13A marine sediment (STP13A) ... | reverse complement strand
TGATTTTCCCAGCGGGGCGCAGTTAAAACAGATTCCCCTGCAGGCATCCGGTGAGTACGATTTTGAATTGCTCAGCCTGACCCTGCAGGAGGTAAAACGCCAGCTGCGTGAGAAGGGTGTGGAAAAACAGGCGATCACACTGTTGCCAACACCGGATATTGACTACCAGACGATCGTAACTGTCATGGATACCGTGCGATCCTTCAAGGCTGTGGTGGTGGCATCGGTGGTGGATGCCGCCCTGTTTCCCGAAATATCGTTTGGCGACGCGCCGCTGCTTGCAGTGGGGGATGCGGGATGAGTTCTTCCCTGCGCTCGCGCCGCATGGCGCGCAATCACCAGCGTATGACCCGGCAGCCCCGGCTGAACCTGGTGGCCTTGATGGACATCTTCACCATTCTGGTGCTGTTTCTCATGGTCAATAACGGTGATGTAGAAGTGCTGCAGCCTGACCGCAACATCACCCTTCCGGAATCCGTCTCCGAGCAGCGGCCGGAACTGGCACTGACAATCAAGATTACCACCGACCATATTCTCCTTGAGGGTCGCAGCATCCAGGGTATCGATGCCGCGCTGGCGCAGCAGGAGACGTCGCTGCAGGCTTTAGGCCAGGAATTACGCGACCAGGCTTCGCGAGAGCCCGAACTGGCCCAACGGGAGCGGGACCTGGGTCGCGCCGTCATTATCATGGGTGACCAGAACACGCCTTACAAACTGCTCAAGCGCATCATGACGACTTGTGCGGAAGCGGGCTACCGGAACCTATCCCTGGCCGTTAACAGCAAGTCGCCGGCAGCGGTCGAGCAACCGAAGCTGGTGTCGCGCAGTGGTTAGCGTATGTCCGTAATGACCTCAAGCCCTGAGTTACTGCTGCCCTGGGAGTCCACTGTTGAGGGGGATCGTCGTTTCCTAAGGGTGTTGCGCAACACACTGCTGGTGCTGGCCCTGTTCGCTATCGTAGTACCACTGCTGCCGGTGCCTGAACTAACGACAGGGCAACGGGAGGAAGTGCCTGCACAGCTGGCACGTATCATCCTGGAAAAGAAAACTCTCACGGAGCCGTTCAAGCCCCTGCCCAGGCCTGCACAGGAAAAGCCGGAATTCCCGGAACCGGAGGAGACGGTCAGGCAAAAACCGCGTGATAAGCCAAAACCAGTGGATCAGCTGGAGCAGGCGCGCAAGGTCGCCGCGGTGTCGGGTTTGCTCGCCTTTCAGGACGACCTGAGTGACATGCGCGATAGCATTGATGTGAATACACTTAACCAGGCACAACTGCGTCGCGGGCAGGCGAGCGCAGCCACTACCGAGCGTTCGATTGTTACCAGCGGCATACCCGCCGATAGCGGCGGCATCAGGACCAGCGCACTTAGCCGTGATACCGGTGGAGCTGCGCTATCGGGCCGAGAGACCACGCAGGTGCAAAATACTATTGCCAGTAAAGCCACTAAAACCGGGAAAAGCCAGGCGGAGACGCCCGGTGGACGCTCGGATGAGTCGATTCGCCGGGTCATGGACGGTAACAAAGGCCCTATATTTGCTATCTATAACAGGGCGTTGCGTAAGGACCCGCTGCTGCAGGGCAAGCTGGTATTTGAGATGGTGATTGATCCAGCTGGCGGCGTTATGCAGATAACGCTGGTGTCCAGTGAACTCTCTGACCCCTTGACCAGCAAGATTTTGTCTCGCATCAGGCTGATTAATTTCGGGGCGGAAGACGTGAACAGCACGCATGTAAATTATTCTTTGGACTTTTTAACGCACAGCTAAGGGTGGGAGGCGAGGATAGATTCAGTTGCTGCGCGATACGGCTGCGACTTCTCCTGTATCACTGGGCTGAGCTATCTTCCCACGCCCTTTGCGGTTCCAGTTCTCTACTGCATCGACTTTTTCAGCTAGCAATTCCCTTCGGCACTTTCGTCATCCTTGGCATGCTGTATTCGATCAAAGATTTCTTCGCGATGGACGGCAATCTCCCGCGGGGCGTCAATAGCGATCCTGACTTGATTGCCTTTGATGCCCAGGACAGTGATCGTAACGTCATCACCAATCTTCAAGCTTTCACCAGCTCTCCTGGATAGAATTAACATCTTGTTGCCTCGTTTATGCAGTTACCACTTAAGTATAGCATTATTACTCCAGGTACTCGGGCGGCAACCGCCGTTCCAGTACCCGAAATACAGTGCCTCGCCGCAAGCGACATAGTCGACTTCATAGCCGAGACCAGTCATCAGGCTGGCGAGTAGCTCGGCACTAGCGGCGTCGGGCTGAGCTGGGTACCATGCTGCTGTCTACAGGACGGTCGGATGTCGCTTTGTTACTCATGGTGTGAGCTCTTGTGTAAAGCAGAGTAGCGGGGCTGGTCAATCGCCAGCTGTCCAGCCACCGTCTGCCGCAGGTGTTCCGCCAGGCCCGGGGTGTTGAGAGGGAAGTCGCCCCGCAGGCGGTGTACCAGTGCCCAGCGCAGTGTATCGATATCCCCCTGTTGCCCGAGTAAGGCTTGGAGGCGGAGTTGTTCCTGGGTGGCCAGTTGCTGGCCGTACTGGAACTCCCGCTGGGCGATACCCAGGGAGTTGGCGGCGACCCGCGCCAGAAATCCGTTGTGTGGATCGAGCTGTGTCGCTACTTCCTCCTTGAGGAAATTCGCTACTCCTTCAAGCAACTCGGCCTGCATGGGCAGCTGTGTACCCGCAGCGATGCTGCGCTCCATCGACGGCAGTGAAAACTCGCCGGGAATAATAAGGTTCACGCAATCCATCTGCGCCTCAGAGGAGCGTCGTCCGATCACCGGGCGCTCCAGGCTGGGAGCCTCCCCGGTGCGCCAGGCGTTGGCCATCTGCAAGGTTGCCATGGCCCACCAGAAGGAGCCGAACACCTGCCAGAAGCGCAGCTGTTCGGACGTGACCTCGATGCCTGATGTGTCGTGGTAGCCAGCCAGGAGATCATCGATCTCACCAAAGCCACCTACCGGTAGCTCACTCTTGCCGAAGCGCCAGGAGTTCACACAGAGCCAGCCCAGGTCTCTCAAGGGGTCGCCGATCTGGCTCAGTTCCCAGTCGAGTACCGCGTTGATGCCGGTGGGGGTCACCATCAGGTTGCCGTTGCGGAAATCGCCGTGCACCAGCGTCATGCGCGACTGTGCCGGGAGATTCTCCTGTAGCCAGCGCCAGGTGTAGTCGATCATTGGCACCGGCACATTGAACTCACGGTAGTACGACCAGGTTTCCTCTACCAGGGTAGCGGGCTCTACTGTTGGCAGGTCCTCCTGCAGGCCAGCGGCGCGCCAGTCCAGGGCATGGATGCGGCCCAGGATTTCACCACACGCGCGCGCCAGTTGCGGGCGGACTGCGGAAAATTCCTCCGCGCGTACGATGCGCTGGCCCAGGGTTTCACCCTCCAGCCACTCCATGATGAAACCCGCGCCCAGTTCATCACCTGGCTGCAGTACATAAACAATGTCGGGGCCGGGGATGCCGCCAGCTCCGGCCAACTGGAACAGGCGCGCTTCGGTGTCGAGACTGATACCACCCATGCTGGAGTCCGCAGCCATAGTGGGTTGCGAGCGGCGCAGTGCCAGCTGTAACTCCCGTGAGCCCGTGTTGATAGTAATGCGGTAGGTTTCCTGGCTGGCGCCGGCGGTCAGCTGCTTGCATGACTGCAGTGATTGGAAGTCCTTTAGTTCCCGGGAAAGAACGCGCGTCAGTGCACTGTCGAATGTCACAGGCATTGCGACTAACTCACCCCCTTGGGTTTGTGTTGCTTCATGATGCCAAACAGGTAACCCGCTGCGCGACGCATCTGGATTTCGTCCGCGCCCTCGGTGATGCGATAGCGGCGATGATGGCGGTAGATATGCTCAAAGGGCTTGTAGCGTGAGTAACCCATGCCACCATGCACCTGCATGGCAAAATCTGCTGCCTCACAGCACAGGCGATTGGCCTGGTAATTACAGATGGACACTTTGTCCGAAACGGAAAAGGCACCGTCGCGATCCATTAGCCAGGCGGTTTTGTGAATCAGTGCGCGCAGCATTTCACAACGGGCGTGCAGCTCCACCAGCGGAAACTGGATACCCTGGTTGGCGGACAGCGGCTTGCCAAAGGGCTTGCGCTCATTGGCGTGCTTGACGGCTTCACTTACGCAGTACTGGGCGGCACCGAGGCTGGACGCTGCCTGCCTGATACGGTTCTCATTGAAAAAATGTTGCACGATTTGCAGGCCGCGACCTTCACCGCCAAATATCGAGACGTCGGGCACCCGAACGTCGGTGAAGGTGACATGGGCGTGATCCGTCGGCATATTAAAAGTCCACAGGTACTCTTCAATATTAACCCCGGGTGTGTCCATAGGCACCAGGAAGGCGGTGATCCCGCGAGCGTCTCCCGCTTCACCGGAGGTGCGCGCCATGACCATATCCGCAGCGGCGACATGAACGCCGGTATTCCAGGTCTTTTCACCGTTGATTACCCACTCGTCGCCATCGCGTACAGCGGCGGTTTCCATGTAGGTGGCATCGGAGCCGTGCTCGGGTTCGGTAATACCGAAGGCGAAACCCTTGCTGGCGGTTTTCATACCCTCCAGCCATTCGTCTTGCTGTTGGTCGGTGCCATATTCCAGCATCAACAACAGACCAATGTTGTTGCCAACAACAGAGTGTTCATTCTGCAGGTCGTTGTGCAGGCCCAGCCCCTTTGCCGCCAGGTGCTCGCGGATGATGGCCATACCCAGGTTGTTGCCATCGCGCCCGCCGTGCTCGGCGGGGAAGGGGTAGCTGAAGATGCCGGCTGCAATGGCGAGGCGTTTTGCCTGGTGCAGTAATGCCTCCCATTCCTCGTTGGGCAGGCCGTCCCGGTGCCAGTCAGTGCGGGCGTCTTCCCGGCGATGATCGAAGAAGCGGATATTATCGCCCTGTTGCTCCAGTGGCTTGATCTTGTCCTCGATGAACTGGTCCACTTCCTCCAGGAAAGTGGCAATATCCTCCGGAATTTCGAAATCCATGGTGTCTTCTCCGCACTGTTTCAGGCGTAGCTTACGCTGCTGGCGAAAATGTTACACCCCCATGTCCACGGTAACCTGGTCTGCGTCGTCCACGGGAACGGGCTTTGCGCTGGTCGCTTACAGTGGGCTACACTGCTTGGTGTTACGGCGAACTGGATATAATCATGGCGGTAGGAAAGTGGATGCGAAGAGGTTTTCCGGCGGTGGTATTGCGCTGGGCGTCAGGCCTGCGTTTTCCAGCGTTGTTTATAGTGACGGCGCTGCTGTTTGGCCTCAACCTGTTTATTCCCGATGTCATCCCGTTTGTTGATGAACTTATTATGGGCTTGATTGCACTGTTGCTGGCAAATTGGCGTAAGCAACCTGACAAGCAGGACGAGCAAGCTTCTTGAGAAATTTAATGGGGAAAACATGATTACACTACACGGCGCATCCGCCTCACCCTTTGTGCGCAAGGTCATGGTGGTGCTGGCTTTGAAAGAGCTGCCCTATGAGCATGTTCCGGCGATGCCCTGGTCCCGCGACCCTGAGCTGGCAAAGGTCAGTCCGCTGGAGAAGGTGCCAGCACTGCAGGATGGTGATTTGACCATCGCCGATTCCAAGGTCATCTGTCGTTACCTCGAAGCGGCTTATCCGGAGATTCCCGTTTACCCGACAGAGCTTTTGCCAAGGGCCAGGGCTGACTGGTTGGAGGAATACGGTGGTACGGCACTGGCCGAGTCAGCGGCGAGCATTTTTTTCCACCGCGTTATGCGGCCCATGATGTTCAAGAAAGAGGTGGACGAGGAAGCGGTAGCCAAGATCACTGACAAGAAATTGCCGCCAATGCTCGATTACCTGGAGTCGGAACTGCCCGCCGACGGTTACCTGTTTGGTGACTTTGGTGCAGCCGACATGGCCCTGGTATCACCCTTCGTGAACGCCGGTTATGCGGGCTATACCATCGATGGTGAGCGTTGGCCCAAGGTTGCGGCCTTTGTCGATCGGGTTCTCTCCCACGCGGTAGTTGCGCCATTGCTGGAAGAGGAGGCGAAAGCCTTTGCTGGCCAGTCGCCTGGATGACGCAACACAGGCCCGGTTCTAGTCCAGGTCGCTGGCATCGTGCCGTTCCGCCAGCTGCTTTTCTTCCGGCCCCCAGGCCCTGTTGACGCGCAGGCCGCGCTGTACCGCAGGGCGCTCCTGTATTTGTGCAGCCCAGCGGGTGACATTCTTGTAGGATGCTACATCAAGAAACTCCTGGGCTTCATAGAGTTTCCCCAATACCAGCGCGCCGTACCATGCGTGGTTGGCGATGTCCGCGATGTTGTATTCGTCACCACACAGGTATTGCCGTGACGCCAGGTTCTGGTCCAGTACGTCGAGCTGGCGTTTCACTTCCATGGTGTAGCGATTGATGGGGTACTCCCACTTTTCCGGCGCGTAGGCATAGAAATGGCCGAAGCCGCCACCGAGATACGGTACGCTGCCCATTTGCCAGAACAGCCAGGACATGCATTCCGCCCTGGCTGCCGGTGCTGTGGGCAAAAATGCACCGCACTTCTCGGCCAGGTAAACCAGGATGGCGCCGGATTCAAATATCCGGGTGGGCGGATTAGTGCTCCTGTCCAGCAGGGCGGGAATCTTGGAGTTCGGGTTTATGGCGACAAAGTCGCTGCTGAACTGGTCGCCTTCGCTGATATCGATCAGCCAGGCATCGTATTCAGCCTCAGTTTTCCCCAGTGCGAGTAACTCCTCCAGCATTACGGTGACCTTGACGCCGTTGGGCGTGGCCAGCGAATAAAGCTGCAAGGGGTGCTTGCCCACCGGCAGTTCCTTGTCGTGTGTGGCGCCTGCGATAGGGCGGTTGATATTGGCAAATCTGCCGCCGCTTTCCGAGTCCCATTTCCAGACTTTGGCCGGAGTGTATGCTGTAGTGTCGCTCATTGGTGGTGCTCCATTACTGTCAATTGCCGGGTAACTTGTCGGATAATTTGTCGGGTGACTTGTCGGGTGACTTGTCGGGTGACTTGTTGCATGAGGTACTGGAATGACCTCGGGATAAATTGGCCAGCTGCAATTAGCTGGCCATAATTTACGGTGTTTCCACCGCCTGTTCCGCAGCAGCCTCTTGCACAGTGTCTGCGGGGGCCGGGTCAGCATTATCTACTGCAGCTTCTTCCGTGTTTTCCATGGGTGTCGCATCCACTTCAGCTGGTGCTTCTTCTATCCTGCTTAGTTTCTTGCGCAGTCCCTGCAGCGGGTAGCCGCCACTGTAGGCAATATCGGCGTGCTTGGCGGCACTCTCATAATCACCCTGATCGAAGTACATCAGTCCCAGGTTGTAGTTCACCTGCGCATTTTCTGGCTCCAGGTTGTAAGCCTGCATGTATTTGGCCTTTGATCCGATGAATTCGGAATTCCAGTGATAGTGCATGCCGTTCAGCATGTAGACCATGGGATCCTTGGGCGCGAAAAAACTGGCGCGGGTGAACAGGCACTCCATGGAGTGAATTTCATTTTTATTGTCTATTTTCGGGTAATCACGGTAGTAGCGCATCATCGTATACAGCGCCCTGTGATGGTTTGGGTAGATTCTCAAAGTCTTTGCGGCGCTCATGGCGCTTTGCTTTGGATCGCCCGTCAGGTTCTCAACGTGTGGCGGAAAATAGGAGTGTTCCACCCGCTCGAGGTGCACATGCGATGCTCGCTGGGTGTAATCCCAGGGCCCCAGTGAGTTAACGCCGCCAGTGAGCTGGCCGCCGATAATTCCGCAGTTGTTATTGTCAACCTGGTTATTGGGTGCGGCAAATACCGTACTTGCTGCGAGCAGTGCCAATAGGGGCAATGTCAGCCCGATGGAAAAATGCCTTAGCTGCTTGTTCAAAATTACGCTCTTCCTTTCTTGCCTGGTTTCGGATTTCACTGGTCTGGATGGCGCCAGCTTAAAAAGCCGGGTGTCATCCTGCGCAATACTGTTGTTGATCTTTATGCTGTGCATTACGCCAATGATTGGCACTTTAACCCGGGTACTCACTCCGTGAATCCCGAAAAGTGCCGCTTGATCGAAGCCTATCATAATTTGTCGCAAGCGCAATTCCCTTTCATCCGCAAAAATGTCCAGATAATTGCTGTCCGGGCCACCAGCGGAGGGCCCCTGGGGCTGCTTGAAATCAGTGCCTGTTCGTATGTACCGCATGGGATGATGGCCGCCGGGAGCGTGATGTGCGCACCACCGTTGAGCCGGCAGTACCATGTCGGTGGAATGTGGCATAAACTTCCGGCTCGCTCCTATTCGTCCTACAAGAGAAGATTTATGCCTATCAGCGCAATGGATGAGACCCTGGCTCACCAGACACCGGAAACGTTTGACCAGGTGAGTACCAGTGATCGGAATTTTTACGATCGTTATTATTTCAATTTGCACCCGCAGTCGGGCGAGTTTTTCATGGTGATCGGCATTGGCCAGTATCCCAATCTTGGCACGACGGACGCCTTTGCCCTTATCGTCAAGGACGGCAGGCAGTACGTGCTGCGCTGCTCCCGGGAGTTGGGCGTGGATCGCTCCGATACTACGGTGGGCCCCTTCGGTGTGGAGGTGCTGCAGCCATTACAGAGCCTGCGTTTCTATTGCGAAGACAATGAGCACGATATCAGCTTCGACCTGACCTTCGACGGGCGTGGCCCGGCGGTGGAAGAACCACGCACGGTCGCCCGCAAGGGCGCGCGCATTACTATGGATACCTCGCGCTATACGCAAATGGGACGCTGGGCAGGCTTAATCAGTCTCAAGGGTGAAACAATCGCTGTCGATTATGACCAATGGCTGGGTATTCGCGATCACTCCTGGGGCATTCGACCGGTGGGTGAAGCAGAGCCACTGGGGATTCGAATCAATGAGTACATCGATAACTACGGTTTTTTCCACATTTTCGTGCCCATGCAATTCCAGGATTTTCAACTCAAGGTTTTTGTAGAAGAGAATGCCGACGGCAGCCTGATCGTGGAAGAGTGCATAAAGGTTGATAGCCTGGAGAAGGGTGGGGCGGTGCACCAGTTGGGCAAGCCCACGCACAAAATCAACTATGTCAGTGGTTCCCGGGAATTTGAATCGGCAGAGTTGCACTTCGACGATGAGCATGGCAAGCCGCTGGTGGTGAAGTGTGAAGCACTGACCTGCGCCTGCCTCGCCGCGGGCACCGGCTATGTCGCGACACCGGAATGGACCCATGGCGCCTACCAGGGAAAGTTAAAACTTGAAGCGGTGGAGTTCGATGTGAGCACAGCGCAAGCCAGGGGCGCACTGGGCCCTTTGTATGAACATATTGTCAGGTTTGAACTCAGTACCGGGGAAGTTACCTATGGCATGTTCGAGAACCTGTCCGTGGGGCATCATTTTCCCTATGGTTTCGAGTCCTTTGAGGCTGTGGCCCCCTAGGGGCTTGGGCACTAGAGCTGGCGCATTACGGCAGCGTATTTCTATGCTTGTGCTAATATATTTAAGATCCACCTGGGTTCGCGACCGAGGCAAAGAGCAATGGCAGAGAACGAAGCGTCATCATCCAATAATATGTTAGTTGAGGACGACAGGACCGGACTTGATGTCACTACCCTGCGTCGCGCGATCCAGGACAATCTTTTCTACCGCTGTGGCAATATTCCAAGGCTGGCTACACGCAATGACTATTACACGGCAGTCGCCTACACCGTGCGCGACCGCCTCATGCAGCGCTGGCTCAGCACCGCTAGCAGTTTTCTGGGTAACCCCAAGCGGGCGGTCGTTTATCTCTCCGCGGAGTACCTGCTGGGTCCGCACCTGGGCAATGCGCTGCTGAATCTCGGCATTCGCGACGAGGTGGCCGAAGCAGTGGCCTCGCTGGGCCAGGATCTTGACGATCTCGCCGATGCTGAACCTGAGCCTGGTCTTGGCAACGGTGGTCTGGGCCGTCTGGCCGCCTGCTTCATGGACTCGATGTCAACCATGGAGATTCCGGCGATTGGCTACGGATTGCGCTATGAATTCGGCATTTTCCAGCAGCGTATCGTTGACGGCTGGCAGGTCGAGCACACCGACAAGTGGTTGCGACAAACCAATCCCTGGGAGGTGATACGGCAGGAGTACAGCTACACGGTGGGGTTCGGCGGCCATACCCAGGTCCACAGGGATGAGAAAGGCCGATCCCGTGTTCACTGGCAGCCTGATGACGTGGTGCGAGGTGTTGCCTACTTTACGCCAATTCCCGGCTACAAGGTCAACTCGGTCAACATGTTACGCCTCTGGGCTGCGGAGGCGGAGGAGACCTTCGATTTCGAGAGTTTCAATGTGGGCGACTATTACGGCGCGGTGGAGCAAAAGGTGGCCTCGGAAACCCTTACCAAGGTACTTTATCCCAATGACGAGCCTGAATTTGGCAAGAAACTGAGACTGCAACAGCAGTATTTTCTCGTATCCTGCTCGCTGCAGGACTTGCTTAGATTGCACGAGCTGCGGGGCTGCGGCCCTGACAATCTGCACGAGTGTTACACCATACAGCTGAACGACACCCATCCGGCCCTTGCCATACCGGAGTTGATGCGTCTGCTACTCGATCAGTACGGGATGGATTGGGAGGCCGCCTGGGAGATAAGCTCCACAACCTTTGCCTACACCAATCACACCCTGCTGCCTGAGGCCCTTGAAACATGGCCCCTGCCGATGTTCCAGAAGTTATTACCTCGTCACCTGGAAATCATCTACGAGATCAACCACCGCTTTCTTGACGAGGTAGCAAAACGCTTTCCCGGCGATACCGTGAAGCTGGAGCGCCTGTCGCTGATCGACGAGCATGGCAACAAAGCGGTACGAATGGCCAATCTCGCTACGGTGGGCAGCTTTTCGGTCAATGGTGTTTCCGCCCTTCACACGGAGTTGCTGAAGAGCCGGGTCATGAAGGATTTTCACGAGTTCTATCCCGGTAAGTTCAACAACAAGACCAACGGCGTTACCCCACGCCGGTTTCTGGCGCTTTCCAACCCAGAGCTCGCAAAGCTTATTACCGCACAGATTGGCGAGGAGTGGATGATCGATCTGGAACAGTTGCGCAAGCTGGAGACTCTCGCCGATGACGAAGAGTTCCAGGTTCAATGGCGAGCGGTCAAGAATATGCGTAAAAAAGTCGCCGCAGAAGAGGCTCGAAAATTAATGGGTGTCGATCTGGACATCGAGTCCATGTTCGATATCCAGGTCAAGCGTATCCACGAATACAAACGGCAGCATTTAGCGGTGCTGCACCTCGTCCACCTGTACCGACAACTGAAGGAAAATCCAGGCCTGGAGATCGCCCCGCGAACAGCCATCTTTGGCGGCAAGGCTGCACCTGGATACTTTATGGCCAAGCTCATCATAAAGCTGATCAACTCAGTCGGTGCGGTGGTGAATTCAGATCCGGATAGCCGGGACAAGCTGAGAGTGGTCTTCGTCCCGAACTACAGCGTAAAAACCGCCCAGAATATATATCCTGCTGCGGATCTTTCCGAGCAGATATCAACCGCCGGTAAGGAGGCCTCGGGAACGGGCAACATGAAATTTTCGATGAACGGCGCACTCACCATCGGCACGCTCGATGGAGCCAACGTTGAGATTCGCGAGGCGGTTGGCGAAGAGAATTTTTTCCTGTTCGGTCTCACGACCGATGAAGTTCATACGCTGCAGCACCAGGGGTACCGCCCGCGCGAGCATTACGAGCAGAACCAGGCGCTTCGGGAGGCGCTGGATCTCATCTCCTCGGGACATTTTTCCGCTGGAGACAGGTCACTTTTTCGTCCCCTGATCGACAACCTACTCTATCACGATGACTATTTCGTACTGGCGGATTTTCAGTCCTACGTCGACTGCCAGGAAAGAGTGGCTCTTGCCTGGGCTGATCAACGACGCTGGACCAGGATGTCTATCCTGAACACTGCGAGGATGGGACGCTTTTCCTCTGATCGCACCATAGGCGATTACTGTCGCGATATCTGGAGAGCGACGCCGAGCCCGGTTGAGCTCGTTGATGTCGACCTGGGATGAAGTAGACAAAATTTCCTGAATGGCACAAAGCGGCCTCCTGATTAGCTGAAATCGAGGGATTTTTATGACCGCAATGGAGTAAAGCGCACACCCAGTGTCATTACAGATTAATCATTACAGATTAATCCGTATTCCGGGTCAGCAGGAAGGTGATCGCCTCACTCAGTGCGTCGCATTCCTGCTCGATTGATTTTTTGGTCTTGTTGCCTTTGGGGTTGATCTCATCAACCATGCCACGCAAGGTGGCAAATAGCAGGCGGCGCGCGATTTCGCTCTGCTGCGGCTCGCGGATTTTTCCCTCGAACAGTCGCTCCCATAGCTCCGAGGTTTTGGCGGCCCAGCGCGTCAGTTGTTTTTGGCCGTTGATGCTGGAGGAATTGTCCTTGCCCGCATTGCGCAGTATGGCGATGCTGACGCGATACTCTTTTTTGCTGACCAGTGTCCACACCACTGCAATGAGCTGCCTGACTCTTGCTTGCAGATCCTCGCCCTGCAGGGCGGTCCCGGCCAGTGTCTCGGTAAAGTCGTCAAAGATAAAATCAATGACGGCCTGTAGCAGACCGTCCTTGTCACCAAAGTGGTATTGCAGTACTCCCCAGCTCACACCGGCTTCCTCGGCAATGCGGTTGGTGTGAGCGGCGTGAAAGCCATCGCGGTAGATGCAGTCTATGGCGGCCCGAATGACTTTACCCCGGGTGATTTCGCGTTTACTCAGTTTGGTGCTTTGGGTCATTGCCATTGCCGTAGCGAGCCAGTTGCCCTGCCAATAAAATAGTTGAAACTATAAAACAATGACTCTATATTCACAAGCCTGCCCATTATTTCCCGTTACTTTGAGACAGGTGTGACCGTTGAGCAATAAACTACTGAAATTCAGCCGGCTGCAGTTGGCCCAGCTGGGCAGGGAATACATGTTGTGTTCCCAATTCAATAGCAGAACCGGCTACGCCGCCTTGCGCATCAATCACGGTGACGAGTCCTATAAGGACGTGGCCATCAGCAACTGGATGGGCGCCAGTCCGGTCTACACACAGCGGATGCAAAAAGCCATGGGTTTCGCCGGCGGCACGGATGTAGCGACTATTTTCAAGGGACTGCAGCTGGAGTGCGGTTTTACCCACCAGTATTTCGATGTGCATTTTGAAGTGCTGGAACAGGACAGGGGCCGTTTCTGGCTGAACAGCTGTGGCCCCCTGCTGGAGACCGAGCCGCGGGGTGAAGACGCCGTCAGGTTGATGTGCCACGATATCGAGGACCCGACGTTTAACGCCACCGCCATTGCCACCAATCCCCTCGCACGAATGCGTCCGGTGCACCGGCCACCCAGGGTGCCGGCGGATCGAACGCCCCACTGCGAATGGAACGTTTTTATTGATCACCAGGCCGAGCCATTGCAGGAGCCTGCAATCACTACAGCGATGCGTACTACCGAGCTAGCGGCACTCGAGATAAGCCGGCCTGCAGGTACTGAGCCAGGCGGCATGGATTACTACACCGGCCCGGTGTTTGAGCAGCTGCAACTGGAGCAACTTTCCCACTCTGCGTTGGCGGTAGTCTGTAGCGAGATAGCGGTACAGGTCCACTTGCTGCTGACGGGTCTTATTTATGCTGTGGCGGAGCGCTATGGCGAGTCTGCTGCCCACACGGTCGGTGAATTTCAGATGACGGGCACCTGCGCGGTGGTGAGTCATCGGCTGAGTGAATGGCTGGACTGCAGCGGCGGCGGGATTGACGCGGTGCTGGAGGTACTCGAAATCCACCCGGCGTTTATGCCGCGCGAGTACTTCAATCTCCAGCTCAGCAAGCTGGATGAAAATCGGGCCCTGTTCGAGCTGCTGGATTGTCCCGCCAGCCGCGAGACCATGCCATTTGGCTGGCACGCCCTGTTGCAGCGCGATATGACGGGCGGCCTGGAGGCGCTGGTGCAGGGCGTAGACCCCCGGGCCCGCCTGGTTCGTGTTGACCAGGATAGGCTTGCGTGGGAGATTGTCATCGAGGAGGATGCGCAGGTGATTGAGGAGCCACTGCCGGTACAAATCGCCAAGGGCACCGTGCTCTACCAGACCAGGCTGGAAGATCATATTCAGCTGTTGCAGGTGGCCTCGCCGCAGGGGGAGTGATCGCAGGCTGCGCTGGGATTCCTGCTACGTGCAGAGAAAGCGCTGGGCAAACGCTTCCAGGCGACGTTTTTTGTCATCGATACCGGACAGGCTTGTACGGCCGTCCTCGTCCAGGAAATTGCAACCATTGACCATGGTCACCCCGGCGGCAGCCAGCCGCTCATGGGTGCCGTCATCGGGGTTCTGTACGCCAGTCCAGATATCGAAGGGCTTGTCTGTGCAGCCCAGTTCCTCGCGCACACCATTGAGTGTCTCTAGCAGGGGGTAGATGTCCTCCTCTACATGTGAGGTGGCCATCCAGCCATCAAAGCGACAGGCCCGACGCAGCGCAGCGGGCGCATAACCGCCGATCATGATGGGCAGTGGTTCGCTGATCCCCGGCGACATCTTGACCGGGGGGAGGGTGTAGTACTCGCCTTGATGTTCAGTCATTTCACCGGACAGCAGGCGGGGAAGGATTTCCAGCATTTCGTCCGCTCGTTTGCCACGGGTATGAAAATCCTGGCCGACCATGTCGAACTCCGCCTTCTGCCAACCCACCCCCGCACCGAGTGTGATGCGGTTACCCGACATATAGGCGGCGGTAGACAGGGCCTTGGCGGCACTGAGTGGATCCCGCAAGGGCAGAATGTAGATGGTGGACAGAAAGTGCAGGCTGGTGGTTGCCTGGGCGAGGGCGGCGGTCATTACCCAGGGATCGGGCCAGTGGGTTTCCGGGTTCCACAGGATATTGCCGCTGTCGCCGTACAAGTATTCGTCTGCCTGGTCTTTGGTGGTCACCAGGTGGTCGCCGTAGGAGACGCCGTGGAAGCCCAGCGCCTCACAGAACCGGGCGAGTTCCACCATCTGCTCCATTTCCACAAATGCCAGTGATTGCCAGAACTTCATAAGCTGCTTCCTGTGGCCTGTTTTATAGTTGCAACTATATAATATCTCGGTTATCTTTGCTTGCATAGGGGGGCTTCCCCGATACTAGATTGCTATGCAAGGAGGGCCTGCGATGTCTGAGTACAGTCGTGAGGAAATGGAAGAAATGATGCGCCGTTGGCTGGCGGTTAATGACAAGGCGGAGCAAGAGGGTAACTGGCGTCATCTGGCCGACTACTACACGGAAGATTGTCTCTACGGCTGGGATACGCCCAATGGCAAGTACGAATTTACCGGTCGCGAGACCATCCGGGAAACCTGTGTGGGGGCTGCCATGGATCCGTACAAAGGCTGGACCTATCCCTACGACCAGATCGTGATCGATGAAACCCGTGGCGCTGCCATGGCGATCTGGTGGCAGACTCCGCCGGGTGCGCCGGTACGTGAAGACGGTTCGCCCATGAAGGTCATCGGCGCTTCCTACTTCAAGTACGGCGGTGATTACCTGTGGAGTGAGCAGCTGGATATGTACGATTACACCAACATTACCAACCTGATCAAGGAGTGTGTTGAGAAAGGCATACTCAAGGAAATGCCCACCATGTCGACGGACCAGGTGTAGGGCGGAGGATTAGCATGAGTGAAAGCGCTGTAAAACAATTGAAGCTGCCACCCAGGGTCAGTGGTGAAAAACCCGGGGTCGGGCACATGGACGAGTTCGGCGTTAATTTCGCCCGCTTCCTGATGCGCTGCAACGAGGAGTGCGGAGAGCTGGCGGAGTACAACATGGGCGGGCAGCAGACGGTGTTGATGAGCGGCCCTGAGGCACAGGAAGCCTTCCTCAAAACCTTTGACCAGAAGTTGAGCCGCGCCGCTGCGTACCAGGCTACGGTGCCGGTATTCGGCAAGGGTGTTATTTTTGATGCGCCCCCCGACAAGATGAAGACCCAGCTGAAGATCCAGGTAGATGCCCTGCGTTACCAGAATATGAAAAGCTATGCGGCTATTATTTCCCAGGAGGTGGAAGACTGGGTGGCGCAGTGGGGTGAGGAAGGGGAGCTGGATTTTCTCGACGAGTTTGTCAGCCTGACCCTGCACACCGCCTGTCACTGCCTGTTGGGCGCAGATTTCCGTTACAAAATGACGGAGGAATTCAAACAGCTCTACCACGACCTGGAGAAGGGTTTACAGGCCATCGCGTTTGTCGATCCCTACATGCAGCAACCGGTTTTTGAGGCGCGAGACAGGGCCAGGGAGCGCTTGCAGGAGCTGATAAGCGAGATCATCACCGAGCGTCGCGCCAACAGCGATGTTGACTACGGGGATGCCCTGGAAACTTTCATGTCCGGCACCTATGCCGATGGTTCCGCGCTGACCGATAACGAAGTTACCGGTCTGGTCATCGCTACCATGTTTGCCGGGCATCATACCAGTTCCGGTACCGCCACCTGGACGCTGACAGAACTGGCCCGCCAGCAAGAGTATGCCGGCGAGGTGCTGGAGGAACTGGAGGCCCTGTTCAAGGATGGCGACGAGCTGACCCTGGAGGCCCTGCGTGAAATCCCGCACCTGGAGCGCTTTATTGAAGAGGTACTGCGCCTGCATCCGCCGCTGATCCTGTTGATGCGCCGGGTGATTGAGGACATTGACTACAAGGGGACCCTGATTGAGGCCGGCAAGACCGTGGCGATTTCCACTTACGGCTCCCATCGCAACACGGATTATTTTCCCGACCCGGAGCGCTTTGACCCGCACCGGGAGAAACCGGATACCCTGTTCGCCTATATTCCTTTTGGCGGCGGCCCGCACAAATGTGCCGGCAATGCCTTTGCCATGATGCAGCTGAAATCCATTTTTGCCGCACTGTTGCCGCGTTACGAGTTCGAACTGGTTGATGCGGATGACAGCTACCAGGATGATTTTTCCGCGATGGTGCTCAAACCCAGCGGCCCCTGCCGTTTGCGCTATAAAAAACGCCACTGATCGAAAGGGAGTAGGGCAGTGAAAGTAGTGGTTGATTTGGCCCTGTGCCAGGGGCACAGCGTTTGCCTCGGCGAAGCACCTGAGGTATTCGATGTGCGCGAAGAAGATGACGGCTACCCGCAGGTGAAGGTGCTGCTGGAAAATCCTCCCGAGGCACTGCGTGAGAAAGTGATGACAGCGGCGCGCTATTGTCCCAATCATGTCATCACAGTATTGGAAGACTAGTCGGCCCGCTATGAAAATACTCGTCACCGGTGGCACCGGCTTTGTTGGTTCCCATGTGTGCCGGCAGTTACTGGCAGGCAGGCACCAGGTGCGCCTGCTGGTGCGCAGCATTGACAAGGCACAGTCCTGGTATGAACAACTGGGCGAAGGTATTCCTGAGCTTATCAGGGGCGACGTCACTGATAACACCTCGGTACAGGCCGCTTTGTTGGACTGTGATGGCGTGGTGCACGCTGCCGCCGGGACTCCGATAAAGATGAAGTCCCTGGAGCAGATGTTCGCGGTGAACGTGGGTGGTGTGAAAAACGTCGTTGGCAGCGCGCTGGCGTGTGGCATCGAACACATTGTCTGTATTTCCAGTATCACCGCAATTTTCAATGAGGATGCCAGCCGGGTAACGGCTGACGCGCCACCGGCCAGTTCGAGCATGCCCTATGGGCAAAGCAAGGTTGAAGCGGAGTACTACTTGCGGGACTTGCAGTCGCAGGGAGCCCCGGTCTCTATTGTGTACCCCGGCGGCATTATCGGCCCGGATGATCCCGGTCTGTCCGATACCTTCAAAGCCCTGAAGCACCGTATCGAAAATGGCTTCAGGATATTTGGCGAGGGCGGCATGCAGCATGTTGATGTGCGTGACCTGTCCGCGCTGGTCTGTGCCCTGGTGGTGGACGGAGGCGCTGGCCGTTACCTGTTGCCGGGGGTGTACTGCCAATGGACCGAGCTGGCTGATATCGTGGAACAGGTTTCCGGCTGCCAGTTACAGCGCATCCCGGCCCAGGGCTGGAAGCTTCGCCTCGTTGGCCGGCTGGTGGATGTAGTGAGAAAGTTCAGGCCGGTGGACTCGCCCATTTCCGCCGAGACCATGCGCTATGCCACCCTGTGGCCCAATATTGAAAACACCGGGGAGATGGCCCGACGTGGCCTGGCCTTGCGCAGCACCAGTGAGACCTTTGCCGATGCCATTACCTGGATGGTGCAAGCGGGGCATCTGGACGCATCACTATGCCCGAAGATCACACTCAAAAAACCGTA
>RCNC010001075.1_pt1 | contig 18247 bp, 16 predicted proteins | sample 2041301 | NCBI WGS metagenome assembly RCNC01 (sample SAMN09708231, study PRJNA481090) | Marine sediment metagenome, whole genome shotgun sequencing project. | biome: marine sediment; feature: ocean; material: sediment; isolation source: Sewage treatment plant 13A marine sediment (STP13A) ... | reverse complement strand
ACTGCTGTTTTCTGTTGCCATAAAATTGAATCAGGTTACAGATTTTAGATACTTTATTGGGGTAAATTCACAGAACGCTCAAAGATATTGATTAAGTTTGTTATTTGAAAAACAGTAAATAATTTGAACAGAGTATAAATTAGGGACATGATGATCCGAATTTATTAACTTTGAAAGCGACCAGAGAGATGGCACTCCTAAGAAAAGAGATAAAAATCTGCATGGGCAGTTCCTGTTTTAGCAGGGGAAACAGACAAACCCTCCAGCTGATTCAAAAGTACCTTAAAGACCACCAGTTGGAACGGGATGTAATCCTGAAAGGCAATCATTGTTTTGGAGATTGCAGTGCAGGACCCGTGGTAACCATTGGTGCAAAGGTATTTGAACAGGTAAGCCAGGAGGGTATCCTTGAGATCCTCGATCAGGAATTCGGAGAAAGGTAAGTGATTAACTATGGAACCGCTATTAAAAATCAACAACGAAACATGTATAGCCTGTTATGCTTGTGTAAGAGCCTGCCCGGTGAAAGCAATCAGGGTAACATCTGATAAGATCAAACCTGAGATTATCCAGGAGAGATGTATCGGTTGTGGAAGCTGTGCCGCCGCATGCGGTCCGGAGGCCATCGAGATCAGAAATACCAGGGAAAATCTGATGGAGATGTTAAAGAAAAATAAGAAGATCTCTGCCCTGGTCGATCCCTCCATTGCAGGAGAATTTCCCGACATCACCGACTACAGGAAATTTGTGCAGATGCTTCGAACCCTTGGATTTGATTCCGTGCAAGAGGTTGCCTTTGGTGTCGACCTGGTGGCCAGGGAGTACAAAGAGCTGTTCAGGAGAAGCAAGGGTAAGTATTACATTATGTCTAACGATCCAGTGACAGTCTCATTTATTGAAAAATACAAGCCCACCCTGGTTCCAAATCTGGCCCCCATCCTTCCGCCTGTCGCTGCCACAGCACAGGTGATCCGACAGCTTTCAGAAGAGGAGGTATTTCTGGTATATATCAGTCCCTTAATAGCCAGCAAAGATGAGATTCTCCGGTTTGAAGGAAAGAGTAAAATCGACCTTGCCATCACCTTTGTGGAGCTGAGAGAGCTTTTTACCGAGGCAAACATTCATGAGACAGACCTGGAATACAGCGATTTTGATCAACCTCTGGGATACAAGGGATCTTTCTTTCCCATGGCCAATGGAATTATCCAGGCCGCCGAGATCAAAGAGCATTTACATGCCACTCCAGTGGTCACGATTGAAGGGGAGGGAATGATCGATGCCATTAAAGAGTTTGAAGAGAACATCGGTATAATAAAGTGCCATTTCAACCTGTTTTACAAGGAGTTCCTTATGGGTCGGGGAACAAGCATGGGGGGCAAAAGGATCCTGAGGCGCAGTCAACTCATCAGCTACATAAATAAACGATTTAAGATCCTGGACCTGGAGCAATGGAAGAGATCCATGGAGCAGTTTAAGGACCTGGACCTTAGCCGGAGTTTCATCCCCAACGATCAATCCCTTCCGATCCCTTCCGATAGCAGGCTGAAAAAAATATTAAAAGATCTCGATCAGCTTGAATCGGCGGATGTGGGATGTGGAGCCTGTGGTTATTCCAGCTGCAGCGATTTTGCTACTGCAATTGGCCAGGGGCTGGCCATCCCCGAAATGTGCAATACCTACGCTTCAAGAAACAGGCAGGATCACATCCAGTCCCTTAAAATAAGCAATGAAAAGCTGGCTCAGACCCAAGATGCGCTGAAGAAATCTGAGCGTCTGGCCCAGAAAGAGAAAGAGGCTGCCCGGGAGGCTTCCGAAATAGTCAGGCGAATGTTGCATAAACTACCTTCCATGGTGGTGATCTGCGACCAGAACCTGAAGATTCTCCAGACCAACAACTCCTTTATTGAAATGTTAGGCGAAGAAGCACAGGAGATTAATGAAGTGGTTCCCGGACTTGCCGGAGCTGATATTAAAACCCTGCTACCTTACAATTTTTATAACCTCTTTACCTATGTTCTGTCTCATAATGAGTCCATCACCAACAGGGATCTGCAGCATGAGGGAAAGATACTCAATGTAAGCGTCTTCGTGATTGAAAAGGATAAAATAGTGGGTGCAGTCATCCGGGATATGTCAGCTCCCGAGGTCCAGAAGGAGGAGGTGGTAAAACGACTTAACGAAGCCATCGATAAGAATCTCAGCCTTGTGCAGCAGATTGGCTTTATCATGGGAGAAGGGGCTGCTGAAACCGAACGCATGCTCAATTCGATCATTGAATCATATGAACTGAAAAAAGACCTGAATGATCGATGAGTGAGGGCTTTTATATTGAGGTAGCCTGTGAACAGAGGAATTACGACAAAGAACGAATCTGTGGCGATGTATTTATCAGTCGAAAGGTTAAAGAGGAAGACAGAACCATCGTTGTTCTTTCCGACGGAATGGGTCATGGGGTAAAAGCCAATGTTCTGGCTACACTTACGGCCACCATGGCTGTAAACTTTACCATGGAGCATAAAGCGGTGGAAAAAATTGCCGATATTATCATGAACACCCTTCCGGTTTGTAGTGAGCGACACATGAGTTATTCCACCTTTACCATTGTGGATATTGAACACAGCGGCCTGACCACCATCCTGGAATATGACAACCCACAGACCATCATCCTGCGAGACAACTTACCATTTGATCCGGGCTGGCAGTGTCTCATATTGAATAGTGAAAAAAATTCTGGTAAAGAGATTCTCTCATGCCAATTTCAACCCAGGAAAGAAGACCGGATTATATTTTGCAGTGACGGAATTGCTCAGTCGGGATTAGGGACCGATAAGCATCCTTTGGGATGGGGCAGAGACAACATGCAGGATTATAGTCTGAAGCTGTTGCAAAATGGCCCAAAAATGTCTGCTTCCGACCTGGCTGCAAAAATGGTCAATATGGCTCACCGCAACGATGGTTATATCTCAAAGGACGATACAAGTTGTGCCAGCATATATTTTCGTCATCCCCGAAAATTAATGATTGTCACAGGACCCCCTTATGAGGAAGAGAACGACAAAAAGCTGGGAAAGTCGGTCAAATCTTTCGAAGGTAAAAAAGTCGTTTGCGGGGCTACTACTGCCGACATCATCGCCCGTGAGCTGGGAGTTGAAATTGAAGACAGCCTGGTGTTTGAAGATCCGGAATTACCTCCCGTATCGCATATGGATGGAATTGATCTGGTAACCGAAGGAATCCTGACCATTACCAAAGTGACCCGAATACTAAAAGATTATTCCGCCTCCTATACGCTGGGTAAAGGACCTGCAGACCGGATTGTTAAGCTGGTTCAGCAGAGCGATGAGATTCATTTTGTGATTGGGACCAGGGTAAACATTGCTCACCAGGATCCAAACCTCCCGGTGGAACTCGAGATACGTCGGACCGTTGTAAAACGGATGGCCAGACTGTTGGAAGAAAAATTTCTTAAGGAAGTGACCATCAAGTATATTTGAAAATTCCAATAATGGCACACTTATTGTCTTAATGGAAAGACCTGTTTTTTACAGGTAGAACTGACAGATTGACGGAATACAACAGAGGAGGAAAATTACAGATGGACGAATTTTTGAATAACATAAATAAGCTGATGATTCCCATAGAGGAAGAAACTGAATATATCCCATTACTTTCTGAGGAGGAAGAAGCGGATCTGAAAAAGATAAACATACCTGATGTTTTACCCATTCTGCCCTTGCGCAATACAGTGTTGTTCCCGGGTGTGGTTATCCCCATTACAGTGGGTAGAGACAAATCATTGCGACTGGTTCAGGAGGTTTCAAAGAAGAATAAACTTCTGGGGGCAGTAGCTCAGAAAGAAGGGACCATAGAGGATCCCGAGCTGGATGACCTCTATAGAATCGGGACAGTGGCTCAGATTCTGAAAATACTTGAGATGCCCGATGGAACCACTTCGGTAATCATCCAGGGACGAAAAAGATTTCAACTGGATGACCTGCTCACAGAGAAGCCTTATCATGTAGCAAAAATCACTCCTCTGGAGGATGAAGAAGATAAACCTAAAGGGGAAGCTAAAGCGGTGGCCGCGGCCCTTAAAGAGCTGTCAATCAAAATTATAAAGCTTTCATCTAATATTCCCACCGAAGCCACATTCGCAGTAAAGAATATCCAAAGCCCATCCTTTCTGGTAAACTTTCTGGCATCAAACAGTGAACTTTCACTTAAAAAGAAACAAGACCTGCTGGAGACCGACAGTGTGGCAAAAAGAGGATTTACCCTCTTGGAAAGCCTTTCCAAAGAGGTACAGATGCTGGAATTAAAAAACGACATTCAGACCAAAGTAAAAAGTGATCTTGACCAGCAACAGCGTGAGTTTCTCCTTCATCAGCAAATGAAAACCATCCAGGATGAATTGGGTGGATCACCCCAGGATCAGGAGGTAATTGATTTCCGTGCAAAGGGCAAAAAGAAGAAGTGGAATGCCGAAGTGGCTGCAGCATATGAAAAAGAGCTGGATAAATTATTAAGACTCAATCCTGCCACCGGTGAGTATTCTGTGCAGGTAAATTATATTCAGACCCTGGTGGAACTGCCCTGGAACGAATTCACCAAAGATAACTTCAACCTGAAACGGGCCAGTCGAATCCTGGACAAAGACCACTTTGGTCTTGAAAAAGTGAAGGATCGGATCCTTGAGCACCTGGCAGTTCTGAAACTTAAGGGCGACCTCAAGTCTCCCATACTTTGCCTGGTAGGACCTCCCGGGGTGGGTAAAACTTCCCTTGGGAAATCTGTAGCAAATGCATTGAATAGAAAATATGTCAGAATGTCATTGGGTGGACTCCACGATGAAGCTGAAATAAGGGGTCACCGAAAAACTTACATCGGAGCCATGCCTGGCAGGGTGATACAAAATCTGAAGAAAGTCAAATCCTCTAATCCAGTGTTTGTACTGGATGAGATTGATAAAGTGGGAAGGGATGCTCACGGGAATCCTGCATCGGCCCTTCTTGAGGTTCTGGATCCTGAGCAAAACTCCACTTTTCATGATAATTTCCTGGAAGTGGACTTTGATCTTTCCAAGGTGATGTTTATTGCGACTGCAAATACCACTGCAGGCATCAATCCTGCACTCCTTGACCGGATGGAGATCATCTATCTTTCAGGATATATTGTGGAAGAGAAGATTCAGATTGCCAGAAGGCATTTGATTCCCAAGCAAATAATAAATCATGGCCTTACGAAACAACAACTATCTATCCCATCCAAAACGGTAGAAACCATCATCGAAAGTTATACCAGGGAATCGGGCGTCAGGCAACTGGATAAGCAAATTGCCAAACTGGTTCGTGTGGTCGCTAAGCACATTGCTTTTGAGGATAGCTATGAAAAGAACATGACCCGCAACATGGCCACTGAGATTCTTGGGCCTCCCAGGTATATCAGGGATAAGTATGCGGGCAATAGCCATGCAGGAGTGGTTACAGGACTGGCCTGGACAGCCGTAGGGGGAGAAATCCTCTTTGTTGAGACCTCGCTAAGTCAGGGTGAAGGCAAACTGACACTGACCGGGAACCTTGGGGATGTGATGAAAGAGTCTGCTGTACTGGCACTGGAATACCTGAAGTCACATGCAGCAGAGTTTTCTATAGATACGGCTGTATTTAAGAAATACAATGTTCACGTTCATGTTCCTGAAGGGGCTATTCCAAAAGATGGTCCATCGGCTGGAGTGGCTATGATGACTTCCATCACATCTGCCTTCACCCAGAGAAAGGTGAGGAACTTTACTGCCATGACGGGCGAAATCACTCTAAGAGGTAAGATTCTTCCGGTAGGGGGAATTAAAGAGAAGATCCTTGCTGCAAAAAGAGCCGGAATCACAGACATTGTGATATCCGTTGAAAACAGAAAAGATGTGGAGGAGATCAATGAAATTTACAGGAAAGGTCTGAAGTTCCAGTATGTGAGTGAGATTTCTGAATTAATGAAATTTGTTCTGCTCAATGAGTTGGTGGATCGACCTATGGAGATCCTCAGCTAGCAGATTAACACCTAGCAAATAAGTAACTTGGCTGTTTCAGTGCCGTGCGCTTTTTTGATGCGTACAAAATAGATCCCGCATGGGAGTCCCTTTCCTTCTAATTCTGAAACCGCAAAGGTATCTTCCTCTTTAGATCTTAATTTATAAACTGGCATGCCTTCCATATTGAATACTTCTACCATGATAAAGAGTTTTTTGGTTAAAAAAAGGACGTTATCTGGAGATAAAAATAAGCACCGAAGCAGGTAAATTAAAGGGAAAACTAACTTATTGTGTGGAATAGGGACTCTGACTCGTGAACCGGGGTATTTTACGGATAAACCATTTTGTCAGGTAAAGTTGGATTCGAGCAGTTTAATCTTCTGAGCCGGTATCTTTATGGTACATGATTCGCCGCCGTATTCAAGAATACAAGAGCTGCTCTTTCGATCCACCCTTGTCAAGTACTTCAAATTCAAAAGGTAAGATCGGCTTGCCCGAAAAAAACTATTGCCATTCAACAATCCATCAATGCTACCCAGATTCTGGGTTGTGGTCTCTTTTACTCCATTTAATAACAGAATATGGGTGTAGTTCCCATCTGCCTGACAGTAGATAACCTCCTGGGGATTGATTAATACATATCCTGCCCGGGTATTTAACTTTACTTTACGGGTAGAGGTCTCCTTGAGTGCCTCTATAAGCTGACTGAGGTCCTGCTTTCTGATCCTTTTTCTGGAGGATCGGTATCGGCCAATAGCGCCATCAAGCTCTCCCTGCCGAACTGGTTTCATGATATAATCAAAGACAGAATTACGAATGGCCTGGATGGCATAGTGCTCATACGCCGTTACAAATATGATCCCGGGCTCCCGGCCCCTTTCCTGAACCAATTCAATAAAATTAAAACCATCCTTACCTGGCATTTGAATATCCAGTAACACCAGATGGGGATCTTTCTGATTTAACAGCACCATGGCCTCATCCACATTTTCAGCCAATCCAACTACCTCCATGTTTTCGCTGTCTTGAAGCATGAATTTCAGTAGCTCGCGGGCTTCCGGTTCGTCATCTACGATCAGGATTCTTAACAGATCTTCCATGTGGACTTCCCAAAAATATTTGTCAGGGCGCAAGATATAAAAAACCACTGAGGGCAAAAAATGGGGCCTCAAAAGTCTCTTTTCTGATTTTTTTTTGTAATCTTCAATGTTTTTTATGCTGTGAAAACATGGCAAATTCTCTTCCTCATAGAACTACAGCCAAATTTGGCACCCTACCGGTCTTTATGACCACCATCTCTACTATTCTGGGTGCTATTCTTTTCCTCAGGTTTGGATATGCCGTCGGTCATCTGGGTTTTCTGGGTGTTTTAGGCATTATCTTTTTGGGTCATATGGTGACCATTCCCACAGCTTTAGCCGTGGCTGAAATCGCTACCAATCAAAAGGTTCAGGGAGGGGGTGCCTACTACATCATTAGTCGGTCCTTCGGACTAAACATTGGCTCTGCCATTGGAATCACTCTATACCTGAGCCAGGCCATCAGTGTGGCATTCTATGTAATTGCCTTTTCGGAGGCCTTCGACCCCATCATTCGCTTCCTGCACTATGAAATAAATACACCCCTTATTGATAAGCGATGGATTGGTCTGGCCAGTATGAGCTTGCTTTCTGTGGTGATCCTGACCCGGGGCGCCAATATCGGGATGAAGGCCCTCTATTTTGTGGTGGCCCTGTTATTCACCTCCTTGCTTTTCTTCTTTCTTGGCAAACCCACCTCACCAGACCACTCTTTTGTGTTAAATACGCAGATCACGAACCCTGATAATTTCTTCTTCGTATTTACCATCATCTTCCCTGCCTTTACTGGATTGATAGCGGGGCTTGGCCTTTCGGGTGATCTTCGCGATCCCAGTAAATCCATACCAAGAGGAACCCTCTGGGCTACCCTGGGGGGCTTGGTGGTATATGTGATGGTGGCCTACAAATTGGCCATTAGTGCCTCCCCTCAGGAGCTTGCTTCAGACCAAATGATCATGCAGAAAATTGCACTCTGGGGGCCCATTATTCCCATTGGACTGGCGGCGGCCTCTCTCTCCTCAGCCCTGGGATCTATCATGGTGGCTCCAAGAACACTGCAGGCCATCGGCAATGACAAGGTATTTCCTGGTGCCGGCCTGAATTCATGGCTGTCCAGGGGCAAGGAGAAGGACAACGAGCCCACCAATGCCGGCTTAATCAGTATCATTATCGGATTTGTCTTTGTAGCCGTTGGAGACATCAATTTTGTGGCTCAGATTATCGCCATGTTCTTTATGGTAACCTACGGAGTCATTTGCCTTATCTCATTGCTGGAACATTTTGCCGCCGATCCCTCCTACCGTCCGACATTTAAATCCAGGTGGTATGTTTCCCTTATTGGCGCCGCCACCTCCTTCTGGCTGATGTTTAAGATGAATGCCCCCTATGCCTTGCTTTCCTTGATTGTCATGGGTGGTATCTATGTGATGGTTTCCAGTTATAAGAAGAAGGAGAAAGGGCTGGTAAACCTCTTTCGCGGTGTAGTATTCCAGGCAAGCAGACAGTTGCAGGTCTTAGCCCAGCGTGCCGACAGGGAAGACCTGGATGAACACTGGAGACCTTTCACCATCTGTGTTTCTCAAGATACCTTTATGCGAAGAAGTGCCTTTGATATGCTTAGATGGATTTCCCTGAAATATGGATTTGGCACCTATATTCACTACATCAAGGGGTTCCTCACCGAAAAAACCAACCAGGAATCAAAGGAGATTCTCAGTAAACTGATTCATCTGGCAGCCGGAAGTAAAAACAGGGTATACCTGGATACCATCATCAGTCCTTCCTACACTTCAGCTATCGCACAGGTCATTCAACTTTCAGGGATCTCAGGCAAAGGCAACAACATGATCCTGTTTGAGTTCTCACAATCTGAACCTGAAGCATTGCAGGAGGCCCTTAATACAAATGACATCCTTTATGCTACAGGATTTGACCTCTGTGTACTGAATACTTCCTACAAGGGATTTGGATATAAAAAGCAGATTCATATCTGGATTACATCCGATGATTACAACAATGCCAACCTGATGATCCTACTTGGATATATAATTATGGGTCACCCCGAATGGAAGGAGGGAATTATAAAGATTTTTGCCATCTATCAGCCAGAAGAAGCCAACCAGAGAAAGGAGGAGTTGCAGGAGCTCATCAAGGAGGGACGACTTCCCATCTCACTGGCGAATATTAACCTGATCAGTGCAGATTCGGAAAAAAAGACCAGGGATATCATTGGTCAGATATCTGTAGACTCAGACCTTACGTTCATTGGATTCAGGCATGAACAACTGAAGACCGAAGGCCATCTTCTCTTTACAGGGTATGAATCATTGGGAAATGTACTTTTTGTAAGTGCAAATAAGAAAAAAGAGATTAACTAAAGTATTACCTTTGAAAAAAATGAGGATGGAGAAAGTTGCTGTTTTTCCCGGATCCTTTGATCCATTTACGGTAGGGCACGAAAACATCGTACTACGCAGCCTTGGCCTCTTTGACCGTGTCATTGTGGCCATAGGGAAACATTCCACAAAAAAACCCCTGTTGGATATCGAAACCCGGCTAAAAATGGTTAATGAGGTATTCCGGACCTGTGAGCAGGTAAGTACAGATTCATATGAGGGTCTGACCGTGGATTACTGTCGAAGGGTGAAGGCCACCCATATGCTCAGGGGAATCAGAACAGCAGCCGACTTTGAATATGAGAGAGCCATTGCCCAGATCAACAAAAGAATGCTCCCCACCGTGGAATCTGTCTTTCTGCTTACCACACCCGAACACACTCCGGTCAACTCCACCATCATCAGAGAAATCATTGCCAATGGGGGTGATGCATCCCAATTCTTACCTGAAGGCATACAAATAAAGGATTACATCTAATGAATCTTAAGGGATCTTTTTGCTTGGTGCTGATGTGGAGTTGGATGGTTTTTTTGGGACAGGATGTCTCCATTGAAGCGATTAATCCCGACTACAGTGGAAAAACCATACACACTGTTGTGGCCTGGAACCCTTTTATTACTTCCCTGGAATATACGGCAAGTGTGATCTGCGATGAGAATGGGAAATTTGAGCACCAGATAGAGCTGGAAGTAGCCCGGGTGGTTCAGTTCGAATTCGGTGTGTACCAGGCATACCTGTTTATGGAACCTGGCTATCATTATGAGGTGGATCTCCCTCCCTTTAAGGAAAAAACATACAGCGACCAGATCTCCCCATTCTTTCAACCGGTGGTACTTCCCTTGATAGTCAAAAAAAGAATCTCTCTCTCCACAGGGACTCAGGTGGAGGGTAAGCAGGACGTAAATTATGAAATTGCCAGGTTTGATACCCTGTTTGCCATGGCAAATAACCAGGTGGTCCTGAACCGCAGGTCAAATAAAACCAGCCCGGTAGACTCTCTCATTCAGAGTCTTGAGTCTGCCTTTCTGACCGATACCATGCAGTTTTTCTCCGATTACAGAAAGTACAGGTATGGTGTTCTCAGGCTCAATGAAGGAATGACCGGTCTGGCCGAGATCAGTGAAAGCTACCTGGGGCCCGTAATTCAGGAGTGGCATCCCGGATTCATTGAGCTGTTCAGAGCTATGTTTAAGGATTTTATCTACTACTTTACCAAAACTCCAGAAGGGGATGGACTGATAAAATATATTAACAGGACACAGGACCTGGACAGCGCCAGGTATGTATTAAAGCAACATCCCGCTATCTGGAACGATACCCTGGCGGATATGGTTTTAATGCAGGAGCTATCGGAAATTTTCTACCGGGGCGATTTTCACCAGGAAGCCATCCTGATCTTGCTCGATTCAATGATTCAGGACCCGGTTTCTCCCAGCTTCCGTATCTACACCACTCAGCTGGAAAAAAAGCTTTCAAGCCTTGTGACAGGCCATCCTCCACCATCCATCACCCTTCCTGATCTGACTGGAATTCAAACTTCTCTGGATGATTTCAAGGGAAAATATGTCTACCTCTTTTTTGGAACACCTGATCATTATGGTTGTATGATGGAGTATCCCTTTCTCCAGTCCTATTTTGAAAAGCACTCTGACTATCTACAGGTAGTTACTGTGATGATATCAGAGGATCGGGAGAAGCTGGATGACTTTATGCTCCGCAATGGGTATGGATGGAAAGTGTTGCACTATGAAGGACAACCAGGTTTACTGGACGATTACCTGGTGCGAGCCTTCCCCACAGCCTACCTTATCGGTCGCGACGGAAACCTGATTCTCTCCCCATCCGCACTTCCTTCGGATGGTTTTGAACAACAATTGTTCCGTATTATGAGGTCCAGGGGCGAAATCTGATTAAATTTACTTCTGTACAGGAAGACCGCCCCATGCATATATACTTCTTCACCGGAACTGGCAACTCATACCGGGCAGCTCAGAAGCTTAAAGCGCTTGGGGAAGCATATGGGCATCATACCGAAGTCAGGCCTGTGGATGGTTTACAAAGCTTAGATCTAAAACAGAGGGCGAAGGATGACCTTTATGCCTTCATCTATCCAACCCATGGTTTTTCACTCCCCTGGCACATGCTGAAATTCCTGTGCAGGATTCCTTCCGGCAAAGGAAACGCAATCCTGATCAACAACAGGGCAGGTATGAAAATGGGACGGCTGTTTACACCTGGTTTAAGCGGAATAGCCATACTCCTTCCCATGGTCATTTTGCTTATGAAAGGTTACAAAATCTCTGCGGTGGTCCCATTAGACACCCCCTCAAACTGGATCAGTATTCATCCCGGAATTAGAAAAAAAGTAGTAGACTCCATCTTTGAACGAAGAGAACAAGAGTTGGCCCGAATGTGGAATCACCTGAAAGAGGGTAAGCGCTACTTTCCCCTTAAATTCTTCGTTCTCTTGCCTCTCGACCTTGCCATCTCCCCTATCAGTCTGGCCTATGTATTCTTTGGCAGGTTTCTGCTAGCCAGAACCTACCTGTCCGATCACAAATGTAACGGTTGCGGCCTGTGTGCTGAAAGGTGTCCGGTGGGAGCTATCAAAATGATTCGCAATGAACCGTACTGGACATTCAAATGTGAGAGCTGTATGCGCTGTTCAAACATTTGTCCCCAAAAAGCAGTGAATTCATCCATTCCTCTTACCGCATTTTACATCTGGATAATGATGTGGATCGTTGCAGTAGATGGCCCACTTGAAGGGCTGTGGGATCGTTTGGAAGGAATCGGGAACATTCCTTTTTTGCTTATTAAATATTCTATCTGGTGGCTGATTACCTTTTTTGGAGCGATCATTCTGTATCAGGTTTTTTACTACCTGAACCGGATCAAGGTATTTAAATATCTTTTCGCCTTCACCACCCCTATGAAGTTCTGGCGACACTACATTGCTCCTGGTTTTAAAGGAAAATATTGATCAGATCAGCAATCGGTAATAGAGCACATCCATGATGCTCTTGTAGGTATTCTGCCTGATAAAGTCAGTCTCACCTGGCCGGGTCCATTTGTAATCTGTGATGCCCTCCTCAGACTGCAGAACAGGTTCGGCACTGCCCTGGTACATCATCTCAAACCACTTGGTTTTCTTCAGAATCCTCTGTTTTTTCAGGGAGTAGGTATGATAAGTGGAAATCACAGGATGTATAAGCTCGAGGCTCTTAAGTCCCGTCTCCTCTTCCACCTCTCTCAGAGCTGCTGTTGCAAAATCCTCCCCCTCTTCAAGTTTGCCCTTGGGTAAGTCCCAAACCCCATTGCGTTTTATGGTCAAAAACTCTCCCTGGGAATTAAAGACCACCCCTCCTCCGGCGTCTATCATGGTAAAGCATGCCTTGAACTCCTCGATGACATTCAGCATATCTTCATGGAAAATATAGAGATTCTCAATGTATGATACTTCACTGAATACATTCAACAATTCATCCAACTCCTGTATGTTGTTGTATTTGTAAAAAAGGCCTTTGTTCTTCATAAAAGCCCTGGAGAAATTATCTCCAAAATATACAGTTCTATCGTTGAAAAAAACTTTATACATGACGCAAATATAATGCTTTATTAAAAGTTCTTCTTATATTTCTCCTTATCCAAATGGAAGAATATGCTTCAAGACCTTATTAACGACACCCTAAGCCATTATAGCGATGGTCAATGGCAATACGCTGCGGTCATTAGCGCTGTGATACTAATTAGCAGTCTGCTCCTCCATATGATCATTTTTATTTCTCTCAAACGTCTGGCTAAAAGAAGAGAAAACCTCTTTCTGAGTCAGATACAGAAAAGCCTTAGAATACCCACTCTGTTATTATTGCTGGCCATAGCACTAAACGTAATATTATTTACCCTGCTTCCTGAGAACAGGTTAATTCAGGTGCTGATGCACCTGCTGAAACTGATTATCATCTTCTTAGTGGCCTGGCTGATCATCCGACTCATAAGCCTGGGACGGGAATTAGTATTGAAGCGCTACGATATAGCGGAAAAAGATAACCTCAAGGCGCGAAGGGTTTACACCCAGTACAAGATCATTGAACGGATTTTAGTATTTATGGTCGTTCTGATTGCAGTGGCCGCTGCCCTGATGACTTTTGAACAGATCCGCCGAATAGGGGTCAGCCTTTTTGCATCAGCAGGTGTAGCTGGCATCATCCTGGGTTTTGCTGCACAGAGGATGATTGGCAATATACTGGCCGGATTTCAAATTGCCATCGCCCAACCCATTAGAATCGAGGATGTGGTGGTGGTTGAAAAAGAGTGGGGCACGATTGAAGAGATTAACCTGACCTATGTGGTGGTCAGGATATGGGACAAACGCCGTCTTATCCTTCCCACCACCTACTTCATTGAAAAACCCTTCGAGAATTGGACCCGGGTTTCCGCCGATATTTTAGGGACTGTCTTTATCTACACAGATTATACGGTCCCCTTAGATAAACTGAGAGAGGAACTTACCAGGATACTGGAATCAGATCCCAAGTGGGATGGAAAGGTGAATGTATTGCAGGTTACCGATTCAACGGAAAAGACCATGGAAATAAGAGCCCTGATGAGTGCCGCTGATTCACCCTCCGCATGGGATCTCAGGGTCAATGTACGTGAAAAACTCATCGACTTCCTTCAAAAAAACTATCCGGAAAGTTTACCCCGGTCCCGCTTAGTTTTCTCAAAATCACAGGAAGCCATTGACGAAGTTTGATCCTTATTTATTGCAAATATTTGCCCCCATGAAAGAAATAGGCAGAACAGTCGCTGGATATTTGCTTCAAAGCAAAGCAGTCATACTGGAACCCACCTCACCCTTTACCTGGGCCTCTGGCTGGCAATCCCCCATCTATTGCGACAATCGGGTTACACTCTCCTATCCCGAGGTGAGAGACTACATGAAGCAGGCTTTTGCTGAGGTCATTCAATCCCAATTTCCAAATCCGGATGTGATTGCCGGAGTGGCCACGGGTGCCATCGCACAGGGTGCCCTGGTGGCAGATGTTATGGATCTTCCCATGGTATATGTAAGGGCATCGGCCAAGGGGCATGGACGAAAAAATCTGGTGGAGGGAAGGATCTCACCCGGACAGAAGGTGGTGGTGGTGGAGGACCTGATCAGTACGGGGGGAAGCTCACTTAAAGCCGTAGAAGCACTCAGGGAGTCTGGTACTGAAGTAATGGGTATGGTGGCCATATTCTCCTATGGTTTTCAGGTAGCTGAAGACAATTTTAAAAAAGCAGGAATTGAATTGTTTACCCTCTCCGATTATCATACCCTCATAGAGGTAGCCCTTGAGTCGGGCGACATACAAGAGGAACAGGTGGAGATGCTCCAACAATGGAGAAAAGATCCTTCCATCTGGAACAAATAGGAATATTAGCCTGAAAAAGCATTTATTGTGAAAATTGAAAGCAAAATAGGAAAGTCGGAATACAAGGATCAAGAGATATACACTTTCATCTCCAATTTCAACAACTTTAAGGACCTGTTGCCCGAAGGCAAAGTAAGCAATTGGGAATCCTCGGAGGATGAGTGTAGCTTTAACGTGGACCCGCTTGGCCGAACCGGCCTCAGAATGATTGAAAAGAAACCCAATTCACTTATAAAAATCTCCTCCAGGCCCGAGTTTTCCAAGTACCAATTCAGCATCTGGATCCAGCTCAAGAAGGTATCCGATAAGGACACCCGCATCAAAGTAACCGTTGAGCCCCATGTGAATAAGATGCTGCTGCCCATGCTCAAAATACCTCTGAAGAAATTCGTGGACACCCTGGTCAAAAAAATGGAAACCTTCACCTTCCCCGATTAACCACTAACCCATTAACTTTATATCCCCATGCCTAAAGGTCATCAATTGACCCTCTTTCTCCACCTGCAACTCTCCAAATTCATTTACTCCCCTGATTTCTCCTTTAAATGATTCGTCGTTTACAAGGAAGCTTGCAGGCCTGTTGATCAGGTATAACTTCTCAAGATAGTTTTGTTCTATGGACTGGCTTTCTCCGCGCTCCAGGGCATCATATCTCGCCTCCAGGTTATGAACCAAAATTTCGGCCAAATCTCCTGGAATGATAAGCTCTTCAGTTTCAAGCGCCACAGAAGTGGCAGGAACTGGAAATTCAGGAAAGGCAAGCTGGTTCAGGTTTAAACCGATTCCAATGATTGAGTGGGAGATGGTTTTGCCTGAGATGCCATGTTCAATCAATATTCCTGCGATCTTACCGTTTTTGGTTAAAATATCATTGGGCCATTTGATTTTCGCCGCGATCCCCAAGGAGTCAAGTGTGTCAGTTATGGCAAGGGATGCCACCATGGAGAGGCAAAACTGGCTTGAAGCTGACAAAAATGCAGGAAACAAAAGCAGGCTCATCAATAGGTTCTCGCCTCTGTTGCTATGCCATGTATGATTCCCCTGCCCCTTTCCAGACTCCTGGTAATCAGCCAATACAACAATTGGATCTATTGCGCTTTCCTGGCTCAGAAGAGTCGATATATATGAATTGGTTGAGGAAACATCGTTAAGTTTGATCCATCTTTTTCCCATGGTACAATTTTTGTCAGTAGTTCTAACACAAATAACAATTTGGGCGTCCAAATGTTAACATCTAAATATATTACCTTTGTCAATAAAAAGGCAGATGGAGGAAAACGAATCATTGATGGTGGAACAAAGTAAGCAGTTGATTGTTGAAGCAATTCAAGATAAGAAGGGGCAGCAGATTGTTACCATTGATCTTTCGGAAGTTGAAAATTCCATCTGTGACTACTTCATAATTTGTCATGGAGAATCGACCACCCAGGTGGGTGCAATTGCTGAATCCATTGAGAAAAAAATGAAAGAGAAAGCCCAGACCAGGGCCCATCATGTGGAAGGACTTCAGAACAGCCAATGGGTGCTGTTGGATTACTTTGATATCCTGGTGCATGTGTTCCAGGAAGACTACAGGTCATTCTACAGATTAGAGGAGCTCTGGGCAGACGGGAAGGTGACAAGGATTGAAGAAACTGAATAATTAACAATGTATGGCAGATAAAAAAAATAACCTGGGAAATTTCCCGGGCGGCAACCTGGGAAACAAGTCCGGTGGCGGCAATAAACCTAAATTCAACTCCTACTGGATCATAGGTATCATCCTGATCGCTATGATCGGGATTCAATTTCTGAGTTCAGGGGGAACACTGAAAGAGATTGATTCTAACCGGTTTTTTCAGGTCCTTAAGGAGGGTGATATTGAGAAAATCGTTATTGTAAATAAGGAGAAGGTAGAGATTTATATCAAACCCGAACGACTCTCTGATCCAGCCTATGAAGATATTAAATCTCAGAAATCCAATACGGTACTGGGACAGTCGGTACCGCAGTACTATTTTACCATAATCAGTCAGGATGTTTTTGTGGGTGAGTTAAACAGGGTGATGAATGATCTTCCTTCCGAAACCCGACCTACGTATACCACAGCCACTCGCCGAAACTATATTGGAGAGATCATGCTCTGGGTACTTCCATTCCTCCTGATCCTGGGAATCTGGATCTATATGCTTCGTCGAATGGGCGGAGGCGGAGGCGCCGGTGGAAGCAATATCTTCAGTGTGGGCAAATCAAAGGCCCAGATCTTCGATAAGGAGACCAGTGTGAAGGTGGATTTCCATGATGTGGCTGGTCTGGAAGAGGCTAAAGTCGAGATCAGGGAGATCGTCGATTTTCTGAAGAACCCTAAGAAATACACCGAACTGGGAGGTAAAATTCCTAAGGGAGCGCTGCTTGTAGGCCCTCCGGGTACAGGAAAAACTTTACTGGCCAAGGCGGTTGCCGGCGAAGCCAGTGTTCCATTTTTCTCCATGTCTGGTTCCGACTTTGTGGAGATGTTTGTGGGAGTTGGTGCTTCCAGGGTAAGAGACCTGTTTAAACAGGCAAAAGAAAAAGCTCCATGTATTGTATTTATCGATGAGATTGATGCGGTGGGACGTGCCAGGGGAAGGAACCCGAATATGGGATCCAACGATGAAAGGGAGAACACCCTGAATCAGCTGCTTACCGAGATGGATGGATTTGGCAGCAACAGTGGGGTGATCATCCTTGCTGCCACAAACCGGGCCGATGTATTGGACAAAGCTCTGTTAAGAGCCGGGCGTTTTGACAGGCAGATTCATGTGGAGTTACCCGACCTGAATGAACGCAGGGCCATTTTCGAGGTGCATATGAAACCCATCAAGATCGACAAATCGGTGGATGTGGATTTTCTGGCCAGGCAAACTCCTGGATTCTCAGGAGCTGATATTGCCAATGTATGCAACGAATCTGCGCTGATTGCTGCCAGGAATGATAAGAAAAAAGTAGACAAGCAGGATTTTCTGGATGCAGTGGACCGTATTATTGGGGGACTGGAAAAGAAAAATAAGATCATTAAGAAGGATGAGAAACGAACCATTGCCTGGCACGAGGCCGGACATGCTACCGTTAGCTGGCTTCTGGAACATGCCCATCCGCTGGTAAAGGTTACCATCATACCCCGGGGAAGAGCGCTTGGAGCTGCCTGGTATCTGCCTGAAGAGCGGCAGATCACTACCACAGAGCAGATGCTGGATGAGATGTGTGCCACTCTGGGAGGGCGGGCTTCCGAAGAACTGACTTTCAAAAAAATATCCACAGGCGCTCTCAATGACCTGGAGCGGGTTACCAAGCAGGCTTTTGCCATGATC
>RCNC010001074.1_pt1 | contig 18249 bp, 17 predicted proteins | sample 2041301 | NCBI WGS metagenome assembly RCNC01 (sample SAMN09708231, study PRJNA481090) | Marine sediment metagenome, whole genome shotgun sequencing project. | biome: marine sediment; feature: ocean; material: sediment; isolation source: Sewage treatment plant 13A marine sediment (STP13A) ... | reverse complement strand
GGCCTGCGCAGTGGCGGGGTAGGGGCGCCCGTCGGGTCCGGGGTTCACCGCGCAGTCGCCGATGGCCCACACGTGCTGCTGTCCACGCACCCGCAGGTCGGGTTCGCAAAACACCCAGCCGCGGTCGTCGGTGGGCAGGCCCAGTCCGGTCAGAGCAGGGTTGGGCGCGATGCCGGCGCACCAGATCACGGTTTCAGCAGCCAGGCGAGACCCGTCGTCCAGTATCACGTGGCCGGCGGCCACCTCGCGGACGGACGTTCCCAACTTCAGGTCCACCTTGCGGGCGCGCAACTTGTCCGCGGCGAAAGCCGCCAGTTCGGCGTCCAGATTGGGCAAGATGCGGTCGGCGATATCGATCAGAGTCACGGAAATGTCGCTGCCGGCGATGTTGTCGTAGCGGCGGCAGGCGCGCCGCAGGAAAACCTCGAATTCCCCGACGACTTCCACCCCGGTGAAGCTGCTGCCCACCACCACGAAATGCAGCAGTGACCGCCGCCGGTCGGGGTCGTCGCACTGATCGGCCTGCTCCAGCAGGCGAATGGCGCGGTCGCGCAGAGCGATCGCGTCGGCCACGCCCTTGATCTGCAGGGCGTGCTCTTCCAGCCCGGGAATCGGCGGGAGATTGGTGACGCTGCCCAAGGCCAGGACCAGTTCGTCGTAGGCAAGCTCCTGTTCGTCAGCCTGGCCCACTGGACGCACGGAAATCACCCGGCGGGAAAAATCGGCCCCGGTGAATTCGCCCATCAAAAGTCCGCGCGTTCCGGTGAAGGCCCTCAACCCCACGACCGCGTGCTGGGGATGGAGGCTGCCCGTCCCCGCTTCGACCAGGAAGGGATAAAAGACAAAGAAGTTATTGCGGTCGATCAATAGCACTTCGACCTCGTCCTTGGCCAGCCGGCGCGCCAGGCGCTGCACCGCGAAGGCGCCCCCGAATCCTCCGCCGATCACCACGACGCGGGGGGTGTTTGGTTTGGCCGGGGTGGACATTGGCCGTCCCTCCGATTCAAGACTATCATTTTCAACGGATTGACTTATACCTGATAAGCAAGGTATCCATTTCGTGCCAACCGGGGGAAGGCCGTCCGGCCGGACCGGGATCCAACACCATTCCAGGCAGGGGTAATGAGTAACGATAAAAGCTTTAATCCCAACACCTTGAGCCTGTCCTACGCCGACCGCCTGTGGCAGTCCTGGCAGGATGATCCCACGACCGTGCCCCCCGCTTGGCGGGATTGGTTCGCCGCCCAGGAAGGGGCGAGCCCAACAGAATCGGTCTACCAGGTCTCGGGCGCGGAAAGCGACCGCCAGCTGGCGTCCCAGAACAAGGTCGACCAGCTCATTCGCAACTACCGGGTGAGAGGCCACCGCCTGGCGAGCCTGGACCCTCTGTCGAAGCCGGGAAATCCGCCGCCGGAGCTGACCCTGGACTATTACGGTTTCGGCGACAGCGACCTGGACAGCATCTTTGCCGCCGGCACCCTCAGCCCGGGGGACATGCTTCCTTTGAGGGAGATCGTGCGCAAGCTGCAGGCCACCTATTCCCGGTACATCGGCGTGCAGTACATGCACATCGACGACCTGCGGGTGCGGGAGTGGCTGCAGACCCGCATGGAAGCCGTCGAAAACCGCATCGAATTGCACCCCGAGGTGCAGATGCGAATCATGCAGCGGCTGATCGACGCCGAGATCTTCGAGGAATTCATCCAGAACAAGTATCTGGGCGCCAAACGGTTCAGCCTGGAGGGCGCCGAGACCCTGATCCCCCTGCTGGACATGGTCGTCGAACACTCCGGTCAACAGGGCCTGGACAACATCGTCATCGGCATGGCCCACCGCGGGCGCCTGAACGTGCTGGCCAACATCCTGGGCAAGAGCCCGAGCAGCATCTTCAAGGAGTTCGAAGACGTCGATGCCGAGACCTTCCTCGGCCACGGAGACGTGAAATACCATCTGGGCCACCACTCGGATTGGGTCACGCGGCAGGGCGACAAGGTCCATCTTTCGCTCTGTTTCAATCCCAGCCACCTCGAATTCGTCACGCCGGTGGCCCTGGGCCGGGTGCGCGCCCGCCAGGATCGGCTGGGCGACACCGACCGCGCCAGGAGCATGGCCGTGGTGGTGCACGGCGACGCGGCCTTCATCGGCCAAGGCGTGATCCAGGAATCGCTCAACCTGTCGGAGCTGAAGGGCTACCGCACCGGTGGGACCCTTCACGTGGTGGTCAACAACCAGATCGGCTTCACCACCGACCCCCAGGAGGGCCGGTCCACCCGCTATTGCACCGATGTGGCCAAGATGTTGCAGGTGCCGATTTTCCACGTGAACGGGGAGGATCCCGAAGCCGTCGCCCAGGTGGTGTCCCTGGCCCTGGATTTCCGCCGCGAGTGGCGCCGCGACGTGATCATCGACATGTACAGCTACCGCCGCCGCGGCCACAACGAGACCGACGAACCGGCCTTCACCCAGCCGTTGATGTACCAGGCTATCGCCGAACAAAAGCCGGTGCGCGAGGGCTATCTGAAGCGCCTGACCGGCTCAGGCTCCCTGACGGTGGAAATGGCCGACCGAATGGCCGTCGACCGCCGGCAGCACCTGCAGGACATTCTGGACGAGGTGCGTGAAACCAAAACCGGAGGACCGGACAGGGTGGAGCGTCAACGAGTGCTCGGCCCGGTCTGGAAGGGCTACATGGGCGGGCCCGAACCCGGAGGACCGCCGGTGGTGACCGGCGTGGCGCGGGAGCGCCTGCAAGAGATCCTGAGGAAAATGGCCGAACATCCCGCCGACTTCCAGCCCCACCGGAAGATCGAGCGGCTGCTCAAGCAGCGGCGCGCCATCGCCGACGGCGAGCAGCCGGTGGATTGGGCCGCGGCCGAGTCGCTGGCTTTCGGCACCTTGGCCTGCGAGGGCCATCCGATCCGGCTGAGCGGGCAGGACAGCCAGCGCGGAACTTTCAGTCACCGCCATTCGGTGCTGCACGATGCGGGCGATGGGAAAACCTACGCCCCTCTCGGCCATCTGGACGCGGACCAGGCGAAGGTCGACACCCTCAACAGCCCGCTGTCCGAAGTGGCGGTGCTGGGCTTCGAATACGGCTATAGCCTGACCTACCCCGAGGCCCTGGTGCTCTGGGAGGCTCAGTTCGGCGATTTCGGCAACGTGGCCCAGCCGATCATCGACCAGTTCATCACCAGCGCCGAGGGCAAGTGGGGCATGTTGTCGGGCCTGGTCATGCTTCTGCCCCACGGTTTCGAGGGTATGGGCCCCGAGCACAGCAGCGCCCGGATGGAGAGATTCCTGCAGCTGGCCGCCGAGGACAACCTGCAAATCGCCAATCCGACCACGCCGGCCCAGATGTTCCATCTGCTGCGCCGCCAGGTGTGGCGGCACTGGCGCAAACCGCTGGTGGTCCTGACGCCCAAGAGCCTGCTGCGTCATCCCGAATGCACGTCGACCCTGGACGAACTGGCCGATGACATGTTTCGTCCGGTGCTTCCGGATCCCAACGAACCTGATCCGAAAAATGTGGACCGTGTACTTTTGTGCTGCGGAAAGGTCTATTTCGATCTGGAACAGGAGCGGAAGCGCCTGGAGCGAAATGACGTGGCCATCCTGCGGCTGGAGCAGCCCTATCCCTTGCCGGCCAGCGCGCTGGTGGGAACCATGAATCGCTACCGGGACGACACCGCGCTGATCTGGGTGCAGGAGGAGCCGGCCAACATGGGCGTGTGGCCGTACCTGAGGTACCGGTTCGGCGAGCGGTTGCTGGGTCGTCCCCTGCGCGGGGTCTGCCGGCCCGAAGCGCCCAGCCCGGCCACCGGTTCGGCTGCCAGCCACCGGCTTGAGCTCTGTCTTCTTCTGGACCAGGTTTTCGGTCCCCTGGACCGGCTGGGGTCCTCGTCCCGTCCCTGGAATGACGATCAAGAAAGGAACAACCGATGCCGATCGATGTGACCGTGCCCGATCTGGGTGAATCCATCAACGAGGTCGAGGTTTCCGGCTGGCTGAAGCAGCCGGGCGACACCGTGGAGCGCGACGAGCCGCTGATCGAACTGGAAAGCGACAAGGCGACGGTCGAAGTACCCTCGCCGGTGGCGGGTGTGGTGTCCGAGATCGTGGCCGAGGTGGGGGCCGTGTTGAAGATCGGGGACCTTCTGGCACGCATCGAGGAGGGGGCCGCCGTGCAGCCGGCCAAGCCGGCCAAGGCCGCTCCGGTGGCGGAGCTCGCGCCGACGCCCTCGACAGGGGACCAGCGGATCATGCCGGCCGCCAAAAGGGTGATGGAGGAGCGAGGAATCGCCCCCGACCAGGTTTCGGGCAGCGGACCGGGCGGGCGCGTGCTGAAGGAAGACGTTCCGGCCAAGGCCTCGGCGGCAGCGCCAAAGCCCACGGTTCCCCCGGCGCCAAGCGGGGAGCGCGCCGAACGGCGCGTGCGCATGAGCCCCATCCGCCGACGCATCGCCGAGCGGCTGGTCGCCTCTCAGCAGGAGGCCGCCCTGCTGACCACGTTCAACGAGATCGACATGACCCGAGTTAAGGAGATGCGCGCGTTGCACCAGGAGACGTTCCAGGCCAAGTACGGCGTCAAGCTGGGTTTCATGAGCTTCTTTATCAAGGCGGCGGTCGAGGCGCTGCGTTTGGTGCCCGAACTCAACGCCCGCATTGAGGGCAACGAGATCGTGCACCACGACTACCAGGACATCGGTATCGCCGTGGGTGGCGGCAAGGGCCTGGTGGTGCCGGTGATCCGCAGCGCGGAGCTGCAGGACTTCGGCCAGCTCGAACTGACCATCGCGGACCTGGCGGACAGGGCGGGCCGGAACAAGATCGATCTGTCCGAACTCGAAGGCGGGACGTTCACCATCAGCAACGGCGGGGTGTACGGGTCGTTGCTCTCGACACCGATTGTCAATCCGCCGCAGAGCGGAGTGCTGGGGCTTCACGCCATCCAGGAACGCCCCGTGGTCGTGGACGGCGAGATCGCCATCCGGGCCATGATGTACGTGGCCTTGACCTACGATCACCGCCTGGTGGACGGCCGGGAGGCCGTGGCCTTTCTGAGACACATCAAGAAATGCGTCGAACAGCCTGAGCGGCTGCTGCTGAAAGTGTAACCATGGTGAAACATGACCTGATTATCATCGGTGCGGGTCCCGGCGGTTACGCCGCGGCCGTCCGCGCGGCCCAGCTGGGCCTGGACACCGCCTGTGTGGAAAAGGAGGCCCGCCTGGGCGGGACCTGCCTGCGCGTGGGCTGCATTCCCAGCAAGGCCCTGCTCGAATCCAGCGAGAAATTTGCCGAGGCCGGGCCCGGCCTGGAAAAGCACGGCGTGCGCATGTCCGGGGTCAAGCTGGACCTGGAGACGATGATGGCCCGCAAGGAAGGCATCGTCACCCAGTTGACCGACGGCGTGGCCGGCCTGTTCAAGCAGCACGGCGTCACTCGGTACGAAGGCGCCGCCAGCCTGGACGGCCCCGGCCGGGTGAAGGTTGGCAGCCAGGTTCTGGAGGCGAAAAATGTGATCATCGCCACCGGCAGCACCGCGGCCACCTTGCCCGGAGTGCCGATGGACGGCGACCTCATCGGTGATTCGACCGCCGCGTTGGCCTGGCCCCGGGTACCTGAGAAGCTGGTGGTCATCGGCGCGGGGTACATCGGCCTGGAGCTGGGCTCGGTCTGGGCGCGCCTGGGCGCCAAGGTGACGGTGGTCGAATACCTGAAACGCATCCTGCCCGGCACCGACGGCGAGATCGCCCGGGTCGCCCTGCAGCTGTTCAAGAAGCAGGGTCTGGTGTTCCAGCTCGGCGCCGAAGTGACCGCCGCGACGATCAAGGGCAAAAAAGTCAGCGTGTCGATCAAGGATCACGAGCCGCTGACCGCCAACCGCGTGCTGGTGGCCGTGGGCCGCAAGCCGGTGACCGAAGGGCTGGGGCTGGAAACCGCGGGCGTCACCCTGACCGATCGCGGCTTCATCAAGGTCGATCCTCACGGCAAGGCCGCCGAGGGCGTCTATGCAGTGGGCGACGTGGGCGGCGGGGCCATGCTGGCCCACAAGGCGACCGACGAGGGCGTGGCGGTGGTGGAGCGCCTGGCCGGCAAGGCGGGGCACTTCGACCCTGCGCTGGTCCCGGCGGTGTGCTACACGGATCCTGAAATTGCCGGAGTGGGCCGCACCGAAGAGCAGCTCAAGGAAGAAAATGTCCCTTATCGAAAGGGCGTCTACGGTTTCCGGGCCAACGGCCGGGCCCTGGCGCTGGACCGGCCCGAAGGCCGCGTGAAGGTGCTGGCCCACGCCGAGACCGACCGGGTGCTGGGGGTGCACATCATCGGACCCCGGGCGGGAGACCTGATCGCCGAGGCGACCGCCGCGATGGCTTTCGGAGCCAGCGCCGAGGACATCGGCGCGGTTTGCCACGCCCATCCGACCCTGTCCGAGGTGTTGCACGAAGCGGCGCTGGGGGCCTTCGACCGGCCTCTGCACGGGTAGGAATTATTTTACCCGAATTCATGATCGCTTGAAAGGCACCTCTGCTACCTTTAACAGCGACGGCGATCCCCGGGCGCACCGGAGATTTCTGGGAGCGTTGGGGACCTTCAGTGGAAGTTCCGTTGGGAATCAGCTGGTTCCGGCGAGGGTGGTGACAGCGTGCTTCCGGAGGTGGCGCCGATGGTCCGAACGAGAAGTCGAGAACCGGCCCAAAACCGCTACTTTCCGCCGAACTCCTTGAACCAGTTCTGCACCACCATCAACATGGGCTGCACATCATCTTCCGTCGGTGTCGGCCGCAACATCACGAACCTCTCCCCATCCGCGGTGACATCAAATCCATCCGGCCAGTTCGACGACCAATCCGTGCTCGGCCGGTCAAACATCTTCCGCGGCCGCCCGAGCGTGAACCCATTCTCATGGTCCACCGACACCACGAACATTTCCTTATGCGTGGTGTAGTAGATTTCCTTGCCGTCGGACCGCCACTGGGTCCAACCTCCGCCGCCGCGCGATACCTGCCACCTGCCGGTCAGACCGGGGTAGGTGGTGGCGTAGACTTCCTGTTCGCCTGATTCTTCCGAGACGTAGAGTAGATACCGTCCGTCGGGCGAAGGGAGCGGCAGCCATTCGACAGCCGGCGAAGCCACAAGTTGGCGTCCTTCATCTTCCGGAGCGTCGATCGGGCGCGAGTAGATGTCGAAGTTGAAGCCGCCATCCATCATGGGCTTGGAATAGAATAAAGTCTCTCCGTCCATGGAGAATCGCGACAGGATTCCCGGGCCCAGATCCCGGCGGGGTTCGGAGCCGTCCAAGGTTATCATGTAGCCCCTGTTGTCGGGATCAGTACTGGAAATGATCCGCTTTCCGTCGGGATGCCAGGACGCTTCCGCCCAGCGGAGGCCGTCGAAAGTCACCCGGCGCTCGTTGCCGTTGGTGGTGTCGTACAGCCAGATTTCCCGCCCGTCATCGGTGGAACAGGACATCAGGATCTGGGTGCCGTCGGGGGATATGCTTGGGAACGGCCGGCTGGTGGACACATCGGCGATAGACTCGATGAAATTTCCCTGCCGATCATACCAGGCCAACTGGACCTCAAATTGATGAACCCCTGTTGTGTAGACCAGTGTCCCATCCCCCGAAACCGAAGGCTTGCTCCCGGCCGCAGCGACCAGGAAGGGCTCGCCATTTACCTCCAGCTTGTCCAGGGAGAACGGAATGGCCCAGATGCCGTCGGCGACCTGAGCCCGTTCAAACAGGATATGGCCCGAGGGAGACCACGTCGGGTTGTTGAGGGAGTCCCCGGGGTAGGCGACCACCTGTTTGACCTGGCCGTCGGGGGTCAACACGCTCAGCGATCCGTAGTCTTCCTGGGTGTGCACCACGTAGACCCAGCCGCGGCCGTCGGGCAGCGCGAACATCTCGTGGAAATCGATTTCACCCTCCTGCTGGGCGTGGTGCATGGTTACTTCGCCGGCCTGGGACGACGACTTCAGCATACCGGTGTTGCCGGTTGTGTAGTAGATGGAGCCGTCGAGATTCCAGGTCGCCGATGAAACGCTGCCCATGGTCTGGGTGCCGCTCATCTTGGCCAGGATGGTCGACTGGCCCCCGCTGCGATCGATCTTCTTCAGCTCATTGCTGGTGGAGAAACCGATCCACTCGCTGTCGGGCGACCAGAAGGGGTAGTGTGCGCCCTCGGTTCCGGGCAACGGGCGTGAGACCATGGAGGCCAGGTCGCGCACCCAGATCTGCCCATCGCTCAAGTAGACCAGGTACCGGCCATTCGGGGATATTTGGGGAGCGAAGGCCACGTTGGTCGAGGCGTCCTTGGAATCCATCGGGATGCTGTATTTGCGCAGGGGCAACGGGGTTTCCTCACCCTGGGGCATGAAGAAGTACATGGCCGCCATGGCGGCGACGGCCACCGCGCCGGTCACGGCCCACTGGATCCAGCCGCTGCGTTTGGGGGCCGCTTCTTCGGCGGCTTCTTCGATATCCCCGGAAAGGACTTCCTGCAGAATGATGCGTGCGTCGCCGATGTCGCGCAGCCTTTGCCTGGGATCGCGCTGAAGGCAGCGGCTGATGAGTTTTTTCACGGGCTTTGGCAGGTCGTCCGGCAGGTCATCCAGATTGATGGAGGCCTGAAGCACGGATGCCAGGGTGTCGCTCACCGTTTCCCCGGCGAACAGCTTGCGTCCGCCCAGCATCTCGACCACGACCACGCCGAAGGCCCAGATGTCGGCCCGTTTGTCCACCTCGGTGCCGCGCGCCTGCTCCGGACTCATGTACGCCGCGGTGCCCAGGATGACGTTGCCCATGGTCATGTTGGCCGTCAGCGTGGGGGACATGCCCGGGTCGATGGCGCTGCCGGCGGGATCATCGGCCAGCGCCTTGGCCAGCCCGAAATCGAGCACCTTCACGCGGCCCTCGTCGTTGATCTTGATGTTGGCGGGTTTCAGGTCGCGGTGGACGATGCCCTTTTCGTGGGCGGCCTCGATGGCCTCGGCCAGTTCGAGCGCCACCTTCATGCCCTCTTCCACCGACAGGGGGCCGCTGATCAGCCGCTCGGATAGATCCGGCCCCGTGACCAGCTCCATGGCCAGGGCATACCGGTCACCCTCCGATTCCAGCCCGTAGATACCCGCGATCCCGTGATGGTTCAACGCGGCCAGCACCTGGGCCTCGCGGCGGAAGCGGGCCAGCCGGTCGGCGTCCTGGGCCACCGATTCGGGCAGCATTTTGAGCGCCACGTCGCGGTTCAGCTTGCTGTCGGTGGCGCGGAAGACCTCACCCATGCCGCCGGCGCCGATCTTTTCGGCGATGGTGTAATGAGCGAACGAGCTGTTTGAGGACATGGGGGACTCCAGAATTAAAGTGGGACTCAGTGCATGGGCACGAGCGGTTCCAGTTCATCGAACCAGTTCACAACAACCGCCACGTCGCGGCGCAGCTTGGTGTCGTGGGCCAGGAATACCTCGCCCATGCCGCCGGCGCCGATGGGTCCCTGGATCTCGTACTGGGCAAAGCTGTCGCCGGGCTTCATGTTTCTCCTGCAAAAATGGGGGGAAAATGAATTGATAGGATAAATCCAATCCTGTTTTGCGCCAACTGGTTTTCGGTCCCGAAAAAACCCGCGGGCGGGTCACATTTGCCCATCGTTATATTTTGCAGTATGTTACCAATGTCAATGTTCCACTGGGGCCCAAGAACCAGAGGCGATGGATGTATTCCGACGGCCTGATAAATTCCATTCTGACATCCTACGCGCTGCCTGATTCGGGTGTCCACGGACCTGCCCACTGGGCGCGTGTTCTGGAAAACGGAGCCCATCTGGCGAAATTGACCGGTGCCGACCTGGAAATCGTCCAGCTGTTCGCCGTCCTGCACGACAGCCGAAGGTTCGACGAGGGGGAGTGCCGTGACCACGGCCCCAGGGCCGCCAATTTCGCCCAATCCCTGCGCGGTTCGCACATCCACCTGGACGACCACCGGTTCGCTCTGCTTCACGATGCATGCGCCCGCCATACCGACGGTGAAACCGAGGCCGACATCACCGTGCAAACTTGCTGGGACGCCGACCGGCTTGACCTGGGCCGGGTGTGGATCATTCCGGATCCAGTTAAATTGTGCACGGAGCCCGCGCGCGATCCGGCGCTTATCGAGTGGGCGACCAGGCGGGCCCAGGAGGGGATCCGGCCGGGCGTTCTCGACGATTGGCTGGAGGGAATCTGAATTCGAGCCAAGGGGGAATGACCATGGAAGCCAGGTTTTATCTCAGAGTTTCCGGGGCGATCTTCGGCCTCATCTGCCTGGGCCACCTTATGCGGATCATCTTCGGCTGGCCGATGGTCATCGGCACCCTGGAAGTGCCCATGGCCGTTTCGTGGCTGGCGGTGGCCGTCACCGCGGGGCTGGCCGCCTGGGCGTTCGCGAGGCTGCCCGGGAATTCCGACAAGTGGGAGGGATAGGGGGGGCGATTGACGCGCAAGAGGGAAATCCCCTATAATTTCCACTTGCCGATGCGTTCCCCGGAGGTGATTCGAACCCATGCTGATCATCATGCGCCTGTTCCTGTTCGCCATCCTGGCTCTCGTAGTCTGGAAGGTCGCCCAGCTCGTCCTGCGTTACCGCCAACAGCCCAAAACCAACCTGCAATGCGAAACCTGCCGTTTCTGCGAGTTGATCGACCGGGACGGGGTGATGTGCCGCTACGGCGAGAACGTCACCTTGAAGACCATCGCCCACGTCCACATGTGCCAGGACTACCTGCCTGAAATGAATCGTTCAAAACGACGTTGACCGACTGCGCGATTTCCCGCACGCTTGGCCTGTCTGAAAGTTGGATCCGGGAAGGGAGACCCCATGCGCAAAGCACTGCTCGCCGTTTTCGTGGCCAACCTCCTTCTGAACGCCGTCATGCTGGCCGTTCTGCCCGACCAAGTGGCCATCCATTTCGGGGCCGGCGGCACGCCCGATTCGTGGGCCTCCAAGGAGTTCAACGCGGCCATTTTCCTGGTGCTGGAAGTTCCGTTTTTCCTGTTGTTCTACTTTGCCCCGGTGCTCACCACCGGCGTTTCCCGCAGCCTGCTCAACCTGCCCAACAAGGACTACTGGCTGAAGGAGGAGAACCTGGCGGCCTTCCACCGGAAATTCGGCAGCTACATGGCCGAATTCGGGGTGGCGATCTTCACATTCTTCTTCTGTATCAGCCTGCTCACTCTGCAGGCGAATCTGAGCCATCCCGTCCTCCTGAACACCGAATGGTTCATGGTCGTGTTTGTCCTCTTCATGCTCTACACGCTGTGGTGGCTCGTGAAGCTGGTGCGGGGCTTGCGGATACCAGCCGGGGAATCCTGAACCACCGGTGTCAACTGGTCGAATTCCCGGGATTGCTTACCTTGTCCGAACCCCGGGGGAGGTTGTCATGTTTGAATCTATCCATGTCGTGAGTGTTCTGGGAATCATCGGCAAAAGCGAATATGTGTCCTACGATCTCGACCAGCAGGGGCTGCGCGTCGAGATCACCCGATATCCCTTCGATCCCCAGGCCATACCCACCGATCTGAACGACCTCATCGGCGAGGGGATCACCCGCCACAAGTCCCACGTGGTTCTCGACATGGGCAACATTCCCTGGATCAATTCCAAAGGGCTGGGCACGCTGGTGATGCTGTTCCACAAGGTCAAGGAATACGAAGGGGAACTGGTGCTGGCCCGTCCGGTGCCCGAGGTGACCAGGATCATCGGAGTATCCGGCATCGACAATGTGTTGAAGATCTTCGACTCGGTGGTCGATGCCCGGGACTACCTGCAGGGACTTCAGGCTGCCAGCGAGGTTTGACCTCTATCCACTTTCCTTCGGTTTGGGCAGCACCCGGATCAACACCACCATGCCGATGACCGCCGCCAGCAGACTGCCGCCCAGGATACCTACCTTGGCGGCCATGAGGTCCGGACCCTTCAGCGCCAGCCCGGCGATGAACAGGGCCATGGTGAACCCGATCCCGGACAGGAATCCCCCGCCGACCATCGCCGGCCAGGTCAAGCCCTCGGGCAATGATTTGGTGATCAGCTTCACTGCCAACCAGCTCATCAGCAGAATGCCCAACGGTTTTCCGATGACCAGACCGGCCATGACCGCGATGGACACGGGCTCGTAGAAGTCGGCGAAGGTGAAGGCCACCCCGGCGTTGGCCAGCGCGAAGATGGGCATGATCACGAAACTGGTCCAGGGGTGCAAGGTGCCTTCGAGATACTCGAGAGGTGAGATGACTTCACGCACCGAGTCGGTAAACTGGCGCACCCGGTCGCTGCGGTGCTGCATGTTGATCCATTCGCCCCCATGGAGGGTTTTGTCGGCGCGCTGGAACATCTGGCTGATCGTGTTTTCGCCCAGATAGCTGCGCGCGGGGGTCAGCAGGCCCAGCAGCACGCCGGCGATGGTGGCATGCACCCCCGATTCGTGGAAGCCGAGCCAGACCAGCGTCCCGAGGATCATGTAGATGCCGAAGCTTCTGACCCCCATCCGACCCAGCGCGTAGACCACGGCCAGACCGGCGAAGGCCAGCACCAGCGCCGTCATGTTCAACGATTCGGTATAGCCGACGGCGATGACCAGGATGGCCCCGATGTCGTCGACGATGGCCAACGAAAGCAGCATCACCCGCATGATGCGCGGCACGCGGGGGCCGAGCACCGCCATGCAGCCGACCACGAAGGCGATGTCGGTGGCCATGGTAATGCCCCAGCCCCTGGCCGAAGGCGTGCCGGACCGAAGGGCGAGGAAGATCAAGGCGGGCACCACCATGCCGCCGATCGCCGCGGCGACGGGCAGCGCGGCCCGTTTTGGATCGCGCAGTTCGCCGTGCACCATCTCCCGCTTGACCTCGAGGCCGACAACGAAAAAGAAGACCGCCATCAGCCCGTCATTGATCCAGTGCTGCAGCGAGTACATCATGGAGAAGCCGCCAAAGGTGAAGCCCACCTTGGTTCTCCAGAGATTGACATACCAGTCGCTGGCCGGGCTGTTGGCCAGGATGATGGCCACCGCGGCGCAGATCAGCAGCAGCACGCCGCTGGCGGCCTCGACGTGGAGAAACCGCTGCACCGGTTCGGTCAGCAGGTGGATGGGTTCGCGGGGCCTCAGGTCGTCTTGCGGTTCTTGGGCCATGAGTCGGCGTCCCTCGTGTTTGGGGCGAAGTGTTTGGTCACCCAGATTAACGAAAGTCACCGGTTGTGTAAACGGGAACCCGGCCTGGCCATTGCTCCTCAGGAAAACCGGATGACCAAACTGGCCTTCCTGTTCAATCCGCAGGGACCGCTCATGGTGGAAAAGTATTTTCCCAATCCGCGGCTGATGGGCACATGGACCTACGATGGGGTGGAGTACTACAAGGTGGAGAACGATCTCAAGTTCGAATACTACACCCTGTACTTCGAGGTCGAGACGGGCATGTTGACGCGCATCGGCTACCACTGGTGGCTCGAGGGGTTCCGACCCATCGACGGTGTGATGGTGCCCTCGAAAGTGATCCAGGGGCGCAAGGGCGGGTCGACGAACCTGTATTTCGATGAGGTTTCCCACGGGGCGGAGGTGGCCGGGCACCTGGTCCCCGGTGGGCAATGAAAGACTTCCGTGATACCCTGGGCCCGGATCCACTTGAAGCGGAGTTGAAAATGGTTCGTTTGAAAAGGGTGATTCCCCTCATTGTCCTGATCGCCGGCATCGGGTGCCTGGCGGCCTGCCAGGGCGATGATCCTGGCGCAGAGACCAAGGACCGGCTCCTTCTGGAGAAGATGGAGGCGGACATCGATTCCCTGATCGGCGACGCGGCCTGCGTTGATGCCGAAGACTGCCGGGCGATCGCCTTCGGCGACAAGCCCTGCGGAGGGCCCTGGATCTACAAGGTCTATTCCGTGACCTCGGTGGACACCCTCGAGCTGGCCGGGATGATTGACGCATACTACGAATTCAACAGAACCCTGAACGAACGCTACGGTTGGATGTCCGACTGCATGTTCGTGATGCCGCCGAATATCGACTGTGTGGAAGGGAAAGCCGTTGCCGTCCCGTAACCGAGTCTATTCCTCGGACGCAGGAAGGATGTGCCCCGCTTGCGGCCGTGCGGCCAGTGATTGTGCCTGTGGAAAGGAACACGGCGCCGCGGCCACCGACGGCGTGGTGCGCGTCAGCCGAGAAACCAAGGGGCGCAAGGGGAAGGGCGTCACCGTGATCACCGGCGTGCCTCTCGCAGGTCCCGAGCTGGCCGACCTGGCCAAACAGCTCAAGAACCGCTGCGGCGCCGGGGGCACGGTCAAGAACGGGATCATCGAGATCCAGGGCGACCACCGCGACCGGCTGATCACGGAACTGCAGGGCCGGGGCTGGACCGTCAAGCGCTCGGGTGGCTAGTCGACCTTCTCCATCTGATACAGTTCAAATTCGTCCACCAGACCGGCGGTCGCCGAATTGTAGGCCTTCAGCTGGGGCGATTCCATGTGGGCCAGCCATTGGCCCTTCGTCGCCCAGTTTTCGAAGAACAGGAAGTTGGCGGGGTCTTCGAGATCGCGGTGATAGTCGTACTGCAAGCACCCGGCCTCCACCAGGGTGGGGGCCACCAGCTTGATCAGTTCGGCGGCCAGGGCGTCTTCCCGGCCGGGCTTGGCCTTGATGCGGGCAACGATGGTCAGGGGCTTGGACATGGGGTAGACTCCTTCGTGTGTTATGAAATATTTCCAACTCACTTTAACGGCCCCTTGGCCGGGACGCCACTTCCGGAAGGAAACCACATGCCCCGATTGATCGCCGCGCCGACCGTCATCGAAGCGGCCGGCACCAAACCCAAGCTGATCGAAGAGTTCGCCGGCCGGGTGAACTCCGGCCATGACGGGGTGAGCGTGGCGCGCATGAAGTCGCCGACGGGCTGGCTGGAACCGGGCCAAACCCCCGATTTCGAGGAGATCACGGTGGTTCTGGGCGGCATGCTCCAAGTGGAGTACGAGGGCGGCGTCATGGAAGTGCGGCCCGGCCAGGCGGTGGTCTGTTCTCCCGGTGAGTGGATTCGCTACAGCAGCCCCGAGCCTGGGGGCGCCGAATACGTGGCCGTGTGCCTGCCGGCTTTTTCACCCGAAATCGTACACCGGGACGAGGTCTGACCATGGGCGACTATCGCGATTCCATAACCGATCATTACGTGCAGGGAAACCTGCGTGGCCGGATCCAGCGGGCCTGCGTCAAGCTGGAGATCGATGCGGAAAAAATGACGCTGGCGGACATGTCCAATTTTGATCAGATCCACATCCGGGGCCTGGAAGCCACGCGGGATATCGGTGAACTGGCCGGGCTGAAACCCGGTCAGCGGGTTCTGGATCTGGGTTCGGGCCTGGGCGGTCCGGCGCGCACGTTGGCCGCGGAGTTCGGCTGCGAGGTGGTGGGACTGGACATCGTCAAGGAATTCTGCAAGACCGCCGACATGCTGACCGAATGGGCGGGCATGACGGACCAGGTTTCGTTCCGCGTGGGCGACATGCGGTCCCTGCCTTTTGAAGACGGGGAATTCGACCTGGTGGTCACCCAGCATGCCATCATGAACGTGAAGAACAAGCTCGACCTGTTCGAAGAGATCCGCCGGGTGCTGAAACCCGCCGGCGGGTTTTTCCTCTACGAAGTCTGCGGTGAAAACGATCGTGGCCTGTTCTATCCCGTGCCCTGGGCCGGAGGGGCGAAGATGAGTTTCCTGCCCACGGTGGAAAACCTGCCGGCGCTGCTCACCGAAGCCGGCTTCACCCAACGCAGCTGGACGGATGTGTCGGCCAAGGCCGTGGACTGGTACGACCGCCTGGCCCAAGAGCGGGAAGAAACCGCCGAGCCGCCCCGGGGGCCCAGCATCGCGGTTGTCCTGGGGCCGGACTCAGCGGCAAAATCCCGCAATGTTGAGCGCAACCTGCGTGAGGGGCGTATCCAGGTGATCCAGGGCCTGTTCACGGCCTGATTGAATCCGGTCAAGCGGATGACCCTGATTCACTGACAAAACGAGGGCGCCTCGTGGAACGGGGCGCCCTCGATCTACCGGATATTATCAAACGGCCTTTTTGGAGAAGTAACTCTTCTTCAGCAGATCCAGGAACACCACCAACGCGCCCAGGATCATCAATCCGTCCGGCACCGTCCGCGACCACATCCAGCCCTTCAGGGGCGCGATGGCTTCGGCCTGCCGGGCGGCCCAGTAACCCAGGTCGTGGGCGATGCGGGCCTGCTCGAATCCGATCACCAGGGTCGGGATCGAGAACAGCACCACGCCGCTGGTCATCAGCCAGAAGCCGGCTTTGCTCATCTTGTCATCCCACTCCAGGCCCTTGGCGATGGCGTTGGTGCGCACTGTCAGGTACATGAAGGCGATGGAAATGTAGCCGAAGGCGCCCAGCATGGCCACGTGGGCGTGGGGCATGATCAGGTAGGTCCCATGGGCGTAGTAGTTGATCGTGGGCAGGTTGATGACCATGCCCAGGAACCCGGCGCCGTACCAGTTCAGGAACGCGCTGCCGGCCAGGAACAGGAAGGGCACCGCGAAGGGGAAATCGCCCTGGGTCCTGTTGATTTCCCGCTGCTGCTTGAAGGCCTCGATCATCAGCAGGGCCAACGGCAGGGGTTCGAGCGCGCTGAAGATGCCGCCGACGGCGATCCAGTACTCGTCCAGGCCCTGCCACCAGTAGTGGTGACCCACGCCGAGGGTGCCGCTGGCCGCAATCAGGCCCAGTTCGAAGAGCATGATCCGTTCGGCGGACTTGCGCGACACCAGGCCCAGGGCCACGGTCAGGAAAGCCAGCACACCGGCGGCGAACAATTCGAAGGTGAGTTCGACCCACAGGTGGACGACCCACCACCGGTAATAATCATCGATGGTGTAGTTGGGCATGATCTTGTGCAACGGCGCCATTCCGGCCATGTAGAGGGTGGCGATACCGAAGGCACTCCAGATGATGGTGCCGACCAGCACGTTGTTCGACTTGGCCTTGCGGATGACGCTGAACACCATCAGGAACCACATCACCAGGCCGACCACCAGGCCGATATCCCAGACGCGGCCCAGGTTGAGCAGCTCTCGCCCTTCGTTTCCGAGCCAGAACCAGACATCCCGCATTTGGCCGGTCGCTCCCATGTAGATGCCGATCAAACCGCCGCCGCCGACGATCAGCAGAGCGGCCCAGAGAACATCGACGAGCCAGGGGAACTTCAGGTCTTCTTCAGCGGCCATCGGCGCGATGAGCATGCCGCCCACCAGCCAGCCGATGGCGACCCAGATGATGGCCAGGTTCACGTGCAGCGCGCGCATCACGTTGAACGGCAGGTGCTCCTGGGAAAAGATGAAGTTGGAGCCGGGATCGGTGTAGATGTGGGCCAGGTAGCCGCCCAAAATCATCTGTAAGAGCATAAATAGCCCAACCACCGGCACGTACTTCAGAAGCTTTTCCTGCGAGGGATACATCTTCTCGATGATCATGGCGGTGGCCGGCTCATCGGTGGGCTGTTCCTTCAGCAGCTTTTCGTAGGCGATGACCAACACCAGGATGGTGCCCACCCACAAGGCCAGGATTTCCATCAGGGACCAGAAGTGGCTGTTCCAGCCGGTGTCCTGACCGATCAGCGGCTCGGGAGGCCAGTTGTTGCTCCAGCTGCGTTCAGTACCTGGACGATTGGTGCTGGCCACCAGCTGCGCCCAGTCGACGAAGGCGGCGATCTTGACGGCTTCTTCGGTACGGATCACGCCACCGATCCAGGCGGCTTCAGGATTGCCGTCCACCAGGAAAGAAACGAGGTAATCCCGGTTGGCCTCGAAGGCCGCGGTCGAGGCGGCGGAATAGGCCACCGAGTCCTCGTTCAGGGTCGGAGTGCCCTTGACGTCTTCTTTGACCAGGGCCCGGATGTGTGCGGCCTCCGGTTCCTTGAGGTCTTCATAGGGGTGCTGGTATTTGTCCCGAGCCAGACCGTCGGCCAGGAAAACGGCACGGCGGTGCAGGAACTCGGTGGAAAAATCGGGACCGAGGTAGGCGCCCATGCCCAGCATGGTGCCGTAGTCCATAAGATCGAACTGCTGGAAGTAGCCTTTGCCTTCCACGATGTCATCGTAGGTGTAGAGCACGTTGCCCTGGGCATCGACAACCTTGGCGGGCAGAGGCGGCACCTCCTTGGCCAGATTGGCGGTAAAGACGATCAGGGCCACGACCATGAAAATGGCTACGGTCCAGAACGCCGTGTACAG
>RCNC010001072.1_pt1 | contig 18265 bp, 15 predicted proteins | sample 2041301 | NCBI WGS metagenome assembly RCNC01 (sample SAMN09708231, study PRJNA481090) | Marine sediment metagenome, whole genome shotgun sequencing project. | biome: marine sediment; feature: ocean; material: sediment; isolation source: Sewage treatment plant 13A marine sediment (STP13A) ... | reverse complement strand
ACGTAGCTGTAGGGAGATTCAAAAAGGGCGGATCCCGATCTCCTCCCCCGCCTCCCTCACGCTCTGCAGCTTCGTTTTGAAGCTGCGACGCCCGTTCCCAAAGCCGACGAGCCTGATCTTCCGAGAGAAAAAGCTCCTTCTTCGTCAATAGCCCGCTGCGCCCCCATCTCCGTCTCTTGGATCAGGTGCACCACTGAGTTTACCCGTGACAGGATCGAACATGATGCAGTGGGTCCGTCCCTGAGAACCAGCCATGTTGACGGTATGGCCCATGGATTCGAGCCCCGCGAAGGCCGCTTCGGTGACCCCTTCCTCCTCAATCCTGATCACGTCAGGAAGCCACTGATGGTGGAACCGTTTTGCGCTTACCGCCTCATTCATCCCCATTCCGAAGTCGACGATATTAAGAACGACCTCGAGGACGCTATTGATGATGGTACGCCCGCCCGGACTCCCTACTACGGCAACCAGATTCCCGTCTTTGGCAAGGATAGTCGGTGTCATGCTCGAGAGCATTCTCTGCTGGGGGCGAGCCAGATTCGGCTCGGTTCCGATGAGACCCCGAGGTGTGGTTACACCCGGCGCTCCGTTGAAGTCCCCCATTTCGTTGTTCAGGAGAAAGCCCCCACCCGGAACCACGATCTTGGAGCCGAAGCCGGATTCCAAGGTGTAGGTCACGGACACCGCCAACCCATCGCCATCCACCACGGAGTAGTGGGTGGTTTCTGGGCTCTCATCGGGCAACACCAGATCCGAGGGAGCCGAAACCGAAGCCTGGCCAGGAAGAATCTCTGCCCTGAGAGCCTCCGCATAGCTTTTGCTCGTGAGCCGTTCCAGGGGCGGATCGGCAAAGTCCGCGTCGGCCATGAATTGGGCTCTGTCCCGGTATGCCCTGCGCATGGCCTCCGTCAGGTGATGGACATAGGGTGCCGAGTTGTGGCCCATGGCGTTGAGATCGAAGCCCTCCAGGATGTTCAGCATCTCCACAATGGCGGTTCCACCGGAACTGGGCGGCGGCATGCTGATAATGTCGTAACCCCTGTAGGTCCCCTGGATCGGTGTTCGTTCCTGAGCCTCGTAGAGAGCCAGGTCCTCTTCCGTAATCATCCCGCCACCCCGCACCATTTCGGCGGCAATCAGCTGAGCCGTTTCTCCCTGGTAGAAACCGTCCCGTCCCTGGTCCCTGATCCGTCCCAGAGTTGATGCCAGGTCCGGCTGCTGCCAAAGCTCACCCACGTCGTAGGGCACACCAGACTTGGAGAATTTGGCTACACTGGCCGGATACCGTTCCATGGACCGGAGGGTACGGCTCAGAGAGCCCGCAAGGGATTCGGACAGCTGGAATCCATCCGTAGCAAGGGCCACTGCCGGATCCACCAAGCGCTCCCACTCGCCGCTCCCGTATTTCTCGTGGGCCATGGAGAATCCCGCCACCGTCCCCGGAACACCTACGGCAATATGGCTGCTGTGGTGAATCTGGGACGAGTACTCCCCGTTCTCATCCAGGAACATCTCCGAATGGGCGGCCAGAGGGGCTTTTTCTCTGAAATCCAGGGCGGTGGACCGGCCATCGGGGAACCGAATAACCATGAACCCGCCACCGCCGATGTTCCCCGCCGTCGGGTGAACAACGGCCAGGGCGAACCCAGTGGCAATGGCAGCGTCGACAGCATTTCCACCGGCCTGAAGAACCTCTGCCCCCACACGACTGGCGATGGCATTGGCCGAGACCACCATGCCGTTGGCCGTCTCCTGAGGTCCCGGTCCGTCAACAATTGGAGCGGGACCACACGCTTGAACACCCGACAGTAGTCCGAGAGCAAGGAGCAACAACGGTGCGAAGAGAGCCGAAGAAGGGCGCCTGGAAGGGGTCCGCATAGCCGAATCCAATCGGTTGGGCCTCGCCAGAGTCAGGCAAGGCATAGTTGTGAGATCACTCAGTTTCCACAGGGAAAAAAAGGGGGCGGCCACCTTTCGGCAAGCCGCCCCGGGCTAATCCAATTTTTCCGGCCGCCCAAACCGGGAGCTGGTTAGGTCGATCCTTCAATCCCCTGCAGCAGCAGCCGGGCTCCTCAGCTCCGAACGGAAGATCACTTCCTCAGGGGGAACGTTCGGTTTGGCAAGTGACCGGAAGGCCTCTACGACCATCATGATTCCAAGAACCAGAAGGAAGGCGGAAACCGTTCTCACCGGCATCGCGGTGGTGCCGGAGAATGTCAACATGAGGGTGGCCGTGAGGGTCATTCCAATCATAAAGACCATGGGGGCCCCGACAAACTGCCAGGTCCTGCCGGTCCGTTTCAGCCATACAGTGACGGCCAGAAGGGCGAGGCCCGCCAGGAGCTGATTCGTAGCCCCGAACACAGGCCAGATCGCCCGCCAAACCGGAATGGACTGGCCAGCCGGCGTGGTGTAGGTCATGAAGGCCATGATGGCCGGAAGTATGAGAGTCAGGATCGTGGCGGTCCACCGGACCCGGCCCTCGGCATTGTTCCAGCCGAAGAACTCCTGGAGGACATAACGAGCCAATCGTGTGCAGGTATCCAACGTGGTGAGGAGGAAAGTGGAAAGGGCCAGCAAGCCCAGCATGGTTCCGTACTGGATGGGAATCCCCAGGGTGCCGAAGAAGCGGCCGATGCCAGCGGAGAAAAGGCCCACCGGGTCACTCCGTAAGGCCTCAACGCTGAAGGTCAGTCCCATGACCGTTCCCAGTGCGATGATGGCCACGATCCCCTCCACCAGCATTCCTCCATATCCGATCCTCCTCGCGTCGGACTCACACTTGATCTGTTTCGCGGTCGTTCCCGACGAAACAATGGAGTGAAAGCCGCTGCATGCCCCGCAAGCCACCGTGATGAACAGAATGGGAAAGAGAGGCCCGAGATGAGCAATCTCGGTGAAGGCCGCATTGTTCGGGTCCACCAGAGCCGGCCAGGTCACATCGAGGGCACCGGTGAGGGTCCCATAGACGATCCCGATTCCTCCCCCGATGACCGTGATGTAGAGAAGGAAGCTCGACAGATAGTCACGGGGTTGGAGCAGCACCCCGACAGGTGTCACCGAGGCCACCAGGCAGTAGGCCAGGAGAAGAAGGACCCACATGTGCTTGGGATCGGAGAAGAAAGCCGGGATATAGCTCCCGTCCGAGTGGATCTGGGTTGAGAAACCTATGGCGATCAGGAGGGCCGGGACGAAGATGGCTGTAGAAACCCAGACGGGAACCTTGGTACGGCTGTTCACAACTCCCAACAAAACGGCCAGGAGAATGAAAATACCGCTGGCCACCGCCACACCCGTCCCCTGGGCTGTCTCCGCTCCTGCAGCATTCCGTGAATCGATGAAGCTCACGGCCGTGAGGTCCATGAACACCACGATAACGTAGATCATGGTGAGCCAGATGAACGCCAGGAAGAGCCGGAAGGAGAGGGGCGTCATGTATTCCTTCGCCAACTCGGCAACGGACCGGGCCTTGTGTCGAATCGAGGCCACCATGGCTCCGAAATCATGGACGCCACCCACAAAGATGGAGCCCAGGATAATCCAGATCACCGCCGGAAGCCATCCGAAGAAGAGACCGGCGAGGATGGGCCCCACAATAGGACCGGCCCCCGCGATGGAGCTGAAGTGGTGGCCGAAAAGAACCGGAGTTCTGGCTGGTACGTAGTCGGTCCCATCGTACATGAACTCGGAGGGGACCGCGTGCTCATCGTTGAGGTTGAGCTTTCTGGAGATCCAGGTGCCATAGAACCGATAGGCCAGGACAAAAAGAACGCTCGCTACGACAAGGAGTACCGCCAGCATTCAACTACCTCCACTACGGCAAGAGGGTAATCCTACAACAGGTAACCGCCGTCCACCGGAACCACCGCGCCCGTGATGTGTCGGGCTTCTTCCGAACAAAGAAACAGAACGAGCTCAGCAACGTCCTGGGGGTCTCCGAGTCTACCCAACACACTCTTTTCCCGGGCCCGGTCCATGATTTCCGCAGGGACCTGCTCCGTCAGCTGGGTGGTGCGAATGTAACCCGGAGCCACTGCGTTGACGTTGATATTCTTGGGGCCCAGCTCCACTGCCGCACTACGGGTCAGCCCGATAACGCCGGCCTTGGAAGAGATGTAATTGGCCAGGCCGAACTCACCCCTGATGCCATGCACCGAAGCCACATTGACGATCTTCCCCCACTCCTGGCCTCTTAGAATGGGGGACACAGCTCGGATGAAGTAGAAGGTCCCACTAAGGTTGGTATCCAGGACGGCATCCCATTCCTCGTCAGCCATTCGCCAAAGAGCCCCGTCCCTCCCAATCCCCGCATTGTTGACCAGGTAGTGCAGACCGCCCAACTCCTCCACAACCTCCCCGACGAAGGCTCGGACATCGTCCGGCTCTCTCACATCACAGGCCCTGAAAAATGCCCCCACCCCCTTCCCCCTCAACTCATCGGCCACATCCTGGGCGAGCTGTTGGGATTCAGGCCCCGTTTCCAGGTAGTTGAAAGCCACACGGACGCCGGCCTCGGCAAAGGCAAGGGCGATGGCCCTCCCAATCCCTGTTGAGGCCCCCGTAACCAGGGCGACCCGCCCCATGGCCCCTTTGAGTTTGCGTTCGGGTGCCGGCTGGGTTTCGGTCCCCACCGACTCCAGAAACTCCTCCACTGCGGCCCCATGACCACGGAGGGAGTCACCGGCGGAATATTCATCCGGCGGGTCGGAGGTACGGTTGGCTGGGTTTTCCGGCTTTTCGGGCATCCCACAGGGTACACATCATCCGCAGGATCACGCAACGGATATGGGAGCCAAGCCCTTTGCTTAAGGAGAGGCACTCGGAAGGGTCACGAAGAAACTGGTCCCCTCCCCCGGCTCACTCTCGGCCCAGACTTTCCCTCCCATAGCGCCAACGAGGTGGCGGACGATGGAATGCATACTCTGGAGGAGTGGTACGAAAACAGGAAGGGCCCGGAGGGAATCCAGCGGGCCCTTCTTACGATGCTTCTTCTGCCCGACTAGCCTCTCACCACCGAGTGGTCGGCGACGCTCAACGATCCGTTGAACCCCTTCACCGATGAATGACCTCCGATGATGGAGTCGTGGATCACGGAGTTTTCGATCACGGCCCCGGGTCCGATGATGCAACTCCGAAGAGAGGAGTTCACGATCCGGGCTCCGGCCTCGATCGTCACGTTGGATCCCAGAGTACTCCCCTCCAATGTCACCCCGTCCTCGATTCGGATGTGCTCTCCCAACACCGTTGCCTCCACTAACACCGACGGCGCCACCCCGCCCCGAGTCGTGCGAAGAAGATGCTCGTTGGTTCCAAGGAGGGTGTCCGGCTTTCCGCAGTCGTACCAACCCTCCACCGGGGCCGTAAGGAGTTTGGAGCCCTGGTCCACCATGTACTGGAAGGCGTCGGTGAGATAAAACTCCCCGGAGGGTCCCGGGGGGCTGTTCAGCGCCTCATCGATCCCCTTGAAGAGAAGTTCGTGATCTCTGATGTAGTACAAACCGATGTTGGCCAGCTTCGAAATCGGATCCTTGGGCTTTTCGATGATCCTCGTCATTGCCCCATCTTCGTCCGTTACGATGACTCCGAACCGCTGATAGTCTTCGACCTCCTTGGCCCAGATCACCCCGGACCACTCGGAGGAAAGGCTTTTAACCATGGAAAGGTCGGCATCAAAAAGCGTGTCGACGAAAAGGATCAGCATCTCGTCATCGATATAGGGCTCGGCCAGTTTTACGGCCCCGGCCGTACCGTCCTGTACCTCCTGCACCACATACTGGGGCCGGATATCCGGGTACTCCGTCGCCATGTATTCTTTGACCACATCCCCAAGGTACCCGATGACAAAAACGATCTCCTCGATGCCGAGTTCCTGAAGGTCGTCGAGGATGTAGCTCATCACCGGTTTTCCACCCACGCGGAGAAGAGGTTTGGGTGTGATGTATGTATGGGGCCGGAGCCGGGTTCCCTTTCCGGCCAAGGGAATCACTGCCTTCATGATGTTTACTCGTGTTGTGGGGTTTGATACGGTGCGAGTCTGTACACTCGGGCCAGAGTATATAGAGGCGGGGCGTAGGGAGCAAACAGGGGCGCCACAACGTACACATTGTATATTGTCTCAGTTTCCACTGGGATCTGACCTGCGCCAGGAGCCGTATACCATGTTCAGTTCGCCAAAGATGAGCCTTTCCTGCTCTTGGAGAGCCTTCCTTCCCGCCGCTCTGGTGCTCCTTTCGTCATGCGCCCCCGCTGTGGCCCAAACAGGCCTTCCTCCCTCTCCCCGGCCCAGGAACCAGGATCAGGGCACGATCCGGGTTACGGGACAAGCCAATATCTCGGTGCCGGCAGATCTGGTGAGGATCGGATTCAGCGTGGAGACAGAAGCTCCCTCGGCCGGAGAGGCCACGGAGGAGAATGCGAGGCTGATGGAAGCTGTGGTGGCTGCTGTAAGGGGAGCGGACATCCAGGGCCTCGACCTGGAAACCTATGGCTACAACCTCAGGCCGGAATATGAGGTCGTCCGGGACGGGAGTGGGACACGAACTATTTCCGGGTACCGGGTCCAGAACAACCTCCGGGTCACATTGCCGGATGTGGATGCCGCCGGGCAGATTCTCGACCTGGCCGTCACGGCCGGAGCCAACCGGGTGGCCAATCTTCAGTTCGAAGCTTCCGACACCAAAGCCGCCAGGATGGAAGCCCTCCGACTTGCCGTCCTGAACGCCCGGGAACAGGCTGATGCCATCGCCTCAGCCATGGGCGTCGGCTTGGGAATCGCTCTGGAGGTCCAGGGCGGAGTCAGCGCGCCAAACCCTAGAGCCCCAGCTGGAATCATGCTTCGAGCAACCGCCGAAGCCACCACACCAGTTGAAGCCGGGGACCAGATGGTGGCCGCGTCCGTAACCGTCACTTTCCGCATTCTGGAGGGTGGTTCTTGAGCTTCACGAAGCTCCGGGCCACTCTTATGGAGTACCAGGCCCTTACCCAACCACACCACCCCGATGAGGACCTTCGGGGCCGAACCTACTCCATTCCATTTGCCCAGGTCTGGAGTGCCACCGAAAGCTTGGCCGCCGGAGAGCTCAGGGGTTGGACCACGATGATGGCCGATGAGGATCAGGGCCTTCTCCGGGCCGAATGCCAGGGAATCCTGGCCCGTTCTTCGGACGAAGTGGAGGTTCGGATCTCCCTCGACGAGAATGGACAAACCCGCGTGGACATGTCCTCCACCTCGAAGGCGGGAAGGGGTGATTGGGGGCGAAACGCCAGGCGGATCAAGAGATTTTTCCGGGCCCTGGACCGGCGGGTGAAGGCAGGGCCGGGAAAGATCATCGATCCGACAGTGCCTCTGATTCCGGCTGGCCTCCTTCTCCTTGCGGCCCTGTCGGGATGCGCCGAACCGGAGGGGGCCACAAGCCAGGACGAGGTCACGGCAGCCGATTCCGTTCTCACCCCCCGAAACTTCCGGGCTCGAAGCTACGAAAGGTTTATCACGTTCCTGGCCTTCCAGGAGGACAGCACCTTGCTGGTGCCTTTTTCTTTTTCTGCCCAGACGGAGCCGGAGGGGGTCCATCGTCAGACCAGGGGATGGCTGGCCAGGGGAGGTACATGGGATCCGTTTCTGGAGCAGGAATGGACGGGGCCCAGCAACGCGGCCCCTTGGCGAATCCTCCCACATGGGCCCCTCCGCCTGGTTGTCGGAGAGGGTGACGCCCTGGAAACCGTCTTCTTCCAGGAGGTAGGGCGGGATCTGGAGCTTCGGCTCGGTGAACTCCTCGTGGAATGGCCCGGGCAGAGAGCCCAGATCTTTCGGGTGCATCGCGGCACGGTTGTTCTTTCGGATCAAAACCTGGAGGGCTATCTCCTGGACATGAGCCGAGCCTGGGCGACCGAGGAGAATCCCCCCGGCGATTGGGGCATTCTTCTTTCTGGAGACTCCCTCCAGGTCGTCCTGGAAGACCAAGGGCCGGACTCCGGTCCAGGTGGTGGTGACTTTTCTGTCTGGGCCCGGGTCAGTTTTCTCGACCGGCGGTGGACGGGCATCCAGGCTGTCTGGTCGGAGGTCAGGTCTTTTGAGCCTGCCCGCCGGGACGTGCCCATGAGTTGGGAGATTCTATCGGCCGAGGGGGATCTGGAGGGGACCTTAGCTGTCCTGGACCCCTTCCTCGAAGCAGGAGAAGGAGAAGGACCCATGCTGCCAGTGGAAGCCTTGTTCCCGGTGTCGGGAACCCTGACCTTCGGGGGTGGAAGCTACCCCGTACGAGGTCTCATCCGTCACAAGCAGCACTGACCGTGTCTGAACAGGCACTTCAAGCGATTCTGACCATTATTTTTGGCGCCCTGGCCGGTGGTTTAACCAACACCGTTGCCGTGTGGATGCTCTTCCATCCCTATGAACCCCCAACACTCTTTGGGCGTCGCCTAACCCTCTTCCAGGGCGCTATTCCAAAGAACCAGGCCCGTCTTGCCGCAGCGGTGGGAAAAACGGTGGGCAGTCGGCTTCTCACTGAAGACGACCTCACCGAAACCTTCGCTGACAGAGAATTCCGGGGAGCCTTCGACGACCGGCTATCCCACTTCCTGAGTGTGATGCTTCAGGAAGAGAGAGGCTCCGTCAGGGAGATGCTCCCGCCCCCGGTCATGGAGGAGCTGGAGTCCATCCTGGATGACGCCATCGGCCTCGGGATGGAGCGTTTCGGTGCCTATCTGGCTTCCGACGCCTTCGAACACTTCATGGAGGGTGGGGCCAAGGGGATTCTGGACGCCGTCGCCGACGAGCCGGTCTCCGGCATTCTCACCCCGGCCCGGGAAGCGGCCCTGGCCGAAACGGTGGGTGGCTGGCTGGAAGGGGCGGTGGAGAGCGAGGGCTTCGAGGGGACTATTAAGGATTACGTGGAGCGGGCAGTCGCGACCCTCCTGGAGCCCGATAAGACGTTTCAGGAGGTCCTTCCTCTTGGGCTGGTCGGCACGGTGGAAAGGGCCATTGCCTCCTATCTGCCTCTGGCATTGAAGAGGCTGGGGGGACTCCTGGAGGACCCGGAGGCCAGAAGTCGATTCGAGCGCACTCTCCACGAGCTGTTCCACCGCATCCTCAGGGATCTGAATTTCTACCAGCGCGTGGTGGCTCGCCTCATCGTTACCGAGGAGGCCGTAGACAAGGTCCTGGACACCATCGAACAGGAAGGTGCCGAGCGGCTCTCGATGATGCTCAGGGAAAAGGCCATGCAAGACGCTATGGCCAAGGGCGTAAACGACGCCATCGTGGATTTTCTCAGGCGGCCGGTGGTGTCGGTTCTGGGCGGCGTTGACGACCCCAATGTTCAGGAAGCTCAAGCCACGGTCACGGGTTGGGCGGTGGGCGTGGCCCGGGACCCAGCCACTCGAGGATTTCTCGTCGAGAAGCTGGAAGCTGCATTGGACAAGGTCGGGGATCGCACCTGGGGCGAGGTTCTGGAGAAGGTTCCCGCCGAAACTCTCTCCCGCTGGCTGGTGGCGGCGGCAAGGAGTGAAGCGGCCCAGACCCTGTTCCGCCGTTGGGCGGAACGGACGGCCGACTCCCTCCTCGACAAGCCTATCGGTAAGCCCGCCGACTGGCTCCCTCCCGAAGCACCCCAGCGCATCGAAGGGGCCATCGGCGACCCCCTCTGGGAGTGGCTCCAGACACAGGTCCCGGATGTGGTCCACCGCATCAACGTCGCAGGTCGGGTTGAGGAAAAGGTACTGAACTTCCCAACCGTGAAAATGGAGGAGCTGGTCAAGCGAGTCACCGACCGGGAAATGAAGCTCATCGTCCGGTTGGGATATGTGCTGGGGGCATTTGTGGGGGGGGTGCTGGTGGTGATGAACCGCCTTTGGGGATAAAATGTGGTCTGATGTCTCTGAGGCTCCGGGCGTCTTGGGCCAGTAACTTCACCTTTTCTGGTTGGATGCCATACATGTTTAGGAAATCTCTATTTCGGTTTGTCGGGCCCTTCTGTGTCCTCCTCATGGTTGGCTGCTCCTCCGCGGAGTTCTCCACTCCTCTGGAGATGGCGGAGGGGGACGTTCTCACCTCCTACGACGATATGATGGCGTTCTTCGGCCGGCTTGAAGCGGAAACCGGCGCGTTCACCATCGAACCCATCGGGACCTCGTCGGAGGGCCGAAGCCTTGTGGCTCTTCATTTTTCCGGCGAGGAGGGGGTAGATCCATCGGAGAAACTCAAAGTCCTGATCTATGCCCAACAACACGGGAATGAACCGTCTGGAAAAGAGGCGGCCATCGCTCTGACCCGGGACATCGCCACAGGGGAATTCACCGATTTCCTCTCGGCGGTGGACTTCTATCTGATTCCCCAGATCAACCCCGATGGTTCGGAAATGGAGCAGCGGCGAAACGCCTCGGAGAACGATCTGAATCGGGATCACATCGCCCTCTTTACCCCGGAGGTGCTAGCCCTTCACACCTTCTTCAACCAGCTCCAACCCGACGTGACGCTGGATGTCCATGAATATGGCTTCGCCAGCTCATCCTGGGTGGACGCCGGCTTCCACAAAAACTTCGGTCAACAGATCGGGGCCATCTCCAATGCGAACATGTCTCTGGAGCTGAGAACATACGCATGGGACCGTGTGATTCCCGAGATGGAGCGGGAGCTCGAGCCGAAGAATGTCGTTCTCCGCCGTTACCTGGTTACGGATGGCCCGGAGGCCCGTTTCCGGTACAGCACCGCAGCCCTGAACGATGGCCGAAACAGCATGGGGATCTACCACTCCCTCTCCTTCTTGATCGAGGGCCGAAACGGACTCAACGTGGAATCCGAGATCAGGGAGCGTGCTCGCCAACAACTGGAGACCATCAAGTCCTTCGTGGGCTTTTTCAGTCGGAATGCGTCAGAGGTCCGTGAAATGGTGGCCAAAGAAAAGGCGGCCCTCACCGGCGGTGGCGTTCCGGCAGATGTGTCCCTGGTGATGGACTACGTACCCGACCCCTCCCGGCCCACCGTTTCAGTTGGTGTCATCGATCTGGAGACCGGCCAGGAACAGGAATTGGTCATTGAGAATTTCCACCCTCAGGTCCAATCCACCCTCAACGTTCGGCGCCCCCTGGGATACGTCGTCCCGGCTGGCCTGACGGAAGTCATCGGGGTCCTTGAACGGCACGGCATCGAGATGACCAAAGTCGAAACGGCTACTCCGGCGACGCTGGAAGGCTATCGGATCGACGCAGTGACAACGATCACGAAAGAGGACAAGGACTTTCTGGATGTTGCAGTGACGGCCAGGCGCTCCGAGGCCCAGATTCAGGAAGGGGACTTTATCGTACTCTGCGCCCAGCCGGCCACGAACCTCATCGTGACCCTCCTGGAGCCCCAGTCCCAGTGGGGCCTAGCCCCCCTCCCCGAATTCGTCTCCCTGCTGACGGTAGGATCCGAGTACCCGATCAAACGGATCATCGACCTGCCCAAGTAAACGGAGCGATTAGGAGTCATTCTCTCCCAGGCTGACCGCACTCCCGGTTGTCCCGCTACCGGGTAGGGCTCCGGCCCGTAGCCAGCAACGCGAAATCCCCAAAAGAACATGATAGGGAGGTTTGTGGGGATTTGACGGCCCTGGAGGCGGTCAAATCCCCAGGGAACGCCGGCAGCACCTATTCCGTGGGGAATTGACAGCCCTCAGGGCGGTCAAACCGGAATTAAAACCAAACCAAAGACATTTTGGGGATTTGACGTCAGGACCGCACCCCCCGTGGGCCCACCAACGGACAAGGCTCCGGCCCCCTCCGGTTCCCCCCTCAACTTAGCACACGTAGTGTGAATCGTTCGGGGAAACGGAGGGGGCCGGAGCCTTTGCCTATCCTATTGGTCTTTCTTCTCGGAGTCCGGCGCAGCAAGGTTGAACAGCCCCGAAGACGTGTCTCGAGCCCGCCGGCGGACATGGGACGAGCGCTCCTGGGTATTTCTCAACCACCCCAGAGGAGTAAAGTGGGTCTTCACCCCCCGGCTGTACCCATCCTCGTCCAGTGCCTCGTCGAGCTCATCTTCGTCGTGGCGGTAGCCCCCGGAAGAGCCAAAATAGAGGCCGATGGCGAGGGCCATGACCGCGCCCAAGATCTTCAGAAACAGCACGGAATTACCTCACGCCTTCTGGAAGGTCTCTGCGACAATCATGCCGAGGCCAACCATTAGGATGATGGCGACGGCATTCGTTCCCACAGCCACCATCCCCACCACCGTCCAGAAAACCGCATGGACAAACACGTATCCGCCAGGTACCAACGCTCTCATATAACCCTCGGGGTCGTACGTTCTCAGAATTCGATCAATCCGGGTCCAGCGGACCCACGCCATCCGAATCCGGTGTTTGGTGGTCTTCGACCCGCTTCCGTGCTTCCGCCAAATACCCCGGTTCGAGTCGAAGGAGCCCGGAGATCTTCCTCATGAGGTAGTCTTCACGGCTGGCCAATTCACCGTCCGAGTAGACCAAACCCCACATAGCCTCGGCAAGAACCATCTTCTGGCCAAGAGAATAGTGCTCAGCCACCAGATTTGTGAAGGTCCAGAGATCCACCGCTTCCTGGCGTTGCAGCTCTGCCAAACGGATCAACTCGCCAGCCTGGTCGACATCCAACCCGAATTGGCGCCGGATGGCGCCTTCCAGGTGAACCCGCTCATCCTCCGTGAACTCATCGTCGGCATAAGCCAGTTCCAGAAGAAGAGCACAAGCCGCCAAACGAAGATCGGCAGGGGCAGTTTCAACCTCCTGCTCCTTCTCTGCCATATTCGTCAGAAAAAATTGTTTGATGGAATCCATCATGAAAGAACGCCCTCTACCATTATGCCATCCCCAAAGCCGTTTCCTCCTTTGCGCGTGCCCATTTTCCTTCTCAGGCACCAGCACCTCGTCCAACATCTTCTCACCTGCGTCATTGGAAGTCCAGAGCGCGTACCTTTCGCACCCCCGCCCGCAATGGTAAAACCACTGCCAGCCCCGTTAGGGTTGCGGCCCCTGCAATACCTAATACGAGGGGAAGAGAAGCGAAGTTACGCGCCGACTCGCCTGATGCGGTCAGAGAGAGGAAAGAGAAGACCGGCCAGGATTCCAGGAGAATGATGCCTGCCAGATAAGCCACCGCCGTCATCATAAAAAGAAGCCCACCGAAAGACGTAGGGATCTCCGCTACATTCTCCGTCTCATAGTTCGGGAAAAGAGCCCCGAACCCCAACGCCATGGCAGTAAGAGCGAAGGTCGCCATGACCATGGTCCCCGTGGAAAGGGCGAATATGAAAGGGGACACCTCGAGGATCAGGTTGGTAGTGACAATCAGGGGCAGTGCCACCAGGAGCAGTGGGATGGTCCCGACCCAGTATTTTGACCAAAACAGGGACTTTACATCCAGGGGCGAAGATCGGAGGAGCCACATCATCCTCCCCTCCAAGGACATGGCCGGGAAAACGAAACGAGCTGAGATGGCGGCAACCACGAAACCGGCAAGGCCAAGGTTCAGGAACGAAACCACATTGATCAGGAAGAAGGACAGGCGCTCGCCGGTGTAAAGGGGCAGGACCTTAATGTTGTAGACGTAAACAACAACCAGCACTCCCAGAAGAATGAGTTGGGACCATTGGGTGGAATCGCGGAAAAAGACCTTTATTTCCTTCGAAATAAGAACCCGGGTCCGGACCGGCACAAATCGAAACACCCGGTTCATCCACAGCGATCTGGATTGATGTTTCCTCCTGTTTGCCCCTTCCTGAGCCTTGCTGAAACCGGTCGCATAGTATCGGAGGTGGAGCCACGCCCCACCGACGACGAAGGCTGCCGCCGTCGAGAGGAGGAGGAAAAACGGGAAGGGGTCGAAGATTCCGTTCAGGTGGGACATCAGGGCTGATGTGGCCCATTCGTTCGGGAGCCAGACCGAGGAAGGTGTCCGCAGGACCGCCATAAAATCCACCAGGTCCCGGAACTCCTCAGGCCGGACCAGGCGTTCCGGCCTGAGGAACCTGAACAAAGCCACCATGGCTGCGGCAGCAAAAAGGCCGATGAGCGCCAGCAGGTCCCGGGCCCGGCGAGCCGGAAACACATTTACCAGAAACAGTGTGACCGTTGCCCCCACCACAGCCGGAAGGACCAGGAAGGGGACCATCACGGCCACGACCAGGAGATAGAAGAGGGGGTCCGCTCGATAGGCGAATCCGTAAGCCATAAAGAGAGGGACCGCCATGAGGCCCACCATCCAGGACGAGTTCAGGATGGTTTCCGTCAACCGCGCCCCGTAGATCTGGAGAGGATCCGTGGGAGAGGCCATGAGGAGTTCGAGATCCCGGGACAAGAAGAAGGTGGAGAGAGATGTGATGACGTTTGAGAGGAGGAGGATCCCCAGGAAAGTGAGAAGGGCAATTCCGAGGAGTTTCGCGGCAAGGAGATCACCGATCCCCTGAGTATTCCTGAAGTAGAGGAGCATTCGCCAAATTATGGCGAAGACCATCGCCCAGAATATCAGTCCCACTGAGCCCAGCACCACGACCTTGAAGGACCGGCCTTTGCCCTTCCGCATTCCAGACAGTTTGCTCTGGACCTTGGGCCGAAGGAGCGACAGGGCCCCGACACTCCCGGGAGGGGGTCCCCTCACGAAGCCTCCCCGCCCTTCAGATTGGCCACCAGGTCGGCGGCCTCATCCCCTCCTGTAACCTTCAGGAAGATGGACTCCAAATCCGCCTCGCCAGCCTGGGCCTGGACTCGGAGGTCTTCCATGGTGCCCCGAGCGATGACCGTTCCTTCATGAATGATTGCGAGAAGGTCACAGAGGACCTCAACGACCTCCAGGGTATGAGAGGAGAGAAAAACCGTCCCTCCATTTTCCACATAGGTTCGGAGGAGGTCTTTGAGAATCCGGGCCGATCGAGGATCCAGGCCGACCATGGGCTCGTCGACAACGATGAGCTCCGGCTGGTGGATAAGGGCTGAACTGATCAGAAGCTTCTGCCGCATCCCATGGGAATAACTCTCGACCAGCTCGTCCTTCCACTGGGAGAGGTTGAAGAGATCCAGGAAGCGGTCGGCCCTCTTTTCCGATTCCTCCCCATCCCGTCCCCAGAGTCCTGCCACGAAGTGAAGAAACTCGCCCCCGGTAAGCTTCTCATACAGGTAGGGGCGGTCCGGGATATAGCCGATCCTCGATTTCGCCGTCTGGGGGAATTCGGCGAGATCGTCCCCTCCAATGAGAATCCGCCCGGCCGTGGGAAGGAGAACGCCTGCGATCATGCGAATGGTCGTGGTCTTCCCCGCACCATTCGGACCCAGGAACCCGAAGATCTTCCCTCGGGGAACAGAAAGATCCAGCTCTCGGACCGCCTGAAAATCCCCGTAACGCTTCGACACTCCTGAGAGTTCGAGCATGTTCTCTTCCCCTCTGAGGTTCGAGGGGGTCAGGTCGGCGGAAAGGTGCTGGGTGAGGCTTTTCCTCGGTGTCCTGATGGGATCATCCGGCATTTATCCGGCCTCCGAAGCTGCCACGTCAGGGAGAAGAACCTGAATCTCCAGGTTCCCAATGAGACGCAAGATTTCCACCTGCTGGGCCAAGCCTCCGATGACGAAACGAAGGTGTGCAGCATCAGCCGGGTATTGGCCGAAGGTGGGGTCCACAGCGACCCATTGGCCCAGCCAAACCTCCGGCCAGGCATGATAGAAAAAGGCGTCGTTCAGGTAGACGAGCCCCACCGCCGTCCGGGCCGGGAGGCCCAAGGCCCGGGCCATGGCCACAAAAAGAACTGTGTGTTCGTTGCAGTCACCTCTCTCCGCCTCCAGAACCTGTACCGCATTGGGAATCGAAAAGGTGACCTCTTTTTTCAGCATTCGGTTGATGCCCCGGGTGAGGCGCCATGTGATCCTCTTGGGGTCGTTGTGCCCGATATTTTGCCATTGAGCCAGCCTCTCAGCGGCCTGAATGATCCGTTCGTCGTCGCTCTGAATCAGGGGTTCGGGCTGGAGGTACTCCAGGAAGTCCATACGGGGGTACGGGAGTTCATCGAAGTCCGGTTCGATGGCATCCCACTCCTCCCTTTTGACGATCAGTGTGTCCCCGTTCAGGCGCTGTCGCCCTCCCTGTAGTTGAAACCCCTCAAGATCGACTCCGGACAGGAGGAACCGGAGTTCCTCGTAGTCCCGGACCTCGCCCAGGTCCACGTTGCTTTGGATCGCCGTGGAGAGAATCACATCGTCATCGAGAGGGGACCCCTCCAACCCCTGGAGGTCCTCCTGGGCCTGCCGGGCCAGCTCGTACTCCGTCTGCTCCATGGAGAATCCGAGAGGGCTCGAGGCACGGATAATCCTCCCATCCGCATCTACCCAACTCTCAACATTCACTCCTCCATAGACCTCTACTATCCGCCAGGCCGGAACGGAATCGAGATGAGCCACGGTCCACCGACCCGTATCCGGATTGAACTCCGCGCTATCCGGAACCGCGAGGGTGTCATGTTCGGTCACATGGACATCCACTGACCGGGTGGAGAGGGAGGACGGATCAAACACGGGGAACCGATGCCGACTGCCAACCTCCAACCCTTCGCCCATGGCGAGGCGAATGGGGAGTGCGGCCGAAAAGATAGGGGGCTGAGACAATCGTTGGGTCACGGTTTGCCGTGCCCCTCCGGCATCCAGTTCGACCTGCAGGAGGGTGTCCCCCTGGACGACACCCGTCGCAGAGTATCGGCCCACATCCGAGTCCAGGGAGAAGGAGAAATCCTTCATCACGAGGGCCGGGGTGAGATTTACCCGGGTCCGGACCACGGCGGTTCCGGTCTGGCCCAGGGCAGGGAGCTCCAGGGACAGAAGATCTTCGAGGAGAAACCCGCCCGGCACCGTGTCCAGCCGGGAATTGGCCAGGCCCACTGATCGATCTCCCAGACGGAGAGTGTAGAAGTTTACGCCCGGGGCCAGGGAAAGGGCCGCCTCAGTCAACCTCGCCACTTCAGGCTGGAAATACTCACGTCTGACGTGCCAGGCCGACATTCCGAACCAGACCAGAAGGATGCCCCAGGCGAGCAGCCTTCTACCAGTCGGTCTCATAGAGGGAATGACTCAGCCGTCCCGGTGAGAAAGACGGCTCAAGCTCCACTCCACGGCCCGGTCGAACACGTCCCTCTCATATTCTGTTCCCACCGCAACGGTCACTTCCCTCGGGCTCTCGGAGAACAGAAGGTGGTCGGCCAGGACCGGAATCATGACGGCAGCAGCCTCTTGAGCATCCAGGTTCCCCGCCCCGGTCCCCAGGGGGGGGAGGGCCAAGGATTCCATGCCCCACTCCTCCGCACGCCGCAATCCGTTCTTCAAGGCGGCCTGGACTCTCTCGGATGTGACGGGTTCTTCGGGGGACCGGAGAACGACATGGATCAGGAAGGCAGCGTCCAACTCTCCACCGGGGGTGATTACGGCCGCGCCCACCGGAAGGTCACCCATTGCCTGTAAGCGTTCTGTGACATCCAATCCAGCCCGGACCTCCAGCTCCCTGCTTTGGGTCGTATCAGGATCAAGGTCGGATGAGATCGATCGGAGAATGGCCTCCGCTTCCAAGTTGGCCAGCTCCGAAAGGAGAACTCGTATCATTGGGTAGTCAGCTCTCGCGCACGTTTATACATCTCTGATGCGTTTTCCGGGAGGTTCTTCTTGTCGAAAAGCACTCCCAGGGTGTAGTACGCCTTTGAGTTGCCAGGAGAAAGCTCGGTGAACCGGGTCAAAGCTTGAATGGCATCATCCACCCGACCCAATCGGTTCAGGGCTTCGCCCATGTAGAACAGGGGAGGGGCGTCCTCGGGTAAGGCCCTGCAGACCACTTCCAACTCCGTGACTGCCTGCTCGTACAGGCCCCTGCGATAGAGGAGAATACCAAGGTTGGCCCGAACCTGGAGGTTGGACGGGTCCATACGAAGAGCATTCCGGAGTTCCTTCTCGGCATCCTTATAGCGACCAAGGGTCCCCAGAGCCGCCCCAAGGTTCCCCAGAATCTCCTGGTTTGCGGGGTGAACCTTTTTTGCCGCCCGCAAGGTGGCGACGGCCCCCTCCGCATCTCCCATCTCGTCCTGGAGGACCCCGAGATTGTTGAGAGCTCTCACATTGATGGGATCTTCCTGAACCAGTTCTTGATAGAGCTCCAGGGCTTCTTTATGTCGGCCCGAGGCGACCCGTTCTTTGGCCCAGGCCATCTTCTGTTCCCAGGCCGATTCCGGAATAGACTCCACGGAAGGGTCGTCTTCTTCACTTGGGTCAGGCTCGCTCTCAGAGCGGAGTTC
>RCNC010001071.1_pt1 | contig 18272 bp, 11 predicted proteins | sample 2041301 | NCBI WGS metagenome assembly RCNC01 (sample SAMN09708231, study PRJNA481090) | Marine sediment metagenome, whole genome shotgun sequencing project. | biome: marine sediment; feature: ocean; material: sediment; isolation source: Sewage treatment plant 13A marine sediment (STP13A) ... | reverse complement strand
TATTGATATGGCAGAAAGAATCCGGACCAGGCTGCCAGCTTATGTCTCTCTTTTCAGTCTCCGCCTGGTAGAAACAGCCACGTCGTATGCAGAATGGTTTGCGGCTGATAATCAATAGATCCCTTCTGTGTTTGTAACGCAGGTTTTTCTTATCTTTCCACATGGAACAGAAGAAGCTTTTTCTTTTAGATGCTTATGCGCTGATTTTCAGGGCATACTATGGTTTTATCCGGGCTCAGATTATCAATTCTAAAGGAATAAATACATCTGCTATATACGGATTCACAGCTACCCTGGAGGAGATATTAAGAACAGAATCTCCTTCACATATCGCTGTGGTTTTTGATCCACCTGGTCCAACTTTCAGGCATACAAAATTCCCTGCATATAAGGCCAACAGGGACGCCACCCCGGAAGAGATAAAACAATCAGTCCCATGGATAAAGAAAATAATTGAAGCTTATAATATTCCAGTGATTGAAGTTCAGGGATATGAGGCTGATGATGTCATTGGAACCATGGCCTGGAAAGCCAGGGATAAAGGATTTGATGTTTATATGATGACCCCTGATAAAGATTTTGCCCAACTGGTTAAGGACAGGGTATTCATGTACAAACCAAGAAGGTCCGGAAAAGAATCAGAAATCATTGGAACTCAGGAAGTAAAAGAAACATTTCAGGTTCAGGATCCCCGGCATGTCATTGATGTACTGGCATTATGGGGAGATAGTTCTGACAATATTCCTGGAGCTCCCGGGATTGGAGAGAAGACTGCCAAGAAATTGATCTCTTCATACCAGACCATTGAAAACCTTTTCGAACATACTGACGATCTGAAGGGGAGGGTGCAGGAGAGTATCCTGCAGAATAAGGAGCAGATAGAATTATCAAAGGATCTTGCCACCATAAGGCTTGATGTTCCCGTTGAATTTGATGAAAATAAATTATTATTTGACGGAGCTAAAAAGGATGAACTTATCAGTTTGTTTCAGGAGCTTGAGTTTAAATCACTGGCTACGAGGGTGTTATCTTCCATTGTTGACAGGAAAGAACCTACCGGTATTGAACAAGGATCCCTATTCCAGGAGCCGGGATCAGCAACTGGCACATTTTCCAATTTAAAAACACTGAAAGATATTGATCATAATTATCGCTGTGCAGACAGCCCCGAGCTTATTGAGGATTTAATTCATGAGTTATTGAAACAACCAGCTTTCTGTTTTGATACGGAAACAACCAGCATTAATGCAATTGATGCTGAACTGGTAGGGATGGCATTTTCCTGGCATAAGAACCAGGGATGGTATGTACCTGTCCCGGGAGAAAGGAAAAATGCAGAGGAACTTGCCGAAAAATTACGCCATGTTCTGGAGAATGAACATTCTTTGATAGTAGGCCAGAACCTTAAGTATGATATGCAGGTAATGAGAAATTATGGTATTCAACTTAATGGACCTGTGTTCGATACAATGTTAGCACATTACCTGCTACAGCCTGAGCAAAAACATAACCTTAACTATCTCGCGGAAGTTTATCTGGACTACGGAACAATTCATACCGAAGAACTGATTGGTAAGAAGGGCAGCAAGCAGGGAAATATGAGGGATGTCCCAATTGAAAAACTGGTAGATTATGCCTGTGAAGACACTGATGTTACCTGGCAATTATACCTTATTTTGAAAGATGAGCTGAAACAAAATGGGTTCAAGGAATTGTCAGAAAAAATAGAATTTCCCCTGATCAGCGTTCTCGGTACCATGGAAGAAAATGGTGTAAAACTAGACAATGAAGCTTTGGGACTATTTGCTGTTGAACTGGAAGCCGCTCTTCTGAAATTAAGAGATTCAATATATGAACTATCAGGTCAGGAATTTAATATTTCTTCGCCCAAACAGCTGGGAAAGATCCTTTTTGAGAAATTGAAGATAAGTTCAGACGCCAAAAAAACCAAAACAAAGCAATATTCTACCGGTGAAGAAGTGCTGGTACGGCTGATAGATAAACATCCTGTTGTTGAGAAAGTACTTGAATTCAGATCCTTGAAGAAGTTACTCTCCACTTATGTTGATGCCCTCCCAAAAATGATTAATCCCCGCACAGGGTTTATACACACCTCATATAATCAGGCAGTTGCAGCAACCGGGAGGCTTAGTTCCAATAATCCTAACATGCAGAATATTCCCATACGGGAAGAAAAAGGGAGGGAGATCAGAAAATCATTTATTCCAAGGAGTACTGAGAATGTATTATTCTCAGCAGATTATAGCCAGATTGAACTCCGTCTGATGGCTCATATGAGCCAGGACCCGCTGATGATTGATGCTTTTCAGAAGGGGGAGGATATACATACTGCCACTGCTTCCAAGATATTTGAAGTACCTCCTGAAAATGTCACGAAAGAACAACGGGGAAAAGCTAAAACAGCAAACTTCGGCATTATTTATGGAATTTCGGCATTCGGGCTGGCACAACGGTTGAACATCCCACGAACTGATGCAAAGCAATTGATTGACAGTTACTTCAATACCTATGCAAGGGTCAGGACGTACATGGATGAAATGATTCAGACAGCCCGGGAAAAAGGTTATGTTGAGACAATGCTGGGACGTAGAAGATACCTGCGTGATATTTTATCACGGAATGCTGTTGTAAGGGGATTTGCAGAACGAAATGCCATCAATGCGCCAATTCAGGGGTCTGCTGCTGACATCATAAAAATTGCGATGATCAGGATACAGGATCTCCTGTATAGTAATAAATTCAGAACTAAGATGATTTTACAGGTACATGATGAATTGGTTTTCGATGTTTTTAAGACAGAACTGGAGGAGGTAAAACAAATGATAATCCGGGAAATGGAAAATGCCTATACTTTATCCGTTCCCTTAATTGTTGATTTTGGTACCGGGAACAACTGGCTGGAGGCTCACTAGCAATAATTTTATCATTCAATATATGGAAGTAACTATTCAGTATTCAGGAATTCTAGCCGATAAGGCAGGTAAAACAAAAGAACCTTTTTCAGGTGTAAAATCTTTATTTGAAATCAGGGAAATGCTGGCTGTAAGGTATGATGGATTCAGAGAGCTGAGTTATGTGATTTCACTGAATGGAGTAATTGTGCATGAAGATGCGGGTATAAAAGAAGGGGACCAGATTGCCCTGCTCCCCCCTGTTCCTGGTGGATGAGGTAATTATTCCGGAAGGTGGAGTGCGGGACTCCTGGCCTCAATGCTGGCGGATTTTTCACCCAGGGCCGTTAAATAGAGATTGGGTTGACCAAATACCTCAACTGCCTTATCTATCCCTGTATCTTTTTCAAGAATGGCCTCCATACGGCCCTTCTGATAATAATATCTGACAGCAATCTCTTCTTTCAATAATTGTTTTATTTCTTCACTGAAATTATTGAGATCCTTTTCATTATCATGAGCCAGCTTTTGTTCAAGAGCTTCAAATTCCTCATCAGCCATATCATAGTATTTTTCTCGCCTGGCTGTTTCTTTGAGTTTTTTCAGTGATTCTTCACTTCTTGTATTGTAGGTAAAATCACGTGATGCTACAAATGTCTGGAAATTTTCATAAATCTGTTCGGTGATCTCAAATTCTTCAATACTTGCAATACTATCGGTACGGGCGGTAAAAATAGTTGCATAATCAAAAATCAGGGATTGGGTCAGCAATGCAATGGTTACCTGGCTGAGTGTCTGGGCTTCGACGGTGAAATCGGGTTGAATCCCTCCACCATCGTATACTTTCCTTCCGTTATCTGTTTGATATTCAGTAATTAGTGAATCTGGAATGGTTCCTACACTCCCGTCTTCATTGCGATTTGAATAATCCAGGGCCTGTATACAACGCCCGGAAGGAATATAGTATTTAGCAGTAGTAACTTTCAGCCGGGTATTATAACTCAATTCACGGGTTGTTTGCACCAGGCCTTTTCCATAGGTACGCTGCCCGATGATGACGGCCCTGTCAAGATCCTGCAGAGAACCAGCTACAATTTCTGAGGCTGATGCTGAACCGCGGCTGACAAGTACCACAACATGTATAGACGTATCAACCGGCAAAAAACGTGTACGGTATACCTGGTCCCATTGTTTTACCCTTCCCTTGGTGCTGACAATTTCCTGTCCCTGAGGGATAAATAGATTGGCAACATCCACGGATTCGATAAGAAGACCACCAGGATTGTCCCTGAGGTCAAGCACAACCCCTTCAAGTCCTGGGTTTTTCTTAAGTTCCAGCAGGGCTGATTTTGTCTCCTGTCCTGCCCCGGTAGTGAAATTGGCAAGACGTATATATCCTACATGATCGTCCAACATACCATAAAAGGGTACATTATTGATGGTTATTTTCTCCCGGATAAGGGATTTCTTGATGGGTGCAGGATGACTGTACCTGCGAATGACCATTTCAAGTGCTGTATTTGGCTTCCCTTTTAAGTGATCGCTGATTTTACTGATCTCCAGGTTTATCATTGACTTACCGTCGATTGAAATGATGGTGTCGCCTGCCTTTAATCCGACCTTACTGGCAGGAAATCCCTCATAAGGTTCAGCGATGATTGCATATTCTCCACTTCTGCGAATAATGGCTCCGATACCACCATATTGCCCGGTGGTCATAAAATTAAAATTTTCACGATCAGATTCAGGAATGTATGTGGTGTAGGGATCAAGCTCCTTCAACATTCCCTTGATACTGTTTTCAACCAGTTTTTCAGGATTTGTTTCATCCACGTAAAACAGGTTTAATTCCCGGAAAAGGGAATAATATATCTCCAGGCTTTTAACAAGCTTGAAATCATCATTGGAGGAAGCAATGAAAAACAGAGAACTGACTGTAATTAATGTAATTCCTGCGATAACTGATACTTTCCTGTTAGATCTCTTTCTACTCATAATCCAGGGTTTCATTAAATGAGGGACAAATATACTAGATATTAACGGATAAAAAGATCAAAAGGTTTACATCACAGGCTTTTTAACGTTTTTTTACATTTCCTGAAAGCCATGATTAATTAATTGGATTTTGGGGCAAAGCCTGCTTTTCAAAACAGATAATTTACAGGTCAATAATTTCAAACTTATGAACCAGGGTATATCCGTTTTCATCAACAAGTGTTAGCAGATAAATACCTTTTTGGGGTGTAATTCCCATTTTATGAATATGCCTGGTAGTCCCAATGAATGTTTTGTTAAGGTGCCAGTAGATCTGCGATGAGGGATGGCGATGAGCGGCTTCAAGGATTATCTCGCCCTTTGATCCATCCATTTCACGTGGCACATATACCCTGGCCGAATGCCTGGGATAGATCATCTCCATGAAATCTATGTCATCCATGGGTTTACAGTCGGGATGTATTTGCGGCAGGATGCGATAATCGGGGTTTTTAGCCCGGTAATACCACTCCTGGACTGGCGGCAATACAAACCAGGATTCATGCCTCATATCGGAAATCGTACGACAATCACTATTGACACGGTACCTTCCGTCGGGGGAAAGATGAATTTTCCTGTGATAGGGACAGGGCAAAGAAGCCTTCCCACTGGCAGGCACGTAGATGGTGTCTATTGAGGGACAAAAAGGTCCGGGAAGATGTCCACTTTTATTGCAAACGGCAACTGGGTACAGTTCATTCACGGGGGACTGGAACCAGGTGCTTCGTGATAGGGTATTGAAAACGTCAAAAAGAACAGGGGCAGCTACTGCAATTCCAGTCAGACCAGGCCGGCCCTCCCCATCGGCATTCCCAACCCAGACCCCAATGGTAAAAAGAGGTGAGGTTCCAACGGCCCATCCATCACGAAAACCAAAACTGGTACCTGTCTTCCAGGCGATTTTACCGCTTGAAGAAAAGCTTTTCCAGCCAGCCTGTGTATAAGGACGGTTGACATCCAGCAGGGATTGGAAGGTGAGCCATACAGAAGCAGCACTAAGTGGATGAGAATTATCAGTTGAGCCCTCATTTACTTCCTTGATTGGCTTGTCATGATAAGTGTACACAGGTGGATGAATGTCATCAGAAAGATATTGTCCTGAGCGATTGTAACGGTCAAGCACCCTGCCCATGGATGCATATATGCCGGTAATCTCCCATAAATTGCCTTCTGCACCTCCGAGGATCAACGAAAGCCCATAATGAGATGCTGGAAATCTAAGAGTTTTAATGCCAAGTTCTTCCAGCTGGTAATAAAATCTTTCAAATCCATGGGTTTGGAGCATCCTTACGGCTGGTATATTTAGAGACCTGGCCAGTGCCCTGCGGGCAGGAACTGCTCCATCATATGTCAAGGTAAAATTTTTAGGTGAGTAACCAGTGTATTGTGTTGGTATGTCCGGGACCAATGTGCCTGGAAGGATCTCTCCTTCTTCCAGCATAAGGCAGTACAAAATTGGCTTAAGAATACTACCTGTACTGCGTGGAGCCTTGATGATATCAACATTACCTCCAAATTCCGGTTGGCCCGGATTTTCGGTATTTCCTACATAGGCCATAACTTCACCAGTAGGAGTATCAAGGACAAGGCAACATGCATTATGTATACTATTGTGCTTGAGGTGCTTATGGTGTTCTTCCAGGATCAGGCTTACGCGTTGTTGCAGTGAAGCATCGATACTTGAATGTACCTTTGAGCCGCGCTGTTGAGTATATACCCTATCCATTAAATGTGGCGCAAGGGCAGGAAGGGGAAATGGTTTGTCTGGCAATGCTTCAAGCTTTGCCAGTTCACAATCAAGGGAGTCAAGCAAAGCATTTTTTCTAAGTCTTTCAAGTAACTGGTTTCTTTTCTGGATCAGCAATGACCGGTTTTTTCCGGGATGGATCAATGAAGGGGCATTTGGTAAAACGGCAAGTGTGGCAGTTTCAGCCCAGGAAAGCTGTTCAGGGGGACGGCCATAGTATCGCCATGAAGCAGCGTCAATACCTACTACATTTCCGCCGAATGGTGCATGTGAGGCATACAGACAGAGAATATCCTCCTTTGACCGGGTCAATTCAAGCCTCGACGCCAGTACCGTTTCTATAATCTTTTCCGGGATGGTACGGGACTTCCCCTTCCTGGAAAGCCGGATTACCTGCATGGTCAGGGTGCTGCCCCCGCTGACTATTTCGCCATTGTTAAGGTTCTGTATCAGGGCCCTGAACAGGGAGAGAGGATTGACACCTGGGTGATAATAAAAGAAACGGTCTTCAAACAAGATGGCTGCCTTTTTATATTTCTCAGGGAGGGAATCCACTGGTGGAAATCTCCATTGTCCATCATCTGCAATTCTTGCACCAAGCAGCTCCCCGTTTCTGTCAAGTAAAACGGTACTGTACGGATCATTAAATAGTGGGCGTGGAAGGGAAAACCAGAATAGTCCGGAAAAGATCAGGAAAAGTCCCAGGGCCAGTTGCCAGTTAAATAATCTTAATTGTCCTTTCATAAGCGGGACCCCAAAGAATCATTACTTCTTTTTCTTGCTAGATTTGGCTTTGGGGTTATAATCAATTGCAAGCTGTATCCAGGATTCAAGATCTTTATCCATATCCGTGCCCTCGGGTTCAACAAAGACGAATCCCTTCATAGGCCGTTTGGTAAAATCCATTTCCCGGCATCCCTTTCTTTTCAGGGCAGTGTCATAAATATCAGGATCAATCCTAGCCATCAGATTATCACGGATTATCCCTACGCACATCTTGTCATCGACCATGAAAGTGAGTCCGCCCATCATTGCTTTTTCTGCATAAGCGACGTTTTTTTCTTTCAGGACCAAGCGCATACGGTCAGCTAGAAACTCATTATATGCCATATTTTAAGTTTTATTTCTGATCATTTATATTGAATTATTCATTCCCCACTGGTTATGTGAACCCACTTGCCTGCCGTGCTGGCATTAACGCCGGCATCATACATGGCTTCACAATAAACAGCAGGAAGATAGTACTTTCCAAGATACGCGGCATTCAACTGAATAACATAGGTATTGGTACCGTGCCGTTTGAGATCAAAGTAAGTATACACTCTATCATCACGGATATCCAGGTATGATGGCTGGTCCGCAGCATGGACAGACTTGAAGTCATCCATGCGGGTATTGTGGATCTCCCAGCCTGAAGGAAATATCTGAGATAGTGCCATGTCCTTATATATGTGGACCCCAAAAGGATTGGTAATAGTGACATGAGCCAGAAAATCAGTACCTTGAATAAGTCGTGTAACGTCGACAGGATTACCTCCCATGTTCGTGTATCTCACAGAAAGATTAAGGTTATGCCGGGCAGCAGTTTCTTGTCCTGCTTTTGGTATTCCTTCCATGGTAAGCCTGGCAAATATTACACCCTCACCTTCGTTCTCTACCATGATCTTTCCGTCGGCCCTGCTTCCTGTGTCGAGGTCTACCTGTACAACAGACAATTTTGTACTGGCTGTTGTTTTTCTGCCACCATTAAATTGGTAAGTAAATTTTAATTCCCTTGAACTGGCATCACTGCCGGCAAATTTTGACATAGCCAGGAGGCAATATGCCGTTGTCTGTGTACTCATCCAGTGTCTGCTCCGTAATTCATCAGATATTTTCCGGGCGAGGAATATGCCCTCAGAACGTTTATCCAGCAGGGCAAGCGTTTCCAGTATCATGGCCCAATCCCTTTCCCTTGAGCCATAGCTGTAGTTAAATCCAGCGTATTCTGGGATTTCAGGCACACCCTGTGCAATCAACATGTTGGCTGATGCTGACTGACCAGCCAGGGCATATGCCGCTGCCAGTCGCCACCGGGCCTGTATGGAAATGGTTTCCATCTCGCGTAACCTGTTCATAGCACCCAGCTCAGGCTCTCCTGCAAGTGCGAGTGTATATAAACGATATGCCTGTACCAGGTCATCCATCCTGTATTTGTCACCTGACATTTTCCACCGCCTGGCCTCTTTGCGCTGGTATCTCAACCATGGTTTTTTAAAGTTTACTGGCAAGGCATAACCTTTGGTTTCAGCTTCCAGGAGAAAGTGTCCGGCATAGGAAGTAGACCAGGCATTTTCCTCCACTGAATTCGGCCAATATGCAAAACCTCCTGAAGGAAGCAGGAAAGACTGAATTCGCTTGATGGCGGCCTTTACATTGACCTCTGTTTTTGTTCTGGCTGCATTGTTTAATTCAGTAATATCCCCAAGGAAGAGTTGGGGAAATGCAGCGGATGTAGTTTGTTCAATGCATCCATGAGGATAAGCCAGCAGGTATTTTAGCCTTCGTCCAAAGTCAATGGGAGGGATAGAAGATACTTCCAGGCTTGCTGTATTGGTTCCTTGCATTCCGGGAAGTGTATAATCCCTGTTGAGCGTTTGTCCTGGTTCAACTACCTCATCAATGAACTCAGTGATTGGGGGATTGGGATTTCTTATATCTAGTTCTATCTCATAAGAAGCAGTTTCAGAGCCACTTGTTGCAATTACTTTTACCTTTCCTACACCCAGTGCATCTCTCACCTTTAATCCAAAGGTGCATTGTTGATCACCCGTCTGGCTGAATAAAAGTTGTTGCGCTGGATTACTTTGCAGGTTGAAAAACTCATTTACCTCAAGCTTGACACTTACCTCTTTGATTTTTTCCTCCATGGCAAACACCGTAACAGGGAGCTTGACTTCTTCCCCGGGGCCAAGTACCCTAGGCAGGGTGGCGAGTACCATAAGGGGTTTTTTGACAGGAACAGTCTTTTCTGTTGCACCGTATGCAAACTGGTTGCCGGCAATTACCATGGTTCTTACAGAGCCTATGTAATTTGGAATACTGATCACATGTGATTGTTTTTCACCCGGCTTTAGTGAAAAAGGACCTAAAAATTTAACCATGGGTTTGAAACGATTGGCGCGACTTTGTGATTCCTGTCCCCCATCTTCCCCGAAACCGCCCCCTATGCCAAACATCTGCTCTATTTTACCTCCATATGCTCCCAGCACATCATTATATATATCCCAGGTTTTTACTCCCAGGGCCTCCCTGGCGTAGAAATGATCCCATGGTTGGGGGGAAGAAAATCGGGTCAGGTCCAATAAGCCTTCATCAACCATGGCCAGGGTATAGCTACAGGCTATCCCGTTACTTTCACTGACTTGTATACTGACTTCTGTTTCAGGCCTTAAAACATCTGACATCTCAATCAAAGGATGAAGTCTGGTTGATGGATCTTCAACCAGTACTGGAATTACTCCATACAAACGGATGGGCAGGTCATTTTTCGTTTGTGAGTGCGATTGTACAAGTGTTAAACTCACATATATATTGGGGGCCATTTCTGGTGTTACTTTAAAGTTGAACCTCGTCTCCGGTTCACTGACTTCAACCCAGTAAGCATCAAGCACCCTTGTACCATTTTCAATGCTAACCAATGCCCTGCCATCTCCGGATGAGGGGAAAGTAATGCTGGCAAATTCTCCTGCCTGGTAGGAGGTTTTATCTGCACTAAAACTCAACATGGCAGCTCCTCCTGGATGCTCTCTTTGCCCTCTTCCTGCCCAACCAGGCCAATCTATATAAACGATCTTACCGCTGGCATGTCCACTCAGTGGATCAACCACCCTTAGCAGATACCTTCCCCATTCAGGATATTCAATACGGAACTGAAAACTTCCTTCCCCGTTACGGGTATTAACTTTTGTGTTATATATAGGCTGATGTTCAGTATTACCAACGTAGGAGGCAAGATTATCATGCCCGGCATCCCACCACCATCGCCAGTTTATCTTATAAATACTCACATCAAGGTTATTACGGGAAACAGGATTGCCATCCGGATCAAGAGTGACAAGGTTTACTATGTGTGAGGTATCGGTTAAAAGCATTCCACGTGCCTTGTCTCCGGGTGGTGTTTTTATACCAACATAGTTTTCGTATGGTGAATATGGGATGGAAAAGCGATCTATACTGAAATCACCGCTCTCTTCAAATACCCTGGAAACAAACCCGGCCCGCAGCATGCCCGGTGATGCATCCCCTGTTTGGAGGGATGTACTAAAACTGGCCTTACCATCCTCATCTGTTTTCCCATCAAACAAAATTTGTTCTTCAGCATAAAAGCTTTTTACCGGATCATCAAAATTATATTCCTGGAAACGCTGAAACTTGGTTTTCATTTCTGTCAATACTACCGAAACATGTGTTTTCAGGTTACGCGCAACAGCTCCGTGCAGCCAGTTTACCTCAAGTCTCCCCCTGATCTCAGGATCAGTTACGGAAATGCGGTCTTTACCAAAACCAAGATTAATTTTGAGCCGGTTAGGTTTAACGGTTTCTATCCTGAGCCATTTTGTAAAAACCAGTCCCCCTATCCTTATCCGGGCCATCCAGTTACCCGTGGGTGCATCCGGATGGGTTGCTGCAGTGAAGGAATAGAATCCATGATTACTACTGCTGCGTATCATCCTGCTGACTACTTGTCCATGGGGATTTAGCAACTCAAGGGTAACAGGATGCTTATCAGGCAAAAGGTCCTGCTTGTCCTCAAGCATAAGGTTCAGGTAAAGGGTATCTCCCGGACGCCAAACACCCCTTTCACCATATATAAATACTTTGACACCCTTCTGTACAATGTTCCCTGACACATCAAATCGGCTGAGTGATAATGAGGAACCATCGTCGAGCCGGAGGTAGCCCCGTTGCTCGTTGTGCCGGGCAATCAACAGGAAAGGTTTGTTCTCGAGATTAACGCTGGCCATTCCTTTATCGTCTGTCCGGGTACTTCCAATGACCTGCTGCTGGAAATTTAATATATCTATCTGGACCCCGGAAAGAGGCAGGGTTGAGACAAGATCGGTTACAGCCACAGTCAGCGCATGGTCAGTGCCAGCCTTGGCAATGATCCCAAGATCTGAGGCCAGGATGTTACGTGCAACGGATCGATGCTTTCCAAAATAACTATCCGAACAGGGATCATCCCTTTCCTCCCAGTTATAATAGTAGTAGTCTCCTTCGTTATAATAGTCTTCATAAGAATCCCAGTAGCTTAATTCCTGTTCCCACTGCTCATCATATTCATCCTCAAACTCAAACAGATCAGATGATTCTGCGGATTGATCACCACAGGGATACAGTGAATGTTGTTTACTGAATCCGAGCTCAATCCGGTAAATGGCTCCCGGTTCAGCCTGGATCAGAGATGATAGATCCAGTGAAAAGGCATTCCAGTTTCCAAAATCCACAGTAGTACCAGTATTCAGATGGATGGTTTTCCTTAAGATCAATCTGCCAACACGCTTTAGCTGGTAATTACCATCAAGGTGATTGACCTGCAGGAACTGGCTCAAATTTTTCTCGTATATGCGGATTATGCGTACTTCAATGGCTTTAAGGTTCACTGCCTCAAAAGGCATGATCAAGCCGTCGGAAGATGGAAGAATCACACCCTTGCCCAGCAAGCGTACGGCTGGTTTGAGTTCATCAAAACTTACCGGGTATTCATTCCCGGCTGATAATTTGTAATCCAGGATATTCCTGATCCCGGAAGATACCATGACCTTTAGATTACCGATTTGCCGGACTGATGGGTATGCACGTATATCATTATTCTCAACAATGAATGACAGATCTGTCCCATTGTCAAGGGTAATCAATCCATTCAGGTATTGCTTTTCCTGAAGCGGGTCAGAGAATCTAATAAGTATATATTGCTCAGGTTGCTGAACAACAGAAACTCCCATTAAACTAAATTCACCAAGGGCAGGTATAAGGATCTCCATATCGCCTTTACGCTGAACGCCTATTGATTTACCATTCCAGGCAATGAGCACCTTCCCTGCCTTTTCCTTTCTCTGTACACTGTCTATCCTGAAACGGTGTTCCCTGCCATCAGGGTCAGGATCCCACGATATGGTCAGTGATTTTCCATCCTGTGATGCGGTGAGCAAATCCTCCAGGCCTGTCTCCTCAAGGAAATCTGCCGACTTTAAGGTTCCGGTATATTGCAGCCATTGAAGATTTCCGGGTTCATAGGTTTGCTGGGACTCAAGACCCACTTCAAAATTTTGCACAATGGTCTTAAATTCGAATGAAAATGTTTTCAGATTACCAGGTACATCCATGATTTTTTCAAGCGCAAAATCCACCTTGTATGTGGTTCCGGATTTCATATCTTCATCCGGTCTGAATTCTATTGTTTGTTCATCAATCCAATAAGCGGAACCCCTCACAGAAGGTGAAATCTCAAACAATTTACCATCAATGGGTTCAGACATGTCGACCTGGTCTGGGAATGCTTCAGTCAGCCGGATCCTGATCCCATCCTGCCGGCTTAAATATCCAGCCGTAAATGCAGCAATGTAGGATGTAAATCCTGGATCAATACTAGGTGGTTGAGGCGTTTGTTGCTGGCAGGCAAATAGGTTGAACAGGAAGGCAACAAATAACGTTCTGTAAAGAACAGTCATTAAAATGGATTTCATTCGCTTAGTATTTTGTAATTATTTGAAAATTACAAAATCCGGCAATATAACCCCTTAAAATAATTGAAAGTAATCAACGGAGGCGGAATTCAATCGGTACGGTTACATGCACAGGACTTGGTATTCCATCTACTTCCCCCGGTATCCATTTTGGAAAGAGATTTACCACCCTGAGCGCTTCTTCATTAAAATAATCCCTGTCGCCATTTACAATCTGAGGATCTTTCACATTGCCTTCCTCATCCACGGTAAATACAATGATCACGAATCCTTCATCTCCTCTTTTTTTGGCTTCCGGTGGATATTTTAATTCCAGCTCTATAAATTTTCGAAGACCTGACCTTCCCTCCCGAAATCGGGGCATTACTATGTAAGGAAAATATTCTGTTGGATCACCGTCCGGAGTGAAGCAAAATCCTTCTACCAGTTTATCATCTTCATAGAGATCATTGCGTGTAAGCTGTCCGTTTTCATAATAGGTTTTGAAATTTCCACTTTTCCCCCCCTTTACATAGCGGGCTTCCTGTTTCAGGCTGCCATCCTCACGCCAGGATTTAAAAGAACCATTCAGTAAGCCATTTTTATATTCCTGCTCATTCTTTAGCTTTCCAGATCTGTACCATTCCCTGAAAGTACCATTGAGCGTATTTTCTTTGTAAAAACAAACCCTCTGTTGCTGGCCATTGTCAAAATAATAAATGAAGTGACCGTCCTTGTTATCAGGACGAATGGAATTATAGGTTCCTGTCATCTGGACTTGTCCGGAGGGATAATAATCCTTCACAAAAAAACGAAAACTTCCGGTGGTAGTATCCGTTGAGACAATACGGTAATAATTTGCATCTTGCGCTGAACTTTGCTCCCAGTTTTGATCGAAATACATGGTATCAAGGATGATCTGTCCTTTAACCGCGGATGGAAATACAAACAGTACTATGATGATCAGTCTGAGATACATGGCAATAGTATATCGGAATTCAGGATAGTTTGTTCACCAATTGAAGGAGAATCTCACGCATCCTCTTTTCCAGCTGGTTGTAAGGTATGAATTCGTCCGAAAGTAACAAAATGATCAGCTGAATTTTCTGGTTACGCTGATCCAGCGTTTCATAAAGCATATTCTTGTTCAGACGGTATGCCTCCCTGATCCGCCTTTTCATGAGGTTCCTGTCCACCGCCCTCTTGAATTTACGTTTGGGAACAGTAATGGCAGCCCTGACCGGATATTTCTGATGGGGATCCGGGGAATAATCCCAATAGATTTTTAGTGGAAAGCTGGATACTGCTTTGCCTCGTTTCAGCAATCCCTGAATGGAAAGGTTGCTCTTCAAACGCTCTTCCTTACCCAGTGTAAATTTCATGGACATAGATACAGAGTGATTGCATCAAAAATACCCTGAAAATCTGAGATTTCTAAAAGTTTATTTTTTGGAGTTCCGGTTGTGTAATTTGATAAACTGTTCAATTGCCATGGTCATGGAGGGTGCCTCCGGTTGGGGGGCTTTAACATCAAGTCTCAAACCAGCTTTTTCAACAGCGCTGGCTGTTGTTGTACCGAAAGAGGCGATCTTGATACAGTCTTGCTCAAAATCAGGAAAGTTTTGCTTAAGAGATTTGATTCCTGAAGGACTGAAAAACACCAACATATCATAATTGATCAGGGAAAGATCTGATAGATCACTACAGACTGTACGATAAAGTATGGCCTTGGAGTATTTGATCTTTTGTTCTTTCAATGTTTTCGGTATCTCTTCCTTGTGAATATCTGCAAGAGGGACAAGGTAAGATTCATCTCTATGCTTATGGATAAGGTCCATCAGATCGGAGAATCTGCCATTTCCATAAAAGATTTTTCTTTTACGGTAAACTATATATTTCTGTAAATAATAAGCAGTTGACTCTGATATGCAGAAATATTTCATGCTGTCAGGAACAGTCACACGCAGTTCTTCGCATATGCGAAAGAAGTGATCGACGGAAGTTTTACTGGTAAATATTACGGCACTATGCTCCAGTATATCAATTCTGTGCTGCCGGAATTCCTTAGCCGGTATCCCCTCAACATGTATGAATGGCCTGAAATCAATAGCCAGATTATTTTTATCAGCTAATTCGAAATAGGGAGATTTACCGTTTTCCGGTGCAGGCTGTGAAACAAGGATTTTCTTAATCTTCATGAAACTTACACTTTTTAACCTATCCTCTCATTACCGATAAAGAAAAAAACCTGTACAATATTAGAAAGGGTAAAATTTCAAGGGTACAAAGGTATAAAATCAAATAAAATATTAAAACATCTTTATTCATTAAAATTCTCACACCTTTAAATAACCTCAGAAAATAGGCGGAAAATACAAGTATAATACCCATGTAAACAAAGTAGATCCTAAGATCTTCACGGATATATGCCAGGCCAATAACCAGCATTATTAGATAGATTCCCAGGCTTTTATATATCAGGAAAATCTGGTGAAGGTACTCCTTGAAGACATGATGGTTATCAAAAAGATATCCGGTAATATGCAGAACCACATATCGGACTATTAATAACAACATCAGGCATCCCGAATAGCATAAATACGATAAAATATCATTCAGCCGGAAAGGTTGCAGGTTATAATAACCGAAAATGAGATATATAAAAGCACCACCAATAAAAATGAAATTAATATTTAGGGCAATGGCTACTCTTTTGGAAAAAAGATTCTGATCCCTCAGAAGTTTCGCAGAAAGTTGATAGTTGGACACAGATTGCATCATCTGGTTCAGGAATTTATGATAGAACAGCTTAAGCCAGGCAAGTAATATAAGGCTGGCGATAATGATTCCCAGTAACCAGTCCGGACGAAGATCGTGTGAACTTGCAGGGGGTAAATCAGAGGGAGACCTTAACTCAGTCAGGGTTTCTTTCTCGGCCGGGAGCTTATCTGAGAGGTCAACCAATACCGGTTTCGAAGTATCCCTGGGACAAAAATATCGGGTACTGAAATGACTGATTGGAAAGTCCTGAAAAGGAATAGAATCATCTGTTAGATAATAAGGTACAGCGGCTGTATCGAAACCCACAGGCTCCGGAGGTTTAAGAGATTGGAGATACCTCATCCGGGCCTCTGCCCTTACAATGGAATCCAGCATCTGCTCCCGTCTTTCGAGCATATTAAAAATACTGTCAACTTCCGCCTCGTTAAATTTCCTGAACTGTGAGGCTGAGTCCTGGACTATGATGGTGGTATTTACAGTATCCTGGCTGGTGTAAAGCATGTGTAAAGATAAGGAAGACTGAGAAAATCAGAAATAGGAAACCTTCTGCGGTTTTCCTGTTTCCATAGAAAAAATTTCAGAAAGGAGGTTATTAGCAAGCCTGCTGGCACCTATACGGAATAGTGCCTGATCCAGCCACTCATCTCCAAGTACTCCTTTTACTATGGATGCGTATTCCAGGGCATGCTCTGTTGTGCTTATCCCTCCTGCCGGTTTGATCCCTACCTTTCTTCCTGTTTTCTCCCAAAAGTCCTTGATGGCATGGCACATTACCAGGACTGCTTCAGGGGTGGCAGCAGGCTGGATTTTCCCGGTAGAGGTCTTGATAAAATCTGCCCCGGATTCCATACTGATCATTGATGCGCGGTAAATGGCTGATGGATCCGGAAGCAGACCGGTTTCAAGGATCACTTTGAGTTTGGCATCACCAATAGCCTTCTTAATTTGACGGATCTCGGCTGAAACATAATCAAACTCATTATTTAGGAATTTTCCGGCCGATATTACAATATCTATTTCATTGGCACCCGCTGCAACTGCCATCCTGCTTTCTATTTCCTTTACTTCAGGAAAGGTTTGGGAAGAAGGGAAACCTGCTGCCACAGAAGCAATGTTCACTAGTTTCTCAATAAGGTTCTTATGTACAACAGGAACAAGTATAGGGTATACACATATGGCTCCAACCAGTGGGTAACCAGGAAATTGACCCGGGAATTTATTCATTTTTTCACACATCATCTTTACCCTGGATTCGGTATCATCTGTATTCAGGGTTGTCAGGTCGACAAAGCTGAAAATAAGTTTAAAGGATCCGGGATCTTTTTCAATTAAAACCTCCGACCTGATATCATCAAGAGAGGGCTTATTTTGTGGCAGGTATTCGTAAGAACTCATCTTGTTTGGCTTATATTTGTCTTACCAAAAGCAAATGTAAGCTTTTTAAAAAATACTAGATTGCCCTCAACCTATGCTCAACAAAATAAAGATTGTTTCATCCTTCCTATTGATTTTAACGCTTATTTTAAGCCTGGGTATAGAAGTATCAGGTCAGAAAAACGTGCCGGTATCGTATACGGCCGTTCCTCCCCAGATTGACGGCCTTTTTTCCCCAGGTGAATGGGATGCACATCAGCCTGCTTCAGGTTTTATTCAGATGGAGCCGGATAAGGGTCAGGATGCCACCGAAATTACACAGGTATATACCTGTTTTGACAGCAGCTACATGTATGTGGCATTCTTATGTACCCAGGGAAGCCGTAATCAAATCACGGCAAATATACAGACAAGGGACAGGGTTAAAGGTGGAGATGATGCTGTTATCCTGATACTGGACACTTATGGTGACAAACGGAGTGCCTATGGATTTACTGTAAATCCACTGGGCACACAGACAGATTATAAGATAACGGATGATGGACGGAATATCAATTACGAATGGGATACGCAGTGGGAGGCTGCAGCTGGCCTGTCGGATGCCGGGTGGGTCTGCGAGATGGCCATTCCCTTCAGTAGTATTAAGTACAGGGTTTCGGATGAGTTTTGGGGGGTAAATTTCGGAAGGATCCTAATCAGTAACCTGGAAACTTCCTG
>RCNC010001070.1_pt1 | contig 18272 bp, 13 predicted proteins | sample 2041301 | NCBI WGS metagenome assembly RCNC01 (sample SAMN09708231, study PRJNA481090) | Marine sediment metagenome, whole genome shotgun sequencing project. | biome: marine sediment; feature: ocean; material: sediment; isolation source: Sewage treatment plant 13A marine sediment (STP13A) ... | reverse complement strand
GTAACCATAAGCAGCGTCGGTTTTAAGTGACAAAAGCGATTCGAGAATGTCACTTTCTTGTCACAATGTGACAATCAGTGTCACTCAATGCCCAGTTTCTTGATGCGATACCGTAATTGACGGAACGATAGACCGAGGAGTTTGGCAGCCGCCGTTTTGTTGTAGCGCGTCTTCTCAAGAGCTTCGACAATCGCCTGGCGTTGCACATCTTCAATCTGTTCGCCGAGTTTGCCGGCTGTCGTCGCCGTGGCAGACGATGAGTCCGTCGCATCCCGCATCTGTAAATCAGCCGGAACAATGACGCCACTCGCCGAAAGCGTCACGGCGCGTTCGAGCATATTCTCAAGCTCTCTCACATTGCCCGGAAAGCGATAGGTCAACAATGCACTGCGAGTGTCTTCATGGAGTGAGGCAGCGGCGTTCAAGCGGCCCAAAATATGCTCTGCGAGCAACAAGACGTCGTCGCCACGCTCGCGCAGGGCAGGGACATTGAGTTCTATCACGTTGATACGGTAGTAAAGATCTTCGCGAAATTCGTTGTTCGCGATCATCTCGGACAGATTCCTGTGCGTAGCGGATAAGATTCGAACATCGATCGCCTCTTCTTGAGATGCGCCGACCGGGCGTACCTTCTTTTCCTGAATGACGCGCAACAGCTTGACCTGCATTGCGAGAGGAAGGTCTGCGATTTCATCCAGAAACAAGGTCCCGTCCTGCGCGCATTGCAGCAGACCGGCTTTGTCGTTGACCGCCCCGGTGAAGCTGCCTTTCCGGTGACCGAAAAACTCACTTTCCATTAATTCGGCGGGAATCGCGCCACAGTTAACCGGTACAAACGGTCCATCCGCACGGGGGCCGCTATCGTGAATCAGTCGCGCTACCAGTTCCTTGCCGGTGCCCGATTCGCCGGATATATGCACGGGCGCCTGAGATCTGGCCACACGATCAATCATGCCGCGCAATTCATGCATGCGCGAGGATTCGCCAAGAATCTTGGAGTCCTGGGCGTTTGGCGCCGACATTCGCAGGGCGTTTTCGACAATATTACGAAGATTGCCAAGGTCCAGAGGCTTGGAGATGAAGTCGAAAGCGCCCAATTTTAATGCCTGGACCGCCGTTTCAACGTTGCCATGCGCGGTAATTACGGCGACCGGAACGTTGGGCGCGTTGCTTTGCATCCACTCTACGAGCTCGAGCCCGTCACCGTCCGGAAGGCGCATGTCTGTTAGACAGATATCGAATTGGTGCTTGCCAAGAAGGGCTTTCGCGCTCGTTACGTCGCCGGCAGCCTGACTCCGCACGTCCATTCGACCGAGCGTCAGTGTTAGTAATTCGCAAATGTCGGGTTCGTCGTCGATAACGAGGGCAAGCGGTTGTTTCATCATTCGTCCTGTGTGTCCCAGCGGTCGGGATCGGCAAACACGATACGAAAGATACTGCCTCCACCGGGCCGGTCAAGATAAACCAGTGTTGCTCTGTTCAATTCGCACAGTTCGCGGGATATATAGAGTCCCAAGCCCGTACCGCCCGAGCGCGCCGTGAAAAATGGCTCGAATATCTTGTCGGCGGTTGCCGCGTCGACGCCTAGGCCGCAATCCAGAATCTCAATATAGGGACGGCCTCTGCCATCGAGCATACGACCTGCCTGGACTTCGACCAGGATGCCGCCAGTTTCGCTCGCGTATTTGACGGCATTGTCGCAAAGGTTCCAGAGCACCTGACGAAGGTGACTGCGATCCATGCGTACCGCGAGGTCCTGGGGAACATCCCCGATTGTGAATTCGCCTTCCTGCAACTCCAGCGTGCCGACAAACTCCTCGGCGAATTCGGCCAGCCAGCCCATTAACGGCAGACTTTCCGGGCGGCCGGAGTCGCGGCGCGACAGTTGCAGTACATTTTCAATGATGTGGCTGACTCGACTGGAGTGCGTCTGGATAATCTCCGTGAGTCGGACGTCGTCCTCGGTCAGCGCAGGCGATTCGCCCAGCAACTGTGCAGCGTGACTCATTGCGCCGACCGGATTACGAATCTCGTGGGCGATACTGGCGCTGAGACGTCCCAGCGACGCCAGCTTGGATTGCTGAACGCGCGCATTCATCAGGCTGACGTTTTCCAGAAATATCAATATTGGACCGTTGCGTTCTCCATCTTTGCCCAGGGGTGCAAGATGCGCCGTAATACGGGCGCTTTCCGCGTCAGTATTAAGAGTGAATTCGGGGTGCGACGATATTGACGTGTCATTTCGCCAATCGACGATGTGCGCAGCCAGCGGGTCGAAGGCCACGGCCAGTGGCATGCCGGCCAATGGTTCCGTCGACCCGAGCAAGCGGTTGGCCGAACTGTTAATAAGACGAATATCATCACTGGCGTCGACGACCACAATGCTCTCGCGCAAGTGCTGCACAATGTACTGGTTCAGTTCCGACAAATTCTTAAGATCGACACCAAACTGCCGCGCAAGCGCTTCACTGGCCTGAATCCGTCGGGCCAGCGGCTGCGCGACAAGCGCGATAGCGAAAATGATGCCGCTCAGGATGCCGGCTGCCGGGTAGTTGCTGGGTGTCGTCAGGCCGAAGAGCTGAGCCAGAATCTGTTGTCCCAGGATGGCGAATGTCGCAAAGGCGGCCAGTATTGCCGGGTATCGGGGCGGCAAGACCAGGCTGCCAGCGCCGACGAAAATAATGAGCAGACCGCCGATGCCGCTCGAAACGCCGCTACTCGCGTGCATGAGCGAGGCTATCGCCAGGATATCCACGATCATTTGAACGGTACCGAGAACGGTCGCCGGCACCCAACGTCGACGCAGGAAAATTCCGATGACTATGGCGAACACCAGATAGCTTGCCGATGTCGCTAAATGGAGCGTTGGATTTGAGTGGCCAAAGAAACGCGGGTCGGATTTTGCGAAAAACAACCCGAGGAGAGCGACGCAGGTCAACAATCGAAAGACGTTGAGCGTAGCGAGCACGCGCCAGCTAAGATCGGGTTCCTCAGCCGCTTTTTGTATCAGCGCGTCCCGACTGCCGCGGAAGGTCCGTATCAGGGGGGCCTCGGTTTGTGCCTGAGTCATGCGCGGATTGTAGACTGAATATGGACTTCGGTCCCGCAAACCTACAAAATACGCCGACTTTTTCGCACTATGCGCGAAATCCTCCTTGCCAATCCAAGAAACCTTGAAAAAGTGAACCAATGAATCTTCACGAATATCAATCAAAGCGACTGTTCGCCGACTACGGTATTACCGTACCAAAAGGCATTCCGGCCGACTCTGCAGACGCGGCTGTAAAAGCGGCCGAAGAACTGGGCGGCAAACTCTGGGTAGTAAAAGCTCAAGCTCACACAGGCGGCCGCGGCAAAGCGGGCGGCGTGAAACTCGCGAAAACGCTCGACGAAGTTCGCGAATTCGCGGAAGAAATGCTGGGAATGACTCTGGTGACCTATCAGACCGGCCCCGAGGGATTGCCGGTTCACGTGGTCTATATTGAAGAAGGATCAGAGATTGAGCGTGAGCTCTATCTCAGCATGCTGGTGGATAGAGAGGTCAGCCGCATATCGTTTATAGCGTCGGCGGCCGGTGGCATGGATATTGAGAAGGTCGCTGCGGAAACGCCTGAAAAGATTTTCTCGGTTACCGTCGCACCGGATGCCGGGCTTCAGGACTATCAGGCACGTCAGCTGGCTTTCGGTCTGGGCCTCGATAAGAAGCAAATGCGGCAGTTTGGCGACCTGGTAAAAAAATTGTATCAGCTGTATGTTGACACCGATGCCAGCCTGATCGAAGTCAATCCGCTGATCACCAACAAAGCGGGTGATGTCATTGCGCTCGACGGAAAAATTAACGTCGACGGTAGCGCGCTGTTTCGCCAACCGGAACTCGTAAAGCTGCGAGATCCCAGTCAGGAAGACGAAGCAGAGCGCGACGCTGCCGAGCACGATCTCAATTATGTCTCCCTCGACGGCAATATTGCCTGCATGGTTAACGGTGCGGGCCTCGCAATGGCAACCATGGACTTGATCAAGTTGCATGGCGGCGAGCCAGCCAACTTCCTCGATGTCGGAGGCGGCGCAACGGCGGAACGTGTCTCGGCAGCCTTCAAGCTGATTCTTTCTAACGAGAATGTCTCTGCGATCCTCGTCAATATCTTCGGCGGCATTGTGCGCTGCGATCTGATTGCAGAAGGCATTATCAGTGCCGTTAAGGAAGTCGGCGTCAGCGTGCCGGTGGTTGTAAGACTGGAAGGGACGAACGTTAAAAAGGGACGCGAGCTGCTGGCCAATAGCGGTCTCGACATCATCGCGGCTGACGATCTTACAGACGCAGCAAAGAAAGCCGTCGCTTCGGCAGCCTGACGAGAAATTTTAATGAGCATATTAGTTAACAAAGACAGCAAGATTCTTTGCCAGGGCATTACTGGCAATCAGGGTTCATTCCATACCGAACAATGCATCGACTACGGCACGAAAGTCGTTGGTGGCGTCACGCCTGGCCGCGGTGGTTCCGAGCATCTCGGTGTGCCGGTCTATAACACCATGCGCGAAGCGGTGAGTGAGACTGGCGCTGATGTCAGTATGATCTACGTACCGCCGCCATTCGCAGCGGACGCGATTCTGGAAGCGGCTGATTCCGGCGTAAAACTGATTGTCTGTATCACCGAAGGTATTCCGGTGAATGACATGGTTAAGGTGAAGTCATCGCTGCGCGATAACGACGCCCGTCTGATTGGCCCGAATTGCCCGGGTATCATTACTCCCGAAGAGTGCAAAATCGGTATCATGCCGGGCTTTATTCACCAGAAGGGTCGTATCGGGGTGATATCGCGCTCGGGTACGCTGACCTACGAGGCTGTCTACCAGACAACGACCAATGGTCTCGGGCAAAGCACCTGTATTGGTATCGGTGGTGATCCGGTACGTGGAATGGGCTTTATCGATTGTCTGGAGCTGTTCCAGGAAGATCCTGACACGGATGGGATCATTATGGTTGGCGAGATTGGCGGAACGGATGAAGAGGCCGCGGCCGAGTTCATACAAAGCAACGTCAGCAAACCCGTTGTTGCCTACATCGCTGGTGTTACCGCGCCTCCTGGCAAACGTATGGGCCACGCCGGAGCGATTATTGCAGGCGGTAAAGGCACCGCAGAAGACAAATTCAAAGCACTGGATGCTGCCGGCGTTGCGACCGTCAGGTCGCCAGCAGAGCTTGGTTCGAAAATGAAGGAAATTATCGGCGCATAAGTTTTAAGTCGGCTGGAGCGGACTATGGACCACAACGTCAATGTCGCACTGGCTCAGGTCGACCTGGCTGTCGGCGATGTTGCTGGCAATACGCGCAAAATCATTGAGTATGCAGACCGCGCCCGCGACGAACTGGCTGCGGATCTGGTCGTTTTTCCGGAGCTCAGTGTCTGCGGGTATCCCCCCGAAGACCTGCTGTTCCATGTCGGCCTTCGATACATGGTCGAAAATGCGATCGACGAGATTTCCTCGAAAATATCCGGCATAGCCGTACTCATTGGATTTCCGGAGTACTCGGAAGGTGAGATCTTCAACGCTTGTGCTGTCATAAAGGACGGCGAGGTCCTCGCTCACTATCGCAAGCAGCGATTGCCGAATTACAGCGTGTTCGATGAAAAGCGATATTTCTCCAGCGGCTCGAGGCCGACTGTCTGCTCTATCAATGGTGTTCGAATCGGCCTCAACATCTGTGAGGACCTATGGAGTCCGGAGCCCATGGCGGCAAGCCGGTCGGCCGGCGCCGAGTGTGTCATTGCAATCAATGGCTCGCCGTACGAAACGACCAGCCAGGCGAATCGCGAAGCGCAGGTTAAGAAGCGCGTGCTGGAAATGCAGGTTCCCGTGATTTACGTGAACATGGTGGGTGGGCAGGACGAACTGGTATTCGACGGCGGTTCGTTCGCAATGGCCGCCGATGGCAACGTCCGTCTGCGGGCGCCGGCGTTCGATGAAGGCTTGTTTTCAGTCATGCTTCGAGGCACGGCTTTGGGCGTGGTGCCCGACTCTGGTGACTGTTCCGAATTACTGTCGGAAGTAGCAAGCGTCTACAAAGCGCTGGTTACCGGCACTCGGGATTACATTGAAAAACACGGATTTCCCGGCGTAGTTCTTGGTCTTTCGGGCGGCATCGATTCGGCTTTGGTAGCAACGATTGCCTGCGATGCGATGGGTGCAGAAAAGGTCCGCGCAGTCATGATGCCATTTCGCTATACGTCGGCGATGAGCCAGGAAGATGCGGCCATGCAGGCATCGATGTTGGGCATTGGCTACGACGTGATTCCGATTGAACCAATGTACGAAGCCACGATCGCTCAGCTCGCACCCGTACTCGGCGATCGGGAACCGGATGCAACTGAGGAAAATATACAGGCGCGTTGCCGTGGGCTTTTGCTAATGGCGATTTCAAACAAGACAGGCCGCATGCTGTTGACCACTGGCAACAAGAGCGAAATGGCGGTTGGGTATGCGACTTTGTACGGTGACATGGCCGGGGGGTTTGCGCCGATCAAGGATTGCAGCAAGACGCTTGTCTACAAGCTCGCTCGTTATCGCAACACACTCAGTGACGCGATTCCCGAGCGTGTCATCACACGCCCGCCATCGGCGGAGCTAAGGCCGGATCAGAAAGACACGGACTCACTGCCCGATTACGACGTTCTCGATCCGATTCTAGAAGCGTTCATCGAGGAAGATTTGTCAGTCGCCGAGATCGCCGAGCGCGGATTCGACCGCGACACGGTGCTTCGCATCCTGGAAATGGTGAAACGTAATGAGTACAAGCGCCGGCAGGCGCCACCGGGCGTGAGGATCAGCGTTCGGGCGTTCGGGCGCGATTGGCGCTATCCGATCACATCCGGTTACAAATTCCCGCGCTAATCGTCCGATATACGGTGACAGTGACCTTATATCCGCCGGATATAAGGTCACTGTCACCGTATATCTAACTTTCGTTCGGGAAGTTTGCGGCAAGCACCTTGCGTGTATCGGCCGCGAGATCAGTCATGCCGAGATTGTCGTATGCCTCCGCCATGATCCTTAGCGATTGCTCGTTGCCACTGGCGCCGTTGTATTCCTCAAGCGCAGTCTTGGCCCGATTTACAGCGGCAACATAGGCACCGCGACGCAAGTAGTAGTCGGCTACGTGATTTTCGTAGGCGGACATACGTTCCTTGATCGCAAGCATGCGTTGTTCAGCATCCGCCGCGTATTCACTCGTAGGATAACGATCTACGAGACGTCGCAATGTCGAGTACGCGATATCAATGTCCTGCGGCGGGCGTTTGGTCGTATCCCGTCTGAACCAACGATCCAGAAAACCGGCACCGGATTCGAAGTGCGCGAGCCCTTTGATGTACAACGCATAATCGACGCGTGCGTGCGTCGGATTCTCGCGCATGAAGGTGTCGGCTGTCTCGGAAGCTAGCTCGAGGTCGCCACTTCTATAATAAGCGTGCAACAATTCCAGCTGGATCTGGCGCGACAGGTCGCTGAAGGGGTAGCGTGCCTGAATCGCCTCGAAAATTCGGATGCCCTTGTTATAGTTCTGGCGCTCAATCGACGTCTGCGCCGTTTCATAGGCTTCTGTGAGGTTGCCTACTTCAGATTCCTGTTCATCGTTGCCGGCACAGGCCAGCAAACCGGCGCTAAGAAGCGCAATGAAGATCAGGCGGACGGGCCGCAAAAATACCGGGTTGAGATGTGATTTAAGTTGCATACTGTCGTCTTTTCGAGCTGCCGCCTAAGCGGATAGGGCGGTTTAAGGTCGGCGAGTATACCGTAAACTAAGGCCCAGTCATGAGCGGCGAAAAACAAAAAATTGCGATTCCTGAAGAATTCGCCGGCTTGAGATTGGACCAGGCATTGGCGCGGATGTTTCCGGAATATTCCCGAAGCCGCCTCAAGGAGTGGTTGCTGGCGGGTGCTATCAGCGTCGAGGGTGGGCCAAAACGGCCTCGCGATGCGGTTTCAGGTGGTGAAATTGTCACTTTGCAGCCAAAAGCAGAGATCGAGGTTCGTGCCGAAGCCGAACCCATCGCGCTGGATATTGTGCACGAAGATGACGATCTGCTCGTTGTCAATAAACCGGCGGGACTGGTGGTTCATCCGGGCGCGGGCAATCCAGCTGGGACCCTGATGAACGGTCTACTGCACCATGAGTCCTCGCTGCAGGAAATTCCGCGTGCCGGAATTATTCATCGCCTGGACAAGGACACCAGTGGGCTGTTGTTAGTGTCGAAATCACTGACCGCGCATACAGCCCTTGTTCGGCTTCTTGCGGATCGGGAGATATCCCGGCATTACCTCGCGATATGCAACGGCGTATTGACCGGCGGCGGGACGATTCGGGAGCCGATATCCCGGCATCCGGTCGATCGCAAGAAAATGAGCGTGCAGCAAAACGGTAAGCCGGCGGTTACGCACTACACGGTCAGAGAGCGATTTGCCGCGTGCACATTTGTCGACGTCAGGCTGGAAACGGGGCGCACACACCAGATCCGGGTACATTTTGCCCATCGTCGGAATGCGCTGGTTGGCGATCAGGTCTATGGCGGACGACTGGCTCTTCCCAAGGGCGCGTCCGACGAACTCATTCAGCTGCTGCGCCATTTCAAGCGGCAGGCGCTCCATGCGACTCGACTGGCATTTGAACATCCTTCGACCGGCGAAATGATCGATATTGAGGTTGATCCGCCACCAGACTTCCAGACGCTTGTCGATACCCTGCGGCGAGATGCGAAGGATGGGTGACTGGATTGCGGCTGACTGGCCGGCGCCGAAGACCATTGTGGCTGGGACTACCTTGCGTACGGGGGATGCGTCCGCCTTGCCACTGTCCGGCAAGCCGTGCTGGCTTAACCAGGTGCATGGATCGAAGGTCGTCACTGCCGGCGGCTACGATGAGGCGCCCGAGGCGGATGGCTCCGTAAAGGGCTCCGACCCTTTTTGGTGTGCGGTTCGCACAGCCGACTGTCTGCCAGTGCTGGTGTGTTCAAGAGACGGCGGGGTTTTCGGCGCGGCTCATGCCGGTTGGCGAGGGCTGGCGGCCGGCGTCATCGAGAATACGGTGGCCATGCTCGATCATGACCCCGCGAATCTGTTGGTCTGGCTCGGTCCGGCCATCTCTCAGCCATCATTCGAGGTTGGAGACGAAGTCAGGGCAGAATTTGTCGCCCATGACGCCAATGCCGACGCCTGTTTCGCGGCCAACGTCCGAGGGCGATGGCAGGCCGATCTGTATGGCCTGGCAAGGCAGAGACTGACTTCAGTCGGCGTTTCCCGGATCTACGGTGGGGGCTTTTGTACCTTCCTCGACGATAAACGTTTTTATTCCTATCGGCGAAATTCGGATTGCGGTCGCCTCATTAGTTTTGTCGGCCTGCGAACCCCTTGAAAACGGCATCCCCGACGCAATTTATGCTGCAGTTAATGGATTCGCCGAATATCGGCGCAGGTGATTCAAATGCGTTTGGACAAACTCACAAGCAAATTTCAATTAGCGCTGGCTGACGCGCAGTCGCTGGCTGTTGGTCAGGACCATCAATTTATCGAACCCGCCCACGTCATGGTTGCGTTGCTCGATCAGCAAGGCGGCAGTGTGCGGGGACTGCTGACCAAATCGGGCATTAATGTGAACCTGTTGCGCTCACAACTGGGCGTCGCTATCGATCGCTTTCCAAAAGTGGAAGGTGCGGGCGGCGACGTGCATATCGGCACTGAACTTTCCAAGCTATTCAATGTGACGGACAAACTCGCGCAGCAACGCGAAGATCAGTACATATCAAGCGAGCTATTCGTTCTCGCTGCATTGGATGGCAAGTCGCCGTTGAAAAACGTTCTCGAACAGGCGGGAGCTGTCAAAGGCGCGGTCGAGAAAGCGATCGATGATCTTCGCGGCGGTCAACAGGTCAACGACCCCAACGCCGAAGATACTCGACAAGCACTCGATAAATACACAATCGACCTGACCGAACAGGCGGAGCAGGGCAAGCTCGATCCGATCATCGGTCGCGATGACGAAATCCGTCGCACGATTCAAATTTTGCAGCGCCGAACTAAAAACAATCCCGTCCTGATCGGAGAACCCGGCGTCGGCAAGACGGCGATTCTGGAAGGTCTCGCGCAGCGTATCGTCAATAACGAAGTGCCCGAGGGCCTGCGTGGCAAACGGATACTGTCACTGGATATGGGTTCGCTGATCGCCGGTGCGAAGTTCCGTGGCGAGTTCGAAGAACGATTGAAAGCTGTTCTTAATGACCTGGCAAAACAGGAAGGCCAGATCATTCTCTTCATCGATGAGCTGCACACGATGGTTGGCGCCGGTAAGGCCGAGGGTTCAATGGATGCGGGCAACATGCTCAAGCCCGCACTCGCACGCGGTGAACTGCACTGCGTCGGCGCGACCACGCTGGACGAGTATCGTCAGTACGTTGAGAAAGATGCGGCACTTGAGCGTCGCTTCCAGAAGGTTTTAATCGTAGAGCCGACCGTGGAAGACACGATCGCAATTTTGCGCGGCTTGAAAGAGCGCTACGAAGTACATCATGGCGTCGAAATAACGGACCCGGCCATAGTCGCGGCGGCGACCTTGTCGCACCGCTATATCAGCGACCGGCAGCTACCGGACAAGGCGATCGACCTCATCGACGAGGCCGCGTCGAAAATCCGAATTGAAATCGACTCGAAACCCGAAGCGATGGATAAGCTGGAACGTCGCATCATTCAGCTCAAGATCGAGCGCGAGGCGCTAAAGAAAGAGTCTGACGATGCGTCGGTGAAAAGGCTGGCGGATATCGAGTTGCAGCTGGAAGATCTGGAGCGCGAGTTCGCCGATCTTGACGAGGTCTGGAAAGCCGAAAAAGCGGCGATGCAGGGCGCAACGCATATTAAGGAAGAGCTCGAACGCGCGCGTCTCGAACTAGAGACGGCTCACCGGGCAAACGACCTTGCACGGATGTCGGAACTGCAATACGGGCGAATTCCCGAGCTGGAAAAACAGCTCGAGGAGGACATGCAAGCTGAGCACAAAGAAAACACTCTGTTGCGCAACAACGTTACGGAAGAAGAGGTCGCCGAGATTGTTTCAATGTGGACCGGAATTCCTGTCAGCAAGATGCTCGAGGGCGACAAGGAGAAATTGCTGCAGATGGAATCGGTAGTACAGCAGCGTGTCGTGGGTCAGAGCGAAGCAGTTACCGTTGTAGCCAACGCTATTCGTCGTTCGCGTGCGGGATTATCCGATCCCAAGCGACCTATTGGATCATTCCTTTTCCTGGGACCGACCGGTGTGGGTAAGACGGAACTGACGAAAGCACTGGCTGATTTTCTGTTCGATACCGACGAGGCGATGGTGCGCCTGGATATGTCCGAGTTCATGGAAAAGCATTCCGTGGCGAGGCTCATTGGTGCGCCACCGGGCTATGTTGGCTACGAAGAGGGCGGATACCTGACGGAAGCCGTTCGTCGTCGGCCGTACTCGGTCATTCTTCTCGATGAGGTCGAGAAGGCGCACCCGGACGTCTTCAATGTTCTGTTGCAAGTACTGGACGATGGTCGATTAACGGACGGTCAGGGCCGCACTGTGGATTTTCGAAACACGGTGATTGTCATGACATCGAATCTTGGATCGCAGCTGATCCAGGAGATGGCGGGCGAAGAAAACTATGCCGCGATGAAAAATGCGGTCATGGATGTTGTTGGCACCCACTTCCGGCCCGAATTCGTAAATCGGATTGATGATCTCGTGGTCTTCCACCCGCTTGGCCGCGATCACATTCGCAAGATTGTCGATATCCAACTCGGCTATCTCCACGAGCGCCTCGCGGAGCGCGATATTGAGATACACCTGTCTGACGCGGCGCGTGACAAGCTGGCTGATGCCGGGTTTGACCCGGTATACGGTGCGCGGCCGTTGAAAAGGGCTATTCAGCAGCAAGTCGAGAACCCGCTGGCACAGGAGATACTGCAAGGTAACTTCAAACCCGGTGACACGATTGAGGTCGGGGTATCAGATGACCACCTTGAATTCTTGAATGCTGCTTGAGGGTTGGACGCCCTCCACCTGCGCTGCCTCCAAATAACTACGCTATAATTCCAGCCCGCTGAGAAACCAACTTTTTAGATAGAGTAAGCAGAGAAATGCCGATTTACGAATACGCCTGCAAGAGCTGCGAACATGCGTTCGATGCGTTGCAAAAAATGAGTGACCCGAAGTTGGTGGATTGCCCCGAGTGCGGCGAGCCATCACTTCGTAAGCTCCTGTCCGCGCCGAAGTTTCGGCTGAAGGGGCAGGGTTGGTACGAGACAGACTTCAAGACCGGTGATAAGCGGAATATCGCGGGTGAGTCGGAGAAGAAAACAACGACCGACACGAAGAAAACGGACAAAGACACGAAGAAGAGCGACACCAAAAAGTCTTCCGACACCAAGAAGTCCTCCGACACCAAGGCGAAATCGGCTTGAAGTCGATTCGACGATATCTGATCGCAGGGCTTCTGGTCTGGATCCCTTTGGGCGCTACGTTGCTGCTCATCAATTTTGCCGTCAAACAGATGGACAAATCCATCGAGTTGATTCCACGCAACTTCCAGCCCGGGAATTTGCTGCAAGACTGGTTCCAGACGGCAGAGCCGGTTCACGTACCGGGTTTCGGCGTCATTCTCATCGTCATCGTCGTATTCCTGACCGGCATACTTGTTGCGAACTTCGTCGGGCGCGCTTTTGTCGGTGGTTGGGAGTCTTTGCTCGATCGCATTCCGATAGTGCGAGCAATCTACTCGGCCGCCAAGAACTTCGCCGAGATCGTTTTTTCCGATTCCAGCCAATCGTTTAAGAAAGTGCTGCTGATCGAATACCCAAGAAAAGGTCTCTATAGCCTCGCGTTTCAGACCGCCAATGACCTGGGCGAAATCGAGGAACGTGCCGGCGAGGATGTCGTTTGCTGTTTCGTGCCAACGACGCCGAACCCCACATCGGGCCTCATTATCATTGTGCCGAGGAAGGACATCACGGAGCTCGATATGGATATCGATGAGGCACTCAAGATGATCATATCTCTGGGCGTCGTTGTGCCGGCGTGGAGCAGGGATCAGAACGCTGAATTGCCCTTTGAGCTGCCTGAAGAGTCGGCGGATTAGCTTGCTTCAAACGGCGGCTCCCCGTACCATTCCGCCTCTTTTTTCATGGGTTTACCTTAGGTTTTAGCGATGCGAAGCCATTATTGCGGAGAGATCAACGAGTCTCTGAACGGCACCGAAATTGAGGTCTGTGGCTGGGTTCACCGCCGCCGCGATCACGGAGGCGTCATCTTTATCGATCTTCGGGACCGAGAGGGTCTGTTACAGATCGTTTTTGACCCCGATCGAGCCGAAATTTTTGCGCAAGCTGAGCGAATTCGTTCCGAGTATGTGCTCAAGGTGAAAGGTCTCGTTCGACCCCGCCCGGATGGCACCGTCAACCCGAATATGCGAACCGGCAAGATCGAAGTGCTGGCGCACGAACTCGAGATTCTCAACAAATCCGAGACACCGCCGTTTCATCATGACGAGCAGGCGAACGAAGATATTCGTCTCAAGTACCGTTACATCGACCTGCGTCGCGAGAAAATGCTTGGAAATCTGATGTTGCGGCACAAAGTGACCGTCGCGATGCGAAATTATCTGGATGCGAACGGATTCATCGACGTCGAGACGCCGATGTTGACGCGTGCGACGCCCGAGGGTGCTCGCGACTACATTGTTCCCAGTCGCACGAACCCGGGCAAGTTTTTTGCGTTGCCGCAGTCGCCGCAGATATTCAAACAGCTTCTGATGATGTCGGGTCTGGATCGTTATTACCAAATCGTGCGTTGCTTCCGCGATGAGGACTTGCGCGCTGATCGCCAGCCGGAATTTACTCAGCTTGATATTGAGATGAGTTTTGTTGACGAAGCGGACGTTACCGGAACCATGGAAGACATGATGCGCCATCTCTTCAAAGAGACGATGGATGTTGATTTGCCTACACCGTTTCCGCGCATGACTTATGCCGAGGCGATGCAACGCTATGGGTCAGACAAACCTGACCTGCGTATCGACCTCGAGCTCATCGATGTGTCTGATCTCATGAGCTCCGTTGAATTCAAAGTGTTCGCAGGTCCCGCAGCTGATCCTGAAGGTCGGGTCGCGGCGCTGTGCGTACCCGGTGGTGCAGAAATGAGCCGCAAGATCATTGATGGTTACACCGCCTACGTGGGTCGTTATGGAGCGAGAGGCCTCGCGTACATAAAAGTTAATGATGTCGACGCAGGTCGGGACGGACTGCAGTCGCCAATTTTGAAGTTCCTGCCGGACGAGGCTGTGACCGGCATCATGGAGCGAACAGGCGCCAAGTCAGGCGACCTGATTTTCTTCGGTGCTGACAAAGCGAGAGTCGTCAACGACGCGCTCGGTGCGCTGCGCATCAAAGTTGCTGAGGATCGCGGTCTTGTCGCCGAGGGCTGGGCGCCGTTGTGGGTTGTCGACTTCCCGATGTTCGAATGGGATGCGGATGCGAAGCGCTTCACAGCGCTGCACCATCCATTCACAGCACCGTCAATCGATGATGCAGAAGCGTTGAAAGCTGATGCGAAGAATGCGTTGTCTCGTGCCTACGACATGGTTTTGAACGGTTCTGAGATCGGTGGTGGTTCGATTCGAATCCATGACCAGAAAATGCAGGCGGCTGTGTTCGATCTGTTGGGTATCAGCAAGGAAGAAGCCGACGAAAAGTTTGGCTTCCTCCTCGAAGCGCTTCAATACGGTTGTCCGCCACACGGCGGCGTCGCGTTCGGTCTCGATCGAGTCGTGATGTTGATGGCCGGTGCGGACAGTATTCGAGACGTGATCGCGTTTCCGAAAACGCAGACAGCGAGTTGTCCGTTGACGAATGCGCCGGGCGAAGTATCGGCCGCGCAGCTCAAGGAAACAGGCATCCGTTTGCGGGCGCCTCGGTCGGAACAGTAGGAGCGCGCTTCGCGCGCGGCATCGATGTCTTCCGAAGCCGTCATCTGCGTCCACGGGTATTTCTCCCATGGCGCCGGTATGTATTTGATCAAACGGCGGCTTGAACGCGAGTACGGCATGCGCGTGTCTCTTTTTAATTACCCGTCTGTCCGTGGCACGCTCGATCAGAATGCCGCGTCGCTGGCGGCGTTCATCCGTGAACTGGGTGTTGACGTTGCGCACCTTGTTGGGCACAGCCTCGGCGGCGTTCTGGCACTACGCATGCACGCCAACAATCCGGGCTTCCTGCCAGGCAGGGTTGTCTGTCTCGGCTCACCTCTGACCGGATCGCGTGCCGCCGACTTCCTGAGCGAACTGGAATGGGCGGAAGAGATTCTGGGCAAGTCGGTACCGGATGCGATGATTCACCAAACCGCCAATGACTGGGCGGAGGTCGTTGCCGATCATCGTGATATCGGTGTTATTGCTGGAAATGTACCGTTAGGGTTTGGCCGCCTTGTGGCCAAATTCGACGAAGATAACGACGGCACGATCGGCGTTTCAGAAACTCGGCTGGATCATGCGAAAGATCATATGATTTTGCCCGTCAGCCACAAAGGCATGCTGGTCTCAGCCGATGTTGCAGATCAGGCGGCCGCGTTTATCAAGCGCGGCGAATTTCTTCGTGCGAACGACTAAACCGATATAAGGTGACAGTGACCTTAATTGACGAATTAAGGTCACTGTCACCTTATATCGGATTTCTGGACGTCTTTGAGTTTGTAGAGCGCTTCCAGCGCTTCGCGCGGAGACATTGCGTCCGGATCCAGGTCCTCTACAGCTCCACGAAGCGGGTCGTCGACCATTTTTTCGATCGGATCGCTAACACTCAAATCGAATTGCGCTTGCGGACTGTCTTTGTGGATTGCTTGCTGCGACTCGAGCGTTTTGAGATAGGTTTTCGCACGTCGGATGACCTCATTCGGTACACCTGCCAGCGAGGCGACCTGCAACCCGTAGCTTTGATTGGCCGGCCCCTCTTTGACGGAATGCAGGAATACCAGTTGCCCGTCATGTTCCGTCGCATCCAGATGAACGTTGTCGCAACCGGATAATTCCTGAGCGAGCGCGGTAAGTTCGAAATAGTGTGTTGCGAACAATGTGAACGCTTTGGCCTTTTCACCCATGTGATGCGCTGCTGCCCATGCGAGCGACAGGCCATCAAACGTACTCGTACCGCGCCCGATCTCATCCATGAGCACGAGGCTCTGGTCCGTCGCGTTGTTTAGAATCGTCGCGGTTTCGGTCATTTCGACCATAAACGTCGACCGTCCGCCCGCAAGATCATCGGACGCGCCGATACGCGTGAAGATGCGGTCTATGGGTCCGATCTTCAGTTTGTCAGCAGGTACGAAACAGCCGACGTGGGCGAGAATAACGATGAGCGCCGTCTGGCGCATGTAGGTCGATTTACCGCCCATGTTCGGCCCGGTAATAACCAGCAGCCGCTTCTCGGCGCCAAGCGACAAGTCGTTTGCGATAAACGGAGTGTCGATAACTTGTTCTACGACCAGATGGCGGCCGCCTTCAATTTCGATACACGGCGTATCGCAAATCTCGGGCATGGCCAGGTTCAGCGTCTGCGCCCGTTCGGCGAAGCAGGCAAGCACGTCAAGTTCAGCAAGACCTGAAGCACTCAAAGCCATTTCGCCGAGCACAAGGTGCAGCTTGTCGAGAAGATCCTCGTACAAAAACTTTTCGCGCGTCAGCGCGCGTTCGCGGGCGCCCAGAACCTTGTCTTCAAATTCCTTCAGTTCTGGCGTGATATATCGTTCGGCTGCCTTCAAGGTCTGTCGACGTACGTATTCGACGGGCGCTTTGTCGGCCTGGCCTTTGCTGATCTCAATGTAATAACCATGCACACGGTTGTAGCCCAACTTCAGGGTCGCAATCCCGGTCCGTTCGCGCTCACGCTTTTCCAGGTCGACGAGGTATTGATCCGCGTTTTCAGCGATCGCGCGAAGATCATCAAGTTCATCGTCATATCCAGGCGCGATGACGCCGCCATCGCGAATCAGCATCGGCGGACTGTCAATGATGGCCTTGGCGAGAAGATGTTGCTGGTCGCGATGCTCTCCGATTTGCGTCGCCAGATCCGAAAGCAACGGCGAGTCAATCGCCGCAAGTTGCTGCTGCAGCTCGGGCAGTCGTGTCACCGCTTCGCAAAGCTGCCGAAGATCGCGGGGGCGTGCCGAGCGCAAAGCAACGCGCGACAGGATGCGTTCGACATCACCGATGCCGTCGAGGGAGGTTTGCAGCGCATCGATCGACCCGCCGGTGATCAGAGCATCGAGTGCCTGATAGCGCGACTTCAAAATCGGAGCGTCTCGCAGTGGCCGTTGTATCCAGCGACGCAACAGGCGGCTGCCCATCGCCGTCTGGCATTGATCCATGACGCCAGCCAAGGTGTGTTGATTCAGCCCGCTGAGCGACTCCTCAAGTTCGAGGTTGCGACGCGTTGGGCCATCCATGATGACCGCATCGCCGCGCAACTCGACCTTGATCGACTGCAAGTGAGGTAGCGACGCCTTTTGTGTGTCGTTGACGTACTGGAGCAAGGCACCTGCGGCTGCGATGCCGCGCGGAAAGCCTTCACAACCGAAACCACTGAGATCTCGAGTCGCGAATTGATTGCAGAGGAGCCGAGTGCAGCTGTCGAGTTCGAAGTGCCAGGGCGGACGACGCGTGACCCGAACGCTATCGTTAAATGACTCGCTGAATGAGTGGTCTTCGTCGACGAGCAACTCCGCCGGGCGCAGTCGTTCGATCTCGCCAAACAAGGATTCTTCGTCGGGCGTTTCGGCGAGGCGGAATCGGCCCGCTGACAAGTCGAGCCAGGCGATGCCGTAGGCGTCGTCGTTGCCAAAGACCGCCGCGACGACGTTATCGCGATTTGCGGAAAGCAGCGCCTCGTCTGTCAGAGTTCCCGGGGTTACAACCCTCGTGACTTTACGCTCGACGGGCCCTTTGCTCGTGGCCGGGTCGCCTATCTGCTCGCAGATGGCCACGGACTCGCCCTTGCGAACGAGTTTCGCCAGATAGCCTTCGACGGCGTGATAAGGCACGCCGCACATCGGAATAGCGTTGCCGCCCGATTTGCCGCGTGCCGTCAGGGTGATGTCCAGGAGCGATGCAGCTCGTTTGGCGTCATCGTAAAACAGCTCGTAAAAGTCGCCCATGCGATAGAACATGAGCATGTCCGGATAGTCGGATTTGATGCCGAGATACTGGCGCATCATC
>RCNC010001069.1_pt1 | contig 18273 bp, 16 predicted proteins | sample 2041301 | NCBI WGS metagenome assembly RCNC01 (sample SAMN09708231, study PRJNA481090) | Marine sediment metagenome, whole genome shotgun sequencing project. | biome: marine sediment; feature: ocean; material: sediment; isolation source: Sewage treatment plant 13A marine sediment (STP13A) ... | reverse complement strand
CTCGCCGATCTGCTCCAGCATGCGCCGGTTCATGAACAGGATCTCGTGCGTCTCCATGTCGGCCACGTACACGTTGGCGTCGATGCTGTCCATGACCGTCGTGAACCGCTCGTGGGAGTGCCTCAGGTCCGCGGTCCTCTCCTCGACCCTGCGCTCCATCCCGCTGTGGGCGTCCTCCCTGAACCTCTCGAACAGGTAGGAGTAGGTCAGCACAATGAGGTAGGAGGGAATGAACCTCCCGATGAAGGTCATCGAGTAGGGGTGGATCCGTTCGTCTTCGAATTACCCTCCGGAGAGGTATCGTTCTGGGATGGGCAGCCCCGGGCTTTCGGAGGTCCAATACACGGTCACCACCCACCACCGGGATCCGTCATGCATGAGCTGGAAGGAGTTGATCCCTCGGGCGAAGGGTTCCGGATCATCGAGAGTCCGCTTGGATTGATAGGTGCTGAACAGGTGGACCACAGGACCGAATTCTTCCTGAACCCGGCCGATTTCGTCTTCAAAAAAGCCGTTTTCTTCCAGGCTTGTCCCAGCCATTTGAACATAATCTTCCGGGGTCCACATCCGGGCCTGATACGCCCCATCCCCCGATGAGCCCAACGCGATGAGGCGCGCCTCCGGCATGAAGAGGGAGCGCCAGCGGTCCCAGTCCCTGGCCTGACCGGCGGGTCCGGAAATCACATCGTAGACGGCGGCAACGATGGCGTCCACGGATTCGACGTCCGAGGGATCTGCAGCCGGCGGGGTCGTGGGGGTGTCCTGGCCTCTTGCGGGTATCGCCGCAACCAACGATCCGACGAGAAGGAACAGGCCGAGCGACTTCAGAACGGTTCCCGATCTCATATCCATCTCCTGCTTCAAAAGGGCCTTTGAGTGAATTGTACCCTTGGGGCTTCCTTTCGGCACGTCGGTTGATCCAGCCTCAGGGCACCCCTATCCTTGTCACCATATCTCACGTCCGACCTTTGAACAGGGCCCTGACCTGACCCATGTCCATGGCTTCCCCTCTGGAAGAAACCCCTTTGATGCAGCAGTGGCGGGAGGTGAAATCCCGCCACCGTGACGCCCTGGTTTTTTTCAGGGTCGGGGACTTCTATGAGATGTTCTTCGGGGATGCCGAGGAGGGCTCCCGCCTTCTCGGCCTGACCCTCACGTCCAGAAACAACGGTGCGGCAGCCCGTGTTCCCCTGGCGGGGATTCCGGTGAAAGCCCTGGATGACTACCTGGCTCGTCTTGTGAAGATGGGTCGTCGGGTCGCCATCTGCGAACAGATGGAGGATCCCGCCGAAGCCAAGGGGATCGTCCGTCGGGAGGTCGTAGAAACAGTAACGCCGGGGACCATCGTTCAAGAGAACCTTCTCCAGGCGAAACGAAACAACCATCTCGTCTGCCTTGCCCGGAGTGGCGGGGGGCGGCTGGGCCTGTCGTCGATGGACCTTTCCACCGGGGAGGTGGAAACCCAGGGGATCGACGCCGGGGATCTAGAAGCGGAGTTGGGCCGCCTGGAGCCCTCCGAGGTCCTCCTGGCCCGGAGCATTGCAGATGAAATGGGCGATCCCGCCGGCGGTCTTCTTTCAACCCTCTCCCTGACTATTCGGGATGACTGGGTTTTTGATGAGAGCTCGGCCCGGGAAGAGCTGGAGCGGACCTACCAGGTTCATTCTCTGGAGGGTTTTGGCTTCCAGCCGGAAGATGGCCCACTTGTTCAGGCCACGGGGGCACTCCTCGCTTACATCCGGGAGATCCGACCGGGGGGTGCCGAGCACCTCAGGGCGCCCCGGATCCACCGCTCCGGAGCTGCGATGCTCCTGGACGGTATGACCCGACGGAATCTGGAACTGGTTGAATCCATCCGCCCAGGTGAGGGTGGGACTCTGCTGGAGGTCCTGGACGAGACCGCCACCGCCATGGGAGGCCGTCTACTCCGAAAATGGATCCTCCGGCCGCTGGTCGAGATCTCGCAGATCTGGGAGCGGCATGAGGCTGTCGAGGAACTCTTTGAGGACAGCGACTTGCGTCGCGAACTTCGGGGGGCCTTCAAGGGGATCTCCGACCTGGAGCGTTTGGCCGGGAAACTCGGGACAGGGAGGACCGGCCCCCGGGATCTCCTCGGCCTCGCCCGGTCCCTTTCTCTTCTTCCTACCATTGGGTCTCTGGCCTCCGAGGCCTCATCCAAACTCCTCTCCTCCTTGGTCGGAGAAATGGACCTTCTCACGGACCTCCTGGAGGTTCTGGAGGAGAGCATCTCTCCGGACGCCCCCGCCACTCTTCAGGATGGAGGCGTGATCCGAACCGGTTACGACCAGGATCTGGACGAGTTGCGGGCTACCAGGGATGGAGCCCGGGACTTCATCGCCAGCCTCCAGGCCCGGGAGAGGGAGAAGACGGGTATCGGATCCCTGAAGGTTGGCTTCAACAAGGTCTTCGGGTACTACCTGGAGGTGACCAAGGCGAATCTCGCCAAGGTTCCAGTGGACTATGTTCGAAAACAAACATTGGCCAACGCCGAGCGCTTCTTCACGCCGGAGTTGAAAGAGTGGGAGGAAAAGGTCTTTGGGGCTGAGGACCGAATTCAGGGACTGGAGGCCGAGCTCTTTGCCCGTGTGAGGGAGCAGGTGGCTTCGGAGGTCCGAAGGATCCAGGAAACGGCGGGACGCATAGCCAGCCTCGATGTTCTCGCCAACCTGGCAGAGGTGGCTAGAGACCGGGGCTATGTGCGGCCCGAGGTTCACTCGGGGTTCGAAATGAACATCCGGCAGGGGCGGCACCCGGTAGTGGAGACGGTCATCCCCAGGGAGGAGTTCATTCCTAACGACCTGCTGCTGGACGGGGAAGGCTGCATCGTTGTCCTCACCGGGCCGAACATGGCCGGGAAGAGCACAGTCCTGCGGCAGGTGGGCCTGATTCAGCTTTTGGCCCAGGTCGGATCTTTTGTGCCCGCCTCGGAAGCCCGCCTTCCGGTCTGTGACCGCATCTTCACTCGGGTGGGGGCGTCCGATTCCCTGACCCGGGGCCAGTCCACCTTTATGGTGGAAATGAACGAAACCTCCGCCATCGTCCATGGGGCCACGGAGGCCAGCCTGATCCTTCTGGATGAAATTGGAAGGGGAACCTCGACCTATGACGGGGTTTCAATCGCATGGGCGGTAACGGAATTCCTTCACGAGCGAGTTGGCGCAAAAACCATCTTCGCCACCCACTATCACGAGCTCACCCAGCTCGGGGATCTTCTGCCGCAGGTCAGGAATCTGAACGTGGCAGTCCGTGAAGTGGGGGAGGACATCGTCTTTCTCCGACGATTGGAGGAGGGTGGGGCGGATCGGTCCTATGGAATTCAGGTTGCCCGCCTCGCCGGCCTTCCCCCGGAATTGTTGGATCGGGCCCGGGAGTTGCTGGTTGAGTTGGAGGGGACCCATTCAGGTGGGGGGAGAGGATTGGGTCGGGGTGGACAGCACCGCCCCCCCTCGGAGCCTCCCCTGGACCAGCTCTCCCTTTTCGCCCAGGAGCATCCGGTTGTGGGTGAACTTCGGGAGCTGGCTGTGGAGGATCTTACGCCCATTGAAGCTTTGAACCTGTTGGCCTCCCTGAAGGATCGGATTACCGGAAAGGGAGGGGACGAGGACTCATGAGACCGAACCAGCGCGACTTCGAACGAGAGGGAAGGAGTCCGGAGGGAATCTGCTCCGCTTCGATCCGTCGACTGCCTCGAGTCGGTGCACTTTCCAGATGGGTGGTGGCCCTTCCCCTCCTTCTCCTGGGTTGTGGGGACGGGGGCGAGATAGAGGCTCCCCAACCCCTGTATGGAGCCGTTCCCATCGAATACCCCATGGACCTTTGGGACGCGGAGGTGCAGGGTTTGACCATGCTCAGGGTCAGAGTCACCGATGCCGGAGCGGTGGATAGTGTGGAGGTGGTCGAGGCCAGCGGCTACCCGGCATTCGACTCCGCTGCGGTCCGGGGGGCTCTGAGACTCGAATACCGGCCCGCCACCCGAGACGGGAACCGCATCACGGTGTGGGCGAAGGTTCCGGTCCACTTCACCATCGGGGGGGAGACCCAGTGAAGATAGCAGTCCTCATGGGTGGCATCTCGGAAGAGAGGCCGGTCTCCCTGGCATCGGGAACGCAGGTGGCCAGGGCTTTGCGGGAGGCCGGCCACGAGGTCGTCGGTGTGGATACGGGCCAGGGTGTTCTCAGTCCTTCAGAAGAAGAAGCCATCCTCGATTCAGGTGTGGGGGACCCGAGCCCGGAGCAGGTTAAGGGTGACATGCTCAGTACCGGGGACCTGAGGGCTCTGACCCAGGATCCCCGCCTTTCGGAAACCGACGTTGTTTTCTTGGCCTTGCACGGTGGAAGGGGAGAGGATGGTACGATTCAGGCGCTCCTCGGGTTGGCGGGCTTTCCCTTCGTCGGGAGTGATCGAGTCGGGTGTGCCCTGGCCATGGATAAGGACCTCACGAAGAGGCTTCTCCGGGACCAGGGGATCCCCACCCCGGATTGGATCACGGTCGAGGGCGAGGAAGAGGGTGAGGATCGCCTGGGTGAGATTCTCAAGCGCCTCGGGCTTCCCCTTATCGTCAAACCCCCTTCTGGCGGTTCCACCCTCGGTCTGACATTGGTCCACGAGAAGGAAGACCTCCGGACCGCTTTGGCCCTTTCCCTTTCCTTCCAGAAAGAGGTCATGTTCGAGGCCTATGTTCCAGGTAGGGAGGTGACCGTGGGGATCCTGGGAACTCAACCTCTCCCGGTAGGGGAGATCATCCCCGAACATGAGTTGTTCGACTATGAGTGCAAATATCGTCCTGGGATGGCTCAGGAGATCTTCCCGGCCGACCTCCCGGTGGAGGCCGCCCGCCGGGTGCAAGAAGACGCTATGGAGGTCCACAGGACCCTACGACTCAGGGATTTTTCCAGGGTAGACTTCATCCTGGACTCGGAAGGGACTCCGTGGTGCCTGGAGGCCAACGCCCTCCCGGGCTTCACCGGCAACTCCCTCCTCCCGAAAGCAGCCAGAGCTTCAGGGATCACCTTCCCCCAGCTCTGTCACACACTGGCGGAGATGGCGTTCCTTCGGGGCCGCGGCTAGCCTTTCGAAACCTGGGGCTGCGGACCGAACCGGAACCCCGGGATTAATGGAGGGGTTTGAAGAGTATTCTCGTTAAGTTGAAAGCAGAACTTCTCTTTTTGCGATTTGAACTCAGTTGAAGGCCAGGGGCCTGCCTCGGTAACGCGGCTCGCCCCATTACCGAGGCAGGCCCCTAAGATGTACTCAGGAACCACTCAAGCCTCCTTCAGTTACGCGGCGACCCCGTGGGTCAAGCGTCTCCTCATCGCCAATGTGGTGGTGTACTTCGCCACGCTGGTGAATCCGGAATTTTTCTACAGGTGGTTCGCCTTTGCTCCGTCGGAGGTCCTGACCCGTCCCTGGGGTGCGCTGACCTATATGTTCGTGCACGGGGGGATGATGCACCTGCTGATGAACATGCTGGTGCTCTTTTTCTTTGGCCCCCCCCTCGAGTCTCGATGGGGATCCAGGGAGTTCATCAAGTTCTACCTGATTTGTGGTCTTGGCGGCGTGGCTTTGAGCTTCGTATTCGCCTCGGCCTGGATCGTAGGGGCGTCCGCTGCCATTTATGGGTTGATGCTGGCCTTCGCCATGACCTGGCCCGAAGCACCCATCTACATCTGGGGAGTCTTCCCGGTAAAGGCGAAGTGGTTGGTGGGGGTCCTATTTGTACTGAGCGTCATGAGTGCTTTTGGCGGGAGTGGCGGGAATATCGCCCATTTCGCTCATCTCGGAGGGATCGTTACCGGATTCCTGTACCTGAAAAGCGATTGGCGTCCGGGGCAGGTCAGCACCAACCGGCGGGGTGGAATCCGGATTCGTAAGATGGCCATCGTTCCCAGGCAGGAACCCGCCAGGAAGGCCGAGAAGGAAACGAAAACAGATGGAGAATGGTCCGGCGCGGACGAATCGATCCTCGATGAGGTCGATCGGATTCTGGACAAGATTTCCGCTGAGGGTATCACCTCACTCACCAACAAAGAGAGAGAGACCCTCGACCAGGTTTCCCGCCGGCATCGGTCCAACTGAGGCGGTTTCTTCCTCCATGTCCGCGACCCCCCCGGTAGTTCCCAGCCCGTGACACGTAAGATGGGGTTCCTCTGTACATCTTCCTTAGATAAAATCTCAAATGTGAGCCGTCCGTCAGCGGTTCGGTCTACACTTCTCAACTCTCGATGGAATCAAAAAATGCGAACGGATGATATCGCCCGACCTCGGTTCGGGCTCCTTGCCCTTGCCTTGTCCCTTCCCCTCGTAGTCGGAGGATGCGCGTCGGGCCCAGCCCCCATGTCCGCCCCCACAATGCCGGAGGCTGAGGTGGAGGCCGCCCCGGCCCCTGAGGCCCCCCCGGCCCCCGAGGTCGCCCCGGAACCGGTAGCACCGACCCTTCCCCCTCCCTCGGACCCTGCCCTCGATACCGTCACGGCAGGAACGTTCGACAACGGGAAGATGTGGACCTTTGAGTATCCTCCCCTGGACTATCTCCAGGAGACCTACGGGTTCTCCGCCGATGAAGAGTGGTTCCGAAAGGCCCACCTCTCCGCCCTTCGGATTCCAGGATGCTCGGCCTCTTTCGTCTCACCGAATGGTCTGGTCATGACCAATCACCACTGTGCCAGGGAGAGCATCGAACAGGTTAGCCGGGATGGAGAGGACTTGATCGCGGACGGGTTCTATGCGCCCACTCTTGGAGATGAGCGGCCCATCGAGGACTACTGGGCCGACCAGCTCATCGAAATCCGGGATGTAACGGACCGGGTTTATGGGGCCCTGGAAGGGATTTCGGAGGTCCAGGCTCGGGGAGACCGGAGGACCGAGATCACCGACGAGATTTTGGCGGAGATCAATGAGGAGCTCGGTGGGGAGGAAGCGGGCTACAATGTGGAGATGGTGGAGCTCTACGCTGGGGCCCGTTTTTCCGTATACATCTTCAAGCGCTACACCGATATCCGGTTGGTCGCTTCTCCAGAACTCCAGCTCGCCTATTTCGGGGGTGACTGGGATAACTTCACTTTCCCCCGCTACGACCTGGATATGTCGTTCTACCGGATTTACGACGAGAACGGGGAACCCTTCCAGACAGAGAACTACTTCCCCTTCTCCCAGTCGGGCGTGTCCGAGGGAGATCTGGTATTTGTCATCGGAAACCCCGGATCCACCTCCAGGCTCCAAACGGTAGCTGAGTTGGAATACCGCCGGGACGTGGCTGATCGGGCGGTGGTGGATCTACTCGGGACCCGGGTCCTTGCACTCCAGGAGTACGCCGAGAGCCATCCGGAGGAGGCCCGGGAGATGGATCTCCGGAATGCTATATTCGGCTTTCTCAACTCCTTGAAGGCTTACACCGGGATCGTCGGCGGGCTGAACGATCCGGTGAAGATCGCCAAGCGGAAGGACCACGAACGGAACTTCCAAGCGGCTATCGAGGCCGACCCGGCTCTAAAAGCCGAATTTGGGGACCTGATTCCGAGAATGGCCGAGATCCAGGTCCAGAAGAGGGAGCACGCCCCGGCCCTTTCCTCCTTCCTGGCCCTCGGTCACGCTCAACTCGGATCGGCGACTCTGGGTAGGGCCCTGTTGGCATTCCAGTACCTATCGGCCCAGAGCCAGGGCGCACCCCAGGGAACTCTCGACGAACTTCGGGGCGCTCTCATCGGCACACCCGAGCAGGCTCGGGAGATCAATGAGGGTCAGCTGGCCGAAAGGTTCAACGACTTCATCCGAGAATTCGGTCCGGATTCCCCTTTCGTTGAACAGGTCTTGGAGGGGCGGACACCGGAGGGTCTCGCCGCCGTCATCATGGCCCAGTCCCCCCTCGCCGATTCGGCCTCGACGGAAGCTGCTCTGGCGACCGGTGGCCTGAACATGGAGGATCCAGCAATCCGCCTGATTCCCATGATCGGTCAGGTTCTGGGGCCGGCACAGCAGGCCCAGTTTCTTACCGCTCAGGAAGAAGGGGAGATCTCCAGTGCCCTGGGAAGGGCCCTCTTTGCGGTGTACGGTACCGCCGTCCCGCCGGATGCCACGTTCTCTCTGCGAATCGCCGACGGGGTCGTGGAAAATTACGAATACAACGGCACTGTGGCGCCGGTCAACACGACCTTCTATGGCCTCTACGACCACTATTATTCCTACGGAGCGGGGAGTGATTGGGATCTTCCCACCCGGTGGCTTTCTCCGCCGGCCAGCTTCGATCTCTCCACCCCCCTCAACTTCGTGTCGTCAGTAGACATCATTGGCGGAAACTCGGGATCACCGGTTATCGATCAGGACCTCCAGGTCGTGGGCCTGATCTTCGACGGGAATATCGAAAGCCTCCCCGGTGAGTTCATTTACCAACCGAAGGAGAACCGGTCGGTTGCCGTTGATGTGAGGGGAATCCTGGAGGCGTTGGACGAGATCTACCAGGCGGACAGGATCGTTCGGGAACTCACTCAGGGGGTGCTGGTGGGAGGGTAGATGTAGGACTTCCGGGGCTTCCTGGCCCTGAAATGAGGCAGTGAACATGGAGGGGCGCCACCTTCGGGGATCGGCGTCCCTTCATGCGTCCTTGACCCTATCCCCCCCCCTCTCTAGAATCCGGTCCCATTTTGTTGTCGGAAATTGATCCCGTTCAGGAGGCAGTATGGCGGCGTCGGGTAAAGAATATAAGACTGAAAAAGTAAGAAATGTGGCTGTGGTGGGCCACGGCGGATCAGGAAAAACCACCCTGGTCGATGCACTGTGCTTCGCCTCCGGTACTTCCCGCAGGAAGGGGAATATCGAAGATGGGCACTCTCTCACCATGACCACTCCAGAGGAACTGGACCACGGGATCTCTCTGCAGATGACTCCGGCCTTCGCCGAGGTCGATGGCACGAAGATCAACCTCCTCGATACCCCGGGCTTTCTGGACTTCACGGGGGATGCACTCGCGGCGGTGAGAGTGGCGGATGCAGCCCTGATCGTGGTGGGCTCCACGTCCGGCGTCGAAGTGGGGACCGAAGTGGTCTGGAAGTACTGTGAAGACCGGAGCCTTCCCCGGATGTTCTTCGTTTCCATGATGGACAAAGAACACGCGGACTTCGAGAAGGTCTTCCAGGATATCAAAGACCGGCTCGCCTCCAACGTGCTTCCCGTCGAGGTGCCCATCGGCAAGGGTGACGACTTCAAGGGGATCATCAATCTCTTCACCGAGCGTGCCCACATCTTCAAGCCGGGCTCCCTCACCGGGGAATACGAGGATTCGGAGATTCCCGAAGAACTCCAGGAAAAGTTCCAAGAGATGGAGATGGAGTTCATCGAGACGGTGGCCACCACCGACGAGGACCTCCTCGAGCGGTACCTGGAAGGGGAGACCATCTCCAAGGAAGAGGCTGTCGAAGCCATGGCCAAGGGCATGGCAATGGGGGAGATCATCCCGCTCTTCTGTGGCTCGGCCAAGCTCAGCTTCGGTGTACGGACCCTCCTCACGAAGATGGTTGAACTTTTCCCCCATCCCGGCGAAATGGCTGGAGAGGCTGCTACGCGCCCGGGCCTGGATCAGGAAGTGACGCTAGTGGCGGAGGATTCGGGACCGACGACCGCTCTTATTTTCAAGACAGCCACGGAGCCCCATGTGGGAGAACTCTCTTTCTTCAAGGTCCTGAGCGGTGTCGTCGACAACGGCATGGAGTTGAAGAACGCCGAGAGGAAAGTGTCTGAGAAGCTCAACCATCTGAGCATTTCCCTCGGCAAGGAGCGCCTTGAGGTTTCCCGCCTCCACGCAGGGGATATCGGTGTTGTCGCCAAGATGAGGGACTCACACACCAACGACACACTTTCGGCTCCCGATCGCCCCATGACGGTGAGGGGTGTTCAGTTTCCCAAGCCTGATATCTCCGTGGCGGTTCGTGGGAAGACCCGGGCCGACGACGACAAACTTGGTGAGGTTCTCGTGAAGCTCCACGAGGAGGACCCCACCTTCTCTCACGAGTTCAATGCTGAGTTGGGTCAGACCATCTGTCGGGGGCTGGGCGAGCTCCACTTGAACGTCCAATTCGAGCGGATGACGCGGAAGTACGGGGTGTCGGTAGACACGGAAGCCCCGAGAATCGCCTATCGTGAGGCTCTCACGAGGACCGCGGAAGGTCGGGGACGGCACAAGAAGCAGTCGGGCGGTCGGGGCCAGTTCGGCGACTGTTACGTACGGCTCAAACCGAAACCCAGAGGTGCGGGCTACGAGTTCGTCAGCGCCATCAAAGGTGGGGTAATCCCCACGAAGTTTGTTCCCTCGGTGGACAAGGGGATCCAGGAAGCTTCGGTGAAGGGAATCCTGGCCGGCTTCCCCGTGGTGGATTTCTGCGCCGAATGTTATGACGGCTCCTATCACTCCGTGGATTCCTCTGACATCGCCTTCAAACTGGCCGGTGCGGCAGCCTTCCGGACTGTGTCGAAGATGGCCGGGCCCGTGATTCTGGAGCCCATCATCGCGGTTTCGGTGACGACGCCGGACGAATTCATGGGTGACGTCACTGGCGACATTACGTCCCGCCGCGGGAAGATCATGGGGATGGACGCCGACAGTGGTCGCACAGTGATCAAGGCCCGGGTGCCGGAGTCGGAGCTTTACAAGTATGCCGCAGCCCTGAGGTCCATGACCCAGGGAAGAGCTCACCACTCCCGGGAACTGGTAGGGTTTGAACCTGTCCCCCCGGATCAGGCAAAGATCATCATCGCCGAAACGAAGAAAGACGACGAGTAGGTTCGACACCGGAAGCAATCTCGGGTCGGGGAGGCCGACGACCTATTCCGCCGCCGGGTTACCCCCCGGCGGCGGTCTTTCGTATCATAGGTTGGGAAGAACAAGACGGAACTCCGAGCCAAAGGCTCCCCAGGGGCTCCGCAGCTCCAATCGGAGAAAAACGTGTCGGGACATAGCAAGTGGGCTACGATCAAGCGGAAGAAGGCGGCCACCGATGCCCGTCGAGGCCAGATATTCACCAAGCTCATTCGGGAGATCACTGTTGCGGCCCGAGAAGGGGGTGGAGACTCCAACTTCAACCCCCGCCTCCGCCTTGCATTGGACACGGCGAAGGGCGCCAACATGCCCGCAGAGAACATGGAACGGGCGGTCAAGAAGGGTACGGGAGAGCTTGAAGGCGTATCCTATGAAGAGGTGAATTACGAGGGCTACGGCCCCGGAGGTGTGGCACTCCTCATCGAAACCCTCACCGACAACCCCAAACGAACCGTTGCCGACGTAAGGCATATTCTGGACAAACACACCGGAAATCTGGGAACCGCCGGCTCGGTTGCCTGGCAGTTCGACCGGAAGGGGCAGATCTACGTGGATGCCGGACGGTACCACGAAGATGCCGTATTTGAGGCTGCCATCGAAGCCGGCGCTGAAGATGTGGCCCAGGAAGGTGATGAGTTCTTGATCACCACGGACCCCACCTCCCTCCAGGAAGTTCAGGACGGGTTGAAAGCTTCTGGAGTGGAGTCTTCCCAGACGGAGCTGACTTTCATCGCCAAGAACGAGGTTTCGGTGGCCGGAAGAGACGCTGAGAAGCTCCTGAGCATCGTGGACGCATTAGAGGAGAACGACGACGTCCAGAAGGTCCATTCCAACGCGGATATTGACGAGGCCTCGTTGGCTGAAGCGGAGTAGAGCAGCGTGGGGATCGTTCTCGGGATCGATCCTGGTACAGCCGTCACCGGCTACGGTGTAGTTTCCAGGCGAAATGACGGGTCCCTTTCCCTCGTGGAGTGCGGCGTCATCCGGACCTCCTCCGGGGAGAGGCTGCCTGATAGGATCAAGGACATCTTCCTCGGTATTCAGGAACTCATCCAGCGTTTTGAGCCCCAGGCCATTTCGGTGGAGGACGTTTTTCAGGGCAAGAATGTGAAAAGCGCCCTGACCCTGGGGCACGCCAGGGGGGCTATCCTGCTGGCCGCATCTCTGAAGGACCTCTCCATCGCCGAGTATTCACCCAGGGAAATCAAGAAGGCCGTCGTAGGAACCGGAGGCGCCACGAAGGATCAGGTGGGGTATATGGTCCAGCGACATCTCCATCTGAAGTCTCCTCCAACCCCGGCTGATGCGGCTGACGGTGTTGCGGCGGCGCTGTGCCACTTCTTCGCCCTGGGTACTCATGGGAGCCTGTCAGGGTAGTGGTGTGGGCCGCAGATCCTGGACGGACTCCAAAGCAATGATCTGGATGGTATGCCTTCCCCTTCCTGGGGGGGGAGCCCTATCTTGCCTCCGAAGAGAACCCAAAGGTTCCATGTGTGTTGCACCGGTCGAGCTTTGCCGGGCTTCCCCCCAACTTCCGAGGATCCGTTGATCAGCCGTCTTCGAGGCATCCTGCTTTCCCGAGAGATGAGTTTCGTGGAGGTCGAGACCAACGGCGGAGTCGTGTATGAGGTAGAGGTTCCGTTGACGGTTATGGAGCGACTTCCCCAGGAAGGGGAGCCGGTGGAGATCAGGACGGTTCAGGTCAACCGGGAGGATTCTGTTTCCCTCTACGGGTTCCTGGAACTCCACGAAAGGGAGCTTTTCAAGCGTCTTCTGACCGCATCAGGCATCGGGGCCAAGGTGGCCCTGGCTATGCTTTCGGCCTTCTCTGCCCGCCGACTGGCCCAGGCCCTTGCTGAAAGGGACCTGGCGGCCCTTACCCAGGTCAGTGGAATCGGAAAGAAGAAGGCGGAACGGATCGTCCTCGAGCTTTCCGAAAAGGTGGGGGACCTGGCCATCGATTCAGGGACGAGTGTGGGGGGGTCGCAGACTGTCGGGGAAGCCGTCGCCGCCCTGGTATCGCTGGGATACTCTTTCACCGCGGCCGATGCCGCGATTCGGAAGGCCTTCAAGGAGGGGGAAGAGTTATCCACCGAAGAGTTGATCCGGAAGGTCCTTTCTGGTCAGGGACCCAAGGTGGTTTGATACGACGATGACTCGAAAGCACGAGGTCACAACTCCGGAAGAACTTCTGGAAGACGCCCCGGCGGAACTCTCCCTCCGGCCCCAACGCCTGGACGAGTTCATCGGCCAGTTGAAGGTGAAGGAAGCCCTTTCCATCGCCATCGAGGCAGCCCTGCAGCGACGGGATCCTCTGGATCATCTCCTCTTTCATGGACCACCGGGGCTGGGTAAAACAACACTTGCGACGCTCTTGGCCCGGGAGATGGGCGTAAACATCAAAACCACTTCCGGACCGGTCCTGGAGAAGCCTGCTGATCTGGTGGGGATTCTCACGAATCAACGGGAAGGGGACATCCTCTTCATCGATGAGATCCACCGGTTGAGACCCATCATCGAAGAGTTCTTGTACCCGGCCATGGAAGATTTTCGGATAGAGATCCGTCTCTCTGACGGACCCAAGGCCCAGACCATGACCATGAATATCGAACCTTTCACACTGGTGGGGGCCACGACTCGGTTCGGCTTGCTCACCGCCCCAATGCGTGCCCGGTTCGGGATCGTTCAGAGGCTGAATTTCTATCCTTCGGAGGATCTGGGAGTCATCATCCGGAGAAGTGCCGAGATCATTGGTGTGGAAACTACGGAGGATGGGTCCACCGAGTTGGCCACTCGATCCAGAGGTACGCCGAGGGTAGCGAATCGGCTGCTGAGACGAGTGAGGGACTACGCTCAGGTCCGAGCCGACGGTGTCATTGATCGGCAGGTGGCGGAAGCGGCCCTTGAACTCCTGGATGTGGACGAGTACGGACTGGACGAGATGGATGGACGGATCCTCAAGACCATCATCGAGAAATTCGATGGAGGCCCAGTTGGACTAAACTCCCTCGCCGTCGCCCTTGGTGAGGACGCTTCGACCCTGGAGGAGGTCTACGAGCCCTTCCTCATCCAGGAAGGGTTCCTCATGAGGACCTCCCGAGGACGGGAGGCGACTCCCCGGGCCTTCCATCGGTTCGGCTACATCCATCCAGAAAAGCCCGATGGGCCCCAGTCGCTCCTTTTTGAAGAGTGAACCACTCGAGTTCCCCTCCGGCTCCCGGGGCCCGGGTATCCGACTACGACTACGAGCTTCCGTCGGACCGGATCGCCCGATACCCCATGGATCGCAGGGACCAGAGCCGGCTCCTGACCGTCGACCGATCCTCGTCCCAGCCTCGGCACCTCCTTTTCTCCGACATTGTGGGCCTGTTTTCCCACGGTGATGTTCTGGTCCTGAACGAGAGCAAGGTCCTTCCTGCCCGACTCAAAGGAAGGAAACCGACCGGGGCCCTCGCTGAAGTCCTCCTTCTCCGACCGTTCAGGGGGGATTCGGGCCCGGGAGCGGTCGGGGAACGGCCAAGCGGCGAGGAAGACAAAGTTTGGGAGGCTTTGGTCCGGCCCGGAGGGAAGCTCAAACCTGGCCGTACAGTCGAGATCGATCCGGACCTCACCGTCGAGGTACTGGACTCCACTCCCGACGGTGGAAGGATCGTACGGCTCATCACCGACCTGACCGGCGAAGAGGCCATCCAGCGATTCGGACATATGCCCCTTCCCCCCTATATCGATCGGGAGGATGAGCCCTTGGACCGGGAACGGTACCAAACCGTCTATGCCCGGGAGCCTGGGTCGGTGGCGGCTCCGACGGCTGGCCTCCACTTCACCGACGGCCTGCTGGATGAGTTGGCCCTCAGGGGTGTCCGGATTTCCAAGGTCACCCTCCATGTAGGCGTCGGAACCTTCCGGCCCGTGGAGGTGGAGGATCCTGCGAACCATACCATGCACGCCGAGGTCTATAGGATTCCGGCCGAGGTGGCCTCTGCCGTCAATCGTTGCAAGGTGGAGGGAGGGAGGGTCTGGGCTGTGGGCACGACGGTGGTTCGGACCCTGGAAACCGGGGTAGGTGAGGACGGCCGACTCAGGCCCGGGGCAGGAAGTACGAGGCTCTTTATTCGACCCCCGTACCAGTTCCGGGTAGTGGATGGGCTGATTACCAATTTCCACCTGCCGAGGTCCACCCTCCTCATGTTGGTTGGGGCCTTCGCGGGGTATGATCGAATGCGGAAGGCCTATGAAGTGGCCATCCGAGAAGGGTACCGTTTCTACTCGTATGGGGATGCCATGGTGGTCCTATGACTGAAACGGAAGCCCGTGGAAACGAGAGCGTACCTTCCAGACCATTCTCCTTTTACCTGGAGGGCACGGAGGGGTCGGCCAGGGCGGGTACCCTCGAAACCCCCCATGGTCCGGTCCGGACCCCAGCCTTCATGCCCGTGGGGACCCAAGGTACCGTCAAGACGCTGACTCCGGAGGAAGTGGGTTCCATCGGCGCCTCCATGATCCTGGCCAACACCTATCACCTCTTCCTCCGCCCGGGGCATGATCTGGTTCAGGAGCTGGGCGGGCTCCACGATTTCATGCGGTGGAAAGGTCCGATCCTCACCGATTCCGGAGGGTTCCAGGTGTTTTCCCTTGCCCGCATCAACCGGATCCGGGACGAAGGAGTCGTATTCCAAAGCCACATCGATGGCTCGTCCCATCTCTTCACTCCAGAAAACGTGATGGAGATTCAGCGGGCGCTGGGTGCCGATGTGGTCATGGCCTTTGATGAATGCCCGCCGGGCGGGGCGGATCGGGTGACGGTGGAGGAGGCCAACCGGCGGACCCTCCATTGGCTGGCCCGGTGCAGGGACCGTTTCAATAGCCTTCAGATGGAGACGCCCAAACCGGACCAGGCCCTTTTCCCGGTTCTTCAGGGGAATGTCTACGACGACCTCCGGGCCCAGCAGGCCCGGGATGTCCTTTCCATGGACGATTGGACCGGCCTTGGAATCGGTGGGCTGAGTGTCGGAGAGGCGAAGGACGACATGTGGCGGACTCTTGAGGTCCTCGACGGGGAACTCCCCCAGGGATCCCCTCGTTACCTTATGGGCGTAGGCTACCCCGACGACCTCCTTCGGGCCGTGGCCCGGGGTTGTGACCTCTTCGATTGCGTGGCACCGACCCGGAACGCGAGACATGGCACGGCCTGGTCGGAGAGAGATGGTCAGCTCAACCTGAAAGCTGCCCGCTTCAAGAGGGATACCGGCCCCGTCGATCCGGACTGTGACTGCTACACCTGCAGGCGATTCGATCGGGCGTACCTCCGGCACCTCGCCGTTGCGAAGGAGTTGCTGGGCCATCGACTTCTCACCCTGCACAACCTCCGGTTCCTGATTCGGTTGGCCGAATCAGCCCGGGAGAAGATCCAGGAAGGCACTTTTCAGAGTTGGAGCAGGGACTGGCTGTCCCGGTATGAGGGGAGTGGGGCTACTGGCTAGGAGCCCTGGTCCTATTAGCTTTAGAGGACATAACGACTAACGCGCTTTTCTTTCAGGAGTTGGCGGTGAACACAGCCATGCTTGCAGTACTTGCGGTGCCCCGTGAAGGGGGCAACAGCTCGATGATCCTCCTGGCGCAGTTCGTGGCCATTGGGTTCATTTTCTATTTCCTCCTCATTCGACCGCAGAGGAAGGAACAGGCGCGGCACCGCCAGATGATTGAAGAGCTGAAGAAGGGGGACGAAGTCATCACGGCGGGTGGGATCATGGGAACCGTGGTCCACGCCCAGGATGACCGGGTGACCGTGAAGACCGGGGAGAATACGCGTTTGGTCGTCCAGCGGGCCCGCATCGCCCAGGTGCTGGTCGACAAAGCTCCCGAGTAGAATGGTCGAAGGCGGGTCAGGCTAAGGCTGGGGCAATGTCTTTACGGGAAATCAGAATCCTCGGAGATCCGGTCCTTCGGGAGCCCGCTCAGGCGGTAGGAGAGCTGAGCGATGGAATCCGGGACCTCGTCGAGGACATGTTCGAGACGATGTACCATGCCGAGGGTGTGGGGCTGGCGGCCCCCCAAGTCGGGGTCTCCGACCGGGTCATTGTCGTGGATGTCCGAAGTGCCGACGAAGATGGTGTCGGTGCTTTGGCCCTTATCAACCCACGGGTGGTGGAGTTCAGCCGGGCGACGGACAGGGAGCCCGAGGGGTGTCTGAGTATTCCCGGCATGGAAGAAGTGGTGGAGCGGCCCTCCACGGTGACCGTGGAAGGGCTGAGCCCAGATGGTGAGGACGTCACACTGGAGGTCTCCGGCCTCCTCTCCAGAGCGATCCAGCATGAGATCGATCACCTGGACGGGATTCTCTTCATCGACCGGGTGAGTCCCCTGAAACGGCGATTGCTCATGAGGAAATGGCAGAAGAGCCGAGCGGAGGAGGAAGGGTCCTGAGGGTTTTGTTCTGGGGGACGCCGCTTTTCGCGCTTCCATCCCTTCGGGCTCTGACCGAAGAGGGCCACGAGATCGTTGGGGTGGTAACCCAGCCGGACCGCCGGTCGGGCAGGGGCCGAAAGCTGACACCTTCCCCCGTCAGGCAGGTGGCGGAAGAGGAAGGCCTTCCCGTTCTGACTCCCGAGAGGCCCGGTGGAGAGGACTTCCTGAGACAGATCCGGGAGTTGAAGCCGGACATTTCGGTGGTGGTCGCCTACGGTCATTTCCTTGGATCGGAGATCCTCTCCGTTCCACCCGGGGGGTCCATCAATGTTCACGCCTCCCTTCTTCCTGAACTCCGGGGTGCGGCTCCGGTCCACTGGGCCATCCTTCGGGGCCTCAAAACCACCGGTGTGACCATCATGCGGATGGTTCTGGAGATGGATGCCGGGCCGGTCATCCATCAGACACCGGAAGAAATCGGACTTTTGGAAACATCCACGGAATTGAGCACGCGCCTTTCCGAACTGGGGGCCGAGGCCCTCGTTGAGGCCCTGGCCCTTTTGGAAGAAGACGCCGCCGAAGAGGTTGAACAGGACCCCTCGGAAGCGACCTTCGCTCCCAAGGTGAATCGGGATATGGCCCGGGTGGATTGGAGCCGAACCGCTCAGGAGGTGGGCTGGCATCTGCGGGGTCTGGATCGGCTCCCCGGGGCCTGGTCTCTTCTGGAGGAGGAGACGGTGAAGATCTTTTCGCCCTCTCCCGAACCCCGATTCAGGCACGGTGCATCTCCCGGGACGGTCCTGGAAGCGGATTCCTCCCGGGGCCTTCTAGTGGCCTGTGGAAAGGGCGCTATTGGGGTCGGTGAAATTCAGAGTCCAGGGAAGAGGCGGATGGAAATGGCGGCCTGGCTTAAGGGGCACCCCCTGGCCGAGGGGATCTGTTTCGAGTGATTCCGGGTCTCCACGTCGTCACCGATGACGAGATTCTGGGCCGAACAGGGTTCCTCTCCATGGCGACTCGAGTCCTCAGGGCTGGGAGGGGGG
>RCNC010001068.1_pt1 | contig 18282 bp, 13 predicted proteins | sample 2041301 | NCBI WGS metagenome assembly RCNC01 (sample SAMN09708231, study PRJNA481090) | Marine sediment metagenome, whole genome shotgun sequencing project. | biome: marine sediment; feature: ocean; material: sediment; isolation source: Sewage treatment plant 13A marine sediment (STP13A) ... | reverse complement strand
AAAGGGTTTTAAACCTTTGTGTATTATAGCTACCATAGGCACTACAGGAACCACTTCATCTGACCCTCTGGAAGAGATTGCTCAAATAAGTAAGGACTTTAAGCTATGGTTGCATGTAGACGCTGCCCTGGCTGGCTCAGCTCTACTGCTTCCGGAATGCCGCTGGATGATGAAGGGTATAGAACAGGTGGATAGTTTTGTTTTTAATCCTCATAAGTGGCTATTCACAAATTTTGATTGTTCGGCCTATTTTGTGCGTGATCCGGAAATGCTTATAAAAACATTTGAAATACTTCCGGAGTACCTCAAAACTAAAACAAGAGGGCAGGTAAACGATTATCGCGATTGGGGAATTCCTTTGGGAAGAAGATTCAGGGCACTTAAATTGTGGTTTGTAATTCGAAGTTATGGAGTGAACGGTCTTCAGGAGAAACTCCGACTCCATCTTAAACTAACACAAGAGCTGGCCACTACTATTGATGATCATCCAAACTTTGAAAGGCTGGCTCCGGTTCCACTTAATACTATTTGCTTCAGGTATCATCCTGTAGGAGAAGATGATCCTGAAGAACTTGATGCATTGAATGAAACCTTATTGCATACTATAAATCAAAGTGGAAAAGCATACTTTACGCACACTAAAATCAATAATAAGTATACCATCCGTTTTGTTATTGGTCAAACAAATGTTTCTGAAAGGCATATTCAGGAGGCCTGGAAAGGAATTGTAGAAACATCTGAAAAGCTAGGGAAGGATGAACTTTTTAAAGCCTGAAAGTCTAAAGTCTTCCCTGCCTGTCGGCAGACAGGGATAACTCACCCTGACTTTAACGAGGTTGGTAGAAGCTGAATTTCATGTTTTAAAAAAGTGAATAAATGGCCCAATATCCTATACGTAAACTGGAAGAGAAATTCAAAGAGGCAGCAGATCCAAGCAGGGCATTGCAGATGGAAAAATACATGAAAGACCGGTTTCCTTTTTTTGGAATTCAAGCCAATCCAAGAAGGGCTATCTGCAGTGAATTTGTGGAGGAATATGGATTGCCTGCAAAAGAAGACCTTTTTGAGGTGATCAGGCAATTGTGGGAAAAAGAGGAACGGGAGTTTCATCATTTTGGGGCTGAATTGGCCAACAGGTATAAAAATAATATAGAGGAAAATGACCTTGAAATGCTTAGGTGGATGCTGGTTCAAAAATCGTGGTGGGATTCGGTTGATTATATTGCTGCAAACCTGGTGGGAAATTATTTTCGAATTTTTAAATTGAAGGCAGCATCTACCATGAATAATTGGCTGAATTCCGATAATATGTGGCTGCAGCGCACCACCCTCATTTTTCAGTTAAAATATAAGAAAGAAACTGATCTGGAATTGCTATCCAGGCAAATTAATGCTCTAAATACCTCAAAAGAATTCTTCATCAGGAAGGCTATTGGATGGTCCCTACGTGAATACTCAAAGACTGATCCGAACTGGGTTCTGGAGTTTGTATCCAATACTCAATTATCTCCTTTGAGCACCCGAGAAGCACTGAAAAGAATAAATGCCTAGGAATTCAGCATAAAGTAATTTCTTGTTCTGGAAACTTCCCAGACTGAAGGACTAAATCAATAAATAGTATTGTTTAAGTTGCAATGCGAACAAGACCTTCTCTTGTTAATAGTGAAACCAAAAAAGTCAATTCCAAAAGAAAAGCCAATGTCATAATTCTGCAAGGATGGCATATAGGCATATTGCACCCCAAATGTGAAAGGAAAAGGAAACCGGAAAACATTAAAATTCATTACCAATTGCCCTCCAAAGCTTGACATATTCAGGGCATTAGGATCGTATTCCCAATCCGTTCCATTGAAATAGTAATTTCCTTCTCCCAATGCATAGTTATAGAAAAATTTCGCATAAAACCTTGGTACATATAAGATGCCCCCAATGTTGAATTCAGGATAAAAAAGAGGGAGATAATATTCAGCCTTGAAGGTATTTAATTTCTCTGCAACCCTATTTTCATAGCCGGCTGGGTAAGACAAACGATTGCCATATAGAAACCGGCTGGTATTTTGTCTTTCTATACCACCCTGGGCATAAATACTATGATGTCGGAAAAATCCAGGGATATACAATCCGGCATAAATTGATGTTGTGGATCCATAGGTATCGACATTCCACGGTGCGTGAGTAAAGTTGATATCAAATAGAAAGCCAAGCCGTGGTTTGATATCTTTCGTTGCTAGTTTTAGGTAGTTATAAAAATAAAGACGATAATTTAAGAAGATACGGCCCTTGTCATAATTCCCAGTTTCGTTGTTATATATATAGCTATTAGAATATTGACTTGAAATTTCTGGATACAATCCACGAACATACCTGTTGCGTGTCAGGTTCAGGGGGATATATACATTTACATTAAAATCCGACCTTTTCCCCGAATAGGTGAATGGATCGGCTGTTTGTGATGTGTCAGCAATCACTTGGGGTTCTCCACCATAGTCCCAAAAAAGATCTATTACCGGATACCAGCCTTTATAGGTAAAACGGGTAACAAAATGGTGTTCCTGATTTTTATAATAATAACCCAGGGAGGTTACAGCAGTGCTTAGTTTATTTTGTGATAGTAGTGTAAACCCCAGAGAAACAGGGTTTTCATCTAAAGTGAAATCATTATAATCGAAATAGAATGGCATCCAGCTATGAAATCCAAAAAGGTTTTTCCATTTTCTAAATCTCAATTCTTCATAATTCGTTTTTGGAATATCTTTGGTTTCCAATATACCTTTCTCCTGTTCGACAAGCTTTTCATATGCTTTTACTGAATAATCCTGAACATTATTCAATGGAACCCATTCTTTCTGATCCAATTGAAACTCCATTAATTTATATCCATTTGAAGAATAATCGGCAATAGCTATTTTTTCTTTGGAAGGGGCAATACATACATCTGATGCTCCAAATCGGGAGGAGGTAACCTGGAACCTTTCACCAGTTTCGATATTTAAAGCATAAATGTTGTCAATTCCTGAATAGGTTGCGTGATAGAGGATATACTCGTTAAAAGAAATAGCATTTTGAATATCATCATAACCAGCAGGTAGGAGGGTGTTCCATTCCCCATTTTCAAGATGCAATCGTCGGATACTTTTCCCTCCCTCATCAATTACAATTACAATAATAGTTTTATCATTCACCCAATCAGGCATGTGAAGTGAATTAATACCTGGGATACTATACTCCTTTATGATTTCTCCAGTTTCCGCATCCAGTATCGCCACAGAGCTTTCATTTTTCACATTGATATTTACCGCGGCAATTTTTGATTCATCGGGTGAAATATCCGGAGCAAAGTACCGACTTCTCCTAGTTAAGGTGGTTTCTTTCCGGGTTTTAAGATCTAGCTTTTTAATAATGGAGTAACTTCTATTCTCCCAGCGGCTATCGTTATATGTCTCGGCCCATACTACCACATTCTTTGTGACTGAAAATCGAACGGGGTAGTAAAATCCAGGTATAAAGATTACTTCCTCATCTCCCGATGGATTAATACGGATAAGCTTCCTGATCTGGTCCATCCCTGATTTTTGTACCAGCAATGTGCTGTCATTCAGGTATTGTGGAAAACGGTAACTGGTATAATGTTTTAATACTTTCGGGCTTATAGTATCAAATTGGGATTTTCGGGTTTTTTGATCTTGCTCCATCCATTTAGCCTGCAAATCCCGAAATGTGAGGTCATAAAGTTTTTTCTTTGTGAGCTTCTCCTGTTTTCTAAAACTAAAATTTACCGGGTTGATGGTGATTGATTTCTTCCCGGTATAGTCAAGCGCGTTATCCCAAACCTCTGATCCAAATAAACTTCTGCTATGCGAAACGATCTGATAACCAAACTGGTAGTAGTCAGGAGAATAATCCTTATATGATCCAAAAGAGGCTTTATCGTATTTAAATACTTTTCCTTGCTCAAGAGACAATGCCCGTAAACCCATTTCAAAAGAGGGAAGCCGCCCTCTTCCGGTATGAGAGAGACTGGTTTCAGTGGCTACCGCATCACCCTCCAGGAACCATAGAGGGAGCTCAACAGAGACTGCTCCAACGGCTTGTTCCCCCAAAATGTATGTAAGGAACTTTGTAAATCCCTGGTTTAGTTTATCCATTTGTACCACATGCCTTAGTTCATGCAATGCGAGTTGCTCCAGCGGATCTTGTGGATATGAAGTGGCAGAAGGTGTAGGGAACAGCTCCATCCTCTTTGGGGCCCAGGCTACAAAGCCATTGCTTTGTGAGGAATAGTTGTGTACAATAACAGGGATTTTCTTCGGATTGTGATTAAGGCTGTAGGGAACCAGTGTATAAGCATACTCAAGTATATTCGCTAATCGTTGCCCTTCTGAAGAGAAACTTTCAGGGAAAATAATTTTAAAATTGGGGGTTTTTATCTGTTTCCATTTTAGTGAAGAAGGGTCCTGTCCGCTCTCATAGTACTGTGAAAATGAAAAAGGAATACAAATGAAAAGTAAAATAACTAGCAAGTATAGCCTACGCATGTAAATCATACTTTTAAGAATTCATTGTATACTAATTAACTTAGCCTCCATGCCTTTTTACCTGGAATCCTTCATTTTGAAGTACAGGTATAATCTTCTCCCGGAAATCTCCCTGCAGTAAAATGCTATTATCTTTTACTGCACCACCCGATCCACACAATACTTTAAGTCTTTTACCCAGATCTTTGAGGTCTGCTTCTTTTCCCACAAAACCTGACACCAATGTTATGGATTTACCTTTCCGATTCTTTCGATCTAAAGATATGTAAAGTTTTTGCTGAGTAGGAGGCAGAGTTTCATGTTCCTCTTCTTGATTATAAGAGTATGAAAAGTCGGGATTTGTGGAATAAACAATATCTATTCTGTCCTTTTTCCGTTTTTGTTTTGACATGATTTTAACTTTCAGGCAAATATATATTTCAGTAATTGGATTTAAAAGTCTTAAAATTATTTAAAAAAAGGGCAATCAAGCAGAAAAATACTAAATTCGCTGCATATTTTAAAAAATAGGTAAATACAGTTAAAAGTTCTGAAAAGAACCATATAAAGAACTGAAAATAAGATATTATGAAGAATTTTAAATTCTGGAACTTACTTTTTGGCTGGCTTAGTTTTCTGGTTGCAGCTATAGTATATCTTTCAACCATAGAGCCAACGGCCAGCTTATGGGATTGTGGTGAGTACATTGCTACTGCATTTAAATTGCAGGTTGGACACCCTCCCGGAGCCCCCTTGTTCCAAATGATAGCCAGGGTGTTTACCCTTTTCGCTGGAAATGACGTAACGCAGGTGGCTAAAATGGTAAATGCCTTTTCAGCCTTGGCAAGTGCTTTTACAATTATGTTCCTGTTCTGGACTATCACACACCTTGGAAGGAAATTGATTGTAAAAAAAGAAAGTTACACAAGCGGACAAATTATAGCTGTAGTAGCCGCTGGCCTGGTGGGTGCTTTTGCCTATATGTTTTCTGATTCATTTTGGTTTTCGGCAGTTGAGGGCGAAGTATATGCCACATCATCTCTGTTTACAGCACTGGTTTTCTGGGCAATTCTGAAATGGGAGAATGTTGCCAATGAAAAAGGCAGTGATAAATGGATTATTTTAATTGCATATCTCATGGGCCTTTCCATTGGAGTTCACCTGCTCAACCTCCTGGCGATTCCGGCAATTGTTTTTGTATATTACTTTAAAAAATATGATACCATTAATACTAAGGGATTGATAATGGCCGGGTTGATTTCTGTGACCCTTATAGGTGTGGTAATGTATGGTATTATTCTAGGTCTGTTCAAGGTCTCTGCCCAGATGGAGTTATTATTTGTGAATACCCTGGGGATGGGATACAACACCGGTTTTATTTTTCACCTGGTTCTGTTAACAGCTGCCCTGTTTGGAGCCATCTATTATTCACAGTACAAAAAGGAGATTATTATAACCACTGTTCTCAGCAGTCTTGCACTGGTATTATCCGGTGCACCTTTCATGTCTGATTCAGCCATACTGGGAATTATTTTCATAGGCGCAATTGTTTTGTTGATGTATTATTTGGCACAAAAAGACCGGGTAATTTTAAACACTTTATTGGTAAGCGTAACCATGATTATGTTAGGCTATTCTTCTATTAGTCTTGATGTTATACGATCAAAGGCAAACCCTCCCATTGATGAGAACAGTCCGGATAATGTTTTTGCTTTGTTATCCTATATTAACAGGGAACAATATGGTGACAGGCCTCTTGTTAAAGGACAATATTACAATGCTCCTCTACTTGAGAATAATGAGGGAAAAGCATATTATATCCCGAAGGATGGACGCTATGTTGTATCGAAAAGAAAAATAGAAAGTGTATACGACGAGCGTTTTGTTACTTTTTTCCCCAGGATGTGGAGTCCGCAGGAAGATCATAAGGGGGTATATCAGGCATGGGGACGCGTTCGGGGAAGACCTGTGACGGTTGGCTCGGGTGAAGAGCGCAAAACACTTCGTGTGCCAACTTTTGGCGAAAATCTTAGGTTCTTTTTCTCCTACCAGGTGGGATATATGTATGGCAGGTATTTTTTGTGGAACTTTGCAGGCAGGCAAAACGATATCCAGGGATCGGGAGGGCCATTAAAAGGCAACTGGCTTTCAGGAATAAAATTCTGGGATGAGAAACGATTGGGCCCGGAAAAGGACATGCCGGATTATTTGAAAAACAACTGGGGTAGAAACAAATACTATATGTTGCCCTTCTTACTAGGACTCATTGGTTTATGGTTCCAGCTCAAGAAGAATCCGAGAGATTTTTCAGTAGTAGCACTATTGTTTATTCTAACCGGATTGGCAATAGTAGTTTATCTGAACCAGTATCCAAATCAACCCCGTGAACGGGATTATGCCTATGCTGGCTCATTTTATGCTTTTGCCATTTGGATTGGTCTGGGAGTTTTGGCTTTAATCGAGTTGCTAAAAAGGATTATGCCTGAGAAGTATGGAGCCATACTTGCAGGAGTTCTTTCTTTGGCGCTGGTTCCCGGTATTATGGGGATGGAGAACTGGGATGACCACGATCGTTCAGGACGATATACGGCTCGTGACATAGCCTTTAATTATCTCAATTCATGTGAACCCAATTCAATCCTGGCTACCAATGGAGACAATGATACCTTCCCGCTCTGGTATGCCCAGGAAGTGGAAGGGATCAGAACTGATGTTCGGGTGGTGAATATGATGCTGTTTAATACTGACTGGTATATTGACCAGATGCAAAGAAAAGCATATGACTCCAAGGGCCTACCACTTTCCATGCCTCGTGAGAAATATGTTGATGGTACCAATAATATGATTTATGTGATTGATAAATTTAAGGAGCCACAGGATATTAAGCTGGTTATGGATTTTGTTCGGGACGATAACCCCAGAACACAGGTACAGGTACAGAGGGGAGATTATATCGATTACATTCCTACTACGAAAATTAAACTCAAATTTGATACTACCATTTTCCAGGAAATGACCCCGATTAATTTTAAACCTACGGAACAACCTGTTTCATACGTGGATATTAATCTTTCAGGGAGATTCATTATGAAAAGCCAATTGATGATGCTTGATCTTTTTGCTCAGAATAACTGGGAAAGGCCGGTATACTATGTAGCAGGTGGTCACGAAGATGCTCTTGGTTTGGAACCTTATTTCCAGCAGGAAGGTTTTGCACATCGTATTGTTCCAATAAAGACAGTATCAAACAGCCAGTACCTTGATTATGGTCGCATGAATACCGAGACTATGTATAGGAATTACATGGAAGATTTTAAGTGGGGCAGAATGAATGAGCCGGATGTTTATCTCGATTACTATACTCGTCGTACCTTAAGTGTAATTCGGGTGAGGAATAATTTTGCTCGTCTGGCCATAGAACTTGCTGAGCAGGGTAAAAAAGATTCAGCCATTGCAGTTCTTGATAGGTGTTTATATTTATTGCCACAGGAAAAAATGCGTCATGATATTTATTCAGGACGTTTATTGGAAGGTTATTATAAGGCTGGGGATTTCGAGAAAGCAAATCAATTGTTTGAGGAAATTTTTGGTCAGGTAGATAAAGAGTTAAATTATTATTATTCTTTTAGCCTGGCTCTTGGACAAGCTATTTCTCTTGAAAAAAGAATAAGTCTTCAATTGCTTTCAATACTTGCAACATTAACTGAGACATATAAGCAGGATGAATTAAATGCTCGGGCATCAGGAGCCTTTGAAATGTATTATGGTCAGTTTATGGGAGAAATGGAGAGGGAATAATTAAAAGTGTTTAAAAAAATAGAGATATGGAAAAAAATGAATTTAAAAAATCAGAAATATTCGTCTTTAAGAATATGGTTGAATATTCTTCTGGAGGGGTTGTTAGTAAGCAGGTAATTAAATCGGAAAAAGGGAATGTTACCTTGTTTGCTTTTGATAAAGGAGAAGGTTTGAGTGAACATACTGCTCCCTTTGACGCTATGGTACAGGTGATTGAGGGTGAGGTGACAATAAGCATCGGGGGAGTTGATTATGAGCTGAATGCTGGAGAAACCATTATTATGCCAGCAAACATTTCTCACGCTGTTTATGCCAGGGAGAAATTTAAGATGGTTCTTACCATGATCAGGTAGTCAGGAATAATTTATCAAATAAAAAGGGTGCCATTTCAAGCACCCTTTTCACTCTTAAACAAATTATTAACCAGCTATTCTGAAATTTCAGCCAAACTGGCTTCAATTTCTGCATTTGTTAGTTCATGATCAACCAGGCCCTGGGTAAAATATTTATCATATGATGCCAGGTCAAAATGCCCATGGCCACTCAGGTTGAATAATATTGTTTTACTTACTCCCTCTTCGTCAGCTTTTCGGGCTTCTTCTATGGCTCCTGCTATAGCATAGTTTGACTCGGGTGCTGGAATAATAGCTTCTGAGCGAGCAAACTGAACACCTGCTTCAAAACATTCTGTTTGATGTTTTGCTCTGGCCTCAATGAGGTTATCTTTAATAAGTTGACTTACCAGTACACCTGCGCCATGGTAACGTAAACCTCCGGCATGTATTTCAGCTGGAATAAAATTATGCCCCAGTGTATACATTGGCAGCAATGGAGTCATCCCTGCAGTATCCCCAAAGTCATATAAGAATTTACCTCGGGTTAATTTTGGACAGGAAGAAGGCTCAATGGTGAGCAGCTTAATATTTTTACCTTCAGTTAAGTTTAGTCTGAGAAAAGGGAATGCAATTCCAGAGAAGTTTGAACCTCCTCCAAAACAACCAATTACAACATCAGGTAAATTGCCAGTCTTCTCCATCTGTAAAATAGATTCCTGCCCGATTATGGTTTGGTGAAGAATAACATGATTCAGAACACTACCCAGGGAGTATTTTGTGTCTGGATCTTTGGCTGCAACTTCCATTGCTTCAGAAATGGCTATTCCCAGGCTTCCGGGAGAGTTTGGGTCTTTTTCCAATATTTTTCTTCCTGCTTCAGTTCTGTTACTGGGGGAAGCAAATACATTGGCATTATAGGTATTCATCATTAGCTTCCGGAAAGGTTTTTGCTCATAGCTCACTTTTACCATATATACATCCAGGTCAATTCCAAAATGCTGACAGGCAAAACTTAAGGCACTTCCCCATTGGCCAGCCCCGGTTTCCGTAGTCATTTTTTTCACTCCTTCAATCTTATTATAGTAAGCCTGTGGAATAGCTGTATTTGCCTTATGTGAGCCAGAATAGTTGCCACCCTCATATTTGTAATATATTTTACTATTTGTGCCAAGTACCTTTTCCAATTCTTTGGCTCTGAATACTGGGCTGGGGCGATAAGACCTGTATAGCTCTAAAACCTCCTCTGGTATGTCAATATACCGCTCCTGGGATACTTCCTGCTCAATAAGTCCCATTGGAAATATTGGAGCCAAGTCTTCCGGGCCAATAGGTTGCCTGGTTGCTGGGTTTAATGGTGGCATTGGCTTATTGGGCATATCAGCCATAATATTATACCATTGGGTGGGCATTTCTTTTTCTGATAATAAAATTCTTCTTGCGTTTTCCATGATTAGATAATTAAAGTTTATGAAATAAAAAAAGCACGCTGTAAAACAGCGTGCTTAAAAATATATTAGTTCTTTAACTTACATAACAGCGTGTCCTACAGCATCTTATTTATACTGCGCCAGCGCCAATTATGTAAATTTGTCATTTTCATCGCATCAAAACTAAACATTCTTATAAAGAATACCAAGGTTTTAGAATATTTTTTTGTAGAAAATAAAAAAGAAAATATAATGCTTAATTTAAGCTGGCCAGCTTTGCATAAATATCTTCTTCTTCGTGAAGATAACGGGCAATGGTAGAAATAAGTTTCACGGGTAAAACGGGCTTAACAAGAAATTCATTACAGCCTGAGAGGAAACAGCTTTGCCTGATTTCTTTAGATGTGTAGGCAGTAACAATTACTACAGGCAATGTTTTTCTGCTACGTCTTAATTCCTTGGTAACTTCAATACCGTTAACAAAGGGGATTAAAACATCTAGTATTACCAGATCAATTTGTTGATCAGAATCATTAATAAATTTAAGTGCATCGTGGCCATTCTTTTTCCACACTACCTTTGCAGAAGTTTTTTTCAGAAGAGATTTGAAGTAAAGGTAATTTGCATCATCATCTTCGACAACAAGTACTATTTTGTCTCTCCAATCGTATTTATTATCGTTGACGATCAAGGTTTTAGTTGATAGTGAAGGTTTAGTTGCACTGAATGTTAAAATAAACAATAATTTTATACGAATAAAAAATATGTTGTTATTATTTTTCAACAATTCTAAAAAGTTATAATTTTAGAGTCTAAAACCTTGATATTATGGGAAAAAGGCACACTAGTTTAGCATCGCGATTAACAATTTATCTACTTTTAATAACAACTTTATTGTTTTTGATACTTGCAATTATAAATTATGTAGTATCAATTAGGATATGGGAAGACAAAGTAAGACTAACGGCAGAACTTAGTATTGAAAAGGTTTTTGAAGAAGTTGAAGTTCAATTGAAACGAGCAGAAAATGTTACTGAACAGCTTGCTTCAGTATATAATTCTGGGATTTCTGCTGATGAGGGAGAATTGTTAAAATTGTTAGATCAATTTGTAAACAGCTATAACCGAATTATTGGCTCTGCTTTGATTTTAAACATTAATCCGTTGGATGAAAATTCTGATTATATGTTTATTTATTATTCAGAAAAAGCGGATTCGCTTATAATCAGTTCAGATAAAAATAGAATTGAAAATGAATTGTATCCAATAATTATTACTCCTGAATCTGCTCGATGGTCTGAACCACACTTCGACCCATTAACTAGAAATGAAAAGGTGATCACCTATTCTGTGCCTATATATATTGAAGGTGAATATTTGGGTGTACTAACAGCAGATTTGTCAGTTGACTGGTTGGATAAACTGGTTTCTTCCATGAAAATCTATGAATCTGGCTTTGCTTTCCTAATTTCCGAAAAAAATACCGTATTAACACACCCAACAAGGAAAGAATTGATTATGAACTCAGACCTTGAACAACTCAATAAGGGAGCCGATCAAAAGGATATGGAATTGTTATATACTGATATTAACGGACGTAGAGCTGGAGTCCTTGAAATTAGGGATCCATATGTTACAGAGAATGATGTTTATGTAATATATCAACCATTGCAGGTATTAAACGGATCTTTAATTATGGTTATACCCAGAAGTGAAGCTCTTGAAGGTCTACGAAAGCTTACCTGGACTCTCATTATTATTGCTTTGATAAGTCTATCCCTCCTAGCTCTCTCCATATATTTTATAATAAAGAAACAATTATCACCCCTTAAGAGCCTGGCAAATTCTTTATACAGCATAGGGAGAGGAGATTTTGATGTAGAACTTCCTGAACCCAAAAGGCTTGATGAGGTGGGTAATTTGAGTCATTCTTTTAACCTGATGAAAGAGAATCTAACAGAACACGTTATCTTGCTGGATGAAAGCAATATAGCTAAAGATAAATTTGAATCTGAAATTGGTGTAGCTGCAAAAATTCAAAAAAGTATTTTACCATCTGAGCCACCGCCCAGTCTATTTGAGAATGGCATTGATTTATATGGATACTTACAGCCAGCCAAGCAAGTAGGTGGAGATTTGTTCGATTATTTTATACGTGATGAAACCCATCTGTGCTTTGCGGTAGGCGATGTGACTGGAAAGGGATTGCCGGCATCCTTTTTTATGGGAATGACCCGGGCATATTTTAGAAGTGAAGGCAAATACAATCAATCCTCAAACGAGATGATGGATAAAATAAATGACAATTTATTTGCGAATAATCCGGAAGCAATATTTGTCACTTTGTTTTGTGGTATCATGGATTTGGAAACTGGAATTATTGATTTTTGCAATGCAGGACATAATTTCCCTTTCCTATACAGAAGTGATGGCGAGTTTTCGGAAATGCAAAATCAGCATGGAACTCCCCTGGGTTTGATGGAAGGCCAAAAATACAAATCAGGTACACTTGAATTGAATGTTGGAGATGCTCTGATTCTATATACTGACGGGATATCAGAGGAAAGAAATAGCGAAGGTGAACTATTTGGGGAGCTTCGCCTTAAAGATATATTAAGTGAACTGGATATAAAATCTATGTCTGCTAAAAAGGTTTGCAAGACCTTGATTAAGCAGGTAAAAGAATTCAACGGCGATACCCAACAGGACGATGATATAACTATATTCTGCCTGAAAAAAAGCTGATCGTCACATAGCTTTCTGTTTATTCCAGTTTGTTTATTTCTTCGAACAAGATTCTAAAACATTCTGCCGGATTTCCTGAACGGGAGCTTGGCTCTTTTGAATTGTACCATGCATCCAGAAAACGATCGCAGCCAGACCATACAGTCTGCATCATGCCAAGAAAGTGTGCGGAAGTGGTGGGAGCAGAATTTTTTCTAAAATTTACTATATCATTTAATTGTTGCTTGGCAATATCAGCATTTCTATAAGGGCAGGTGACAACATCCAATCCTTTCATTGCAAAATACACGGCAGTAGGATCAGGGCGCTCATAGTGCCAATCACAAATCACAATATCCTTGGGTATCATGTCAATGGCACGGGCGGTATTGTTCATACTAGCTTCCCACATACCCATGCCCGTTAGTTTCCCATCAATTAACCGATCACCCCAGATCCAAAGCTTCCGATCTTTAAAGGCCAGGTGGTTTCTTATTTTCCAAATCTCCCCGGCAAATAATTCAGCTTTATCCAGGCCAGAGCATCGAGGGCATTTATCGTCCCCGAGGTAGAATACTTCATCCAGCCCTGCATGAAAAGCTTCTGCTTCAAAAACATCCATCAACTCATCAACCAGGCTGAATACTATTGCATGCACATCTGGATGAAGCGGGCAGTAGCTTTTGCAATAAAGACCATCCTCATTAGGCCATTCATATTTTTCCGGTAATATTACATGGGGCGTTTCGTCAAATTCCGGATATACTTCCAGCAACTTTGTTGGCTCACTATGCCATGATTGATGCCCTAACAAATTAATTTGTGGAATGATTTCTATGCCTGCTTCTTTGCATGTTGTTACCAGCTTTTCAATATCTTTTGTTGTCAGAGGATTATCAGAACGCAATTCTGGATGACTTGTGTATTCATAATTATAATCCACCCTAAGAACAAGTATATTTACATTCATTTGTTTCAGGTCTTCCTTTACAAACTTCAGAAAAAGATCAAGAGATTCAGGTGAAGGGGAGGCGATGCTTAAACCTCTAACGGCTAATTCAGATTGTGGAATTTGTTGTCCATTGGCTGAAAAAAGAACCGCTATGGACAGTAGAAATAAGCTTAGATTTTTCATTGTTATACTGTTTTGTTTCTAAAAGTAAGAAAATGTGCTTCATTATTTATAATAAGGATGGATGGTTTAAAATAAAATTGTTGGAATTTGATTTTTTTTTACCTTTGCACGGGTTTACAAAATGTAAGCCATTTTTTGTCCGATGGTGTAATTGGCAACACATCTGATTTTGGTTCAGAAGAGTCCAGGTTCGAGCCCTGGTCGGACAACAAGGAAAGGAAACTCCCTGATGATTTTGTCAGGGAGTTTTTTATTTTTAAAGATACATTGAAGCAAGACTTCAATGTATTGGAGAAAATAAAAGAATATACCCGTGGGGTAGTTTCCGAAAGTTGTTAGGATCCTATGAAAGGTCCATGAGTCATGCTGGAGGCATGGCGAATAGCTCCCCCTGGTCGGACAACAGTATAGATTTTAATGCCCTGTAAGCTAGGTGCTTGCAGGGTGTCTTATTTTAAGGGGTCGGAATAGATTGTTTTTAGGTAGGTTTTTGCCCCACTTCCTGTCCAGTTGGATCATCTAACCTGTCATTTTCCCAGCGAGTATAGTGGGCGTCTATTTATTGCACCATTTCCTCATTTCCAATCACCAATAATACAGCCTCTTTTTTATAAGCCGCAATTACTTATGTCACCTCCTTTTTTTATAGGGTGAAAAAACTATTCACAACATAGGTGAAAATATGCTCTAAATGCCTAACCCTATACTCATTTTATCCATTATCTCTGTCGAGTTGAGGAATTATACTTTAGAAATTAGATCGTGGTTTTAAAGTGGGGAGGGTTTGGAAATAATATGTAACTCAAAAAAATTCTTATGCAAATCATTTCTGTTTACAACATATTAGGTAACTTTATCATGCAGAGTAAGCGATCATAATAAATCGGAAGTAATGCAAGATCGGGTGAAAAAACTAAATATTTTAATAAAAAGCCAGATTACTATGAAAGGATTATGGGTTATTTTTTTAGCAAGTGTCATAACTGCAAACGTACATTCGCAGAACTATTTAATTAGTTTTGAAGGTTCAGGAGAGACTACTATCGTTGATAGTGTGGTAGTCAATAACCTTACACAAGGCACGAGTCTTACTGTTGACGGAAATGACCAATTGCTTTTGGTTGACATTTTAACAGGGATAGATCATATAAGGGAAAACAAGGATAATAAATTGCGTATTTATCCTAATCCTGCAAAAGAATACTGCACAGTAGAGTTTTATGTTCCTATAGCAGGAGTTATTTCAATGGAATTGTATGATATTTCAGGGAAAATAGTACTTCTAAAATCAAAATATTCCGAAAAGGGTTCACATTTCTTACAAATTTCCGGTTTAGGTTTAGGAATTTACAATATAAATATACAATCAACTGAGTTCAAATACACAGGGAAAATAGTAAGCCAAAACAATACAAAAGGTTCAGCTCAGATCAACTTTTTTGAAATGGCTGATAATTTTTTAATAGAAACTCAGATAAAAAGTAAAATGGCTCAAGTAGAAATGCAATATAATTTGGATGATAGGTTATTGCTATCGGGCTATTCAAATAAATACTCTACTGTTGTAATGGATGTTCCCCAAGAAAGTAAAACCATTTCTTTTAATTTCATTGCTTGTACTGATGCCGATGAGAATAATTACAAGGTTGTTATAATAGGCACACAAACCTGGATGGCAGAAAACCTGAAAACCACACACTATTCTGGTGGTGATGAAATTCCTGATGGTACAGGAGCAGGTGATATTTTAGGAGAAAACAATCCTAATTATTGGTTTGCCTATGACGATGTTGTAGATAACGTTTCTGCCTATGGCAGACTTTATACATGGTACACCGTAACTGACACTAGAAATGTTTGTCCTGATAGCTGGCACATTCCTAGTGATACCGAGTGGACAATATTGACAGATTATTTGGGAGAAATGATTATTGCCGGAGGTAAACTTAAAGAATCTGGCACAGTACGTTGGTTAAGCCCTAATACCGAAGCAACAAACGAATCAGGCTTTTCAGCCCTTCCTGCTGGTGGCCGTAATTACTCTGGTATTTTTGATGACATGGGAAGTGACGGTCTCTGGTGGAGTTCTACTGAGGAATCTACAACCAATGCCTGGTACCGGTACACATTTTACAACGGTGGCAATGTAGCCAAAAGTAATGGCACAAAGGAAGTCGGATTCTCTGTCCGGTGTGTTAAGGATTAACTTATAGAATTCATTAAGCTTTTTAATAATTAAGCTTATCAAATGATCATTTTTATAATGAACACTTGTGTATCCCCGCTATGTTTGTAGGTGGATAGGTTAGCCTATGATTTCTCCAGGGGGTGAATGGAGTAGAAATTTCCTTCAATTGCCACCCTCTACCCATTTTATCCATTATCTCTGTTGAGTTGAGGAATTGTGTTCAATAGGATAAGATTATGAGAATGAATAGATATTACTTGGGGGATCGGATTTAGTATTCTTATCAAGAAAATCAAAAATCGATGCAACAAACAGTTCATCTGTCACACCGATTTTACAATTAATATCAGCTAAAAATAGACTATATCCTATGATTGAAAATTTTTACTCGTCTATTCTGTGCAATTTTCTAGCTAGAAAAAAATAAATTACAAGACTTAACCCAGAAAAAAGGAATATCATTGAGGGGTATGCTACACCCTCATGTATTGTTGTCGTTGCGTCTAAAATGCCTGCAGTTAGAACCCCAATTGCAGCACCAATAAGGAGCATCCCAAACGAAAGAGAGAGGTTCTTCCAAGTGTAATTTTTTTCAACATTAAATAACTTTGCATCAGCGCCTTTTTCAATTAATGCCATTCGTTCTTTGTTTCTAGTGGTGAAAGCTAGATAGAATACCCCGAATATTGCCCCGAATATTACTAATACTATCAATACATCATCCATAATCTTTGAGTTTTAAGTTAACCATTTATTTCATTTACTCTTTTGACGATATAAATTGGAAACGGTTGCAACTATTGTTAAAGATTATGGCTCCATTTAATAAAGGGTATGGAAATATAAGGTAACTCAAAGTTTAAACAAGTACTCAATACATACCCATATGGCTTTTATTCGGTAACTTTAGCATGAAAAAGTAAATATATAAACAAGTTGTACACCATTTAATACCGAACTCCTGATAAGAAATAGTTTACATACAAGACATTAATATGAAAGTATATTACTTATTATTTATTGCTCTTATTGTTATAGGTTGTCAACCTATGAACAATACAACAGATAAAGCAGACCCAATTTATGAAATTACATATAGGTATAATGATATTGTAATAACCAGATTAGACTATTATGGAAAAACAGAGTTCTATTATGGGGAAAAAGATAGTTTAAATACTGGTGTTATTTGGGCTAAGTATTCAGGAATAAATGATGGCTTTAAGGGGTATTTAAAATTTGAAGAGAATGGAAAAGTATTTTTATTATCTGGAGATGGGTATTTCCAAAGTAAGAATGTAGACACATCTAAATTTGAGTTCAAAAGAATATATGCCTATAATGGACCAATTGATACTTCTAATGTTTGTGAAATAATGCTTTCAACTCGATATGAAAGAGAGTTTAATTCTCAAAGAAATACAAAAGTTCTATTTACGTATTCGAAAAATAAAAATGAATAAACGGTGTACAACACTGTATATAAAAAATTGCCGAAATAGCAGTAAAATAAAAGCTTGTAGCACGTATAAAATTTCTTGTATTTTGAAAGATTTGAACTTCGAAGTCGGCAACTTTTCATATACTTAAACGTTGGCAAACATAAAGTAGAAGATACCCAGAACTAAATAATAATAGTAAATTATCAACTTCAAGAAACCTTATTATGGACAAAAAGAAAATATTAGTTTTAGGTGCCGGAATGGTAGTTAAACCAGCAGTGGATTATTATTTAGATAAATGCAATTATCATGTAACTATTGCTACAAGAACTGTATCAAAAGCCCATGCAATAATAGGAGGAAGAGAAAATACAACTGTAATTCAATGGGATGCTACGGATTTTGAGAAGCTCGACAAACTGGTTCCCCAAGCTGATCTTGTTGTAAATTTTATCCCCCCTGCCTTTCAGGTAGAATCAACTAAGATATGTATAAAGCACAAAAAGCATATGATACATACAGATTTTACAATTCCCGAAGTGACAGCAATGGATGATGAGGCTAAAAAGGCAGATGTGATAATCTTAAACGAAATTGGTGAAGATCCGGGTATTGATCACATGGGCATTAAAAAGTCTCTTGATGAAATTAAAAGAAAAGGAGGCAAAGTTATAAGTCTTGATTCTTATGGAGCAGGATTACCTTCATTTGAAGATAAC